>ERZ837590.328-NODE-328-length-43099-cov-32.228998_pt1 | contig 43099 bp, 36 predicted proteins | sample MGYA00519573_ERZ837590 | MGnify/ENA primary metagenome ERZ837590 (study PRJEB31850, sample SAMEA3708820) | human gut metagenome | biome: human gut; feature: human-associated habitat; material: faeces | place: China | collected 2014 ... | reverse complement strand
CAGCTATTTGGTTATGAGCAAGTAGCGAAGCGGATTGCGAATATCCACTTGACTAAGTTTGACAACACAGAGGAGGATGAAGATGAATAAAAGAATCCAGTATCGTCAGATGGAAAATCTGTTAAAGAAAATGAATGAAAAAATAGACTCACAGAATCGTAAAATCGAAAGTCAGAGTGAAATATTGCAGGAATTTATCGGACTTTTAAATGCGAAGCAGAGAGAAGGGGAAGATTTCGAAAAGTTTTTAAGAGAGCTTGCTTTATGGAGAGAAGATGTAGCCTCTTATCTGACCGCAAATGAACAGGAAGAACAGAGTCATCTGATTTTTAAACGGCTTGACTCTATTTTCGAAGAGATGGGGGTTAAAATTCATACAACAAAGGAAAATTCTGCTTTTGATTCAAAAATTCATGAAGTAATTGATATTGTGGAGACAGAGGAAGAAGAGAAACATGCCAGAATTGCAAAATCAATTAGAAATGGTTATGAATATCATGGAAAGATTTTGTTAAAAGAAATGGTGGCAGGATATAAATATACAGGAGGAGACTGACGATGTTTGAAGAATACGCAGCGAAAACGATAGGAATTGACTTTGGTACGAATAACAGCGTAGTAGGAGTCTATAACACGAAAATTGAAAAACCTTTAGTAATTGAAAATGAAGAGGGAGTGAACAGCACCCCTTCTGCTGTTCTCTTAAGAGAACCATTAGAATTTTCAGATGTGGGACGCAGTGCCAAGGAAAGAGCCATGCTTGAGCCGGTTGTTTTATCTATGAAATCATTGATTGGCACGGAAAATAATGGATTTGCAATCAGCCGTGAAGGGGTACGTTTCTCGATTTTGGACGCTCATAAAGTATTATTTCAGTACTTGAAAAGAAATACAAAGACCAGAATGGATCCTGATGGAAAACTGAATTATCGTACAGATAAATGTGTTGTTTCTTATCCGGCTTCTTTTAATCTAAAACAAAAGGAATTTGTGCGCAGAGCAGCGCAGAGTGCAGGAATGAAGGTGGCTGGTATGATCACAGAACCGGAGGCTTGTGCACTTGCATATCTGTATCCAGACAAGTTATCTGAGAAATCGCTCAATTTAAGAATCATTGATTTGGGTGCAGGTACATTTGATGTGGCTTTGTTATCTGCCTCAAAACGTCAGATTAAAGTGCTGGCAGTGGACGGAGTAAAAGCAGGAGGAGACGATATCGATTATCTGATGATGGCGTATTTTACAGCACAGTTAAAAGCGAATGGAATCGATCTCTCTGGGGATAAAGAGGCATTTCAGGTGTTAAGAAACCGTTGTGAAGAATGTAAAATCCGTATGTCTGCCCCAGGAAAAGAGTACGATAGTATTATTCTTTACACTCCAAAATATAATAAACAGGTTGAAATCGGAATCTCAAAAGCAGATTACCATAAGCTTTGTGAAAAATTGATGCAGGTAAAATTAATGCCTGTCTTGGAACGTCTGGCAAAGGTGGAAAAAGAAAAAGGAGTGAGTGCAGACCTGACTCTTTTAGTAGGGGGAAGTAATGTAAATCCATACTTTGTGAATGAATTTAAAAAGATGTATGGAAACAATTGTATCTCTTACAAATCAAAAGAAGCCGTAGCACTTGGGGATGCAGTCTATGCTTACATGTTGGAAAAAGGGATTATGAAAGGCTTGATTTATTCAGAAAATCAGTCAGGTAGTCATTCCAAAATCCCGAAAATGAAGCAGGTGTCGAATGAGACACTTGGTCTTAGAATTTTAGATGGTTCTGGTGCAGGAACAAAAAGTTATCACGTCGAAAACTTGATTTTCAAAAATATGGAGCTTCCGGTACATATTAAAACAAACGTAAAAACTGCTTATGAGAAACAGACAAAAGTTGCACTGCATCTGTATTCAAGTGGCAGTATCAGTACAAAAATGAAATTGGAAGGTGCACAGGAAGTTGGAACCTGTCTCTTAAGAAGTAAAAAACCACTTGCAAAATATACGACTATTGAAGTGGAACTGATTATGGAAACAGCAGACAAAATTCAGGTAAAAGCATTAGAAAAAGGAATGAATCAGAAAGTAGATGTCATGTTGGATTTAAGCTAAACTTGGAGTGAAAAAATGAATTTGGAGTAAAAAAATGCAGGAAAGACTTTGAGAGTATATATTTGGTATATTAAAAAAACAGGGGATGAAAGGAGCAAAAAATGGCGGAGGAAATTGTAAAAATTGATAAGATGGAACACAGCACTTCATTGCGCTGTGTTAATCAGTTAACAGGAAGACAGCAGGAGCTTTACTGGCAGTTCGTAAAATCGATTTCCAGATTAGAAAAAGAGGTTATCCCATGCACCGTTATGACAAAAAGAGACTGGTCGGCCGTCTTTTTAGCAATTGCATTAGATTTTCCGGAATTTTTCTATTGGAATCAGTATGAAATAAAACGGGTTCAGCAAAATGAAGACGGAACAGTTTTTTCCTTTGAAATGAGTTATCATTATAACGACAGGGATTTGATTCGAAGAAAAATGAATCAGATGTCGGCAATGGCAAAAGATATTTTGGAGCAGATTATTACAAAAGGAATGACGGAAGCAGAGATGGTTCGTGCGGTTTATGATTTTCTTACTTTAAATCTGACTTACACAAACGAGAAATATCAGAATGGTAATTCTTATCCTTATGCTTCTTACACGCTGGAAACATTATTAAATCGTGTCGGTGTCTGCGAAGGAATTTCAGTAACATTCCTTTACTTGCTCAGACAGCTCCAGATCGAATGTTTTGGCTATGCTTCTAAAACTCATGCATGGAATGTAGTCAAATTAGGAGACCAACACTTTTTCTGCGACGTTACCTGGGATTTGAGAGAGAGAGAAAATGGAAGAAGATATCAGTATTATATGCTGACAGAAAGACAGATGCGAGCAAAATCTCATCCTGACGGAGATGGTGTTTTGTTTCCGGGAATGAGAGCTTATGAATAAAAAACCACCCTAAGGCAGGGTGGCTTTTTGTTTCATAGGAAATTGCATCCCATGAAATAAAAACACTCCGCAGGGAGCGCACTGCGGCGGTGAGGAAATCTGTTGCAAAAGCGATCCGCCGCAGGCGGAGAATCTCGCAAGCGAGATTCTTTTTAAAGCTTGTCATAGATTTTCTGCTTGTCCGGAGTTTTCAGTAATAAATACTTACGAATTGCAAAAATTGCTCCAAGCGCAACAATTCCGATAAGTGTATCCACCATGGTTTCGTGGACGACGACCATCTGTCGTGCAAGAGCGAACATCAGTACTTCGAGAAGCGTTTCGGCAGTGTGTTTTGCAAGCATTTTTACAAACTCTACACCGATGAGTAAGGTGAGGACATTCCCCAGAAATGTGGTGAAATCGTGAGCCGTGATTTCAAGCAGAGGATGTTGTACAAAATCATATACGACGGGAATAATCAGTAGAACAATCACGGTCAGAATAATGAGAGATAGAAATATTTCCGTGTAGCGTGAGATTGTGTAGATGATTTCATTTAATTTCTTTTTTATGTTCACGCAAGAACCCCCTTTTATGATGAGTTTATAATACCATAAAAAACGTTGTGAAGACAACAAAAAAGAGTAAGGTTGTCTAAAAAAATAAGCACAAGAAAAGAAGTTAAATATTAATAAAATGTTACAAAATATAACATGAAAATTAATAAAAAATGAAAAAAGCTTGCATCTTTAAAAGAAGTGTGCTATTATGGACAACAGTGAAGCACAAAAAAAGGAGAGAGGTAAAGAAGTGAAAAAACGAATTATAGCTCTTAGCTTAGTTTTAGCGATGTCAGCATCTCTTACTTTTCCAGTTGCAGCAGCAAGAAAAGATGAGGTACAGGCTGAGAAAGCAGCAACAGAAAGTAAATTATCTGCGGCAGAAAGTAAGGCCGATGAATTAGAATCAGAAAAAAATGCATTACTTGGAGAAATTGATTCTCTGGATCAGAGTCTGGTACAGACGATGGCTCAGATTGAAATCTTAAACGGAGAAATTTCTGACAAGGAATCTGCAATTGAAGATACAAAACAGAAATTAGAGGATGCACAGGCTGAGAAAGATAAACAGTATGCATCTATGAAGAAAAGAATACAGTATCTGTATGAAAACGGTGGCAGTAATGCCTGGGCACAGATGATTCTGGAATCCGGAAGTATTACGGATATGTTTGATAAAGCCGAGTATACTGAAAAAATGTATCAGTATGACCGCGATGAACTGCAGAAGATGAAAGATGTTGTAACAGAAGTTACACAGCTTGGAGAACAGCTTACACAGGAAAAAGCAGAGCTTGAAGATATGAAACAGGCTCAGGAAGAACAGCAGAGTTCTCTGCAGACGCAGATGGATCAGAAGAAAGCAGAAGCTTCCGATTACGAAACTCAGATTGCAAATGTACAGGCTCAGGCTCAGGAATACAAAAACCTGATTGAACAGCAGAATGCAGAACTGAAGAAGATTCAGGAAGAAGAAGCAAAAGCAGCAGAAGAAGCAAGAAAGGCTGCAGAAAAAGCGGCAGCAGAAAAAGCAGCGAAAGAGAAAGCAGCAAAAGAACAGGCAGCAGCCGAAGCAAAAGCTGCGGAAGAAAAAGCAGCAGCTGAAAGCACAAAAGCAGAACAGACAAGTACAAAATCCGAAGATACAACAGATAACAGTAACAATAATGTTTCCGAAGATACAACAGACAACAGCAGTAACAGTGCTTCCGAAGATACAACAGACAACAGCAGTAACAGTGCTTCCGAAGATACAACAGATAACAGCAATGTTTCTGAAGATACTTCAAATGATGATGCATCTAATGACACAACAAATGACACAACAAATGATGCATCTAACGATACATCCGATAATGACAGCAATTATTCTGAAGATGTATCTGATGACAGCTCCAGTACAACAGATAACAGTTCAAGCAGTACTTCCAGTGCAACTGGAGAAGCAGTCGTTGCTTATGCAAGCCAGTTTATTGGAAATCCGTATGTTTATGGTGGAAACAGCTTAACAAACGGAATTGACTGTTCTGGATTTGTACAGCAGGTATTTGCACACTTTGGATACAGTTTACCACGTGTCAGCGATGCTCAGGCAGGAGCAGGAAGAGGAATTTCTTATTCCGAATCCCGTGCCGGAGATATCATTGTATATTCCGGACATGTAGCAATTCTTACAGGAGACGGTGGAATTGTACATGCTTCTAACAGTGCACCATATCCACAGGGTGGAATTAAGTATTCATCTAACGCACTGTATCGTCCATACATAGCAATCAGAAGAATTGTAGAGTAATCTTACTTTAAGAGAATTAAAAAGCGAACAAAAGACAAAAGGGGTCTTGTACAAAATTGTACAGGACCTCTTATTTGTTACAAAAATTTAAAGTTATGCTTGCTAATGTAATAATTTTGTGATATCATGTTCAAGGTAATATTGTCTCAGAAAGAAAATGTGAGGTACATAATATATATGAAAAAAAGATTTCTTTGTCTCAGTCTTATTTTTGCTCTTGCAGTCACACAGGTTATGCCGGTAGCTGCATCCAGAAAAGAGGAAGTTCAGACTGAAAAAGCAAATACAGAAAGTAAATTATCTGCAGCGGAAAGCAAAGAAGCAGAACTGGAACAACAGAAAGAAGAATTATTAGGAGAAATTAATTCTCTTGACCAGAGTCTGGTAAAAACACTGGCAGAAATTGAAATCTTAAAGGGTGAGATTTCAGATAAAGAAGATTCTATAGAAGAAACAAAAGAAAAACTTGCAGAATCTGAAGCAGAGCGTGATGAACAGTACGCAGCCATGAAAAAAAGAATTCAGTATCTTTATGAGAATGGTGGAAGTGGTGCATGGGCACAGATGCTTTTAGAGTCCAGCAATATCACAGACTTATTAAGTAAAGCAGAGTACACAGAAAAGATGTATCAGTTTGACAGAGATGAACTCTCTAAAATGAAAAATGTTGTAGAACAGGTAACATCTCTTGGAAATCAGTTAGAAGAAGAAAAAGGCGAGTTAGAACAGATGAAACAGGCTCAGGAAGAGCAGCAGGAAAATCTGGAAAACGAACTGGAAAAGAAAAAAGCAACAGCTTCTGACTATGAAAATCAGATTTCTGAAGTAAAAGCTCAGGCTGCTGAATATAGAAAATTAATTGAACAGCAGAATGCAGAACTGAAGAAAATACAGGAAGAAGAAGCAAGAAAAGCAGAAGAGGCAAGAAAAGCCGCTGAAGCAAAAGCTGCCGAAGAAGCTGCTAAGAAGAAAGCCGCAGAAGCTGCCGCAGCAGCAAAAGCAGAGGCTGCAAAGAAAGCTGCAAGTACAAGTAAGAGCAACAGCTCTTCTAATGCAAGCAGTGCTTCTGGAAGCCAGTCCTCTAATACAGGTGCTTCTAATACAACAACTGAAACAACAATTGTACCGGAAGAAAATACTACAGTAGATGAAACTTATGAAGAAGAGACTACAACTTCTTCAGGAAGTACTTCCAGTGCAAGTGGAGATGCAGTCGTTTCTTATGCAAGCCAGTTTATCGGAAATCCGTATGTCTATGGTGGAAACAGCTTAACAAACGGAATTGACTGTTCTGGATTTGTACAGCAGGTATTTGCACACTTTGGATACAGCCTGCCACGTACCAGTGATGCACAGGCTGGTTCAGGAAGAGGAATTACCTATTCTGAATCCCGTGCCGGAGATATCATTGTATATTCCGGACATGTAGCAATCCTTACCGGAGACGGCGGAATTGTACATGCTTCCAACAGCAAACCATATCCACAGGGCGGAATTAAATATTCATCTAATGCGCTTTACAGACCATACATTGCAGTCAGACGTATTGTAGAGTAAGAAAAATACATAGATTGAGAGATAGAAAAGGGATTTATACATTCGTTTGTATAAATCTCTTTTTTGATTCATAAATAAAAAATTTTTTGCGTGTTGCAAGTGGAAACTCACTGCCTTTAGGTGACGAGTAGTTGACTGGAAAATATATAATAGAATAAAAAAGTCAAAATAGTAAAGTTTTAAGTAAAATTTTTGAAAGCATCTTAAAAAAAATTGCATTATAATAAACTTAAACGAAAAAGGTTTAAATAATAAGGAGCGAATGAAAATGGGATTGGAAAAATATGTATTAAATGGAAATCCAATGTGCTGTGCGGCAAATGTAGTAAGCGGTGAACATTATCGAATTTCAATGTTGACCACTGCGTTAGTACGCTTAGAATATAGTGAAAATGGAGAATTTGAAGACCGTCCGACACAGATGGTAGTGAATCGTGATTTTGCACCGACAGAATTTAAAGTAAGTGATGTAAATGGCGAACTTCATATTTACACAAAAGATTTAGAAATTCATTATGATAAGAAAGAGTTTACTCCGGGAGGCTTAATGATTCGTGTAGCCGGAGGAAAATCCAATGAAAGAGTGTGGCATTATGGAGAAGCCCCAAGAGATTTGCTTGGAACTGCTCGTACGTTAGATGAAGCAGATGGAGCCATTCCATTAGAACATGGAATTTTATCAAAAAATGGATTTTCCTTAATTGATGATTCTAAGACAATGGCATTGAAGTCAGATGGAACAGTGGAGCCTAGAGTCGGAAACAAGAAAGATATTTATTTCTTTGGATATGGACACCGTTATCTGGAATGTCTGAAAGATTTCTATTATTTATGTGGAGAGACACCATTACTTCCAAGATATACATTTGGAAACTGGTGGAGTCGTTATCATCGCTATACAGAAACCGAATATAAAGAATTAATTGAGCGGTTTGAAAGAGAAGAAATTCCATTTTCCGTGGCGGTTGTGGATATGGACTGGCATCTGGTAGATGATGTAGACCCGATTTATGGAAGTGGCTGGACAGGCTATACCTGGAATAAGAAATTTTTCCCAAATCCGAAGGAATTTATGGGATGGCTGCATGAGCATCACATGAAAATTACATTAAATGTACATCCGGCAGATGGAATCCGTGCTTATGAGGATGCTTATGAGAGAGTTGCAACAAAGATGGGAATGGATCCGGAAAAGAAAGAACCGGTATTGTTTGATGTGACAGACCCGAAATTTATGGAAGTATATTTTGAAGAATTACATCATCCGATGGAAGAAGAGGGTGTTGATTTCTGGTGGGTAGACTGGCAGCAGGGAACGGTAACAAAAGTTCCGGGACTTGACCCGTTGTGGATGCTCAATCATTATCATTATTTGGATAATAAATGGAAAGGCACAAGACCGCTGACATTTTCCAGATATGCAGGACCTGGAAGCCACCGTTATCCGATTGGATTTTCAGGGGATACGGTGATTACCTGGGAAAGTCTTCAGTTTCAGCCGTATTTTACAGCAAATGCGAGCAATATTGGTTATGGCTGGTGGAGTCATGATATCGGAGGTCATATGATGGGATATCGTGATGATGAACTGACCGCAAGATGGGTACAGCTTGGTGTATTTTCTCCGATTAACCGTCTGCATAGTACGGATAATCCGTTTAATGGAAAAGAGCCATGGAAATATAATAAGATTGTAGAATCTGTTATGAAAGCGTTCTTAAAACTGCGACATGCGCTTGTTCCGTATCTGTATACCATGAATTACTGTGCCAATAAAGAGGGCAAACCGCTTGTTATGCCAATGTATTATTTAGAGCCGGAGAGAGAAGAAGCTTATCAGGTACCGAATAATTATTATTTTGGCAGTGAACTTATGGTTTCTCCGATTACAGAGAAAATAGATACAAAAACTCAGCTTGGAAAAGCAAAGACATGGCTTCCGTCCGGAGTCTGGTATGACTTTTTTAATGGAAGAAAATATGAGGGTGGACGTATGGTTCAGTTGTTCCGTGGAATCGAAGAAATTCCGGTACTGGCAAGAGAAGGTGCAATTGTTCCACTGAAAAATATGGAAGTATTTGATAATGACACGGATAATCCAAAATCTTTGGAAATAAAAATTTTCCCTGGAAAGACTGGAAGTTTTACGTTATGGGAAGATGAAGGAGACTGTGTAGAAGAAAGCTGGGTAGAAACAAAGCTGGAAAAAGCACAGGAAGAAGGGAAAGACTGCTTTATCATTCACAGTCCACAGGGAAATACCAAGGTACTTCCAGAAAAACGATGCTGGAAATTGGATTTTGTAAAAATGAAGAAAAATACAGTAAGCGTGCTGGTAGATGGAAAAGAGACGGCATATAAAGCAACAGTAGAGAAAAATGGTATGTGTATAGAAATAACAGAAGTGCCGGTAAATGCAGAGATAAAAGTAGTATTTGAAAATCCAGTCGAAGAAAGTTTGGCAGACCTTGCCCAGGAAGCTTATGAGATTTTAGAAAAAGCACAGATTTCTTATAATTTAAAATCAGATTTGTATAATCTTATCAAAGAACAGCAAAAAGGAGCGATTGCAACATTAGCTTCAATGGAATTAGAGCCGGCAATGTTTGGAGCACTGTGCGAAATTTTAACAGCAGAAAAATAAAAGAGAAATAAATTGTTCACGGAATATTATTTCAAAGATCGGAAAATAGAGCTGTAATCATTATTCGAGGAGACCAAAAGTCTCCTCTTTATATTTAATACACGATTATTTTTGCAAGTGAATCTCGTTTTGCTTCGGTCAACTGATAGAAGGAATCCAATAGCTGAACCTGAAAAGACCCAGGAGCCATTGTCTTTTTCGCAGCGAGTTCTCCGGCAATTCCAAATTCAACAGTCGAAGTCAGAGCAGCGTTAAAAGCATTTGAGGCAGAAGCAAGATAGGAAGCACAGACCATCCCAAGCATACAGCCGGTTCCAGTAATATTTGCCATAGCGGGTGAACCATTTTGGACAAAGAAACACTCATATTTTGATACAATCATGTCTTCTTTTCCGGTGATGAGAAAAACTGTATTCCATTCATCGGCTTTTTTCTGAAAGAGTTTGGTCAGTCTATTTCGATTTTCGTCGGTGATGGAATCTTTTTCTCCGGCGTCGATTCCGACAGCGTGGGATTCTTCCTCTATCATGGCAAGCAGTTCTGACATATTTCCCTTTAAAACAGAAGGAACATGAATTTCCAGTAATTCTTTTGCAAAATTTTTTCGAAGCGTACTGCATGCAGTGCCGACAAGGTCAAGAAGCACCGGAATTTCTTTTTGTACCGCAGTCTTTAAGGCAATCGGCATGGCTTCCATTCTTGCATCGGTAATATTTCCAAGATTTAAAGCGAGAACCTGTGCGGTGCTTGTAATTTCAGCGACTTCAAGCGGGTGTTCTGCCATAATCGGGCGTGCGCCGGAGGCAAGGACAATATTTGCACAGTCATGGATGGAAATTGGATTGGTAATGCAGTGAATCAGCGGTTTAGTGAGTCGATTTTGTTCTTTTAGATTTTCTAACTTTTTTATCATAAACTTTTGCTCCAAGATTTCTTTGAAACTCGGCAAGGACACCTGCCTGACTTAAGGTTTTTAAGAAGAACCAGGCAACTGTTCCGCCCATTGTCGTAGCAGCTAAAAACATTGGGGTATAGTAAAATGCGGTTAAACCGCCTCTTCCCATAAGAATTGCCATAACAGGGTAAGAAACCAGAGAACCGATAATTCCGGTTCCAAAGATTTCACCTAAGACAGCGCAGATGATTTTACCACCGGAAGCCCGATAAAAGACACCGGATAAAAATGCTCCAAATACGGCTCCGGTTAAGGCAAGCGGAGGAATTCCCATCATCATCATACGGATGATTCCGATTAAAGTTGCGCATAGAAGGGAATACCAAGGTCCAAGAAGCACGGAGCAGACAATGTTAATAAAATGTGCAGTCGGACACATTCCTTCGATTCTTAGAATCGGAGAGATGACAACACCGATGGCAACTAACATGGCAAGCATAACCATGCGAAGTAAGTGAGAATGTTCTGTTTTCATAAAGCGTATCCTTTCTTTATTTATAAAAATTTTTTGAATAAAGTAAAAATGCCCTGGATTTGGAAATCCGGAGCAGATATGGTTAAAATTATAAATTCTTATGATTTCCTACGCTGGTATTATCCAAATCAGGTGCGGTCGAAGCTAATATCTTCCTCTCAGCCTGTCACACAAGCTCCCGTATTGTTTCTACTTAAATCGTAAAAAGATTATCACAATAGAAATGTAAAGTCAACTTGTATTCTGAAAACACAGGTATTATACTTATAATAACTCAAAAAGTAAGAAAATAACAGGAGGATCAGAGGATGTTTCACTTTAATTATTATGCACCCACACAGGTAGTATTTGGAAAAGACACAGAAGAAAAGACAGGAGAACTTGTAAAGGCACAAAACTGTAAAAAAGTTTTGATTCATTACGGAAGTGGAAGTGTAAAACGGACGGGATTGTTAGACCGCGTAAAACAGGCATTGGAAAAAGAAAACCTTGCATATACAGAACTGGGCGGAGTGGTTCCGAATCCAAGACTTTCGCTTGTAAAGGAAGGAATTGAACTATGCAAAAAAGAAGGTGTTGATTTTATCCTGGCAGTCGGCGGAGGAAGTGTCATTGACTCTGCAAAGGCAATCGGATATGGAGTTGCAAATGGTGGTGATGTATGGGATTTTTATTCTCATAAAAGAAGTGCGGCAGGCTGTCTGCCAATCGGTGTTATTTTAACCATTTCAGCAACAGGAAGTGAGATGAGTGATTCTTCTGTTATCACAAATGAAGATGGATGGATTAAAACCGGATATCACAGTGAATACTGCCGTCCGAAGTTTGCGATTATGAATCCGGAACTGACTATGACGCTGCCGGATTATCAGACTGCATGCGGATGCACCGACATTTTAATGCATACAATGGAGCGTTATTTTACCAAAGGGGAAAATATGGAGCTGACAGACAGCATTGCCGAAGCATTGATGCGTACAGTGATTGAAAATACAAAGATCTTAAAAGAAAATCCAAAAGATTACAATGCCAGAGCTGAAGTAATGTGGGCAGGAAGTCTTTCTCATAACGGCTTAACCGGATGTGGAAACGGTGGAAATGATTTTGCAACACATGCACTGGAACATGAACTTGGCGGTATGTATGATGTGGCACATGGAGCAGGACTTGCAGCACTTTGGGGAAGCTGGGCCAGATATGTCTATAGAGAAATTCCAGAGCGTTTCCACAAATTTGCAGTGCGGGTAATGGGACTTGAAGATACCGGAGATGCAGAAGAGATGGCGATGCGTGGAATTGAAGCAATGGAGGCATTTTTCCGTGAAATAAAGATGCCGACCAATCTTCGTGAGCTGGGGCTGACTCCGAGTGAAGAAGAATTAAAAGAACTGGCACATAAATGCAGTTTAAATACAGGCGGACATAAGGGCTCTGCAAAAGTATTATATGAGGCAGATATGCTGGCAATCTATGAAATGGCAAAATAATAAGGAATGAAACGTATGAAGGGTTTATTATTTCCGACATTAAAAAATTATAAAAAAGAATACTTTAAAAAAGATATTTTTTCAGGAATTATTATGGCAGCGGTGTCGATTCCGATTTCGATGGGATATGCACAGATTGCAGGACTTCCGGCAGTCTATGGACTTTATGGTTCGGTCTTTCCGATTTTATTCTTTGCACTGTTTTCTACTTCAAGACAGTTTATCTTTGGTGTAGATGCTGCACCGGCAGCGATTGTGGGAGCCGCACTTGTTTCACTTGGGATTGAGAGTGGAAGCAAAGAGGCAATGCAGTATGTGCCTGTGATTGCGCTTTTAACCGGACTATGGCTGTTGTTGTTTTATTTTCTAAAAGCCGGCAGGATTGTAGATTTTATTTCAACACCGGTTATGGGGGGATTTATCAGCGGAATTGCACTTACGATTATTTTAATGCAGATACCAAAGATATTAGGAGGTAAGGCGGGTTCAGGAGAATTACCGGAACTTGCTCACCATATTTTTGAAACCTGTAAGGAAATTAACTGGTTGTCAGTTGCACTTGGAGTCGGAGCGTTGGTTTTTCTTCGGCTGGCTGGGAAACTGATTCCGAAATTTCCGATGGCAATTGTGATTATGGCGGTTGGAGTAGTAGCAACGTTGCTGTTTCATGTGGATGAACAGGGAGTAGTTCTTTTAGATGCAGTAGAGAGTGGTCTTCCAAGTTTTCATTGTTTTAAATTTGCAGGGATTGACTGGACGCAGGCGGCAGGGAGAAGTCTGATGATAGCTGCGGTTATCATGTCAGAAACCTTATTATCAGAAAATAACTTTGCCTTAAAAAATGGCTATAAAATTGATGAAAATAAAGAAATTCTGGCGTGTGCAGCAGGAAATCTTGCATCGGCATGTGTGGGATGCTGCCCGGTCAATGGAAGTATTTCAAGAACTTCAATGAATGAGCAGTATGAAGGGAAAACACAGGCAGTTTCAATTACAGCAGGTGCAGTGATGGCAGTTGTTTTAGTTTGTGCAACCGGATTTATCGGTTATCTTCCTGTGCCGGTGTTAACTGCGATTGTGATTTCAGCACTTATGAATGTGGTGGAATTGCATCTGGCAATTCGCTTATTTAAAGTAAGTCGGAATGAATTTTATATATTTGTAGCAGCGTGCATCAGTGTTTTGTTTTTGGGAACCATTTATGGTGTTGTAATCGGATTGTTACTTTCTTTTATAGCAGTTGTGTTACGAGCAACCAATCCGCCTCGTGCTTTTTATGGTATGATTCCAGACAAGGAAGCCTATTATGATTTAAAACGAAACCGCAATGCTTATCCGATTAAAAATACAATTATTTATCGATTCAGCGAAAATCTGTTTTTTGCAAACATTAAGATTTTCCAGTCCGATATTGAAAGCAGCATCAAAGAAGATACAAAAGTAGTCATTGTAGATGCAGGAGCAATCAACAGTATAGATATCACAGCGGCAGATCGTCTGGAAATGATGGCAAAAAACTTTGACAAACAGGGAATTCATTTTTATATCACAGAACATTCCGAAAATGTAAATGAACAGATGAGAAGTCTTGGAATCGGACATTTAATTGAAGAAGGAAAAGTCCGCCGGACCATTCTTGCAGCTTTGCATGATGCCGGAATTCCTTCTCCATGTCCGCTTGAAATTTCGGAAAAGGTTCATGCAGTCCATGAGGCAATGATGCCGGCAGAAGAGGAAAATACCTTAGAAGAGTTTGCCTGGGCCTTTGGTGATGATGCAGTAGAAGAAATTGAAAAGAAAGTGCATCAAGTAATGGAGCAGCTGCATAAGCTACCGGATTTGGAGCGCCTTGCAGAGCTTGGAATTGAAGAAAAACTTAAAAACTGGCATTCGCTTGGAGCAATTGATGAGGATGAAATATTAAGAAGAATGGAATTGCATTTAGATGAACTTCCGGAAAACTTAAGAGGAGATCGCAAAGTAATTCTGCAATTGATTGAAAAACGAAGACGTAAAATTGAGCAGCAGTTATTGATTCATCATCCAGAGATTGTGGAGCACTTGAAGAAGAGCAGGGAAAGACTTGAAAAGAGACTGGAAAAACAAAATCCGGAAGCAGCAAGAAAATTACATAAATGGGAAGAGGAGATTCGGGAGAAGAAAGAATCATGAAAAAGCGGGGCTTTTACAAAAATTTTTTTTCAATTTATATTTTGTTAGTGCTCCAAAATGTGTTAACGCTTAGTGTCAACTTGACAGATAATATTATGCTGGGCGCTTACAGCGAAATCTCATTATCCGGTGTCACAGCGGTCAATCAAATCCAGTTTATATTTCAGCAGATGTTATCCGCATTTGCTGAAGGTGCCGTCATTTTAGGCAGCCAGTATTTTGGGAAAAAGGATACCGGTTCGATTAAAAAAATCGGCAATGTTGCAATGCGTTTTGGGATTGGAATTGCCTTGATTTTGTTTGGAATTGTGACCTTTTTGCCAGTATCGGTAATGCATATTTTTACAACAGAGACTGCAATTGTAAAGGAAGGCTGTGTGTATCTTTCCATCATTCGGTTTACGTATCTGTTTTTTGCAGTTACGACGATTTTGCTGGCTACGCTTCGTACAGTACAGGTAGTAAAAATTGCTTTGATGTTATCGATTGTTACGTTAGTAGTTAATTATGGAATTAATTATACTTTGATTTTCGGAAGGTTTGGTGCGCCGAGGCTTGGTGTGACAGGTGCAGCAATTGGAACTTTGGTCGCTCGAATCTTAGAATGTGGAATTGTTATTTTTTATAGTATAAGAAAAGAAAAGATCTTAGATTTGAAATTCCGGGATTACTTTCAGCAAATGGATCGAGAAATCCTTGCAGACTATGGAAAAGTAACACGCCCGATGTTCTTGGTACAAAGCCTTTGGGGAATCAATACTGCACTTCAAACTGCAATTTTAGGTCATATGACTGCACGTGCAATTGCGGCCAACAGTGTTGCCTCCAACCTGTTTCTTTTAGTGAAATCAGCAGCAGTCGGTGCGTGCTCCACAGCTTCTGTTATCATTGGAAAAGCAGTTGGAGAGGGAGATGAAGTGCAAGTGATTCGGTATTCCAAGCAACTCCAAAAGCTGTTTTTAGCAATTGGAATTTGTTCCGGGGTTACCTTATATTTCTTGCGAATTCCAATTCTTGGAATTTATAATTTATCCGAAGAGACAAGAGCGATGGCGAACAGTTTTCTTATTATTTTAAGTGCCGTCTGTGTAGGAATGTCTTATCAGATGCCGACCAATAATGGAATTATAAGAGGCGGCGGAAGTCCTCAGATTGTAGCAAAGATTGATATTATCAGTATCTGGGGGATTGTGCTTCCGATTTCTTTCCTTGCAGCGTTTGTGTTTAAGGCGTCACCGCAAATTGTAGTGTGCTGTTTAAATGCGGATCAGTGGTTTAAATGTATCCCGGCATTTTTGATCGTGAATTATGGAAAGTGGATTCGGAAGTTAACCAGATAAAAGATTTCTTGCAATTAAAAAAAACCTATGTTATACTAAAAAATACATGAATGCGAAAATTGTTTTCATGCAAATATTTGCCCACCAAGAAATTGGTTAAGCCCATACGGACAGGCGGGGCAGCTGCCGACTGCGGTGAAAGACCGCATTATTGATTGAGTTAGAAGCTCAAATTTTATAAGTTGTGTGCAGGAGAGTAACCTGCGACCCTCTCAGATAGAGATATCACTTGTGAAACGGTCAATAAGAGTAGTTTTAGCAAATATTTGCTGGCGGAAGCGTCAACGATAAGCTCTGAAAGAAAATGGTTTTTGCAAATATGCATAAGGATGCATAGTGTATAAACTTAAAATGACTTTTGTAGAATGATACTACAGGACAGGTGATGGAATTACCTGTCCTTTTTTTGCTTACTTTACAGGAAATTGCGTTCTATTTTTGGAGAGGGAATGACACAACATCGGAGGAGAAATGAAATATAACAGAAGAAATAACAAAGAAGAGCATCGGCAGATGCGGGCACCGGTGTATGAAGCACTGGAAACTTTGAAAAGAAAAAGAGTCGTTCCATTTGATGTGCCGGGACATAAAAGAGGCAGAGGAAATCCGGAACTGGTAGAATTGTTAGGAGAAAAATGTGTCAGTTTGGATGTGAATTCCATGAAACCGTTAGATAATCTCTGCCATCCTGTTTCTGTCATAAAAGAAGCGGAAGAACTTGCAGCGGAGGCATTTCGTGCAGAGCATGCATTTTTTATGGTAGGAGGTACGACTTCTTCTGTTCAGGGAATGGTACTTTCTTGTTGCAAAGCAGGGGATAAAATCATTTTACCGAGGAATGTACATAAAAGTGTTATTAATGCATTGGTTCTATGTGGGGCAATTCCGGTTTACGTCAATCCGGAGCGGGATGTCCGGTTGGGGATTTCTCTTGGAATGGAACGTTTTGAAGTAGAAAAAGCGATAAAAGAAAACCCGGATGCAGTTGCGGTTTTAGTAAATAATCCGACTTATTATGGAATCTGTTCAGACTTGCGGGCGATTGTAAAGCTGGCGCATGCACATAATATGCTTGTTTTAGTAGATGAAGCACATGGAACGCATCTTTATTTTGGAGAGAATCTTCCGGTCTGTGCGATGGATGCAGGAGCGGATATGGCTTCTGTTTCGATGCACAAATCAGGGGGAAGCCTGACACAGAGTTCTCTTCTTTTGACCGGAAAAAATGTGAATTGGGAATATGTGAGTCAGGTAATTAACCTAACTCAGACAACGAGTGCGTCTTATCTTTTGATTTCGAGTCTTGATATTTCAAGACGGAATCTTGCTCTAAGAGGACGAGAGTCTTTTGCAAAGGTAAGTCAGATGGCAGAATATGCAAGAGAAGAAATTAATTCCATTGGTGGATATTATGCATATGGAAAAGATATGATAAATGGAAGCAGTGTGTATGATTTTGATGTGACAAAGCTATCAATCTATACAAGAGATATCGGGCTTGCGGGAATTGAAGTATACGATTTGCTTCGTGATGAGTATGATATTCAAATTGAACTTGGAGATGTCGCAAATATTCTTGCTTATATTTCAATCGGAGACCGGATTCAGGATATCGAGCGCTTAGTCGGAGCACTTGCGGATATTAAGCGATTGTATTCCAAAAAGCCGGAAGAGATGCCAAGTATGGAATATATAGAGCCAACCGTTGTCATGTCTCCGCAGACTGCATTTTATTCTAAGAAAGAATCGCTTCCGATTCAGAAAACAGAAGGCAGAATCTGCAGTGAGTTTGTAATGTGCTATCCTCCGGGAATTCCGATTTTAGCTCCCGGAGAGCGCATTACAAAAGAAATTATCGAATATATTATGTATGCAAAGGAAAAAGGCTGTTCCATGCAAGGAACCATGGATTCAGAAGTAGAGTACTTAAATGTATTAGTCTAAATCGAACTGAAATGGAGAAAAAGAAGATGGAGCTTTGGTTTTCGGATTATCATACAGAAAAAGTAAAGTTGTCGGTTAAAGTACAGAAACAGTTATTTGAGCAGCAGACCGATTTTCAGCGAATTGATGTCTTTGAATCGGATGAGTTTGGAAGATTTTTAAGTGCTGATGGAAGCATTGTATTTACAGAGCAAGATGAGTTTATCTATGACGAAATGGTCGTACATGTGCCAATGGCCGTACATCCAAACGTAAAAAAAGTATTGGTGATCGGTGGAGGAGATGGCGGAGTAGCAAGAGAGTTAGGGCACTATCAGGAAATTGAAGAAATTGATGTGGTAGAGCCGGACAAGGTTTTTGTGGAGGTTTGTAAAAAATTTTTCCCGGATAATGCATGTGGACTTGAGGATAAGAGAGTACGCATCTTTTATGAAGACGGATTAAAATTTTTGCGTTTAAAGCAAAATGAATATGATTTGATTATTAATGATGCCATTGATCCGCTCGGGCATAATGCAGGGCTATTTACTAAAGAATTTTATGGGAATTGTTATCGTGCCTTAAGAGAAGACGGTATTATGGTGTATCAGCACGGAAGCCCTTTTTATGATGAAGATGAGGAATCTTGTCGAGTAATGCATCGAAAGGCAAGTCATAGTTTTCCAATCAGTCGTGTCTATCAGGCACATATTCCGACGTGTTCTTCCGGATATTGGCTGTTTGGGTTTGCGTCTAAAATGTACCATCCGTTGGAACATTTAGATGCAAAAAAATGGAAAGAACGAAAAATTCAGACCTGGTATTATACGACGAATCTGCATAAAGGAGCATTTATGCTTCCGAAATATGTGGAAGATATGTTAGAAGAGGAAGAAAAAAATTAATCAATAAAACACTCAGGAGGTAGAAAAATGGGAAAATTATTAATTATCGGATGTGGTGGAGTTGCACAGGTTGCGATTACAAAATGCTGCCAGAACAGCAAAACATTTTCTGAAATCTGTGTTGCAAGCCGTACAAAGTCAAAATGTGATGCTTTAAAAGAAAAACTTCAGAAAACAACAGAGACTGTGATTACAACTGCGCAGGTAGATGCGGATAAGACAGAAGAGGTAATTGCTTTAATAAAGGAATATCAGCCGGATGCTGTTTTAAATGTGGCACTTCCATATCAGGATTTAACAATTATGGATGCCTGTCTTGCATGTAAAGTAGACTATATTGATACTGCCAACTATGAGCCGGAAGATACGGATGACAAAGAATGGAGAGAGATTTATGAAAAACGCTGTAAAGAAGCAGGATTTACGGCATATTTCGATTATTCCTGGCAGTGGGCTTATCAGGAAAAATTTAAAGAAGCAAAGATTACTGCACTGCTAGGAAGTGGATTCGACCCGGGAGTAACCAGTGTATTTTCTGCTTATGCCCTGAAACATTATTTTGATGAAATTGAAACCATTGATATTTTAGACTGCAATGGCGGAGACCATGGATATCCGTTTGCAACGAATTTTAATCCGGAAATTAATTTAAGAGAAGTCTCTGCAAACGGTTCTTATTGGGAGAATGGTCATTGGGTAGAGACAAAACCGATGGAAATTAAAAGAGAATATAATTTCCCGCAGGTAGGAGAAAAAGATATGTATCTGCTTCACCATGAAGAAATTGAATCTCTGGCAAAAAATATTCCGGGAGTAAAAAGAATTCGTTTCTTTATGACATTTGGACAGAGTTACCTGACTCACATGAAATGTCTGGAAAATGTAGGAATGCTCTCTACTTCACCAATTGAATTTGAAGGAAAAGAAATTGTACCGATTCAATTTTTAAAAGCGCTGCTTCCGGATCCGGCAACCCTTGGACCGCGTACAGTTGGAAAAACCAATATTGGCTGTATTTTCACCGGTAAAAAAGATGGAAAAGAGAAAACAATTTATATTTATAATGTATGTGATCATCAGGAATGTTATAAAGAAGTCGGCTCTCAGGCAATTTCTTATACAACCGGTGTTCCGGCTATGATAGGTGCTGCTATGATTGTAAATAAAATTTGGGATAAAGACGGTGTCTTCAACATTGAAGAGTTTGATCCGGACCCATTTATGGAAATGTTGAATGAGTATGGACTTCCATGGGTAGTTGAAGAAAATCCGGAAGTGGTACGATGAGGTGGGAAGCAATTCCCACTCCATGCTATGTAGTGGATGAAGCAAAATTAAGAGAGAATCTTGAGATTCTGCATGCATTGGAAGAGGAAACCGGGGCACACGTACTTTTAGCACAAAAAGCATTTTCTATGTTTTCCTTATATCCGATGATTGGAAACTATTTAAGCGGGACTACTGCAAGTGGGCTTTATGAGGCACGTCTTGGCTGGGAAGAAATGGGAAAAGAAAATCATGTGTTTGCACCTGCGTATAAAACAGAAGATATGCAAGAATTGGTGAAAATCTGCGACCATATTATTTTTAACTCGTTTTCCCAATATGAAAGACATAAAGAAATTTGTAAAAAACATAAGGTCAGCGTAGGCATTCGGGTGAATCCAGAGTGTTCTACCCAGGAGGGGCATGAAATTTATGACCCATGCGGAGCCGGTTCCAGACTTGGTGTAGTAAAAAGTGAATTTAAAGAAGAATGTCTGGATGGAATCGAAGGGCTTCATTTTCATACTTTATGTGAACAAAATGCAGATGACCTGATCAGAACATTTGCAGCATTTGAAGAAAAATTTGGCTGTTATTTAAAACAGATGAAGTGGTTGAATTTAGGTGGTGGACATCATATTACCAGACCGGATTATCAAATTGACAGTTTGAAAAAACTGATTAGCTCGATAAAAGAAAAATATGACGTAGAAGTATATTTGGAACCGGGAGAAGCGGTTGCTTTAAATGCAGGTTATCTTGTGACGGAAGTGATGGATATTGTAAAAAATGAAATACAGATTTTGATTTTAGATGCTTCTGCAGCCTGCCATATGCCGGATGTGTTAGAGATGCCTTATCGCCCGCCACTTCAAAATGGATATCAGCCGGGTGAAAAACCTTATACCTATCGACTCTCTTCTATGACTTGTCTGGCAGGTGATGTGATTGGAGATTATAGCTTTGAAAAACCGATTCAGGTAGGAGACCGTTTGTTTTTTGAAGATATGGCAATTTACTCAATGGTAAAAAATAATACCTTTAATGGGATGCCGCTCCCTGCAATTGCATTAAAAAAAGAAAATGGAGAAGTGGAAATAGTAAAAGAATTTTCTTATGAAGATTTTAAAAGACGCTTATCGTGAAAACTTTCGAAGTAGTCTTGAAAAGAAAAATACGGAGAGATTAAGATGCAGACACCAAAACAAGATGGATTTTTTATGCCGGGAGAATTTGAAGTACACAAAGGCTGCATTCTGATATGGCCAAGCAGACCGGGTTCCTGGCGAAATGAGGCAAGAGAAGCAAAAAAAGCATTTGCAGCGGTCATAGAGGCGATTGCAAGGAGTGAAGCAGTCTTTTTAGCTGCAAGAAAAGAAGATGTGGCAGAGGCAACGAACTTTGCAAATGAATTAAAAAGAAAGCAGATTCCGTATCCGGTTACTGTGTTTGAAGCTAAAACAGATGATGCATGGGCAAGAGATATCGGTCCTACTTTTGTGGTATCAGACAAAGCAAATGAAAGAATGGTGCGTGCAGTTAACTGGGAATTTAATGCCTGGGGCGGAGAAGTCGATGGGCTTTATGCTTCGTGGAAGCTTGATAATGCATTTGCAAAAGCGTTTTCTGCCTGGCAGGGCTATGAATGTTATGACGCAGCTCCTTTTGTGCTGGAAGGCGGTTCGATTCATTCGGATGGAGAAGGAACGGTTTTGGTCACGGCGAGCTGTCTGTTAAGCAAAGGAAGAAATCCGGAGTTAAGTAAAAAGCAGATTGAAGAAAAGTTGAAATCTTATCTTGGAGCAGAGAAAATTTTGTGGCTTCCAAGAGGGATTTACCTGGATGAAACCAATGAGCATGTGGACAATGTATGTGCATTTTTAAAGCCGGGTGAGGTAGTCCTTGCCTGGACAGATAATGAAGATGACCCACAGTATGTTTTATCAAAAGCATGTCTGGATTATCTGGAGTCTGAATGTGATGCAAAGGGAAGAAAACTGGTCATTCATAAGCTGCCGATACCGGATGTTCCGATTTGTGTCACAAAAGAAGAATTGGAAGGATATTGTTTTGAAGAAGGAGAAGATACCAGAGAGGAAGGGGAACGTCTGGCGGCTTCTTATGTGAATTTTTATTTTTCCAATGGAGCAGTTGTGATGCCGGAATTTGGGGGAGAAAACAAAGAAAGTGATGTTCGTGCACAGGAAATAATGAAGAAACTTTGCCCGGAAAGAGAAATCATTGCAGTAGATGCAAGAGATATTTTGACGGGTGGTGGAAATATTCATTGTATTACACAGCAGATTCCGGAAGGAAGAAAGAGAGTAGAAGAATGAGACAGGTGAAAGTGGCTGCAATTCAGATGCAGTGTAGTAAAAATCCAGAAGAAAACAGAAAAAAAGCAGAAAAAATGATACGAAAGGCAGCAGGAGATGGAGCAAATATAATTTTGCTTCCGGAACTGTTTGAAAGAGAATACTTTTGCCAACAGCGTCGTTATGATTTTTATCATTATGCTAAACCGTTAGAGGAAAACGAAGCGGTTCTGATGGGACAGCGTCTGGCGAAAGAATTAGGAGTTGTGCTTCCAATCAGTTTTTATGAAAAAGAAGTCAATAATCTGTACAATTCTATTGCGTGTATTGATGCCGATGGGACGATTCTTGGTGTTTATCGGAAGACTCACATTCCGGATGACCATTATTATCAGGAAAAATTTTATTTTACACCTGGAGATACCGGGTTTCGTGTCTTTCAAACCAGATTTGGCACAATTGGAATTGGAATCTGCTGGGACCAGTGGTTTCCGGAAACTGCAAGAAGCATGGCACTTTTAGGCGCAGAACTTTTATTTTATCCGACAGCAATTGGTTCGGAACCGATTTTGGAATGTGACAGTATGCCGCACTGGAGAAGGTGTATGCAGGGACATTCAGCCGCAAATCTTATGCCGGTGATTGCTGCAAATCGAATTGGTCTGGAAACGGTAGAACCAAGTGAAGAGAATGGAGGACAGACCTCTTCCTTAACCTTTTATGGTTCTTCTTTTTTAACAGATGAGACAGGAGAGCTTCTTAAAAGCGCATCAAGGGATAAAGAAGAAATTTTAGAGAAAGAATATGACCTTGATGAGCTTTCGGCAAAACGGCTTGAATGGGGACTGTTCCGGGATAGAAGACCGGAATATTATTCTATTATTACAAAGACAGCGCATCAATAAAAAAATGTGGCAGAGTCTGAATAGATGAGACTTTGCCACGTTTTTTTTACTTATTTTCTTTTCTCCAGGTTCTTGGAGAAATTCCATAAACATTTTTAAATGCTCTGGAAAAGTGAAGCGGATTATCATATCCGACGGCCTGACTGATTTCTGAAATAGAAAGAGAAGTCAGGCTTAAAAGCTCCGTTGCTTTTATCATTCGGTAATTCATCAAAAATTCCTGAGGTGATTTTCCAATGGATTTCCTGAAAATTTTTCCAAAATAACTTCGATTGATTCCACAGACCCCGGCGATTTCTTCAATGCTGATGTCATTTTGAAAGTTTTGCTCGATATAATGAATAGCCTCTTTAATATAATAATCACTCATTTTACTGCTGGAAGTCAGTTCATTAGAATGAGTGGACTGAGTCAGTGCGTCAAGGAAGAGATAAAGATGTCCAATTAAATGGAATTTGGATGCTGTGCAGTGTTCCACAATATAGAGCATTTCATTCTTTAAGATTTCCCGAAGCTCTTTTGAATTTGCACGATAAACAGGATGTTCTAAAGAAAAAAAAGTTGTCTGAAGGGCTTCTTTTACTTTTAGTCCATCAAATTCCAGCCAGATATATTCCCAGGGGTGCTCCTGGTCTGCAAAATAAGTGGTGATCTGCCCTGGAAAAATCAGAAATCCCTGACCGCTTTTCACGGAATAAGTCTGTGTGATTCCTTTTGAATTATCAGCCATAAGCGTGCCTGTGCCAGAGAGAACATAATGAAAGAGATAGTGATTTCGTGTAGCGGGTCCAAAAGAATGTCCAGGGTCGCATTGTTCTTTTCCATACTGGTAAAGGCACAGGTCAATAAAATTGTCATTTGGAAAGATAGAAAATGATACGGTACTCATAAAAAAGATGCTCCTTTTTAATATATATCAAAATGCGATATTGCTTTTTTATTATAACAGAAAATCTATCATTTGGGTATAAAAATAGCAGAATCGGGCGATTCATAGGTAGCATATTGCTATGTTAAAATAAAAGAAGAAAAAAGAGAAGAACAGGGAGGAGAGTCAGAATGGCAAAGAAAAAAATGGCAAGAGGGCTCATTGTACTTGGCGGCATATTGCTTGGTGCAGTCAGTCTTAGTGGATGTGGAAATAAAACATCCGATGGAAAAACAGAAGTCGAGATGATTTCTTATAAGCCGGAGGCAGTGGCAGCCTTTGAAAAAATTGAAGAGCGGTTTAATGAAACGCATGATGATATTCACTTAACAATTGAATCACCAAATGAAGCGGTTACAATTTTAAAAACCAGATTTATCCGTGAAGACTATCCGGATATTGTAGGAATTGGTGGAGATATGAACTATTCTAATTTTTTAGATGCAGGGTTGTTTGAGGATTTATCAGACTTAGATGTACTCAAAGAAACAAAACAGGCTTATCTGGATATGGAAGAAGAGTTGAAGCTGATTCCGACAGAAGGAAGTTATGCACTTCCGTATGCGGCAAATGCAGCAGGTATTTTATACAATAAAGATATGTTTGAAGAAAATGGCTGGAAGATTCCAACTACATGGAGCGAATTTACAACTTTATGTGAGACAATTTCGGCAAGTGGAGTACAGCCATTATATTTAGGTTTTAAAGATACCTGGACCTGTATGGCACCGTGGAATGCTCTGGCAGTAGGACTGACAGATTCTGATATTTGCAGTCAGGTTAATAAGGGAGAAGCAACTTTTTCTGATGCTTATAGAGAGACAGCAGAAAAAATCAAAGAGCTGGTTTCTTATGCGGAACCGAATCCATATGCATATGGATATAATGACGCATGTACCGCATTTGCAAGAGGAGAAGCCGCCATGTATCCGATTGGAAGTTATGCGATTCCTCAGATTAAATCAGTAAATCCAGATATGAATATCGGTTCGTTTACATTTCCGGCAAATGATTCGGAAGCAGACAATGTGTTAAACTCCGGAATTGATTTACAGTTTTCTGTTCTGAAAGAAAGTAAAAATAAAGAAGCTGCTTATGAAGTATTAAGATTTTTATATGAAGATGAAACCATTCAGATTTATTTAGATGATCAGGGCGGAATTGCATGTAAAGAAGGTGATTTTGAACTGGCACCGGAATTAGAAGATATGAGAAGCTATATCGAAGAAGGAAGAATGGCGGATTTCCATGACCACCATTATCCAAGTGAGATGAGTGTCGATGCGATGGTACAGACTTATTTGTTAGATGACAGCGAAAATGCATTAGATACTTTCCTGAAGCGTTTTGATACAGACTGGCAGAGATACAACCGTGATTTAATCCGGAAAATGCAGGACTATCAGGAAAAACAGAAATAAGAGAGGAGTTTGACAGATTGTTATGAAGAAGAAAATGACAAATAAAGATAAAACGTTCTGGGCAATTATTATTCCGGTTTTAATTTTGTTCTTTGCCTTTAATACATTGCCGATGATAAAAGGTTTTATCTATAGTTTTACCAATTATAAAGGCTATGGAACGTATGAATATGTAGGATTTCGTAACTATATTGATTTATTTACCGATGCACGTGTTGGAAAGAGTTATCTGTTCACCTTTAAATATGCGATTGTTGGAACAATACTGGTAAATTTTTTAAGTCTGGTACTGGCACTGGGATTAAACAGCAAAATTCGTTTTAAGAGCGCCTTAAGAGGAATTTACTTTGTTCCGAATATTTTAGGCGGACTGGTAATTGGTTATATTTTCAGCTTTATTTTTACTTACATCCTTCCGGGAATTGGAACCAGTCTTCATATTGGATGGCTTCAAAACAGTATTTTGGCAAGTGAAAAAAATGCATGGATTGGTGTGCTGGTTGTTGGTGTATGGCAGGCAGTTGCTATGAATACGATTATCTACATTTCAGGGCTTCAGACAGTTCCACAGGAAGTTTATGAGGCATCTATGTTAGATGGTGCAAGCAAATGGAAAGAGTTTTTCAGTGTAACCCTTCCGCTTGTTATTCCGTTTGTAACTATCAATCTGGTGCTTAGCACAAAGAACCTGTTAATGGTATTTGACCAGATTATGTCTTTAACAAAAGGCGGTCCGGCACAGAGTACGGAATCTATTTCTTATTTGATTTACAAAAATGGTATGGATGGCGGACAGTTTGGATTCCAGAGTGCAAATGCAGTGTTATTTTTTGTTGTGATTGTTGCAATTTCTGTATTCCAGATGACAGTCTTAAATAAGAAGGAGGAGCAGTTATAATGAAAGAAACAGGAAAAGTAAATCGTATTTTGACAGCTATCCTGATTTTGGGAACCGTTACAGTATTTTTTCCACTGTATATGGCAGTGATTATTGCGTTTAAAAAGCCAAGTGAAATGACAAATGATGTGGCAGGTGCACTGGCATTCCCATCAAGCTGGAGTCTGGATAATTTCAAAGAAGCAATGAGAGTAACAGATTTCTGGAACTCTCTGGGAAATAGTTTACTCATTACACTTGTGACAATTGGACTTGCAATTTTAGTTCATTCTATTGCAGGTTACGTTATTGGGAGAAGTATGGCACATAAAAAGACCTTTCGATTTATATATCTTTACATTGTCAGCGGTATGTTTGTTCCATTTGCAATCTTAATGATGCCTCTTGTAAAACAGACTGCACAGATGGGACTTGGAAACCGTTTAGGTGTCATACTTCTTTATCTGGTTTTCTATATGCCGATGAATATTTTATTATACACAGGATATTTAAAAAATATACCGGAAACGCTGGAAGAAGCTGCTTCTATCGATGGGGCAACTACCTGGCAGACATTCTGGAAAATTATATTCCCAATGATGTCTCCAATGCATGCGACCGTTGCGATTTTAACGGCACTTGGAACCTGGAATGACGTAATGACTCCACTTGTTATTATGTCAGGAACCGGGAAAAATACTCTGCCACTGGCACAGCTGAATTTCCAGACCCAGTTTGGTACGAATTATAATCTTGCATTTGCATCCTACATTCTTGCATTAATTCCGATTCTGATTTTCTACTTATTATGTCAGAAACAAATCTTAAATGGGGTAGCAAATGGAGCTGTAAAAGGTTAAAATAGAAAGTAAGATACGAGAGCAAACAGTGAAAACAAAAATCTTGTTTAGGAGGAAAACGTATGGCAATTACAGTAAAGGACAAAATTTTTAACCTGGAAACAGAAAACACACTTTATCAGATGAAGGTGGATCGCTTTGGAGTACTCAATCATCTCTGGTATGGAGAAAAAACAGATTGTTGTATGGATTATCTTCTGGATTATCCGGACGCAGGATTTTCCGGAAATATCTATGAAGCAGAAAATGAAAGAACCTATTCTTTAAATACTCTGCCACAGGAATACAGCACCAGCGGAGTTGGAGATTTTCGAATCTCTGCAATTTCTGTTACTCATGAAGATGGAAGTAATGCTTTAGACTTAAGAGTCAGGGAATATCAGATTAAAAAAGGAAAATATGAGATTCCAGGGCTTCCGGCAGTGTATGCAAAAGAAGACGAAGCAGAAACATTAGAAATTACTTTGAAAGATACTGCAACGGAAGCAGAGGTGATTTTGAAGTATGGTGTGTTTGAAAAAGAAGACGTGATTACAAGAAGTGTGGTGGTAAAAAATTCAGGGAAAACACCGATTGTAATTAATAAAGTGCATAGTATGTGTCTGGATATTCCGTATGGAGACTGGGAATGGATGCATTTTTATGGCAGACATACTATGGAAAGACAGGCAGAACGAGTTCCTGTTTTGCACGGAATTTCAGAGAGCAGCAGCAGCAGGGGAACTTCCAGTCATCATCAAAATCCGGCTGTTCTGCTTTGTGAAAAAGATTGTACAGAGACAAATGGTCACTGCATCGGAGCTGCATTGATGTACAGCGGAGGATTTCAGGCACAGGTAGAAAAAGACCAGTTAGAACAGGTTCGTTTGGTTATGGGAATCCACCCAGACACATTTGAATGGACCTTAGAAGCCGGAGAAGCGTTCTACACACCGGAAGTGATTTTATCTTGTTCTACAACAGGATTTGCAAAATTGTCTCAGAATTTCCATCACATCATCCGAAATCATGTCTGCCGTGGAACATACCAGTTAAGCAGTCGTCCGGTTTTGATCAATAACTGGGAGGCAACTTACTTTGACTTTAACGAAGAAAAGATTTTAAATATTGCAAGACAGGCTTCTAAGCTTGGAATTGATATGATGGTACTTGATGATGGTTGGTTTGGAAAGAGAGATGATGATTGTTCCGGACTTGGAGACTGGTTTGTCAATGAAAAGAAATTAAATGGCGGATTAAAAGCCCTGGTTGAGAAAATCAATGCAATGGGTATGAAATTCGGACTTTGGTTTGAACCGGAAATGGTATCCGAGGACAGTGATTTGTACCGTAATCATCCAGACTGGGCGATTCAGATTCCGGGAAGAAAGCCGATGAGAAGCCGTTATCAGTTAGTATTAGACATGTCAAATCCAGAAGTGGTGGATTATCTTTATGGTGTAATGAGTGCGATTTTAAGAGAAAATCATATTGAATATGTGAAATGGGATATGAACCGCAGTATCAGTGACTGGTATACAGCTACACTTTCCAGAGGACGCCAGATGGAAATGCCACACAGATATGTGCTGGGACTGTATGAATTGCTTGAAAAGCTGACATCAGAATTTCCGGATGTATTGTTCGAAGGATGCAGTGGCGGAGGCGGAAGATTTGATGCCGGAATGATGTACTACTGCCCACAGATTTGGTGCAGTGATGATACCGACGCACATGAAAGAACCTTTATCCAGTATGGTACAAGTTTCTTCTATCCAACTTCAACAGTAGGTTCTCATGTTTCCGCAGTGCCAAACCATCAGACAGGACGAATTACCTCAATTGAAACCAGAGGTGTGGTTGCAATGGCAGGAAGCTTTGGATATGAATTAGACTTAAATCAGCTTTCAGAAGAAGAAAAAACAGTTGTTGCAAAACAGGTTACCCATTATAAAGAATATCAAAGTTTGATTTATAACGGTGATTATTATCGTCTGGCAAATCCATTTGAGGATGGGATGTCAGCATGGTCCTGGATATCAGAAGATAAGAAAACCATATTGGTTCAGGGTGTATTGTTCCGTGCGAAACCAAATGTATTAAGAAAGACTCTGCGCCTGATGGGCTTAGAAGCTAAGAAAAATTATAAGATTGCCGGAACAGAAGAGGTGTACACAGGTGTTGCTTTGATGAGTGGAGGAGTTTTACTTCAAAGAGCGGTTGGAGATGATGTCTCTTTTGAAATTGTGCTGGAAGAAATTTAAAATTTGCACTTTACAAATTTAAATTGTTGTACTATAATTTTAATCAAGTAAATAAGAAAAATCTTCAGGGCAGGGTGAAATTCCCTACCGGCAGTGATAGTCTGCGAGTCTGAAAAAATAAATTTGAAAGGCATGATTCGGTGAAATTCCGATACCGACAGTAAAGTCTGGATGGAAGAAGAGAAATGAATGACTGATTAAAAAATCAAAATCATGAATATCAGGCTCTGAAATGGATTTCCGTTTCAGAGCCTTTTTGTTTCATATATAGTTAGAAATATGAGAAATCCCTGTAGATAAACTTTTTATTTGCAGGGATTTTTTTCGATTAGGAGAAAGAAAATGCAGAAAAAAGAATATATGCTAAGAGCCATTGAACTGGCAAAGCAAGGAGTTGGATGGACAAGTCCCAACCCGCTGGTGGGCGCGGTTATTGTGAAAGATGGACGTATCATTGGGGAAGGATATCATGAAAAATACGGAGAACTGCATGCAGAGCGCAATGCAATTAAACATTTAAAAGAATCGGCAGAAGGTGCAACGATATATGTAACGCTTGAACCATGCTGTCATTATGGAAAACAGCCGCCTTGTACCGAAGCAATTGTAGAAGCTGGAATCAAGAAAGTAGTAATTGGTTCAAGAGACCCGAATCCTTTGGTTGCGGGAAAAGGAACCCGGTTTTTAAGAGCGCAGGGAATTGAGGTAGAAGAGGATTTTATGAGAGAAGAATGTGATGCATTAAATTCGGTATTCTTTCATTTTATTCAGACGAAAAGACCTTATATTGTGATGAAATATGCAATGACGATGGACGGAAAAATCGCAACAAAAACCGGAAAATCAAAATGGATTACTTCCGAACAATCGAGAAAAATCGTACATGAAATGAGGCATCAATACACTGCAATTATGGCAGGAATCGGAACCGTTTTAAAAGATGACCCGATGTTAAATACAAGAATCGAAGGAAAGAAAAGTCCGATACGAATTATCTGTGACAGCAGACTTCAGATCCCTTTAGAAAGTAAGATTTGTCAAAGCGCAAAAGAGTATCCGGCAATCATAGCCTGTGCCTATGCCGAACAGGAGAAAAAAACAGCTTTGGAAACACTTGGAGTACAGGTGCTGGAAGTTCCAAAAGAAGGAAAAGTCGATTTGAAAAAATTAATAGAGATGCTGGGAGAACAAAAGATTGACAGTATTTTGCTTGAGGGTGGCGGTACATTAAATGAAAGCATGCTGAGAGAAAATCTGGTTAATGAAGTTCATGTATTTCTTGCACCAAAGATTTTGGGTGGAAAAGGTGCACCTTCCCCTGTAGAAGGATGTGGAATCTGTGAGGTAAAAGACGCAAAAGAATTTTATCTGCAGGACATCAGAAAAATTGGAGAAGACGTACAGCTTACTTACCGGAAGGAGGTACCGAAGTGTTTACAGGAATTGTAGAAGAAACAGGTATCATACAAAAATTAAGCATTTCCGGCTCATCCGGAAGTATAAAAATACAGGCAAAAAAAGTGTTGGAAGGCACAAAAATCGGAGACAGCATTGCCGTCAATGGAATCTGTCTGACTGTGACTACTCTTGGAAATGGTTTTTTTACAGCTGATGTTATGGCAGAAACCGTAAGGCGAAGCAGTTTAAAAGAAGCAAAAACAGGTGCAAGAGTAAATCTGGAGAGGGCGATGTCAGCAAATGGAAGGTTTGGAGGACATATTGTGTCGGGGCATGTAGATGGCTGTGGTGTGATTACAGAGATATTGCCGGAAGAAAATGCAGTCTGGTTTACAATAAAAGCAGATGCACCGATTCTAAAATTTATCGTGGAAAAAGGCTCGGTGTGTCTTGATGGAGTCAGTCTTACAGTAGCAGAAGTAAATGATGTAACATTTAAAGTTTCAGTAATTCCACATACCAGGCAGGAAACGACATTAGCTGATAAAAAGGCAGGAAGCTGTATCAACATTGAAAACGATGTGATTGGAAAATATGTAGAACGGCTATTGAATTTTAAAGAAACAGAAGAGAAAAAAACAGAGTCATCCTCAAATTTGACAATGGAATTTTTAGAAAAATACGGAATCTGACAGGGAGGAAAACGGAAATGGAACATGAATATAACACAGTAGAAGAAGCGTTAGAAGACTTAAAACAAGGGAAAATTGTGCTTGTTACGGATGATGAAAATCGAGAAAACGAAGGTGATATGATTTGCGCAGCCGAGTTTGCAACACAGGAAAATATTAATTTTATGGCGAGTTATGCAAAGGGACTTATTTGTACTCCGATGAGTGTAGAACTTGCAGAAAAACTTGGATTTGTACCGATGGTAACAAAAAATACCGACAATCATGAGACTGCATTTACGGTTTCAATTGACTATAAAGATACGACAACAGGCATTTCCGCAGCAGAGCGTGGACTTACCATGCGGATGTGTGTGGATGAGAACGTTTCGCCAGAGGATTTCAGAAAGCCGGGGCATGTATTTCCGCTGATTGCAAAAAACGGCGGTGTGCTGGTGAGAAATGGACATACAGAAGCAACTGTAGATTTGATGCGTCTTGCAGGGTTAAAACAATGCGGTGTGTGTTGTGAAATTATGAGAGAAGATGGAACGATGATGCGCACAAGTGAACTCTGGGAGCTTGCCGAAAAGTTTGAATTAAAATTTATTACGATTCAGGCAATTCAGGATTACTGCCGAATTCACGAAAAACATGTGGTAAGAGAAGCGTGTGCGGATTTTCCGAACCGATATGGACATTTCAAGATTTACGGCTATGTAAATGATATCACAAAGGAGCATCATGTTGCATTGGTAAAAGGTGACATCGGGGATGGAGAAGATGTGCTTTGCCGGATTCATTCCGAATGTCTGACCGGTGATGCGTTTGGCTCTCTTAGATGTGATTGTGGACCTCAGCTCCAAAAAGCAATGCAGATGATAGAAGCTGAAGGTCGCGGAATTGTATTATATATGCGTCAGGAAGGTCGTGGAATTGGTCTGATTAACAAGTTAAAGGCGTATGAATTACAGGAACAAGGATATGATACGGTAGATGCGAATATTAAACTTGGATTTGCACCGGATTTGAGAGAATACTGGGTTGGAGCACAGATTTTAAAAGATCTTGGAGTTAAATCCATGCGATTATTAACCAATAATCCAACAAAGATTTACGGATTGAGCGGACTTGGACTTGAAATCAAGAAGAGAGTGCCAATTGAAATTCCAACACAGCAGTATGACAGACGCTATATGGAAACCAAAAAAATCCGCATGGGACATGTGTTTCAAAACATTTTAAATTAATTTAGCTGGAAAACAATAAAATCATAAGCATACAAAAAGGAGAAAAAATCATGAAAGAAATCAATGTATTAGAAGGAAAAGTAGTAGCCAAAAAAGGAATGAAAGCAGCAATTGTAGCAGCTCGTTTTAATGAAATTATTGTAAATAAACTGCTTGGCGGAGCGATAGACGGACTGGTAAGACATGGAGTAGAAGAAGAAAACATTACAGCTGCATGGGTACCGGGAGCATTTGAAATTCCGCTTGTGGCAGAGCGTCTTGCAAAATCCGGAAAGTATGATGCGGTTATCTGTGTCGGTGCAGTTATTCGAGGCGATACCAGCCATTATGATTATGTGTGCAATGAAGTTTCAAAAGGAATTGCAACAGTCGGATTACAGACAGGAGTTCCGGTGTTATTTGGTGTAGTAACGACAGAAAATATTGAACAGGCGATTGCAAGAGCCGGAAGCAAAGCAGGAAATAAAGGATATGACTGTGCACTTTCTGCAATTGAAATGGTAAATTTATTGAATCAGATTGACGCATAAAAAAGCAGGAGAGGCTTGTCCTCTCCTGCTTTAATTAAAAGTTAAAATCTGCATAATCTTGCGGTAAGAACCGATGATAGATAATATGGCAACCTTCATCTTTAAAACAATAGTAATAACGGTCTTTATCATTCACAAAACGAACTAAAATGTCGAATTCTCCATTGTTGACTGGTTCGACAACGGATTCTTTTGGTTGAGATTTGAAAAGTGTAATTATCTCTTCAAGTGTTGTACCATGCTTTGCTAAAAGCTGGATTAATTCACAAATGAAAGTATTACCGGATTTATTTGTGTGAACATATTCTGAAACTTCTTCGGAGATGGTAAAACAAAAGCGTTCTTCTTTATGTGTGGCAGAAATTTCTCCACATTGTTCTTTTGTATAAACCGGAAAATCTGAAAGTATCTGCTGCATTTCATCTGAGTCTGCTTTTGTATTAAAAAAATGATTGAGAGAGCTAAGTGGATAGTAAAGACGGACAGGTTCTTTACGATAACCAAGTTTTGCCTGTTGTTCAATCATATTATCAAAAATATTGTCTTTTAATGCTTCAAAACCTGCGAGAAATTGTTCCATATAATTAAAATCCTTTCCTGAATATCAATTTTAGCAAACCCATTATAAGGTAGAAAAAGAAAAGAAAACAGATTTGATTTTTAAAAAAATTGTGATATAATACAACCGTATTTTATAGGTAAAAATATTTGAGGTGAAAAGAGAAAGAAAATGAAGATTTGCCCAAAATGTAAAAAGCAGTATGATGAAAACCAGAAATTTTGCAAAATTTGTGGTACAGCTTTAGTAGAAGAGAAAAAGAAAAACCGTGTTGGGCTGTATATATTAATTGCGATTCTGGCAATTGCAGTTTGTGCAGGAGCAGTTGTAACCGGAATGGTGATTCAAAATAAGAAACAGGAAGCGCAGCAGCAGGAAGAGTTGGTAAGCAAAACAGAAGAATGCAAAGACGAAAAGAAAGAAGAGTCTGATAAAAGTAGTACAAAGAAAGAAGAGTCTGAAGAAGTAGAAAAGAAGAAAGCAGAGGAAGAAAAAACAGAAGACGAAAAGAAAAAAGAAGAGGAAAAAAAGAAAGAGGAAGAAGAACAAAAAGAACTATGGAAAAAATATGAGGAGCAGGAAGCTAAAGAGGCAGAGGAGGCAAAGAAAGAAGCTGAAGAAGTAAGTCAGAGCAATGCAGAGACTTCCACTTCATCGAATCAGACTACGGATACGACAACAAAGCCAAATCAGACAACAAGTACCTGGGATGCACAGGGACAGACACAGGAGGAAATGATCCAGCATATCCGTGATGTTTATTATGATACGCAAGGCAAGTTAAATAATTATAATAAAGATGAAAGCACAAGTGGTCTGGCAATCTATACAGAAAATGGAAATCTAAAAAAGATTGTCTCTCAAAATGGAGCCTGTTCTGGAAATTTATCGGATTTGCCTCAGGATTATTCAGCAGAATTTTATTATGAAAATAATACGCTGTTATTTGCTTTCGTATATAAGGGACAGGAAGAATATCGATTCTACATGTCTCCAAATGACGAAACAAAATGTATCCGCTATATTGGATCAGATGGAAATACACAGGATTTTGAAACTCCGGTGTCTTCTGTTGGACTAGGACAGGGAGTTGGAAATCTTTGTGAAGCAGGATATATGGAACCGTATTGGTTAGGAAAAAAATAATTGAAAAATCGTGAATCAGAGGGAAAGTTGATTCACGATTTTTTTATTTACTGGAAGAGAAGATACAGATTCTAATTTATGGCTTTGATTTTACAAGAATGTAATTTGGTCTTTCTATTATAACTAATTCCAACTGCTAGAACTTTTTTTGGATATTTCGGTTTTTCTCCGAGTTTTCCTTTAAAACGAAGAATGTAGTTCTTTCGCTCAATCTGTGCGATTGCGTCTTCTGGGGAACTGTCTACTTTTAATTCCAAAATAATTCCGCTTAAGTCTTTCTGTTCCGGATAGAAAATGAAATCTACATATCCTTCTCCGGCTTTGTCTTCACGTTCCACACGATATTTATCACGTGCTGAAAGATAAACAAGATTTACAACTGCAGATAATTCAATTTCACTGTTATAAGAAAAAATAGGAGATTCTGTGTCATGAGCGTATTTTAAAATATCAGTCATTGTAGAAGTATCTCCGTTTAAAGTGGCCTTTAACATGCGTTCTGATTCCTTAGCGAGTCTGTAAACATAACCTAAGGAATCTTTGGTTAAAAGAAGTTTTTGGAATTGTTCCATAAGTTCCTTATTTGGAATATAAACTTTTTTGTTTTTATAAGTTAAAAGGCCATATACAACCATCGCAGAGTAAATTTCAGCTCTTGTATGAAGTTCCATGGAAGTAGCAGCAAAACTTTGAATTTCGGTTTCTACTCCTTCTCCGGAAATCATAATTACAAGGTCATCGCGAACTTGTTCAACATTATTTTGAATATAGTAAAAGATTTCATCATAAGGACCTGAACTGGTCCAATAATTTTTTAACTGATTATCTGTCAGGGCACAAACAATAGAGCGAGGATTGTATATCTGACAGCCACCAGCAGTATAGTAGCCATCATACCATAATTTCAAGTCTTCTCGTGTGATGGAAGGAGAGGCTGTAAGTGTCTTATATTTTTCAAAAAGAATATCAATTTCATCATCTGAAAAGCCGAAATAATTACTGAACCGAACAGAAGTTGCCATATCATATTCCAGGAAAGAATTTAGTTCTGAACCACTGGAATATTTTGCAATCGGTAAGACGCCAGTCATGTAAGCTAATTCAACGTATACCTGGTCTTTCAGTAAATTTTTTAAAAAAGTCAGATAATCTTTTTTATCATTTTTATTGATAAAATCCATATGAAATACTGCATCCCACTCATCCATGACAAAAATAAATTTTTCAGAAGTTTCCTGAAAAATATCAATTAGAATATCCCAGGTTGCATCCTCCGTATTGATGTTTAAATCAGGATAAGAGTCATATAGGTCCTGGTTAATGCCGTCTTGGATGCGATTAATATATTGTTCATAACTGGTACAATTTCTGGGCAGTCTGCTAAAATCAATGTAGATGATATTATGCTTGTTAAGATGCTTTGTAAAGTTTGGACTATGAGAAATGGCAAGAGTTTTAAAGATATTTTTTGCATCTTTTACTTTTCCAAAAAAAGCACCTATCATATTTGCCATAACACTTTTTCCAAAACGTCGTGGTCTTGTGATACATAAAAAGCGATTTTTCTTTCCTAATATTGGAATGAGTTCATCTATTAGTAAAGATTTATCAACAAAGTAATCATCAGTAAAAGTTTCTTCATAAGCAGCATAAGGAATGATGCTATTTACAAATCTTCCCATTTATGCACCTCCTTGATTTTGATACATTTAGTATATCACACTAATGGGGTAAACGTATACCGAATCAAATACCCATTCTTATCCCCTGTCGTAACAACGGTATCCCCATCCGCATTTTTAATAGTCTCAAGAACTGGATATTTCGCATACTCTTTGATATAGGCTTCTGGGCTTTCGGCCTCTGCTTCAATAATTTCCTGTTTGGCATATTTTGCGCCACCGCAGGGATTCATAGTTTCAATAAAAATTTCGTATTCCTTCATGAAAAATGCCTCCTTATTTAGAATAAAAGCGTCTTATAGATAAGAAAAGTATACAAAAACCCGGCAAAAATAGCAAAGGACAATTTGACGAAAATAGCAAAATACGATAGATTAGTAGGGAAAAAAATGAGAGGAAAAGAGAAAATGAATACATTTGAAATTTTGCTGGAACAGATGGGGTTGTTTGTTATTTATCTGCTGGCAGGCGTGATTTTAATCAAAGCGAAGGTATTAAGCAGTGAAATGCTTGAAGCCATTTCCAGATTTGTAGTAAAAATGGCGTTACCGATTCTGGTTTTTGTAAATATCACAGATGGAGTAGAAAAAGAAACATTGATTCATTCTGTTTTGATACTGTTTATTACTGCCGGCTTCTATTTTTTTATGCTTTTTTGCGGATTTGGCATGACGAAATTATTTCATTTGAAAGGAGACAGAGCAGGAATCTATCAGGCAATGTCGATGTTTGGAAATGTGGGATTTATGGGAATCCCGATTATCACAAGCATTTTTCCGAAAAATGGCATTTTATATATTTCAGTATTTACGATAATAGACCAGTTTATGCTTTGGACTTTGGGAGTAAAATTTACAACTCCGCAAGGAGAAGGAAAATTTAACCCGAAGAAATTAGTTAATCCGGCAACGGTTGCAATTTTACTTGCAGTATTTCTGGTCTTAACTGAAATCAAAGTGCCACAGATTCTGGATATGGGACTTCAAAAGATAGGAGAAACGGCGTCACCGCTTGCAATGATTTATGTAGGTGGAATTTTTGCAAGTATTCACATTGGAAAATATTTAAAAGAATTCGCTCTATATGGAATTGTGCTTACAAAAATGATACTGGCACCGATTTTGTTGTTTCTTCTTTTGGGATTCCTTTCTGTTTCACCGGAAATCCAGTTAACAATGGCATTGATTGCAGGAATGCCGGTTATGACATCGGTGGTGATGATGGCAAATACTTCAGGTTCAGATGGAGATTACGCAATGGGTGGGGTATTTATTACCACGATTTGTTCGATTATCACATTACCATTTATCTGTTGGTTTTTGCAAAATGTGCTTTAAAAATCCACTAAAAAGGGTGTAGGAGTCTGTTGCTTCTACACCCTTAATGATTATTGGATTGTAAATACTCTATTTTCTTTTCTTTCTGGAGTTTCTGGGTAGTCTCCTTCTGGATAACCAAGAATACAATGTCCGATTCCTTCATATTCGTCTTCAATTCCAAGAGATTTTAACAGTTCTTTTCCGAAATCTGTTTCAAATTCTTCTTTAGCACGGTGAATCCAGCAGCTTCCAACTCCGAGTTCGTGAGCAGCAAGCATTAAATTTCCCATAACGAGGCTGCCATCATAAACATGAGTCGGGCAGTCTTTTTTTCCAAGAACAACTAAAACGGCAGGCGCACCATAAAATGGGTCAAATCCTTCTTTCCAGCCACCGATTTGACGATTGAGTTCGGAGAGTTTGTCACGCATTTCTTTGTTTGTTACCTGAATGATAATAGTAGCCTGACGGCCCATTCCATTTGCCGCATAAAGTCCGGCTTCGGTCACTTTATCGATGATTTCCTGTGGAACCATATCCGGTTTGTATTTTTTGACACTTCTTCTGGTTTTCATTTGTTCTAATACATCGCTCATCTTAAATTTCCTCCTAGAAAAATTTCTAAAAAAATAGTATCACAAAGAAAAATTTCGGGCAAGCAAAAAAATGAATTGACAATGAGGAAAATATCTGTATAATTATCAATGGTAATTAACGTCGGTAACTAAAATTTAAAAAGGAGAGTGAGAGATGACAACAGAAAAAATTAAGCGAATGTTAGATGCCTGTTATCAGGCAAAACGTATCCGTGAGTTACTTCCGGCACTTCCAAATGGAGTTGCTCCGTCTTATATTCATTATCTGGACGTGATTCTAGCTTTAGAGAAAAAAGAAGTTCAGGTGAAAATATCGGATATCAGTGATAAATTAAATCTTCCAAGACCCGGTGTTACAAGGACGGTAAAAGAAATGGAAGAAAAAGGATATATCAAAAAAACAGTCTCACCGGAGGATGGACGAATTATCTATTTATCTGCCACGGAAAAGGGAAAGAAGCTATCTGAAAAATACAATGAGAAATATTTTAATGAGCTGGCTCTTTATTTGGAACATATTTCAGAAGAGGAAGCAGATGGTATGATACAGACAATTGAAAAATTTTATCAGGTGATGTGTGAAAGGAAAGAGGCAAGTGACAAGTGATAAAGCAGATTTTACACAGGGAAGTATTTTAAAAAAATTAGTAGCATTTATGATGCCTGTGCTTGGCGCATTGATTTTACAGGCGGCATATGGAGCAGTAGATTTACTGGTTGTTGGACGATTCGGTTCAACGTCCGGACTTTCTGCGGTTTCTACCGGAAGCCAGGTCTTGAATCTAGTTACTTTTGTAGTAATTCAGTTTGCAATGGGAATTACCGTTTTGATTGCACGGTATCTGGGTGAGAAAAGACCGGAACAGATAGGTTCTGTTATTGGGGGAGCAGTACTGGTATTTACCTGTATATCAGTGGGATTATTTATTTTGATGGTATGTTTTGCACGTCCGATTTCCATTCTGATGCAGGCTCCGACAGAAGCGGTTGGTTTAACTGCGGATTATGTAAGAATCTGCGGAAGCGGTATCTTTTTTATTGTAGCTTATAACTTGATGTCTGCGATTTTCAGGGGACTTGGAGATAGCAAATCTCCACTTTTGTTTGTGTTGGTTGCATATATTGTCAATGTGGTTGGAGATTTAGTGCTGGTTGCAGGATTTCATAAAGATGCAGCAGGAGCTGCGCTTGCAACAGTTTTGGCACAGGCGCTTAGTGTTGTGTTTGCAGTTGTTTTACTGGTGAAAAAAGAACTTCCATTTGCAATTAAAAAGAGTGATTTTCGATTTAATCCGCAGTGTAAAAAATTCCTTAAAATCGGATTACCATTGGCACTTCAGGAATGTTTAACCCAGCTTTCTTTCCTGGCATTATGTGCATTTGTTAACCGACTTGGTCTGGAAGCTTCTTCTGGATATGGAGTTGCCTGCAAAATCGTAAACTTTGCAATGCTTGTACCAAGTGCTTTAATGCAGTCTATGGCTTCTTTTGTTTCTCAGAATGTAGGAGCAGGAAAAACAAAAAGAGCAAAGAAATCTATGTTTACAGGAATTGGCGTAGGGCTTGCAGTTGGATGTGTTGTATTTTTGCTTGTCATGTTTAAAGGGGATGTACTGGCAGGATTTTTCTCAACAGATGCTGCGGTTATTCAAAATGGTTATGATTACCTGAAAGGATTTGCATTAGAGACAATTGTAACGGCTGTGCTGTTTAGTATGGTTGGTTACTTTAATGGAAATAATAAAACGCTTTGGGTTATGGCGCAGGGACTGATTCAGACTCTTTTAGTCCGTCTTCCACTGGCGTATTTTATGAGTATTCAGCCAAATGCAAGCCTGACAAAAATCGGTTTGGCAGCACCGGTATCTACGATTGTAGGAATTGTTTTGAATGTGGGATTCTTCATTTATCTGGAACGAGTTGGAAATAAAAAAACTGGAAAATAAGAGAGCAGAGAAAAGACGTAAATTACGCAGAGTAGTTTGCGTCTTTTTTGTATTAGTGATAAGATGAAAAATAATAAGGAGGGACGAAAAAATGTGGATATTATATGCGACAGGTTCTGCGTTTTTTGCCGGAATTACTTCAATTCTTGCAAAATGTGGAATCAAGAAAACAGACTCTGATGTTGCGACTGCTATTCGTACAATTGTAGTGTTGTTGTTTTCTTGGTTGATGGTGCTTGTTGTAGGAAGCGGAAGTGGAATCGGAGAGATTGATGGAAAGACGATGCTGTTTCTTGTATTGTCAGGTCTTGTAACAGGGGCATCGTGGCTGTGTTATTATAAAGCCTTGAAGGAGGGAGCGGCAAGTGTAGTTGTTCCGATTGAATGGAAGATTTCCGATTTTGGAATCCACACATAATGAAAGCGGAGATGTTGTAATAGTAACAGGAGATAATCAAGGCTCTTTTGTACGTTATACTTTTACGGAATAAAGGTGCTGATTAGTAAGGAGAGAAGTTTGTGAAGTATGAAATTGGAGACTTTGTCAGTAAACCAGTTATAGGTATTTGTAAAATAGAGGATATTTTATATTTAAATCCGCAGGACGAAAGAAATAACAAATTGTATTATCTGATAAAATCAATCGAAGATGAAAAAGAAAAAATATATGTTCCGGTTTTAAACTCAGATTCAAGGCTGAGATTGTGTATGACAAAAGAAGAGGCATGGAATTTGATCAAAAGAATTCCAGAAATTCCGACAGCCTGGACGAATAATGAAAAAATGAGAGAGCAAAATTATAAAGCGGCAGTAAAAGCAAATGATCCGGAAGCCTTGGTTGCTATTATAAAAATGATATATGGGAGGAAACAGGAAAGACTTGCTCAAGGTAAAAAGTGTACTGCCACGGATGCAAGATATTTCCAGATTGCAGAAAATTTATTGTATATGGAATTGGGAGTAGCACTTGGAAAACCAAAAGAGGAAATATGCAAAACGATTATTGATTATATTAATCAGAGCAAACAGGGAAATTAAAGGAATAAGAGGGCGTGAATCTATCTTTTATAGGCAGAGTACCACTTCCATAGGAGCTGCTGCACCGCATGGGAGGGGTAATTCATCCAAAACCTTTCATCTGGACATCAGTAAGAGGAGGCATTGGAGTATGAATTTAATGGAAATTACGAAAGGATACGAGCCGAAGCAGAACGAACAGCCGGAGCAGACGAAGAACTTACCGGATACTACCGACAGGTGGAAGCAGCTTGCGAAGGAACAGGCAGAAACGCTGGAGAAAGTGACGGCAGAGCGGGACGAGTTGCAGGCGAGAAATCAGAAGATGAACGAGTTTATACAGGAATTCCAGGAAAGGACACACAAGTTGAAAATGGACAAACAGAAGCTATTCTTCGAGAATCACGAAATGCAAGAAGAAATGCAGAAGTCGAACGCAGAAATTCAGCAGATGACAGCAGAACTGTCCGAAATGCGGAAACTCAATCAGTCCTTACAGCAAAGCAACGACGACTTGAGGAACAGAAACGGATTGATGAGCAGGAGCGAGCAAGAACTGCTCGAAGAAGAAATAAAAGACGTTCGGGACTGGAACTCTAAATTGCAAGTTCAGGTAAATAAATCATCCGTTGAAGCGGTGGATCAGGCACAGCAGAGACAGGAAGAAGCAGAGAAACAGGCAAAGCAGGCAGTGGCCTAGGTTGAAAGGGAAAAGAAACGGGCAGATGTGGAGATACAAAGAGCAAATCTAAATGCCAAAAGACAGATGGATATATTGAAAGAAAAAGAATATTTCTGGGGAGCAGGATATGTGACAATAATTTTATTTTCAATATTGAAAAGTAGTGCTTTTCAAAGAGATTTGCTTGATTTTTTTAGAGTTCCGATCAGATGGTATTGTCGATTTATAGAATGGCTGGTGATACCGACCTATGATGATGGTTTTGGAAATCAGGTGGCATATCAGGCAGGTGAAGCATGGCTTTTCCGAATTTTGGCGTTAGCGTTGTTTATAATAATTGGAGTGATTTCAGTTCTGTATATTATTGAAGAAATCCAGATTTACAAAAAGCAGTGGGATGATATTTCAAAATTATGCTTTTTATCCAGTCTTGCAGGAATTGTAGTTCTGGGAGATATTATCAGAGAGTGGCTTCCGGTCAATTTGCTTATAATATTCCTTTTGATTAATATCGCAATGATGGTGTTAAAAATGTTTTTCCACCATAATATAAAAAAATGGTGGCATTTCGTATTTGCTGAAGGTACATGAAAATGTTCTCCTGTTAAATGATATTTTGTAAGTTGTTTTCTATAGATATCCGCTGATAGTAGATATCTATGATATCCTGTAAAGTAATCGTATTCATTTTTTCTTCGGCAGTCTTTTG
>ERZ837590.327-NODE-327-length-43154-cov-11.071556_pt1 | contig 43154 bp, 42 predicted proteins | sample MGYA00519573_ERZ837590 | MGnify/ENA primary metagenome ERZ837590 (study PRJEB31850, sample SAMEA3708820) | human gut metagenome | biome: human gut; feature: human-associated habitat; material: faeces | place: China | collected 2014 ... | reverse complement strand
CCTACGCCCGCGACAACTCCATGCGCAGCCTGCTGCTGGACAAGATCGCCCGCAGCGAGCTGATCGTGTTCAACCGCGCCGAGGCAGTGAACAACGATGCCGCCCGTCAGGAGCTGCACAAGCTGGTGCGTCAGGCTTCCCGCAAGTGCGACATCGCCTACGAGTTTGCCGACGGCAGCGTGGCCTACGACGATATCCCTGATCCGCTGCCCTTTGACATCAACGCGGATATCATCGACATTCCGGATGACGATTTCGGCATCTGGTACATGGACTGTCAGGACGAGCCCCAGAAGTATACCGGCAAAACGGTCAAATTCCTTGCACAGGTGTGTCAGACCAACCGTGCCGGCAAGAACAGCTTTGTGCCGGGCCGTTTCGCCATGACCTGCTGCGTGCAGGACATCCAGTTTGTGGGCTTCCCCTGCAGCTACGATGGCTACAAGGCGCTGGAGCAGCGCGCATGGGTGCGGGTGACCGCAAAGGTAGGCTACAAGTTCCACAACATCTACCGCGGCAAAGGCCCGGTGCTCACCGCCATTTCGGTGGAGCCTGCCGAAAAGCCGCTGAACGATGTGGTAACATTCTCTTGATCTGATCTTTCAAGGAGGTCCCGGCATGAAAACACTGTTTCGTATCCTTGGCACGGCCGCTGCTGTGGCCGTTACCGGTGCTGCCATTGTGGCACTGGACAAGATCCTGAACCAGAAAGACCCGCTCCATGTGGAGGAAGTAGAGTTCCCGGAGGACGCCGAGCAGAACGCTGAGGAAGCCGCCAAGACTGCCGAAGCCTACGCCGAAGCGGAAGCCAAAGCCTCCGATGCTGCCAACGAAAAGGCTGCAGAAGAAGCTGCGCCGGAAGCTCCTGCCGAAGAAGCGGCAGCTGCTGCCCAGCCCGCCGAAGAAGCCTCTGCCCCGGCGGCACCCGCAGAGGGCGGCGAGAAGCCGGTGTTCGCCCCGGAAGCTCCCAACCCGAACCCTGTGGAAGCAGGCCCCGCTGTTGCTCCCAAAGACGAGAGCGGAAAATTCGATCCCACCAAGATCGCCGAAGCCAGCGACTTTGGCGACTGGGAAGAACAGGGCTGCAAAGGATAACCTATGACCCAAAAAGGGACGATGTGATGTTCACATCGCCCCTTTTTTGTTATTCTCCTCTTGCCAGCTGCTGCAGCTTTTTCCTGTCCAGCACCTGCACGCCGCCCCGGAACAGCCGCACCCAGCCCTCCTGCGCAAAGTATTTCAGCATCCGGCTCACCACCTCGCGGGCAGACCCCATGTACTTTGCCATCTGGTCGTGGGTCATGCGTACCTCGTCGCCGCCGGTCTTGGCCAGCTCGTCGGTGAGAAAAATGGCAAGCCTGCGGTCTGCGCTCATGAACAGCACCTGCTGCATGGTCCACATGCTGTCGGAAAAGCGCTCCGCCGTCATCTGGTAGGCGTAGCAGCGCACATGCACGTTCTGCTGCATCAGCCTGCGGAAAACGCCCGCGCTGATGCAGTAGGCCTCGGTGTCCTCTTCGGCATCAATATACAGGTCGATGTTCACCGAGTCCATCACGCAGGATGCCGACAGGATGCACACCTCCCCGCCGAACAGGCGGTAGAGCGTCACGTCCCGCCCGTCCTCCGAGAGCAGGTAGGCCCGCAGCTGGCCCGAGCGCAGCAGCAGGATGCCCACGCAGCTTTCCAGCGGGCTGTGCACCCTTACCCCCTTTGCGTAGTGCACCGGACGGGTATAGCGGCAGAGCATGTCCTGTTCGTCGGGTGTCAGGTCGTTCCAGAAGGGAAAACCTTTGGCCAGACAATCGCGGTGTTCCTTTGTTGTTTCCGACATTGCTTTTCATCCTTTCCGCAGGGCCTTAGCGGCTTCAGTGCCCGCCTGCGCGCCCTCATACACGGCCTTTGCCATCTGCAGAAGGCCCCCGGTGCAGTCGCCCGCCGCATACAGGCCGGGCACGGTGGTCTGCATTTTTTCGTCCACCACGATGCGGTTCCCGTCCACCTCTGCGCCGATTTTCCTGGCCAGTGCGGTGCTGCCCGCTACGCCCAGTGCCACAAATACACCGCTGACAGGCAGCTGCACACCGCCAGACAGCTGCACGCCGGTGACAACGGTTTCGCCCAGAACAGTCTCCACGGCCTGCGGATAGACTGTGACCTCCGGCGGGAAGTCCGCCGTCAGCGGTGCGCCGTTGGTCAGCAGGGTGACGCTGTGCACCACCGGCAGCAGAGCCTGCACCTCGTGCAGGGCGTACTCGCCGCTGCCCAGCACCGCCACATCCTTTCCACGGTAGAAAAAGGCATCGCAGGCGGCACAATAGCTCACGCCGTGCCCCTCCAGCCCGGCAAGGCCCGGAATGCGCGGCACCGCCCGGGATGCGCCCGTGGCAAGGATCACAGCGTCCGCCGGGTAATTTTTATCCACTGTTTCTACGGTGAGTTTATCCGTATAGGTCAGGCCCACGGCTTCAGCTGTGACGAATCTCACACCAAGGCGCTTTGCATTCTCGATGCTGCGGCGTTCCAGCTCCGCCCCGGAAACGGGCTGGGCAAAGCCGTAGTAGTTTTCAATTTTTTCGGCGCGGTCCAGCGCACCGGGGCCTTTGGTGAGCACCGTGGTATCCACACCGGCGCGGACAGCGTACAGCGCGGCGGATACGCCCGCCGGGCCGGAACCGATGATGACAATATTGGGCATAACATTCTCCTTTTATCATTTTCTTTAGTATACACCAAATTCCCCCAAACTTCTATGACCGGGTCGCAAAAATTGCGCTTTGCGGCGGCTGGCCGCTTTTCAAGCGGAAAAGAGTATGTTATACTGTTTCAGTTATCTGAATTTTCTGCCACGGAGGCTTATTTTATGACCAAGCAACGTCTCCTTTTCATCACCACCGGCGGCACCATTGCCAGCGTACGCACTCAGCAGGGGTTAAAGCCCGTGCTTACCAGCGAGGAGCTGCTTGCCCATCTGCCGGAATTGAAAGAACTGTGCTGCCCGGAAACGCTGGCGCTGTGCAGCATTGACAGCACCGACCTCGGGCAGGAGCACTGGCTCATGATGGCACGCGCTATCCAGGAAAACTACGCTTTATACGATGGTTTTATCATCTGCCACGGCACGGATACGCTGGCCTACTCTGCGGCGGCGCTCTCCTACCTGATTCAGAACGCGGATAAGCCCATCATCCTCACCGGCGCACAGCAGCCCATCTCCAACGAGATCACGGATGCCAAGAAAAATCTGCGGGACAGCGTGGTCTGCGCCATCGACCCGGGCAGCCGGGGCGTAATGGTGGTGTTTGGCGGACACGTCATTGCGGGCACTCGTGCCAAGAAGAACAAGACCATCAGCTACGATGCCTTTGCCTCAGTCAACTTCCCGGAGCTGGCGCTGGTGCAGGGTGACCGGCTGGTGCGGTACATTTCCTCGCCGTGGCCCACCGGCCCGGTGGAGTTCAGCCGTGTGCTGGACCCGAAGGTGTTCCTGCTCAAGCTGACCCCGGGCATGTCTCCGGCGCTCATCCCGGAGATCTTCCGCCTGTACGACTGCGTCATCGTGGAAAGCTTCGGCGTGGGCGGCATTCCGCAGCAGCTGATGGATGCCTTTGCCGAAGGCCTGGGCGACTACGAGACCACCCATAAGGTGCTCATCATGACCACGCAGGTCACCTACGAGGGCAGCGACGTGGGCGTTTACGAGGTGGGCAAGCGGGTGAAGAACCGCTTCCGTTTTCTGGAAGCCCACGATATGACCATCGAGGCCGTAGTGACCAAAAGCATGTGGCTGCTGGCGCAGAACTGCGAAAGCTTTGACCAGCTGCAGCAGCGGTTCTACCGTCAGGTGAACTTTGACACCTTCTATCACTGAGGATAAAGCCGCCGGGCAGGCCAGTGCTTGCCCGGCGGTTTTGCCTGTGCACCCTTGCGCCGGGAGGGCTGCGGTGTTACACTAGACAAAAAGGGAGGCGCATCTTACTGTGTGGTTCGTGTTTGCACTGGGCAGTGCCGTGTTTGCGGCCCTTACCTCCATCCTGGCCAAGATCGGCATCCAGGGGGTCAACTCCACCCTGGCCACCGCCATCCGCACGGTGGTGGTGCTGGTCATGAGCTGGGGCATGGTGTTCCTCACCGGGACCCAGGGCGGCGTGGGGGATATCTCTCGCCACAGCTGGCTGTTTTTGATCCTTTCCGGCCTGGCCACCGGGGCCAGCTGGCTGTGCTATTACCACGCTTTGCAGATCGGGGCCGCCTCCAAGGTGGTTCCGGTGGACAAGCTCAGCGTGGTGATCGCCCTGGCTTTGGCCTTTGTGATCCTGAAGGAACCCTTTACCGCCAAAAACCTGGTGGGCTGTGCCCTGATCACCGCCGGCACCCTGTTTATGGTGCTGTAAAGCCGCCCTACCAAAAATGCGCCCGGGATACTCCCGGGCGCATTTTTTATTCCGACAGCCGCTGCCGGGTCTTGTTCATCAGGTCCAGCTCCGGCATCAGCTCATCGCTGATGATGGTGAGCATCTGCTCCAGCTTGTCCACGTCCTCTTCCGGGAAGCGCTTGCGCACCCGCTCGATCACGGTGCTCAGATAGGAATAGCTGATGTTGTAGTAGTCGATATACTTCTGGGTGGGGCGCAGGTGGTACTCACGCCGGTCGGTGGTGGACTGGATCTTTTCCACATAGCCCTTCTTCACCAGACTGCCGATCTTATACGCCGCGTTGGGGGTGGAGATCTGCATCATGCGGGAAAACTCCGCAATGGTGGGTTCGCCCATAGCCATGATGCCCTCCATGCAGAAGGACTCCACCGTGGTCAGCGTGGCTTCGCGGGTGGCAAAACGCTGAAAAACATTCTGGTAGAAATGCAGCTTGAATTTGGTGTATACGTCCTGAAATGCCTGTTCCAGCATAGGTCGTGTGCCTCCGATAGTTCATTTTATTTAAAAATACCACGTTTTGGCCGCGGCGCAAAGCGAAACAGCTGAAATTTTGGCAGGAATTTATTCTGCTGCCTTTTTGTTCGTGCGCACACGGATCACGCTGAGCACCACCAGCTCTACGGCAATGGCAACGGCCAGCAGGATCAGCGAGGTGAACAGGCTACCGTTGGCACCCAGAAAAGCCTGTGCAATGCCTGTGATGACATAGCACACTGCCGCGCAGGAAGCCGCCGTAATGGCGTAGGGCAGCTGGGTGGACACATGGTTCACATGGCTGCAGTGGGCACCGGCGGATGCCATGATGGTGGTGTCCGAGATGGGGGAGCAGTGGTCGCCGCAGACGGCACCGGACAGGCATGCCGCAATGGAAATGACCAGCATCTCGCCCTCCGGGAAGGCATGGCACACGATGGGGATGAGGATGGAGAAGGTGCCCCAGCTCGTGCCGGTGGCAAAGGCAAGGAACACCGCCACAAGGAAGATGATGACCGGCAGCATGTACTGCAGCGCTGCAGCAGAGCCACTCAGCAGGTTGGCAACGTAATATTTTGCGCCCAGCAGGCCGGTCATGCCGGACAGGGTCCATGCGAGGGAGAGGATCAGCATGGGGCTGACCATGGCCTTGAAGCCCTCGGGAATGCAGGCGGCAAAGTCTTGAAAGGTCATCACATTGCGCACGCGGTAGAACACAAAGGTAAACAGCAGGGCAATGCTGCTGCCCAGCACCAGACCTGCAGAAGCGTTGCAGTCCGCAAAGGCGGTAACGAAGTCCACGCCCTCAAAGAAGCCGCCGGTGTAGATCATGCCGAAGATGCAGGCCGCGATCAGCACCAGCACCGGGGCGATCAGGTCTGCAACATGGCCGCAGGTATCGGTGCCATCGTCCACATCGTTGCCGTAGGGACGGTCGGCGGTGGTAAACAGGTCGCCGTTTCTGGCGTTGTCCTCGTTGAGCTTCATGGAGCCGAAGTCCGTGCCGGTGAAGATGAGGAACAGGCTCATCACAATGGTGAGCAGGGCATAATAGTTATAAGGAATGGTGCGCAGGAACATGGTAAAGCCATTGATGCCGGAGCCTTCGGGCACGCTGGAAGTGACCGCAGCTGCCCAGCTGGACACCGGCGCAATGATGCACACGGGTGCTGCGGTGGCATCGATCAGGTAGGCCAGCTTTGCGCGGGACACCTTCTGCCGGTCGGTGACGGGGCGCATGACAGAGCCCACGGTCAGGCAGTTGAAGTAGTCGTCCACAAAGATCATCACGCCCAGCAGCAGGGTGGCAAACTGCGCACCGGCCCGGGAGTGGATGTGGGTGGAGGCCCAGCGGCCAAAGGCGGCAGAGCCGCCGGCCTTGTTCATCAGGGCCACCAGAATGCCCAGCATCACCAGAAAGACCAGAATGCCCACATTGCTGCTGTCCGACAACTTGGCCACCATGCCGCCGTCCTCATTGAAGAACAGGGTGTTGATGGCCAGCTCCAGATTGCCGTTGGCGTACAGCAGTGCACCGGATGCGATGCCCACCAGCAGGGATGTGTACACCTCCTTGGTGTTCAGCGCCAGCACAATGGCGATCACCGGCGGCAGCAGCGAAAAGATGGTGCTGTACACCGCACAGGTATAGGTGGACGGGTCCGCGATCTTGCCGGGCGTTGCCGCTGTGCACCACAGCAGCAGGGCAAACACCAGCAGAGCTGCGAACCATGAAAGGTTCTTATTTTTCATAACGGATTCCTCTTTTTTCAAATTTCCGGGGATGCATACCCCTCTTTGCGCAGGAAAAACTATCCCCATCGAATGCAAAGGGAGGTGTGCGCCGCGCCGGACTATAAAGCGATGTATTTTGAGCTGTTCCGGGCCAGCGTGCAGGCCACCCAGCTCTTGCAGGACGCGCAGAAGCGTGCCGAGCAGCACCTGCTGGAAGCTGACCCGCCGCCGATTCGATTGGAGCAAACAGAGCAAACGGATGAAGAATAGTTTTCTTCGGTCAGCGTCCTCGCCCTCTCAGTCTCGCATACGCTCGACAGATTCCCCCTTTTGCCGCTTATGCGGCATCCGTTCCCCTCTTTGTCACCTACGGTGACATTTCTCCCCGGCCGGGGAGAATCTGTCCCGGCCGGGGGAAGTCTTTCCTCAAAGTGGGAGCCTTTGGCAGTACGGTAAAGTTCCCAGTTTTGCCAAGGGCTCTCCCCTTGGGAGAGCTGGCACCGAAGGTGACTGAGAGGGCGAGCCCGTTTGCCTTTTAACCCTTCTTTGCCTCCGCCTTGGCTGCGAACTTGGCGTTGTTGATGACAAAACGTTCGTGGATGCCGCCGCCTACAGGGCCTTTTTCGTCGTGCAGGGCCACCTTGAAGGTGAGCTTGCGGCCTTCTACCGCCACCAGCTCGCTCTCGCAGGTAACGGTCATGCCCACAGGGGTGGGGGCAGTGTGCTCCAGCTCGAGCTTGGTGCCCACCGAGCCATTGCCTTCGCCCAGCGCGTCGGCCACGCTCATCCAGCAGGTCTTTTCCGCCAGAGCCACAAGGGCCGGGGTGGCAAACACCTCCAGCGTGCCGCTGCCCATGGTCTTTGCGGTATTGGCTGCGGTGACGAGCACGCTCTGTTCCCCGCGGATACCGGTTTCCAATGTCATATACTTTCCTCTCCTTTTGCGCGCCGTATGGCGCATTTTATTTTTGAACACCTTTATAAGATACCACATTTTGCACCAGAACGCACCCTATTTTGCACTTTTTTGTGAATTTCTCTTTTTCTTTTTGCGCAAACGGGCTGCCAAGTCCTCTCCCTTTGAGGAAAGACTTCCCCCGGCCGGGGGAAGATGTCGCGTAGCGACAAAAGGGGGAGTGTGACACCGAAGGTGACGGAGAAGGCGAGGACGCTGACCATGCGGCGACCTCTTTTTTGTTTTCGCCTTCCCTCCAATCCGCATCCTTATTGCGATTCAAAAACGCAAATTTTCTGCGTTTTAAGGCAAATTTCATCAATTTAGAGCAGACGCTGAAAATCTTTAAAAAAGCCTTGACAAGGAGCATTCCGTGTGCTACTATGAACACATGAACAAGCATTCATGTGAATCCACAGCGAAGGGAGATGTCAACATGGCGGAAATAAAGGAAGCAATGCCCGCGCCGCAGCCGGAAGCCTTGGATATGCCGGACGACGAGGTGCTGTACGAGCTGGCCGACCTGTTCCGGGTGTTCGGCGACTCCACCCGCATCAAGATCCTGTATGCACTGCACGACAACGAGCTGTGCGTGCAGGACATTGCAAACGCCGTGCAGCTGAGCCAGTCGGCGGTGAGCCATCAGCTGCGGGTGCTCAAGGATTCCAAGCTCGTGCGGTTCCGGCGCGAGGGCAAAACCGTTTACTACGCACTGGACGATGACCATGTGCGCAGCATCCTCTCCATGGGGATGGATCATATCGAAGAATAACGAAAGGCTGGTATTACTTATGAAGAAGAGCTACAAGATCGAAGTGGACTGCGCAAACTGCGCTCAGAAGATGGAAGACGCTGCCAACACCGTTGCAGGCGTGGCAAGTGCTACCGTCAGCTTTATGACCCAGAGGATGAAGGTGGAGTTCTCTGAAGGTGCAGACCCCCACGACACCATGGTGAACGTTCTGGCCGCCTGCAAGAAGGTGGAGGACGACTGCGAGATCTTTGACATCTAAGTGCATTTTCTCCCTTCAAAATGCCCCGCTCCCCTTCGGGGGAGTTTTTTATAGGGAATGTTTTTCGTGTTGAAAAATCAGACAGTTTTCAACAGTTTCCACTCAGTTTTCAACATCATTTGCGGAAAAAACGTAAAATAAACGTGGAAAAGCGCTTTTACGCCTGAAAAACTGTGTGGAAAACACGGGTAAAACCGTGGAATATCCATTTTTATGGGGAAAAGTTGTTGAAATCCCCGCCCGCCGCAGCGTGATGCGGCCCATGGATCCCACAAAAGGAGAGTTTTGTATGAACAAAAAGCAGAAAAAGAACCTGCAGCGCATCATCATTGCGCTGATTTTGGTGCTCATCCTCAAGCTTTTGCCCCAGTTCCCCACGCCGGTGGAGCTGGTACTGTACTGCATCCCGTATCTGGTGGTCGGCTGGGACGTGCTGCGCAAGGCACTGCTTGGCATCAAGAACCGTCAGCCCTTTGACGAGTGCTTTCTGATGGCCGTTGCCACTGTGGGTGCATTTGCACTGGGCGACTACGTGGAGGGCTGTGCCGTTATCATCTTCTACCAGATCGGCGAGCTGTTCCAGAGCGTGGCCGTGGGCAAGAGCCGGCAGAGCATTTCCAGCCTGATGGACATCCGCCCGGACTACGCCAACATTGAGGGTGAGGACGGCAGGCTGGAGCAGGTGGACCCGGACGATGTGGAGATCGGCACCGTGATCGTGGTCCAGCCCGGTGAGCGCGTGCCCATCGACGGCGTGATCGTGGAGGGCGCTTCTGCCCTGAACACCGCCGCCCTGACCGGCGAGAGCCTGCCCCGCGATGTGCAGACCGGCGACGAGGTCATCAGCGGCTGCGTGAACATGACCGGCCTGCTGAAGGTAAAGACCACCAAGGAATTCGGCGAATCCACCGTTTCCAAAATTCTCGATCTGGTGGAAAATTCCAGCATGAAGAAGGCCCGCGCCGAGAACTTCATCACCCGTTTTGCCCGCGTGTACACCCCCGCCGTGTGCTATGGCGCACTGGCTCTGGCCTTTATCCCGCCCATCGTGCTGCTGCTCATGGACCAGCCCGCCCGCTTTGGCGACTGGGTCTACCGTGCCTTGACCTTCCTTGTTATCAGCTGCCCCTGCGCACTGGTCATCAGCATCCCCCTGAGCTTCTTTGGCGGCATCGGCGGTGCATCTGCCTGCGGCATTCTGGTCAAGGGTTCCACCTATCTGGAAGAGCTGGCCCGCACCGGCATCGTTGTGTTCGACAAGACCGGCACCCTGACCCAGGGCACCTTTAAAGTGACCGGCATCCACCCCGCAGAGGGCACCAGCGAGGAGCAGCTGGTGGAAGCTGCCGCGCTGGCCGAGAGCTGGTCCAAGCACCCCATCTCCCTCAGCATCAAGGCCGCTTACGGCAGGGAGATCGATCCGAACCGTGTCACCGATGTGCAGGAGCTTGGCGGTCACGGCGTGACCGCCAAGGTGGACGGCAGGACCGTTGCTGCCGGCAACGCCCGCCTGATGGAAAAGCTGGGCCTGAAGGCTCCCGCCGTCAGCGAGACCGGCACCATCGTGCATGTGGCCATCGAGGGCATGTACGCCGGTTATCTGCTGATCGCCGATGTGGTGAAGCCCCACAGTGCACAGGCCATCCGGGGCCTGAAGGATGCCGGTGTGCGCAAGACCGTGATGCTGACCGGCGATGCCGAGCCGGTTGCAAAGGCCGTTTCCGCAGAGCTTGGGCTGGATGAATACCATGCGGGCCTGCTGCCGGGCGACAAGGTAGACCAGATCGAAACGCTGCTCGCCGCAAAGCGGCCCAAAGAGAACCTTGCCTTTGTGGGCGACGGCATCAACGATGCCCCGGTGCTGTCCCGTGCCGATGTGGGCATTGCAATGGGCGCTCTGGGCTCTGACGCTGCCATTGAGGCCGCTGACGTGGTGCTGATGGACGACGACCCCGCCAAGATCGCACTGGCCATGCGCATTGCCCGCCGCACATTACGCATCGTGTACCAGAACATCGTGTTTGCACTGGCCATCAAGTTTGCCTGCCTTGTGCTGGGCGCGATCGGCATGGCCAGCATGTGGACCGCCATCTTTGCCGATGTGGGCGTGATGGTGCTGGCTGTGCTCAACGCCACCCGTGCCCTGTACACCAAGGATCTGGCGAAAAAGAATGAACCGTAAAAAACAGTGCCGGACAGCCTGAAAACTGTCCGGCACTGTTTTTATATATGAGGTGCATACAGGCGTTCTATTTCATGCACAAGCTCCGGTTCTTTTTCGATATCAAATTTTCTGGCAAACATGCAGGGCGATGCTTTCAGCTGTTCCAGATCAGCGTATTTCCAGACCCATGGATTGCCTCTGTCCCAATCGATGGCACGGGCACTGGTATCACCCGGCCCCTGATAGATCTTATCCTGATACGGCGACTGCACAATCAGTGTCTGCACAAAGAACTCGTCCGAGCAAAAGGTCTTGTCCAGCACCTGCAGGACCCACTCTTCTTTTGTCAGCAGATACCGTGCAAAGCCATCCGTGCAGCTGAACCATTGACTGCCCTTTGTGAAGTGAACGTCCTGATTGCGCTTTATTCTCAGCAGCTTCTGGCCCGACAGCAGGATTCCATTGATCACGCCGAGCACCGGATGGCGGCGCAGATCGATATTCTGGAAAAAGTGCCGGTAATAAACGCGCTCATCATTGAACGGGCTGAATGGGTGCGGGTCGAAATGGACAAATTCCACGTCCGGGTTTGCCTCAAAAAATGCACGGATATCTTCCGGTGGCTGAATCGGCAGATCCGCACCGGAGATCAGGTGATAATGCTGGTATGGGCCATGATCTACCGCTGCCTTGAGCAATACAAACTCTGCCTTTACTAAAGTAATACCACCCCAAACAGCGCTCGTTCTCTGTGCGTGGAAAACCTTGGCATATTTTACATATCGTTCAACGGTTTCTGACTGGTAGTTTTCATTCTTGCTGTCCATATGGATGAAAATATCATTCCACGGTGCATCCAGCATCCGAAGCAAAGTCCAAAACATCTCATTGCACTGATGTGCCATAAGCATGTACGCCTGTTTTTCTCTTGTTTCCATCGTTTTCTCCTCTTACTTCTGCACCGCATTTTCATTTTATTATAACAGAATCCTCTTTGAAAACAATCCTACCACCCCTTTTTTACAGCACAAAGCCGCTGCTTTCCCTTGCAGAGGGAGAGCGGCGGCTTTGTTTGGGTATGGAGAAAATGGAGGAAGTCTCAAAGTTCATCCGCGGAATGCGGCGGTATACACCGCCACCACCTCGTCGCGGGTGGGGGTGATCTGGTTGGTAGACATGCAGGTGTCGTGCAGCGCAAGCTCTGCCAGCGCGGCAAAATCTGCAGGGTCCACCTTGTTCAGCTGCGCAAGATTGGCGGGGATGCCCACGCCTGCACTGAGCTGACGGACAAACTGGATCACTGCCGGTGCGGCAGTGTCCGGGGTAAAAGTGCCCTGCAGGCCCATGGCAGTGGCAATGGTCATGAACCGCTCCCGGCACACCGGGCTGCGGCTGTTGAAGGCCAGCACGTAGGGCAGCAGCACCGCATTGCACACACCGTGGGGCAGGTTGTAGTGTCCGCCCAGCGCGTGTGCCATCGCATGCACCATGCCAAGGCCCGCGTTGGAGAAAGCCATGCCTGCCACATTTTCGGCGTAGGCCATCATGGTGCGGGCGGCTTCATCCTGACCGTTGGCAACGGCCCGGGGCAGGTTCTGCACGATCGCCTGCATGGCCCAGTAGGCATCCTTGTCCGTGAGCGGGTTGGCGTTTTTGGAAAGCGCCGCCTCGATGGCGTGGGTCAGCGCGTCCATGCCGGTGGCTGCGGTGAGCTTGGGCGGCATGGAGGACATGAAGTCGGTGTCGTTCACCGCAATGCTGACCATGCAGTTGGGGTCCACCATGGCCATTTTACTGTGGCGGACAGGGTCAGTGACGATGTAGAAGGAGGTGCACTCGCTGCCGGTACCGGCGGTGGTGTTCACCGCCACGATGGGCAGGCCGGGCTTGGAGGACTTGTTCTCGCCCTCGTACTGTTCTACGGTACCGCCGCAGGCCACCACGATGCTGGTTGCCTTAGCGGTATCGATGGCGCTGCCGCCGCCCAGAGCCACCAGCAGCTGCACCTGCAGGGTACGGGCTGCGGCAATGCAGTCGTTCACCACCTGTACGGTGGGGTTGGGCTGCACATTGTAGTACACGGCGTACTCCACACCGGCATCGGACAGTACCTGACCGACCCGGGCAGCGGCACCGGAATCATAGAGAAAGCGGTCTGTCACCAGCAAAGCACGGCGGATGCCCATCTTCTGAAGCTCCGGTCCCAGAAGACGGATGGCACCCTTGCCAAAAAAGCTGGTCTTGACGGCGTTGATGCGTTCTGCCATGTGTTCGCCCTCCGCTTACTGTGCCTGACCGCAGACGATCTGCACCGGGTCCCAAATGGAACAGGACGAGGAGGAATAGACGAAATCCACCTGACCCAGTGCTTCCACGGTCATGCCAGCGCGGATGGCAACGGCAATGGCGTTGATGCGGGCCGAAACATTCTTTTCTCCCCATGCCTGCGCACCCAGCACCTGACGGGTATTGGCCTCATACACCAGCTTGATGGTGATGCGGTGGGGATTCGGGCAGATGCCCGGACGGTCGGTGCCGGTGGCCATTGCACTCTTGACCCGCAGACCGGCCTTGCGGGCCTCGGTCTCGGTCAGGCCGGTGCGGGCGATCTCCAGATCCGCCACCTTCAGGCTGCTGGTGCGCAGAGAGCCGTCGCGGCAGGCCGCGCAGTCGCCCACGGCATAGATATTGGGCACACTGGTGGCAAGGTCGGCACCAATCAGCACAGCGCCATTGGGTGCCAGCTGCGCCCCGGTACCGGCCAGCAGGCCGGTGTTGGGGGTAACGCCGATGGCTACCACGCAAAGGTCACAGGGGTAGGTGCCGCGGTTGGTCTGCACCTGCTCCACGAAGGTACGGCCCGGGAAGGAGCGCACCTGCTCGCCCAGATTGAACTGCACGCCCTGCGCTTCCAGCTCCTTCTGGATCAGCTTGCTCACCTCAGGGTCAAACTGGGGCAAAAGCTGCTGCTCTTTTTCAATGATACGCACATTGCGGCCCAGCTTGAGGAAGGACTTTGCGATCTCCAAACCGGCCCAGCTGCCACCCAGGATCACGATGTCCCGCACATAGGGGGTGCGGACGAACTCCTTGAGGAAGATCAGATCTTCCACGGTCTTGAGGGTCTGCACGCCCACGCGGTCACTGCCGGGCACCTGCGGCACACGGTTGGAAGAACCGGTGGCCAGCACCAGCTTGTCGTAGTGGTCTTCAAACACGCGTCCGGTGGCAAGATCACATACCGTCACCTTGCGGGCGGCTGCGTCGATGCCGCGCACCTCATGGCGCAGATGTGCGGTGATGCCCTGCGCGTTCAGCTCAGTCTCCTTGGCCTGAATGGCCTTGTTCAGGCTGTCCAGATCCTCGCACAGGTAATGGGGCAGGCCGCCGGTGCCGCAGGAGTAGAAGCCGCCTTTTTCGTAGACGGTGATCTGCGCTCCGCGCTGGGCGGCGGCAAGTCTGGCGGCGGCCGAAACCCCGGCGGCAATGCTGCCGATGATAATAATTTTCATTGTTTAAGCCTCACGATCCCGCCGGGAGGAAGCCCCTCTCTGCGGCAAAACTTGCAGGGTGTTACTTACTCAGGGTGGGAGGATTGTCCACGATGCCCACGATGAAAGCATCAATGGGCGACGGATGGTCCAGACCATGCTGGGTGGTTTCGTCGGTGGTGACCAGAACCATCTCGCCTACACCCGCGCCGATGTTGTCGCCCGCCACGATGGTATCCTTTTTGGAGCCGAACACCGGCTCCACCAGCAGGAACTTATAGCCTACAAGCTCCGGCATTTTGCGGGTGGCGACAACGGTCCCCTTGACGATCCCTAAAATCATAGCTTACTCCTCTTTGCCCAGTACGGTGACCAGCTGTCCCTGCTTGAGCAGGAAGGCATTGCCATCGTCCGTGTCGATGTGAAAATCCAGTGCACATTTGTCGTTTGCGCGGATCAGCACCCCGCCCATCACGCCCGGCTTGGGGCCGTCGATCTTTACCTTCACGCGGTCGCCGTCGGCAAGGCCGAAGGCCGCTGCCTGTGCGGGAGTCATGTGGATGTGGCGGTCAGCGATCATCACGCCCTCCGGCACGGTCAGGGTGCCATTGGGGCCGCGCAGGGTCACGCCCGGCGTGCCCTTTGTATCCCCGCTGGAACGCACCGGCGCTTTGATGCCGATGTTGCGGCAGTCGGTCTGCGCCAGCTCGATCTGAGTGGCACTGCGCTCCGGGCCAAGGATGCGGACATGCTTCAGTTCGCCCTTGGGGCCGATGATGTCCAGACATTCCTCGCAGGCAAACTGGCCGGGCTGGCTCAGCGCCTTTTTGGGGGTGAGCTGGTAGCCATAGCCGAACAGCTTGTCCACATCATCGCGGGTAAGGTGGATGTGCCGCACCGAGATGCCTACCGGCACCTGACGGCTGCGCTTTTGCAGCTCTGCCTGCACGGCCTGCGTGATCAGGAGCAGCAGCTGTTCCTGACTGATGTCATGGTAAACCAAGGCACAGCGCTCCTTTCTTATGCAGCGTCAGCGCAGTTCTCAGCGCAGCTCAGGCATGCACTCGGACACGCTTGCGTGCGGGCGGGGAATGACCAGTGCGCTGACCACTTCGCCAATGCGGGAAGCAGCGGTCTGGCCTGCCTCAACAGCAGCCTTCACAGCGCCAACGTCGCCCTGTACGAACACGGTAACAAGGCCTGCGCCGATCTTCTCCTGACCCACCAGAGAGACATCTGCGCTCTTCAGCATGGCATCGGCTGCCTCGATGGAAGCGGTCAGGCCGTTGGTCTCGATCATGCCCAGAGCGGCATCCAGCGGCACCTGCTCGCCTGCGGGCAGGCCGGACTTGCCGGTCGCGGGGCCCTTGGCGGGCATGATGCGGGCCAGATCTGCGTGGGGACGTGCAATGACGTTGACGCAGAACAGCTCACCCACGCGGGAAGCAGCCTCTTCGCCAGCCTCGGTAGCAGCCTTGACAGCGCCTACCTCGCCGGTAACGATCACGGTGGTCAGACCGGCACCGATGGTGTCGGAACCAATGAACTCAACGTCAGCAGCCTTCAGCATTGCATCGGTAGCGTCGATGTTGCCAACCAGACCCTTCGTCTCGATAAAACCCAGAGCTTTCATAAGTTGTTCCTCCTGTCAGAACACTGAAAAAATTGTATGTGATGGTTTCGTCCTTCAAAAACTCAGATGATGCGCAGCCCGCCCTCGGCCAGCATGCAGCGGCGGCGGCGGCAGAAACTCTTTGCGCAGGTGATACCCTCGCCGGTGGGGCCGGCAATGGTCATGGTGCAGTGGCCCTCGCCGCCAATGCCAACACCGGCCTTGGTGGCGCTGTTCTTTACGTAGATGGTGGTCTCAATGACCCGGGCAAAGCGGGTCATGTGGTCCACATCCTTGGAGAAGATGGAAGCGGTGTGGCGGTTGCCGTGCTCGGCCACCACGGCATCTTCCACCGCCTGTTCAAAGCTCTGGCAGCGCACGATGGGCAGCACCGGCATCATCTGCTCCACCAGAACGAACGGATGGTCGGCAGGCACCTCGCAGATGGCAAGGCGGCAGGTATCCGGCACATGCACGCCGATGGTCTCCAGAATGCGGGCGGCATCCTTGCCCACCCACTTTTTGTTCACCTCGTGGCCGCCGCCCTTCTTGGGCTGCAGCACGATGTTCACCAGCTGTTCGGTCTGGGCCTTGTTCAGCAGGTAGGCACCCTGCTTCTGCAGCTCGTGCAGCAGGCCGTCGTAGGCGGTGTTCACGGCGAACACTTCCTTCTCCGCAAAGCAGAGGATGTTGTTATCGAACGAAGCGCCCTCGTAGATCTTGCGGCCTGCCAGCTCGATGTCTGCGGTCTCGTCCACGATGACGGGCGGGTTGCCTGCACCGGCACCGATGCACTTTTTGCCGCTGCGCAGCAGGGCGTTCACCATGCCCATGCCGCCGGTGCCTGCCATCAGGCGGATCTTGGGGTTTGCGGCCATCTTGTCCACATTCTCCATGGTCGGCTCACGGGTCATGGTAATGAGGTTTGCAGGGCCGCCCGCCTCGATGATGGCGGTATTCAGCGCCTGCAGGCAGTCGGCAGACACCCGCTTTGCGCGGGGGTGCACGTTGAACACCACGGTGTTGCCGCCTGCGATCATGCTGATGGTGTTGTTGATGATGGTCTCGGTAGGGTTGGTGGTGGGGGTGATGGAGCAGATCACACCAAAGGGTGCGTACTCTTCCAGCATCAGGCCCGCGTCACCGCTCTTGGCTTCGGTGGTCAGGCATTCGGGGCCGGGGGTCTTGTTGATGACGGCCAGATGTTTTTCCACCTTGTCCTCATAGCGGCCCATGCCGGTCTCTTCCACGATCTTGTGGCACCACTCCTCCACATGTGCGCGGGCACAGCGGCGGATGGCTTCAATGATGCGCTGGCGGTCCTCGATCTTGTAGTTTGCCGCCCAGTCGCGCTGGGCCTTCCATGCAGCTTCCACTGCATCGTCTACATTCTCGAACACGCCGCGGTCGCCTGCTGCACCGCCGGGTGCAGCGGTATAGGCTGCAGGGGCGGCGCTTGTCTGTGCACCGCCCATACCGGCAAGCACCTGCTTGACGATCGCTTCAATTTCCTGCGAACTGATATCCATGGTTTTCGTTCCTTTCCGTAAAGGTCATATCCGTTGGATCAAACGAAACTTTTTGTTATTGAAAGCTCTTCAGCGTCCGGCGGATGACCTCGGCCATTGCGGCATCGCGGGCATTTGCGGACTTCGGTGCGGCCGGGGCCGCTGCCATTGCAGGGACTGCCGCAGGCTGTGCGGCGGGCACCGGGGCAGGGGCAGGAGCCGCCTGCTGTTTGGGCAGGGTGGGCAGCGCCATGCCCGGCTGGATCAGCCCGGTAACGCCCGGCAGGCTCACCGGCTGGGCAGGCTGTGCGGAGGGTACTGCCATTGCCACAGGCTGTGCAGCGGGCTGAGCCATGGGCTGCACAGCAGGTGCGCTGCACTTGCTGCAGCCGGTGCAGTGACCGCCGCAGCTGCCGCATTTGGAGCAGCCTGCGCAGCCCAGCTTTGCGGTGACGGCTGCGTAGTAATCCAGTGCTTCCACCAGATGGGCCGCATCTGCCGGGGTCTTGCCCCAGGTCAGGCAGCCGTCATTTTCCAGCAGGACAGCCTTATCGGTGCGGCACAACAGGCTGACAGCCTGTGCCTGTGCGTCCACATTCTGGGCGGGCAGCAGCTGCACCCGTCCCAGCGCCCGCACTGCGGGGCTGAACGCTGCAGGCTGCACGGTCTGGCCCTGCATCCCCATCACAGCCGCGCAGGCCGGATAGGTGTGCATCACGCACTGGGCGTTCTCGTTTTCCTGATAGATTTTCAGATGGATGGGCAGGTCTTCGGGCAGGGGCTTGGGCTTTGCGCTGAGCATCGCCTTGCCATTCATATCCACGCGCACCAGCATATCCTGCGTGAGCGCGGCCTTGTCGGCACCGGCAACGGTCACCCACACGGCCTGCGGGCCGACGCGGACGCTCATGCTGCCGTCACCGGCCACCAGCCAGCCCTTGGCTTCCAGCCGACGGGCCATTTCCATGATGGCTTTTTTTGCCTCAAAGTCTGAGAGGTAAGTAACGCCTTGAATCACCATACGTTTCTTTCCTCCTTTTTAACGGCGCAGCGGCGGGATCTTGAGCATGGCGCGCACCTCGTCGGGAGTCATGGGCATCATGCCCTTGGACTTTACGATGTCCGACACCTTTGCGATCAGCGCTGCGTTGTTGTCCACATGGACACCCGGCGCGATCATGTCCGAATCCTCAAAGCCGATGCGCACGGTGGAAGCGCCCATATCCAGCGCAGTCTTGACCATTTCCCAGTCCTCGCGGTGGGCCTGCGTGTAGCCCCACAGGTAGTCGCCGTTGGGGAAGTTCTCTTCCAGCGCCTGGATCATGTGGCGCAGGGCCGGCACCGTGGCAGGCATCTCGCCGCCATGGCCGAACACCAGTGCAAACAGGATGGGTTTTACAAAGTGGAACTTGTCGTTCAGTTCCCGCACGGTGTTGATCATGCCCAGCTCAAAGACCTCGGTCTCCGGGATCTTCTTGTTGTCCATGATGGTCTTGACGCAGTACTCCACATCCTTGATGGGGTTCTGGTACACCGAGGTACCCAGATTCACCGAGCCGACATTCAGGCTGTTGGCTTCCACCCAGGAGGGGTAGCAGGGCTGCACACGCTCCTCAATGGTCAGGTTGGACACGCCGCCGGTGGAGATCTCCACCACGATGTCGCACATCTCACGGATGTAGGCCACCGTTTCTTCCAGCAGGCTCAGATCCGGGGTGAGGTTTCCGTTCAGGTCGCGGCAGTGCAGATGCACCATGGACGCGCCGTTTTTGTAGCACTCATACACATCCCGGGCAATGGCCCGCGGATTGATGAGAATGTCTGTGGCCGCAACGGGGGCCACGGAGATCATGATTTTTTTCATTGGATGAACACTCCTTGCATGTCGCATTGGAGAAGCTTAACAAAGGATGCTAACGCTATTTTAGCACAAACATCCTATCTTGTAAACTCACCGTCCCCTGCCCGCCTTTTACGGCAGGCAGGAGGCCTGTATGCTTACTTCTTCCAGAAGATGTAGTGATCCTGCACTGTAGCGGCGATCTCGTCCACCTGCCTGCGCTCGATCACGCTGAGCAGCTGGCGGTGCAGCTCTACGAACCGCTCGATCTCCGCTTCGCCCTTGGCAAGCACCTTGCGGGTGGTCTCCAGACGGCTGGGCAGCGTCAGCCGGGTGATGTACTCGGTGATGGTGGCCAGCATGGGGTTCTGGGCCGCATTGGCGATCTGGGTGTGGAACCGGCTGTCCAGCTCCAGCACCTTATCCACCGAAGGCTCCGGCGAGTGCATTTCGGCAGAAAGCTCGCCGAAGGTGCGGTACAGGTCCGGCAGAAAGGATGCGATATCCTTGCGCTGAATGATAATATTCAGCGTACCGATATCAATTACGGAGCGCAGCTCCACAAATTCCTGCCAGCTGTTCTTCTGCAGGATGATGCTGTACAGCATCGGGTCCAGCATTTTCTGGTTGTAGTTTTCGCTCACAAAGGTGCCGTCGGCACGCTTGATGTACAGGATGCCGTAGGCCTGCAGCTTTTTCACAGCTTCCCGCACCGAGTTGCGGCCCGCGCCGAACTGCTTGCACAGTTCCATTTCGGTAGGCAGCTTGTCGCCCGGATGCAGGGTGCCGTCGATGATCTGGGAGATGATCCCATCCATGACCTGATCGACTACAGACTTTACCGCATTCTTCTGTTTTTCAGGATGTTCCATTGACATAGTTCCGCCTCCAAATCCGGTTTTGTGGATATTCGGGGTCGTTCAGCGTGGAACGTTCCGGGGCAGAAAGCCTCCAAACATCACATGTTGAACTTCCACCACTATTTTACCATATCTGAAAAGCGGACGCAACGGTTACGCCATCAAATAGGTGGGCAGCAGGATCAGCTGAGGGAAGGCGACCATCAGGGCAATGCAGACGAAGGTAGCCGCAATAAACGGCACCAATGTGGGGAACACCTCGCCGACTGTAACATCCATCAGATCGCAGGCAACGTAGATGCACATGCCCACCGGAGGAGTGACCAGACCAACACCGATGACCACGGTGATCAGGACGCTGAGCACGATGGGGTCGATGCCCACACCCAGAGCAATGGGATACAGGATGGGCATGAACAGGGTCAGCGTTGCGATGGACTCCATGAACATGGTGACGATGAAGAAGATCAGCAGGATCATGATGAGAATGACAGTGGGGTTGGTGGAGAAGCCCAGCATGGTCTTGGCCACCCACTTATCAAAGCCCGCAGTGGTCAGCATGACGGTGTACAGCTTTGCAGCGCCGATAACGATGAAGATACGGCCGCTGGTGCGGACGGTCTCTGCAAAGGCAAACTTGATGTCCTCCCACTTGAGTTCGCGGTAGATGATGCCGCCGGCAAACAGACCGTAAACAACAGCGATCACGCCTGCCTCGGTGGGGCTGACGATGCCCATGGTGATGGTGCCCACGATGATGATGGGCATGAGCAGGGCGGGCCAGCTCTCCCACAGGCCATGCAGCACGGGGCCGATGGTGAAGTGGCCCGGCTCCTTGGGCACGCCTTCCTTCTTGGCCATGAAATAGCTGACGATCATCTGTGCCAGACCGCACAGGACGCCGGGGATAATGCCGCCGAGGAACAGCTTACCGGTGGAAATGCCGCAGATACCGGCAATGACCACCATGGGGATGGACGGAGGAATGATGATGCCGATGGTGGAGGAAATGGCGGTAACGGCAACGGTAAAGTTCTTGGAGTAGCCCTTGCGCACCATTTCCGGCATGAACATACCGGAAACGCCTGCGGTATCGGCAACAGCGGAACCCGAGATGCCCGCAAAGATCATGCTGGAAAGCACGTTCACGTGAGCCAGACCGCCGTAGATGTGGCCGACGATGGAGTAACAGAAGTCCATCAGGCGCTTGGAAATACCGCCCTTGGACATGGTGAAACCGGCAAAGGTGTACAGAGGGATGGCCAGCAGTGCAAAGCTGTTCATGCCCTCAAACATGCGCTGGGCAATGGTGACGGTGCTGCCGCCGCCCAGGAACAGGATGCCGCCGATGGCGGACAGGCCCAGACTCATGGCGATGGGCACGCCCAGAAACAGCAGAACGAAGAATGAGATCAGCAGCCATGCGATCATTTGGATTTGCCCCCTTCCGGTTTTGCGGTCAGTTCAACGATCAGGTTGAGAACGGCGGACAGGATGCACAGCACACCGGCAATGGGGAAGATGGTGTACACCTGACCCATGGTGAACTGCGGCATGGTGGAAACGGCCTGCTTTGCGCGGGTGCACAGCTGGTAGCCGCCGTAGGTGACCATGACGTAGAACAGGATGATGAACACATCACGGATGATGACAACGATCTTTTTGCCCAGCGGGGTCTTACCGAGGATGGAATCCACCACTTCCACGCGGAGGTTGGTGCCCATGGCGTTGATGCCGATGCAGGCAATGAGCATGGACCAGACGTTCAGATACTGGCTGCTCTCCATGTACCACTTGAAGCCGCCGATGCCGGGGATCAGGCGCAGCACAACGTTTGCGAACAGAATTACCATCATAGCTGCGCAGAGAATGGCGGAAATGAGGGTGGTGATCTTGTCCAGAGTGGTTTGCAGTTTTTTCACAGTACAAACTCCTTTCCAAGTGCGATTCAGATAAAATGCAAAGGGACGAAGGGCACGCCCCCTCGTCCCTTTGCTTCGGTTTTATTTCAAGGTTTTCTGGTCAGTGATCTCAGCGGGCTTCTTTCCATGCCTTCAGCTGATCCAGCAGGTCGCCGTAGGTATCGGCGTTGTCGGTCAGGACCTTTTCGGTCGCAGCTGCAAACGGAGCCAGTTCCGGGCTGTTGATCTTCATGCCCTTCTCTTCCAGAGCGGAGACCAGGTCGTTGGTCTGCTGCTCGTTCAGCTCACGGTCGTAATCGGCAGATGCCTTTGCAGCGTCGGAAACGATCTGCTGCTGGTCAGCGCTCAGCTTGTTCCAGCTGCTCTCGGCAATGGTAAAGCACATGCCGGAGTAGATGTGGTTGGTGATGCTCAGGTACTCCTGAACTTCGTAGAGGTTATTGTTGTAGATAACGGGGATGGGGTTTTCCTGTGCATCGTAGGTCTTCTGCTGCAGAGCCTGATACAGCTCAGAGAAGCTCAGCGGCTGGGGGTTGGCACCCAGAGCGGTCATGGTAGCCATGATGACAGGGTTCTCGGGGGTGCGGATCAGCAGACCGTTCATGTCGGCAGGGCTGTTGATGGGGCCCTTGGAGTTGGTCACGCAGCGGAAGCCGTTGCAGTAGTGGGCCAGCACACGCATATTCTGGCTCAGCAGACCTTCCTCGGCGGCAGCCTCGATGTCGCTGTCCATGAATGCCCATGCATCGTCGAAGGTCTCGAACTGGAACGGCAGTGCGGAAATGCCCATCTTTGCATCGTAGGTGGCAAAGTTGGAAGCGTCGGTGATGATGATATCCACCGTGCCGGAATCCAGAGCGATAGAGTTGATCAGGTCAGCATCGCCGCCCAGCTGGCCGGAGGGGTACAGCTGAACTTCCACAGCGCCGCCGGTCTTTTCGGCAACTTCCTCTGCAAACTGCTTTGCGCCCTTTGCACGGGGGTCTTCTTCGTTGGTGGAGAAGCCCAGCTTCAGGGTGACAGCCGAACCGGAAGCGGCAGCAGAGGAGCCGGTAGAAGCTGCAGTAGAGGCAGTGGAAGCAGCTGTGCTGGTGCCGGAGCCGCCGCAGGCAGCCAGACCCAGAGCGGCAGCGGAAATGCCAGCCACCTTCAGGAAGTCACGACGGGAAATCATCTTTTTCATAAGAATTCTCCTTCAAAAAATTATCTTCTCCTGAGCCGATCTCGTGCTCCGGCTCTTGTTCCTTTTTTAAATGGTGCCCTTCTTTTCCAGCGCCTTTTTCAGCTCGGCTGCACCAAAGCGGGGGCTGCTGAGAACCACTTTGCCAAACTTATCGGCGATGTACTGTTCGCAGTAGGCCATGCTGCCCTGTGCAAACACGATCACGTCTACCTTGTCGGCAATGGTTCCGGCCATCTCGGTCATGCGGGCCTTGAACTGGTCCTGATCCAGACCGAATGCGCCATCCACCAGACAGTCCACCAGTTCCACGTGTCTGTTGCACTCGCGGGCCATGCGCAGGATGGTGCCCTTGGTGGGTTTCAGCGTGGTGGGCAGGGTAGCCATCACGCCGATGCGCTGGCCCTTGCGGACAGCCTCGCGGCACATTTCCTCGTCCACGCGGACGATAGGCACACCAATGTACTTTGCCACGTCCTGTGCGCTGTCGGCAACTTCGCCCACGCTGCTGCACAGGTTCAGCATGGCATCCACGCCTTCCTCAGCGGCTTTCATGTACATGCCGATCAGGCGTGCTGCCGGTGCAGTGGTCACATAGCCTGCCGCGCGGACATCTGCCAGAATGCTGGGGTCCTGCAGGCTGTACAGCTCCACATCATCGCCCAGCTGCTTTTTGACTTCCTGCTCCACCAGTTCGATCAGTTCCGGGGTGGTGCTGGTATAGATCAGACCTACCTTCATAACGGAAAAGCCTCCTTTTGTTTTTCGCGTTCTCGTGCCGGACAAGCCCGCAGCAAAGGTTCTTTGCTACATCCTACCTTTAGTTCGATCTCAATAGCTTGTCCGTCTTTACATCCTACCATTAGATTACTCTTCGGCCCGCAAAAAGTAAATTGGCGAATAGCCGATATTTCGGGCCGGTTTTGGTCGTTCTGCACAAATGTGGGATGCAAGTGGTGAAAAATTCACTTCTTTCTGGACATCATCCCATCTTGCGGCGTATAATACCCTTAAAGAAAAAGACAGGGAAGGAGCCACCGGAACATGAATCCGTTTCAAAGTGATAACATCTGGAAAAAAAAGGCCCGGCAGGGCAAGGCGCAGCAGCATCCGCTCACGCCACAGCAGGAGTGGCAAAAGCAGGTGAACAGCAGCAGCCTGTGGCTGGGCGGCGGCGTGGTGCTGCTGGCACTGTATCTGGCCGCTGTCCGCGCCGGCACCGTGGCGCTGGACGCAAGTGCCGTCGTGCTGATCGTGGTGGTGGGCTGCTTCTGCGTATACACTGCCGCATCCCTCGGCAGGCTGATGAAAAACAAGCCGGAGGAAAAGGCAGCAAAGAAGAAAAAGAAAGCCAAAAAAGAGTGATCGTTCCTTTAAAATGGCTCCGCGTGCGCTGCGCCATAAACAGCGGAATTATTATTTTTGTATATTGCAAAGCCGGAATGACTGCGGTCATTCCGGCTTTGCTTTTTCACGGGAAAGGGTCGTAACAGGTAGTGGCATTTGCTTCGCAAACCGGTCTGCGGCTCAAAAGTCCCACTGGGGCTTTCATGCCCTGCGGGCACCGCCGTCCTTTCTGGTTCTCTTTTGGCGCGCAAAAGAGAACGTATCCGGCGGCAATGCATTTTATAAAAGCCATACAAACCTGCCCCACACGAATACCCGCTGCACAAGAAGCAGCTTATCTTCGTGAAAAAGCAAAACAGCCAGACCCGCGGAACTTGTCGGGGCAAGGCCCCTCCATCTTGCTCCCGCAAGAACGTTCTGCCGCTTGAAAGCCCCACTGGGGCTTTCATTGCTGCGCAACCGCGGTCTGGCTGTTTTGCAATCATTAAAAATATTTTTTCCGCTGAATATGCCCAGAGCGAAGCGGAGGGCATTCTAAATCATCAGAGTGTCAGCCCAGTAAAATTTCCATCGCTTCCCGCAGGGTGGGCACTTCGCCCACATTGCCCGGGAAGATGATGTACGGCGTGCCGGGGAACAGGCTTTCGGCACCGGTCTGCCATACCGGGATGCCCGGCCGGATCTGGCCCAGCACCTTGGCGCATTTTACGCGCAGGGCCTTCACGCCCACGTCGCTGCTGGTGATACCGCCCTTTGCCACCACAAAAGCCGGGGAAGCGGTCAGCCTGCCCACGCAGCTTTGCAGTGCATCGCTGATGGCAACGCTGCGCACGAGGGCTGCTTCCGGGGTGTCGTCCGGCAGGGTGAGCACCACGCGCTTTGTGGACACGCAGCAGGTGATGCCCTTTGCGATCTGCTGTGAGCAGTGGGCCACGATGGCGGCTGCTTCCTTTTCCAGCTCGCCCGGCACCAGCACCTTGTCGCTGTCCATCTCAATAAACTCGATTCCCTGTACTTTTTTCAGTTCTTCCAGCTGGGCAGTGGTCTTTTTGGTGTGGCTGCCCACCACGATGATGCCGCCTGCCTTGCTTTCCTGCGTGACCATCTTTTCCCGGGTGAGCAGCGGCTGGTCGGAAATATTGCCGATGGCCTTGACCAGTGCGGCTGCACTGCGGATGGTGAAGTGACGGCCCTTTGCCATGGCGCGGTACAGTGCCACTGCAAACACCTTCACATCGCAGTCCGCCACTGCGTTCACGATCACATGGCCGTAATCGTGCACCGCCAGCAGCTGGGCCTCGATGCCGTCAAAGTCCATGGCGCGCAGGCTTTCCAGCGAGATGCAGGTCACGTCTCCTGCACGGACTTTGCCGCCGGTTTTTTCCTCAATGTATTCGCACAGGTTGCTGGCGTGGTAGCCAAAGGTCTCGTCCTTGGCAAATTCGGTCTGGCCGCAGGGCACAAGCTCTGCGCCGTAGCGCACATAATGCACGTTGTCCAGTGTAAAGCGTCCGCCCTCGCGGAAGTAGGGGCACAGGATGTCGCCATCCATTTTGTAACCGTTCTCAGCCTCCGTCACCTCGCGCAGCAGATCGGTCTCCAGCGGGTAGTGGCCGCGCAGGGTGGAGTCGCCGCGGCTGATGATAAGGTAGTCCATGCCGAACTCGCGGGCCACCTTGGCGGTGTTCTCCGCGATCTCGCGGTGGGCCTTGGTGGTCTCGGCCACGGTAAAGCCGCGGCTGTTGGTCAGAATAAAGAAGAGCTTTTCCGGCGCAGCAAAGCCCTTGCGCAGGCTTTCTACCGTCCAATCTGTATAAACATAAATATTATGTACCGTCTGTACGCCTGTAGGGTCGTCGTCCAGCACAATGATCTTGCGGTTGCTGGCGGCAGCTTCGGCGGCAAGGGCGGCGTTCAGTTTTTCCTCATCCACCTGCGGAAAGCTGGCCAGAACATCGGCACTGCGGATCTGTTCCATCTGAAGCTCCTCCTTTATTCGTACAGCACCTGTGCGATCAGCACCAGCGGCTCGTCGCCCAGGCAGGCGATCTGGTGGGTGTCGCCGGGCATGGCGGCAATGATGTCGCCCTTCTCCAAGATCTGCTCCTCGCCGTTGATGATGTGGACAGCGCGGCCGGAGACGATGACCATGCTTTCCATCTCGTGCTCATGCGTGTGCCTGCCAATGGTCACGCCCGGTGCCAGCGTGTGGCGCACGTAGGCGCGGCCCTTGCCCAGCATTTCGGCAGGCGCATCCAGCAGGCGTTCCATCATCACGGTGCCCTCGCCGCCCATGCAATGGGGAATCGGAGTGGGTTTCATCTCAGAAGCTTTCTTATACAACATCCCATGTTCCACCTTTCAAGTCATCTGCAGCAGCATACGGCAGAGTGTTTTTAAACATCCTACCTTACAAGTTAAGTCCATTATACATGAGCGCAAGCGGAATAGCAAGATTTTTTCCTGAAAAGCTGTTCAATTTTGTGCAATGCGTTTTGTGCAATCTGGCTGATACCCCGCCGTTCCTGCCCCGCAGGCATACAAAAAAGCTTTCCCGCCGCAGGCACACAGCCCACGGAAAGGGAAGCTTTTGTCTGATTCAATTTCGGGTGCATCTGACGGAAGCAGTACACCGCAGCATAACACTCCGCTTTCCTTTTTTCGGATCCCGAAATAAATTGGAACTCTGCACATGTTCAAGCTGCAGTTTTTGTGTTTTTTTCAGAGAATCCGTTTTTTGTTGCCGGAGCAGCGTTTCTTTTGTATAATGGCAGTGATGGAAGGCCGATGCCTTTTGCAGATTTTTAATCACGACGTTTCAAAAGCGAGGTGTGCTGATTATGGAATGGGCAAAATTGCTGTCAACTGAAAAACTTTCGTCTGAACCTCCTGAGCCCGATTCGTTCAAGGAGTATCCCATCAATGCATTTGAAAAGGACTACAGCCGGATCGTTTCCAGCGCTGCATTCCGCAGGCTGCAGGATAAAACGCAGGTGTTTCCTCTGGATAAGAGTGATTTCATCCGAACCCGCCTGACGCACTCGATCGAAGTCTCCACGATCGCCCGGCAGCTTGGCATCATGATCTCCAAAAACACAACACAGTACAAGCCAACTGATATTGCCGTTCCGGAGGATGCCGAAGCCATCGCATCCGTCCTGCTCTGCGCCGGCCTTTTGCACGACCTCGGCAATCCGCCCTTCGGGCATTTCGGCGAGACCGTGATCGGTGACTGGTTCAAAGAGAACCTCGACCATGTAAAATACAAAGGACAGCCCCTTCGCAGCTGGTTATCCGAGCAGATGATCGCTGATCTGGAAAATTTTGAGGGCAATGCACAGGCGCTGCGGATCCTGCTGAAAGCAAAACACGGTTCCAGCCTCAATCTGTCCAAAGCGATCATCAGCACGCTGGTAAAATACCCCACCGACTCCTGCTCCGTTGATAAAGGCAGTGCGGATATCCGAAAGCACAAACTCGGCTTCTTCGCTGCAGAACAGGAGACTTTTGAGCAGATCTCGGAAGCGGTTGGGACCGCCACTCCCGACAAAGGCATCGTGCGCCATCCGCTGACCTACCTGCTGGAAGCAGCCGACGACATTGCATACTCTACTGCCGATCTGGAAGATGCCTTTAAAAAGGGCCTGTTCACCCTTGACCAGTTCATTGAATATTACACAAATTCTTATGACCATTCAAAGATCGTTTCCCACAGAAGCCCTGAGTACTTCTCCGATGAGCAGATCCAAGAGCTTTCCAAGCAGCGCGGTGCAGACCACACCCCAGAAAACGACAGCACTGCATTTAAAAAATGGCTCACCCAAACGCGTCAGTGGCTGATGTATGTAGCCATCTACCGTTTTTCCTGCAAATATAAAGAGATCATGGCCGGGACCTACTGCGGTGATCTGTTTGAAGGAACCAATCACGCCATCACCATTGACATCCTGAAAGGGGCCATGCGGAAATTCGCCTTCGATACGCCCGGCATCCTGAAACTGGAGCTGTCCGGACAGGTCATTCTCGATTTTCTGCTGGATCATTTTGTTCCCGCCGTGCTGTACTATGACTCTGCATACTGCACCAACGGGCAGGCACCTTCCAAGGCCGACAAAAAGCTTCTCGCCATCTTCTCCGGCAATTACAAGCAGGATTACCAAAACACCCGAACCGGCACGGAATCTTTTGACTTGTACCTCCGGCTGCTGATGGTCACCGACTATATCAGCGGCATGACAGATTCCTATGCCCGCACGCTGTACCGCGAGCTTAGCGGTATTGAATAACGCTGCCCTGTTCAAATCCCACGTGCCCGGTTCGTCTGCCGCTTATGGGCTACGGCATGATCGTTCAAAAACTGCTGATACATCACTCTGGAAACCTCGCACAACTTCAAATCAGGTGCCAGCTTTTTTACGAAGACACTGCTTGCGAATGCGAACGCTTTTCGAATTGCAAAATGATTTTTCGGTTGCTATACTGGGCTTATCGAAAATTTTCGGGAGGATGCTGCAATGACCGCACATACAATGCAACTCGGGAACAGACCTTGCCGCATTTACGGCGAAGCCCATGCAGAATACCTACTGCTCCAAATGACAGGCGAGCATGAGCTGCAAAGCAATGATTTTTCGGTTGCTATACTGGGCTTATCGAAAATTTTCGGGAGGATGCTGCAATGACCGCACATACAATGCAACTCGGGAACAGACCTTGCCGCATTTACGGCGAAGCCCATGCAGAATACCTACTGCTCCAAATGACAGGCGAGCATGAGCTGCAAAGCATGGACAGCGAGGTTGCCGCTATTGCACAGAGTGCGCACCACTTTCTGTTTGCGGCCATTCCGGTGGAAAGCTGGAACGATGCACTTTCCCCGTGGGAAGCTCCTGCGGTGTGGGGCAAAGAAAGTTTCGGCGGTAAGGCCGCGGACACCCTGCGCTTTCTGACAGAACAGGTTATGCCAACACTGAAGCAGCAGTATCCTCTCCCGGAAAACGTCAAAATCATTCTGGGCGGCTACTCGCTGGCCGGGCTGTTTGCATTGTGGGCATCCACCCAGACTGATCTGTTCTATGGTATCGCCGCCGCCTCGCCCTCTGTTTGGTTTCCGGGATGGATGGAGTTTGAACAGCAGCACCCGATGCAGGCACAGCGCGTTTATCTGAGCCTTGGCGACAAGGAAGAGCATACGAAAAACGCTGTCATGGCTGCGGTAGGTGATAACATCCGCACCCTGCACAGCCGGCTTATAGAGCGTGGCACAGACTGCACCCTTGAATGGAACAGCGGCGGGCATTTCAAGGATACCGACCTGCGCACGGCAAGGGCGTTTCGATGGGTGATGGAGCATATTCGATGAATGTTTTGATTGATGCGGATGGCTGTCCCGTGGTTGATCTGACTTTGCAGATTGCAAAGCAGTTCGGCATCCCGGTCATTATCCTGTGTGATACCTCGCACCAGATCGAACGTGAGGGGGCGCAGACGTTGGTATTCGACAAGGGTGCTGACAGTGTGGATTTTGCACTGGTCAACCGAGTAAAGCCAGGAGATATTGTCGTAACTCAGGACTATGGACTGGCAAGTATGTGCCTTGCCCGGTGTGCCAGAGTGCTGAATCAGAACGGCTTGGAGTACACTGCTGACAACATGGATGCCCTCATGCTGCGGCGGTACGAAAACAAAAAACTCCTCCGTGCCGGAAAGCACCCGAAGGGGAGTGCGAAACGGACGAAGGAGCAGGGCATGAAGTTTTCAGAAACACTGAAAAAGATTTTGAATTGCAAACATTGATTGATTTTCATACATATCACCGCGGATGGTCTTTTTTAGAAGATTTTCGCTGTATCTCCCTGTATTCAGCACCCGTCCTTGCAACTTTCTACCCAATATGATACTATTCTATAAAATCTCTTATTCTTCTCAGAAGCTTAAACAATAACGGTAAAATGACATGGAAGTTTTGCTTACAGGAAACACGATGTTTCTGACAAAAGAATGGATCGAGGAAGCCTTTCCCGATGATCACGTTCTGACGACACATCGCAAAGACGATATGCTTTCGGACACTCGCATAAAATCAGTTATTCTGGATAGCAGGCAGCTGTTGGATCGGCTTTACACTACCTACGATTTTGACCGGATCGTCTACTTTTCAGAATATCTGTTGCCTCACAACAACCCGGAAGGCGAGCTGGATCGGCTTCGCCGCGTTTTGCAGGAGTTCCGGGAGAAGGAAGTGGAGCTGATCTACTTTTCCGGCCCGGAGAGCGTCCTGACACCGCCCACAAGTCAATCCATACTGACGCGAACGGCAGAAGAGCTTTGTCTGCACTATGCAAAAACAAGCAAGATCCAGGTCAAGGTTTTCCGGCTTCCCTACATCTACAGCATTTCGGCAGCTGGGCCGAAATGCTTTGAGCGGCTTTTCCAGCAGATCCCCACCGAAAAGGTTTCGTTTGACGAGCAAGCCGCGCAGCCTGTTTACGCACTCTGTTTTGACGAACTGGCCAGCCTTGTAAATCGCGTGTTTGATACATGGACGCCTCAGCCGGAGCTTTTCACGCTTCCGGAGGTATTTCACATCGACTGCCGGATGCTGGGCACCGCGCTGCAAAAACTACGCCCGACACTGGAAGTGACCTACGGTACCGATACGCTCCAGACGTATCCTGCAGACGACAAGGTGGTACGCAACCGATATGGGTGGTTTCAACGCTATTGTCTGCTGGACGACCTGCCACAGATCTATCATGCATGGCAGAAAAGCCAAACGCCGAAAAAGCCGCTGCTCCACCGGATAGTCGATACTCTGCGCAATCAGATCCGGCTGCTGCGCTTTCTCGAGATCTTGTTGGCATCGGGGGTCACGGAACTTCTGGTACAGCTTACCCACACAGACGCGCAATTCCAGATGGTTGATTTCCGGTTGGCTTTCGTAATGCTTATCGGCACTGTATACGGCCTGAACGCCGGTGTGTTTGCAGCTTTTCTCGCGTCTCTTTCTTTGATTTTTGGATACTTTCGGCAGGGAATGACGCTTGTACTGCTGTTTTACGAGCCGTCCTACTGGCTGCCGTTCCTTATTTATTTCATAATAGGTGCTTCCTGCGGATATGTGCAGCTGCGCAATACGGAAACCTCGCGCTTTGTACAGAATGAAAACAACCTGCTGCGGCAGCGGCTTCAATTTACGCAGGAGCTCTATGAGGACACCTTGGAGGATAAGCAGCTTTTCCGGCATCAGATCCTTGGCCGCAGAGACAGTTTTGGAAAGATCTATACTGTAACGCAGCAGCTGAACACCCTGCAGCCGCAGGAGATTTACCGCAAGACCATACAGGTCATGGAAGATATTTTGGAAAACCACAGCCTCACGATCTATCACTTGGAAAAGGGGTATGCCTTTGCGCGGCTGACCGCAGCAAGCTCCGGATTGCAGCCTGCTCCTGCCCGTTCACTTGCCGTTGATAAATACATCGATGTGTTTCGTGCCATTGAACAGGATGGTGTGTGGGTCAATCGGACGTTTGCTCCGGATCTTCCCATGTATGCAGCCGGTGTACGCCAGAACGGTTCGATCGTAGTGCTCATCAGCCTGCGGACAGCCGGGGAAAACCAGATGACACTCTATTATCAGAACCTGTTCCGCATCCTGTGTGGTCTGGTAGAAACCGCACTGATCCGCGCTTTTGAATATGAAAGCGCCATTCAGGAAACATGGTATCTTCCGGGCACCTGTCTGATGCGGCCCGTGCCATTCGCGGAGCAGCTCGCAAACGCCTGCACCTTACAGGAGGACAAGATGGCGCAGCATCTGCTGCTGCGCGTCTCCGGTAAGTTTGCAGCTTCAGAGGAATTTTATGCGCAGTTGGAGCGCAGCATCCGCAGCAGCGATATTGCCGGACTTGGCACAGACGAGAACGTTTACCTGCTGCTGAATCAGGCCACAGAGGAAAACCTGCCGCTCCTTACCCAGCGCATGGCCGAAAAAGGATTTCAGGTCACATCTGTATCGTTGGATGGACAGCACCGCCTGATCGCTGCTGCAAAAAAGGATCCTGCTAATGAATGCTAGTATTTCAACATTGGTATTGTTACTTCTTCATCTTTTGGTCTGTCTTGTGCTATGGCTGCTTATACGCTGCGGCATTCTGGATATAAAGGGATACTTTTTTCCGGTGATTCTGTTGGTTCCCATCTGGGGACCTTTGTGCGTTTTGATCCTGCACACCAACCGGGCATTATTTGGCGATGACCTGCTGGAAAAGACGTTGGAAAAAATGCACATCAACGAAGAGATCCACCGAAGCATTCTTGTTCCCGGAAACGCAGACGAGGAGCAGGTCATTCCGCTGGAAGAAGCTCTTCTGGTAAACAACCCCCTTCAAAAGCGGCAGCTGATCCTCTCAGTTCTGACAGAAGCTCCTACCAGTTATTATCACCTTTTGCAGCAGGCCCGGCTGAATAACGACAGTGAGGTTGTGCACTATGCTTCCACTGCTCTGGCGCAAATTTCCAAGGAAGCTGATCTCACACTGCAACAGCATGAACAGCAATATGCTTCTGACCCGGACGACCCTGATATCCTGTGCAGTTACTGCGATTATCTGGAAAGCTACATCGAATCCGGGTATGTGCAGGGCCGTGCGGCCGAGATCCAGCAGCACCAGTTGGAGCGGCTGCTGAAAAAACGCATCGGCACGCGTCGGGATTTTACCTTGGAGTGCAAGCTGGCTTCTGTCCAGTTAGACTTAGCGGAATATGATACCGCCCGCCAGACCATTGACGCACTTTCCGAACGCTGGCCGCAGAGAGAAGAGCCTTGGCTGCTCCAGCTGCGAATGGCCGCCATACTGCACAATGGCACTGCGATCCAGGACATTCTGCACAAAATCAAGGAGCAGAATGTCTATCTTACCTCCAAAGGACAGGAAATCGTAAATTTCTGGTATGGCAAAGAGGATTCCAAATGAAACTCCGCTTTCTATCAAAACTAAAACAATTTCGCTGGAGCAAACTGCTGCTGATCTGGCTGGTATTTCTGCTGATTGCCGGCGTGCTTTTTGCAGAGCGCTGCGGCATAAAGTATGCATCAACCAATTTCAAGATCGATTACCTGAGCCGGACCTCTGTGCTGCCGGCTCAAAATGCGTTATTTGGCCAGCCGGTCACCAATCTCCTGTTGTATGACAGTACCCAAGACAATGTGTCCGAGGCAAAAAAGCAGTTTGATCAGATCCTTCTGGACATGAAAGTCAGTACACAAGCAGTGGATATTTCCAAATCGTCCACTCTCCTTCCGGACTTTTCCAATTACAAGACGGTTGTGGTGTTAGTGCCTGATCTGGATGTACTGGGACAGGATCTGATCACTTTGATGAACTGGGCACAACAGGGCGGCAGCATCCTGTTTGCTATGACGCCGAGCAAAACCTCCTATTTTGACGTGATTTCTCTGAAACTGGGTGTGCTTTCCTCTTCCTGGAACTATAAACTTGCAGAGAGCATCGTTCCTGCGGAGGAATTTATGCTTGGCGGTGGACAGCGCTATGAATTCAGCGACCCGTTTGAATCCGCTCTGAGTGTCAGCCTCCGGGAAGAAGCCACAGTGCATGCCCGTACCGGAGACGAGGGCACGCCGCTGGTGTGGAGTGTTTCACTGGGCAGCGGAAGAATCGTGGTAGACAATATCGGCATTTACGACAAAATCATGCGCGGTATCTATGCAGCATCCTTCAGCTTGCTATGCGATGCCACTGCTTACCCTGTCATTAACGGTTCCGTGTTCTATCTGGACGATTTTCCTTCTCCTGTTCCCGGCGGTGATGGCACCTATATCCGCAGAGATTACAGCATGAGCATCAGCGACTTTTACAGCAAAGTCTGGTGGCCGGATCTGGTGCAGCTGGCGCAGAAATACGGAGTTCGTTTTACCGGTGTCATGATTGAAAACTACGAGGATGACACCGTGGATGAACCGACACGTCAAAAAGATACACAGCAGTTTCGTTATTTTGGAAGCCTTCTGCTGCGGCAGGGCGGCGAGATAGGGTTTCACGGTTACAACCACCAGCCTCTGGTGCTGCCAAATACCGATTACAAGGGTCTGTACGCCTATCGACAGTGGCCCAGCGAAGAAGCCATTACAGCCGCCATGGAAGAGCTGATTGAATTTCAGCAAACCGTTCTCCCTTACACGAATGGCACGGTATATGTTCCGCCCTCCAACATTCTCTCTGCCGAAGGCCGACGGGTGCTTGGCACAAAAGTTCCGCAGATCCGTACCATTGCCAGCACCTATTTTAAAGACGGCACAGATCTGCCCTATGTACAGGAGTTCGGTGTGGCAACGGATGGTATCGTGGAGCAGCCTCGTATCGTGTCCGGTGGTATGGTTGGTGATACTTATATGCGCCTAGCGGCTATGAGTGAGCTGAATATGCACTATGTCAGCACGCATTTTATGCACCCGGATGACTTGTTGGATGAAGACCGCGGTGCAGCGGAAGGCTGGGAAGTGTACAAAGGCGGTCTGGAGGACTATCTGAAATGGCTCAGCACCTCTGCACCGGATCTTCGCCGTCAGACCGGGACCGAGTGTTCCGGTGCCATCCAACGGTACGCGCAGCTGACCGTTGCGCTCGACAGCACCGACACCGCGTGGACCCTGCATCTCGGCAATTTTGTCGATGAAGCATGGCTTTTCTTCCGTGCCAATAAAGGAACGCCCGGCCGGGTAACAAATGGCGAGCTGACCCATCTGACCGGAGATCTATACTTGCTGAAGGCCACCGCCGGAACGGTGCACATTGAGCGGAAAGGAGCATGAACCGAATGCGGATCTGTCTGATTCTGGAAGGCTCCTACCCTTATGTGCATGGCGGTGTTTCCACCTGGATGCACGCCTATATTCAGGCCATGCAGGAGCACGAGTTTGTGCTGTGGGTCATTGGCGCAAAAGCGGAAGGACGCGGCAAATTCGTCTACGACCTTCCATCCAATGTTGTTGAGGTGGAAGAGGTATTTCTGGACGATGCCTTACGCCTGCACGGAGAACATGTGCCCGTTTTGTTTACCGAAGAAGAGCGTACTGCCTTGCGGGAATTACTGCGGCTCGGAACGCCGGACTGGGACGTGCTGTTCCGGCTGTTTCAGCAGAAAAAGGTGCATCCTCTCTCCTTTTTGCAGAGCCGGGAGTTTATGAAACTGTTTACCGATATCTGCTTGGAGGAATATCCCTATGTCCCCTATGCTGACGCTTTTCACACCATGCGCTCCATGCTGTTGCCGGTGTTGTACCTGCTGACCGGACGCGTGCCAAAAGCGCAGATCTATCATGCGATCTCTACCGGATATGGCGGCCTGTTGGCCTGTCTGGGCGGCAGCATGAACCATGCGCCGGTGCTTCTGACAGAGCACGGCATCTATACGCGCGAGCGTGAAGAAGAGATCATCCGTGCTGACTGGGTCGTTCCCTCTTTCAAAAGCCGTTGGATCCGCTTCTTTTATATGTTGTCCGAGGATATCTACCGCAGAGCGTTCCGGGTAAGCAGTCTGTTCTATAACGCCCGCCGTACTCAGATCGAAATGGGCTGTGATGGCAGCAAATGCATCGTTATCCCCAATGGCGTGCAGTATCAGCGCTTTTGCGACATCCCGCTCAAGCCTGAGGACGGTTGGGTCGATATTGGCGCTGTAGTGCGTCTGGCCCCTATCAAGGATATCAAAACCATGATCTACGCCTTCTTTGAGCTTTCCTCCCGGGTTCCGCAGGTTCGGCTGCACATCATGGGCGGCGTGGACGATGAGGACTATGCGCAGGAGTGTTATGCCCTGGTGAAGCAGCTCCGGCTGGACAATCTGATCTTTACCGGACGTGTGGACGTGGTGCAGTACATGCAAAAGCTGGACTTTACTATCCTGACCAGTATCTCGGAAGGTCAGCCACTTTCCGTACTGGAATCCATGGCTGCACGCCGCCCCTGCGTGACGACTGAAGTGGGCTGCTGTCGGGAACTGCTGGAAGGCGCGCCCGGCGATGATCTGGGTGTAGCGGGGTACTGTGTGCCGCCCATGTACCGGCAGGGTCTGGCAGATGCCATGGAGCGGATGTGTGCCAGCCGTGCCCGTCGGGAAGAAATGGGGCGCATCGGTCAGCAGCGCGTAGACCGATATTTTCATCACGAACAAATGTTAGACAACTATCGGAAGATGTACCAGGCAACTGCAGAGCATTTTCATTTGGAGTAACAAATGGCAGGAATCGGATTTGAATTAAAAAAGTTATTTCGGCGCAAGGGTTTGTTTGCATGGCTGCGCGCCTACGGCTATGCCGGCATCATCTGCACCGGACCGATGCTGCTGGGTATTGCGCTGCAGCTTGGTATTCTGTTGCTGTGCAGCTGGGCCGGGGCCGAGCGTACCCAGCAGGACTTGCTGGTGTGTATGGTCACCTATACGCTGCTGTCCTCGCTGACTGTCACCAGCTTTTTCTCCATGCCTGTGACCCGCTATCTGGCCGATATGCTGTACGAAGAACGCGAGGATGCAATTCTCCCCTCTTTCTGGGGGTCCAGCGTCCTGATGCTGCTGATTGGCTGCATCCTGTACGGCATCTTTCTGTTGTTCTCCGGCGCAACGCTCCTGCAGGGGCTGTTATGTTTATGGCTGTTTGCCGAGATGATCCTGAACTGGAACGGCATGAGCTACCTGACCGCTATCAAGGATTACCGGGGCATCCTGTGCTCCTTTCTGGCGGCGATCGCGCTGTCTTTCGGGCTGGGATATCTGCTCGTCTTTATTCTGGGTGCTCCTGTACTGGAAGGCATGCTGTTTTCCATTACGATGGGGTATGGCCTGATGATGGTGTGGGATGTGGTGCTGCTCTACCGCTATTTCCCGCAAAGCGATGACAGCCCATGGACCTTTCTGCGCTGGGTCGATCGGTTTCTGCCTCTGGCGTTTACCGGCCTGTGCACAAACCTCGGCCTGTTCTCCCATCTGGTCCTATATTGGTCCGGGCCGATCAGCGTGCAGGTAAAGGGCCTGTTTTACGGCGCACCTTACTACGACGTTCCGGCTCTGATCGCCTTTTTAAGCATCCTGATCACCAGCATCAACTTTGTGGTATCTGTAGAGGTAAACTTCTATCCGAAATACCGGGATTATTACAGCCTGTTCAACGATGGCGGTGTTGTGGGCGATATCGTTACCGCTGAAGAAGAAATGCTGGCAGTGCTCAACCGGGAGCTTCGCTTCACTGCCCTCAAGCAGCTGTTCTGTACGGCAGGGGTCATTTCACTGGCGGGCACGCTGCTGAATCTTTTACCGCTTGGCTTCAATGATCTGATGCATGGCTATTTCCGGACATTGTGCGTGGGATACGGCTTATACGCCGTTGGTAATACGGTGCTGCTGATCCTGCTTTACTTTACAGATTATCTGGGTGCTGTTCTGGCGGCAGCTGTGTTTGCAGCCAGCACCACTGCCTTTACCCTGCTCTCACTGCTCTTCAACACAGCATTTTATGGTTTCGGATTTCTGGCAGGTGCAGCGCTTTTTTATCTGGTTGCTCTGTTTCGTCTGGATGCCTTTACCGCCAACCTGCCCTATCGGGTATTGGGTCAGCAGCCTATCGTAGCCGAAACCAAAGAACATCTTTTTACACGCCTTGGCATTTTTCTTGAAAAACAGGATGCCAAAAACAGCAAGGCAGACCATCAGGAGGGAAAATCGATCACATGAATGAGGAGTTTCTGATTTCGCGCCGCAGGATTCTGGGGTTGAGCGTTGCGCTGGCTGGTCTGTGCGCAGGCTGCGCAGTTTTACCTGTGGAAAGTGACAGCGCCGGATCCGCTGCCGCCAGTGCAGAAAGCAACCAGTCCATTGAAAAGGCTCCCGCATCTGAAATCAACAGTGTCCACCTGCGCGACAACGCAGAGCTGTACAACGTCTACGATGACAGCGGCATTGTGACGATGTATCTTACCGTGAGCCGCGGCAATGACAGCGAAAATACAAACCACAGCTGGGCAGAGATCAACCATTATTCCGCTTACGACTACACGGCGATGGGCGTAGCACGCTATCAGGTGAATGGTCTTTTGCAGGTGGGCGATGAAAACGGCCCCCTTGCCGGCGAAGTTGGTTACGATACACTTGCCCCAAATGCCACGGTACAAATACGCGGTCAGACTTCCAGCCGTTATACTCAGAAAAACTACAAGGTCAAATTAAAGAAAAACAAAGGCAGCTGGCGAGGCCAGCGCACGATCGCACTGAATAAGCATCAGGGTGAGGGACTGCGCTTCCGTAACAAAATGGCCTATGACCTTATTAAAGGCATCGACCAGATGATGGGCTTGCGCACCCAGTTCGTTCATCTTTATGTGAAGGATCTGACCGATAGCGCCAGCGGTGTTTTTGAGGATTATGGTTTGTACACGCAGGTAGAACAGCTGAATAAAACAGCCCTTAAGGCGCACGGTGTGGATCCAAACGGACAGCTGTATAAAATCAATTCTTTTGAGTTCTACCGATATGAAGATGTCATTCGTCTTACAACAGACCCAGCATATGACCAAACTGCGTTCGAAAAGCACTTGGAGATAAAAGGAGACAGCGATCATTCCAAACTGATCAAAATGCTGGATGTTCTCAATGATGAATCCTCTTCTATGGACGATGAGCTATTTGTAACGTACTTTGATAAAGAAAACATTGCATATTGGATGGCATTTCAGTTGTTAACCGGCAATACGGACACCCAAAATCGCAACGTCTACTTGTACAGCCCTCAAAACTCCAGCAAATGGTACTTGTGGGACTGGGACAATGACGGTATGCTCCGCCGCCGGGAACGTGAGATCATTAACTTCTCCGACTCCGAAAGTTGGGAACGTGGTGTAAGCAATTACTGGGGCAATGTCCTGTTCCGGCGCTGTCTGCAAACGCAAAGTTACCGCGATCTGCTGGATACCGCCATGAAGGAGCTTTATGCTTACATGAATGAGGAACGCATTCAGTCCATGATGGAGCATTACCGAAGCGTAACGGAAAAATATGTCTGGCAGATGCCGGACCGAATGAACGTTCCCATCACACATGACGAATACGAAGAGGTCCTGAAAAGTATCTGGCCGGAAATTGATGAAAATTATAATTACTATTGGGAGAGCTACCGCAAACCCATGCCATTTTATATTGGCGAGCCGCAGGTGGTAAACGGCTCCCTTCTGCTGAACTGGGACCCCTCTTATAACTTCGAGATTGAAAACATTTACTATACTGTTGAGCTTGCAAAGGATTATCTGTTTACGACTACGTTCTTTCGGCAGGAGAATCTGATCCTGCCAGAGCTTACCATGGATACGCTCCCGGCCGGGCAGTATTTTTTGCGCGTAAGAGCGACCAATGCCTCTGGTTATACGCAGGATGCCTTTGACTACTATGTTACCGAAGCAGGCAAGCATTATGGCATGCTCTGCTTTTACGTCCAGCCGGACGGCAGCATTGCGGAGGACACCTATGAAGATGTCTAAGCCTCAGATATCGATGCTGTATCATCAGTTGTTGGCTCCTCCACGATGCACAGGCACAGAGCACTATCGTCATGAACTAAAGTATCTTATCTCGTGGGCTGACAAGGCCGAGCTGACCGCGCGGATGTCCCCTATCCTCAAACTGGACCCCCATGCAACGAACGGAGGCTACTTCATTCGCAGCTTATATTTTGACGATTACTGGAACACCGCTTATGAAGAAAAGGATGCCGGCGTGCTGCTGCGCAAGAAATACCGCATCCGCATTTATAACTGCAGCGACCGCAGCATCAAGCTGGAGCGAAAGAAAAAATTTGGCAGTTATATCTATAAAGAAGCCGCGCCTCTGACCCACGCAGAGTTTGATTCCATTCTCGCCGGGGACTATGATTTTCTCCTGCATAGCCGTTACCGCCTGTGTCAGGAGTTCTATACCGAGTGTATCTGTAACATGCTGCGTCCCCGTGTTATTGTAGACTACGACCGCGAGCCATGGATCATGGATGCCGGTACGGTACGCATCACCTTTGATACGGATGTACGCGCCGCGGTTGGCAGCCGGGATATCTTCGACTCCACGCTTCCTGCGCTTCCGGTGCTGGAACCGGGTAAGCTGGTAATGGAAGTAAAATTTACAGAATATCTGCCCCAAATCGTCCGGAATCTTCTGCCGCCCCGTGCGCAGGAGCTTACGGCTGTATCAAAATATGTCCTCTGTTGTGACAAAACCGCCTATATGAACGGATTTGCTTACTGGCAGGAGACCTGAGCCCTATAGAAAGGAACCTTTCGCCCATGAGCACAAAAGACTTTATCAAAAAATCCGTCCTGAACACCTTTACCCAATACGATGCTCCCAAACTGGCGCTTGCCCTGCTGACTGCACTGGCATTGGGAATCCTCATCTATCTTGTCTATCGGCAGTTTTATACCGGCGTTGTATATTCCCGCAGCTTTGCTGTCACGTTGGTTGGCATGTGTGTGCTGACCTGCATGGTAACACTGGCCATCAGTACCAACGTTGTCATCTCCCTTGGTATGGTCGGTGCGTTGTCTATCGTCCGCTTCCGTACTGCCGTCAAAGACCCTCTGGATCTGTTATACCTGTTCTGGTCGATCACTACCGGCATTACAGCCGGTGCCGGTATGTACGCATTGGGCCTTGTAACAGCCGTTGTCATGATCGGGATGATCCTCTTTTTCTACCACTGGCAGGCCAAAGGCAGAGTGTACATTGCTGTCATTCACTATCTTGGTACAGACGCAGAAGACGATATCGTTCGTGCCTTTGGCCGCTGCAAATTTGTGGTAAAGTCCAAGACCATGCGCAAGGATAGCACCGAAATGGCGGTAGAGGTATTCAGCAAAGACCCGAATCTGGAATTTACAGATCGCCTGCGCGCCGTAAATGGCGTACAGGATGTTACACTGATCCAATATAATGGCGAATACCATGGATAAGCTTTCAAAAGGTTTCGTATCTGCGGTTTGTCTGCTTGGGGTGGGGTTTGGTATGGTTCGGAATATGATCTGCACGCGTACCTATCAGGAAGATCCGTCTGCCTTTGCCAACGCACAGATCGGCTACGCTCCAATGGTAGGCAGTACGGACCATCCGAATGCCACATTGCGCTATCTGGAGCTGACATGGCGAGAGGTGGAACCAACGGAAGGCCAGTATGCGTGGGATGCTATCGAACAGCGGTACGGACTTGCCGCCCTGCGCGAGCAGGGCATCCATCTGGTACTGCGGTTCGTTTGTGACGTACCCGGCCAGAAGAAGCACCTTGATATTCCGGAGTGGTTATATGCTCAGACCGCCGATGGCAGCTGGTACAGTACCTCGTATGGCAAAGGTTATTCCCCGGATTATGCAAACGATATCCTTCGTGCCGCACACCATAAAGTTGTTTCAGCCTTGGCCGAGCATTTTGACGCAGATGGCTTTGTGACTTATGTAGAACTGGGCAGTCTCGGCCACTGGGGCGAATGGCATATCAAAAGCAGCGATGGTCTTGTACCTATGCCGGACGAAACCATTCGGGATCAATATGCAACAGACTATCTGAATGCATTTTCCAATGCAAAGCTCCTGATGCGGCGACCGTTCAACATCGCTGTAAGTAACCGGCTTGGTCTTTACAACGATATGACCGGCCACGAAAAGGACACCAATGAGTGGCTGAACTGGATCAAAAACGGCGGCTGGTACGGCAAAGAAGCGAATGGACTTTCTGCTATGCAGAATTTCTGGCAGGATGCGCCCGTAGGCGGCGAGTTTACCAGCAGCCTGCCGATGGAGGAGCTGCTGGACACAGAGCTTTCCCGCACACTGCAGCTATTGGATGCTTCTCACATGAGCTTTCTTGGTCCGAAAGCAGCACAGCCTGCATATTCACAGGGATATCAGGCGGTCTTAAAGCGTTTGGGCTACCGGCTCCGTGTGACAACACTGAAGCTGATGCCGCATGACGGAGAAGCTGTGGTCAGCTTGACTGTGGCAAATGAGGGTGCCGCCCCATTTTATTGGGATTGGGCAGCGAATCTTTATCTGGAGAGCGCAGACGGTACCACGCTAAGCACGGTGCAGCTTCCTCTTTCTCTTCCGAAATTGATGCCCGGCGAAACGCAGACCGTAGAGGTTGTTCTGAAGGAAGTTGATCTATGGGCGCTCTTATTGCTTCACAAGGAGCACCTGACGATTGGCATTGTAGATCCCATGACCGACCGTGATGCCGTGCGATTTGCTATGAATGCACCGCAACAAAACGGACGAACCGTTTTGTTTTAATTGTTCCACTGTATCATTACACCGCTTGATCAGGCAAAGGCACAGTTCGATACGAACTTCTTCGGCACAGTCAATGGGAACAAGGCGGTCCTGCCGTACATGCGCGAAGCAGGAAAAGGACACATAGAGAAATATATTTGCCAGACAGGAGATTTAATATGATTTTGAGAGCAAAGAAATATGTGGCAGTGTTACTGGTTTTTGTATGCGTGTGTATGATGTTTTTTCCCCTGACTGCATATGCAGCCGAGGACAGTTCGCAGCATGAAACTGTCAAAGTC
>ERZ837590.324-NODE-324-length-43323-cov-31.594019_pt1 | contig 43323 bp, 35 predicted proteins | sample MGYA00519573_ERZ837590 | MGnify/ENA primary metagenome ERZ837590 (study PRJEB31850, sample SAMEA3708820) | human gut metagenome | biome: human gut; feature: human-associated habitat; material: faeces | place: China | collected 2014 ... | reverse complement strand
AGGTGATAGGTAGGATGAAAGAAATATTTCTTGTATGCAGTTTTGAAGGTATATAAAAATAAAAAAGCAAGTAAAAACCCTTGTCAAAAGAGACAAAAGGGTTTATACTATATAAGTATTCCTCGATAGCTCAGTGGTAGAGCATTCGGCTGTTAACCGAAGGGTCGTTGGTTCGAACCCAACTCGGGGAGTTTTAAAACAGAGATTGATTTAATCTCTGTTTTTTTGTATACCAAAATATGAAAAAAATTCATCGCTGTAAGAAAAGAGAAAGGGAAAACAGATGAAATATATATTACAAACAGATAGTGAAAGAATTGAAATAACAATTATCAGATCCAGACGGAGAACATTAGGTCTGGAAGTAAAAGGTGACGGAACCGTAAATGCCAGAGTGCCAATGAGAGCACCAAGAGAAATTGTGGAGCGCTTTATCGAAGAACATAAAGAATGGATATTGAAGAAGAGATGCGAATGGGGGATGAATAAAGCGGTAGATTCATCTAAGATTCTACCGGCAGTGGGGAGAAAAGAGGGAAAGCAAAAGATCAAAAAATTAATAGAAGAACGTGTGGCATATTACGCCAGGATAATGGGAGTGACGTATCAGAGAATTTCCATGCGGAATCAGAAGACACGCTGGGGGAGCTGCAGCAGTCAGGGAAATTTGAATTTCAATAACAGATTGCTATTTGTCCCGGAGGAACTGGTGGATTACGTAGTCGTACATGAACTGGCACATCGAAAAGAAATGAATCATTCGAAAGCATTTTGGGATGTTGTAGAAAAATATATGCCAGATTATAAAGAACGTCGTGCGAAATTGAGGGAATATCATATAGAATCATAAAGCTTGGATATATAGAGATTTGTAATAAATTAAAACATTTATAGAATTTGTGCGAAAAATACAAAAATAAACAAAGGCTTTGTCATGCAATGACGATGAAATATTTTTTTAATATGTTAGAATGTTAATCTGTTAGGAATAGAAATAAGAGGTCTGGAGTAGGTGAAATGTTTAAAGTAAGTTATTTTTTAGAAGTCCTGCCGATCATTGCAAGTAAGGTGAACGTTACGTTTGAACTGACGATAGCGGCAACTATCTTTGCATTGGTTGTAGGTGTAATTATTGCAATTATTGGATACTACAAAATTCCGGGGTTATATCAGTTAACCAGGGTATATGTTTCTATCATGAGGGGAACTCCGGTTGTTGCGCAACTATATTTCTTCTATTATGGAATAGCGTTATATAGTGCAATTGTAAGAAATATGACACCACTCATCGCAGTAGCGGTTGTTATGAGTCTGAATATGGGAGCTTTTATGTCGGAAAGTATCAGAGGAGCACTTTTATCTGTAGATGAAGGACAGAAAGAGGCCGCATATTCTTTGGGAATGACTAATTTTCAGCTGGTTACGAGAATTGTAATTCCGCAGGCTGTACGTGTGGCATTACCGCCATTATTTAATGATATTATCAATCTGATCAAGATGACTTCACTTGCATTTATGCTTGGGGTGCCGGATATTATGGGAGCTGCCAAGATAGAAGGTGCAAGAACGTTCAGATACTTTGAAATATATGCAGCTGTAATGTTAGTTTACTGGCTGATCATATTTGTACTTGGAATTTTACATAAATTGTTAGAAAAAAAATGTGCAAATATGTACTAATTAGGATCTTAAATGGGAAACCATTGAGATAGATTTATTATTAATAAGGAAAAAGAGGAGATAAGTATTATGAAAAAACGTGTATTAGCAGCTTTATTAGTTACTATGATGACTGTAGGAACAGTTGCCGGATGTGGAAGCAGTTCGAAATCTGATGATTCAGATAAGAAGACAACTTCAGATGCAAAAAGTGATGATAAAAAAGATTCTGGAAAGAAAGTAACTGTAGTTACTTCTGGAACAGGAGAGCCATACAGCCTTCTGTCAGACGATGGAAAATGGACAGGTATCGATGCAGACATGTGGGATGAGATTGAAAAGCGTACTGGATGGGAAGTAGAAGTAAAGCAGGCATCATTTGACGCTATGTGGGGTGAACTGGATACAAACCGTGTAGATGTAGTTGCGAACTGTCTTGCTGTAAAACCAGAAAGAACAGATAAATACAATGCAACAATTCCATACTATGGAGATTCTCAGTGTATTATCGTTAATGATGATTCAGATTACAAGACAGCTGATGACTTAAAAGGAAAAACAGTCGGATGTACAAATGGACAGGCAGCACAGACAATTATTGAAGATATGGCTGCAGAAAAAGGATTTACTGTAAAGCTTTATGAAGACAGTGCAGTAGGTATGAACGATCTGAAGCTTGGAAGAATCGATGCATATGCAAATACAACAACAAATGTAAACGCATTTACACACAACAACTCAGATGCAAAATTCCGTTTCTTTGATGAGCAGCTCCTTGCTAACAATGTAGCTTACTTCCTTTCGAAGACAGATGACGGAGAGAAACTTACAAAAGAACTTAACGATGTAATTCAGGAGATGCTGGATGACGGAACTGTAGCAAAGATCACTGAAAAGTGGATGTATGCTGACATGACAAAATTAATTCAGAAATAAGCATAAGTCAGGAAGATTGAAAAAATATGGGAACAGAAACACAGCTGGTTAAGATTGAACATTTATATAAGGAATTTGATGAAAATACAAAAGTATTAAGTGACATCAATCTGACGATCAATAAGAATGAAGTAATTGCTATTTTGGGACCTTCTGGTACCGGAAAATCGACGTTACTCAGATGTCTGAACTATTTGACTGTACCGACAAAAGGAAAGATTACGATTGGTGATATAGCAGTTGATGCGGAAAATCATTCGAAAAAAGATGTGATTGAGCTCCGTAAACATTCATCAATGGTATTTCAGGGATACAATTTATTTAAGAATAAGACAGCTCTGGAAAATGTAATGGAAGCGTTGACCGTGGTACAGAAGAAGTCGAAAGCAGATGCAGAGAAAATCGCTTTGGAATTACTGGATAAGGTCGGAATGAGTGAGAGAAAAGATTTCTACCCGTCTAAATTATCGGGCGGGCAGCAACAGAGGGTTGGAATTGCAAGGGCACTTGCTGTTAATCCAAATGTTGTGTTATTTGATGAACCGACGTCTGCACTTGATCCGGAACTGGTAGGGGAAGTATTAAATACGATCAAATCTCTTGCAGAAGAAGGAACGACAATGATTCTGGTAACACATGAGATCGGATTTGCCAGAGAAGTTGCAACGAGAATCTTATTTATGGATGGCGGAAAGATTGCAGCGGATGGTACACCGGAGGAGATCATTGATCATCCGGAGAATCCAAGACTTCAGCAGTTCCTGAATTTTGTTAATCGAAAATAGAATGTCTGAAAGACCTGCACGAGTTTGGTGCAGGTCTTTTTTAAAGAGCAAAGAATGTTAGTAAAAGGAGTAGAAGAATGCAGGACATAAGTGACAGAATCAAACAAATCGCAAAAGAGGCAGAACCGGAACTTATCAGTATCCGAAGAGAACTGCATCAGTATCCGGAGCTTGGAATCAATCTTCCGAAAACGCATGAGATCATCAGCAGAGAGTTAAAAAAGATTCCAAACCTGAAGGTTCGTGAACACATGGCAGGCGGATATGGAATTATTGCGGAGCTACAGGGAAAGAAAGCGCAGGGGAAGAATATCCTTCTGCGTGCAGATATTGACGCACTGCCGCTGGAAGAACAGGTGGACTGTGATTATAAATCCACCCATCCGGGGAAGATGCATGCATGTGGGCACGACGGACATGCCACCTGGTTGATCGGTGCTGCAAAGATACTGGCAAGGCTCACAGGTGAATTCGGAGGATGTATCAGGTTCGCATTTCAGCCGGGAGAAGAGGTCGGACTTGGAGCAGATACGATGATCTTGGAAGATAAGGTACTGGAAGAACCGAAGATAGATATGGCTTTTGCAGCACATGGATGGCCTTCGGTACAAAGTGGTAAGATTGGAATCGTAAGAAGATATGCGTTCGGATGTGTAGGCGGATTTCAGGTTAAGATCACAGGAAAAAAGGGACATGCATCATGGCCGGAACAGACGGTAGACCCAATTGCTGTGGCAAATGAAATCTATCAGCATATACCGTCTATACTGACACGTACAATTAGTGGAACGGAACCTAAGATCCTTTCTGTTACATATATGCTGGCAGGAGAGAATGGCGTAAGAAATATTATTCCTCAGGAATGCGAATTCGGCGGTACCATGCGAGCTGCCAAAAAAGAAGTACTTGAAAAAATGGGACAGGAACTGGAAAAAGAAATAAAGGCAGTGTGTCAGGTGTATGGAGCTGCTTATGAAGCAAAGATTGAAATACATGGTGGCAGTGTGAAGAATGCCCCGGGATTGTTAAATGGGGTAAAGAATGCAGCAGCAGATGTACTCGGAAAAGACAATGTATATATCATTGAAGAAGATAATCTTGGAGGAGAAAATTTTGCAGAATATAGTAGCAGAGTTCCATCTGTATATATGTTCATAGGAATAAAACCAGAAGGCAGAGCAGAGATACCTGGATTGCACAGTCCGGAATATCGTTTTGATGATTCTGTACTTTCAGGAGCAGCTGCAGCATTTGCAAGTATTGGAATCAAAGGATGCCAGGGAGAACTTGAAGAAGAATAGAACGGAAAACTGAAAAAGAAGAGAGGAAAAAAAGATATGGAAAAATTAATATACGTAGACAGAAGAAATACAAATTGTAATAAGTGGGATGGACAGTACAAGATGTTCGGAGAAGAAGGGCTGCATGCGATGTGGGTGGCAGATATGGATTTCCGTGTACCAGAATGCGTCGTTGAAGCCTTGAAAAAATATGTAGAATCCGGCGTTTACGGATATTATAAAATACCGGATGCTTATTATCAGGCATTTATAAACTGGGAAAAGGAACACCATGGATATGAAGTGAAAAAAGAATGGATTCGTTTTTCTCCGGGGGTTGTAGCAGGATTTCACTGGCTGGTGCAGATGCTGACAGAAGAGAAAGATGCTGTGATCGTAAATACACCGGTTTATTATCCGTTCCTGGATGCTGTAAAAAATAATCACAGAAGATTGATCTGTTCGGATCTGAAAGAACAGGATGGGGTATATAGTATAGATTTTGAAGACTTTGAGCGGAAAATAGAAGAAAACAATGTAAAGCTGTTCATATTGTGTTCCCCACATAACCCGGCAGGAAGGGTGTGGAAAAAAGAAGAGCTTAAGAGATTATTTGAAATCTGTAAAGAACATCAGGTATATATCATATCAGATGAGATTCATCAGGATCTGGTGTTCGGGGAACATAAGCATATTCCATCTTTGTCAGTAGGAGATTATGACAAGATTATGGTATCGATTGTTGCGGCATCTAAAACATTTAATATAGCGGGAGCACAGAATTCTATGGTCATTATTCCGGATGAAGAACTTCAGGAAAAATGGGATACTTATGTAAAAGGAAACCGGGTGCTGGGAGGAAATGCATTTGGATACGTGGCAGCTGAGGCTGCATATGCAGGTGGAGGAGAATGGCTGCAAAGTGTGTTAACGCAGATTAATGAGAATTATCACTATTTGAAAACAGAATTAGAACAGAATCTGCCAGAGGCAGTTGTTACACCGCTGGAAGGTACATATCTTTGCTGGATCAATCTCGGAGCATATGTGAAAGCAGAAGATATGAAAGAAATAATACAGAAAAAATGCCATCTGGCAGTAGATTTTGGGGACTGGTTTGGTGGAGAACATTTTGGAACCTTTATAAGAATGAATCTGGCGACATCTAGAGAGAATGTAGAAATCGGTGTGAATGCGCTGATTCAGAACTTAATGAAAAAATAGTTATAGAGATTATCAATAAGAACAAAGTACATAGTCCTGATTTTCTATTTGACAGAAAGAATTTTCTACGAGAAAATATCTTTATATAGGGAGTGAATGGATATGTATGAAATAGATGTCTGTTATAAGATTATTTTTGAAGCAATGCTGGAAGAAAATGCACTGGAAAAGATAGCAGATAGAATCAGTAAATATACAGCTGCAGAAGTAATATTTGTGTCAGGGTCTGGAAAGATCCTGGCATATTCGCATGCCTGTGAAAATGGGAAAAGAGAGTGTATACAGCAAAAGCATATTACGCAGAAAGAATATGAACATTACAGGAAATATGGGTATGACGGAGAAGGACAGCTGATGGTAGAAGAAGTGGAGCTTTCCGGAAGATTCAAGGGATATATTGCTGTTATATATAAAGAAAAAAATGAACAGATTTTTTACAGAGAACTGGTACAGGTAATTGGACAGGCGGTAAAAGAATATCTGGAAGAAGAACAGAAAGGTTATCTATATGCGCAGCCTTTTGGAAAGTCGGTTACCGCATGGAGTCTGTTGCATGAAGAGACACTGCCTGAGAATATGGAAGAAAGACCAGAGCCTCGGTATATAGGTCTGTTACTTCAAAAACAAGAGATACAGGAGAGGGAGCTTTTATGCATAGAAAGTCTTGCAGAGATTTATTGTGTGTATGAGGATCAAAATGAACTCTTTTTATTATTTTCCGGAGTGAGTGGGAAGAATCTTGCAGAGATTTATGATAGAATAAGGGAACAGAAAATACCATGCAGTGTCAGTGAAGCATTTGGAGAGTTAACGTGGTGTGCGGCAAAGTATAGATTGCTGAAGAGAATGTCACTGGCTGGCGGTACCATGATTGATCCAACTATGAAACGAGAGAAGGAATGGTCGGTGCAGGGCTTATATACATATACGTTACCGTTACTTGAATCTGCAGGACTCAGCGATTACAGGATTCTAAGACTGATTCAGGAAGATGAAGAAAATAATACAGATCTTTATCATACTTTAAAAATGTATCTTTTGAATGGAAATAATGTGACAGCGGCAGCAGAGAACCTGCATATTCACCGCAATACGCTGGTATACAGATTAAAACAGATAAAAGAGTGCATGGAAATCGATATTAATGACAATGGGACAGCAAGAGAATTACTGTCATTTATGATGATGTATGACATTGCAAGGAGACATAAATAATGAAGCTGATACAGGATTTACCGGAGATATTTGAAGAATTTGGAGAGAAAAAAAGAGAGGCATTTCTTGAAATAAAAGAGTATAAAGATAAAGGCATTCCAGTGATAGGAATGTACTGTGCATATTTTCCAACAGAACTTGCTATGGCAGTTGGTGCGATTCCGGTAGGATTGTGTTCATTTGCAAATGAGACGATTCCGGCGGCAGAGAGAGACCTTCCAAAGAGTATGTGTCCTCTGGTAAAATCAAGTTATGGATTTGCGATCAGTGACAGATGCCCGTTCTTTCACTTTGCAGACCTGGTAATCGGTGAGACTACCTGTGATGGAAAGAAGAAAATGTATGAGATGATGTCGGAGTTTAAACCGGTACACGTGATGGAACTGCCAAACAGCCAGTCAGAAAGAGGACTGGCCTTTTGGAAAAATGAAATTATCCGCACAAAAGAATATTTTGAAGAATTTTTCCACAAGGTGATTACGGAGGAGATGATTCGTGATGCGGTGCATTTAAATAATCAGATCCGTATGTCTTTGAAAAGTCTGTGTGAGCTGATGAAACTGGATCCGGCACCGGTACTTGGTGAGGATATTCAGAAGATGGTGCAGGGAAGTAAATATCGGTTTGATTTTGCAACGACACCAGCAATTGTAAAAGAAGTCAGGGAGAGGATCCTGCGGGAATATGAAGAGGGAAAGCATCTGGGAAAAAGGCCGAGAATCTTGGTAACAGGATGCCCGATCGGTGGGGACAGTTTGAAAGTCATCCGTGCGATAGAGAATAACGGTGGTGTCGTTGTTGCTATTGAAAACTGCAGCGGAGTAAGGACACTGGCGAATCCGGTGGAGGAAGATACGGACGATATCTACGAAGCAATCGCAAGAAAATACCTTTCTACCGGGTGTTCGATCATGACACCGAACGACAACAGAATAGATCTGATCGGAGAAATCATTGATGAATATCATGTGGATGGTGTCGTAGAGATGATTCTGACAGGATGTCATTCAACGGGAGCGGAATCTATCTATATCAGAAAGTTTGTTACGGAGGAAAAGCATTTGCCGTACATGGCAATTGATACGGATTATTCGACTGCGGATCAGGCACAGATCTCTACGAGGCTTGAAGCTTTTCTGGAGATGATACAGCCAGGAGAAGAAAGCAGAGTAGATATTAATTATTGCTATAAAATAGTATTGAACGGAATCACACAGAAAAAAACGGCAAAAGAGATATTGGAAGAAACCTGGAAATATACAGGAATTCCATTAGGAATCAGAGTGGATATAGAGGGTAGCGAAGAATGGTTCGGGACAGAAAAAGAAACAATTGATAAAAGAGAGGAACAGAGGCTGGAAAGAGCATTTCCGGAAGGCGGGGGTGCCGTAATGGCAATCGTTCCGGAAGAGGTCCGGAAAGAAGATGTCACAAAACTATTAGAAATTCTGGTCAGAAGCTATTCCATGAAAATGCAGGCAAAACGTACAGATGAAAAAGAAATTCCAGATTTCTTATGGATCATAGCAGAAGAATCAAAAGATGCCGCATATATCGAGAAAGAGTTAATGAAAGAAAAGGAGAATCTTTCAGATGTGAAAGTGCATTATTATGAAGGAAATGAAATATTTATTTCAGGGATCCAGGGGAAAGAAGTCAGAAAAAATGTGATTACCATATGCAAGCGTTGTATGGAGACGGCAGAGGAAAGAATCTTAATCGGGAATGGCTTTCAGGATCTGAATCAGAAAGAAGAAAACAGAAAACTTCAACAATACGTATTTGAAATCGCTAAGAGGAAAAATTCGAGAGAATCCGTTCTGCTTGTAGAAAATTATTATCATGAACTCGCAGTATCTTATATCAGTGACAGGCTGGGAGAAGACTCTTTATATCTGGACGAACTTGAAAAGATCAAAGAAGAGGACCGGAATAAAGGAAGAGAATTATATGAGACTTTGTACTGGTATCTGAGAATGAAACGAAATGTTGCACAGACTGCAGCCAAACTGAAAATCCACCGTAATACCCTGCTTCCAAGAATAGCCAGAATCAATGAACTAATGGATCTGGATGATAAAGATGGATTGGAATGTGAGAGAATTCTGATGACAATGGAAATAGAGAAACGAAAAATAGCTGATGCATAAAGCATTGGCTTTTTTAGTTACATTTAAAGTTTTTCTGGTAAAATGCAAGACAGAAAATAGCAACAATAGCAATAATAACAGCAACAATAATAACAACAGCAGCAACAGTGAAAATACATCCGGAAGCAGCAGTGCAAAATATCCGGTAGAGATCACATTTAACAAGACGGATGATATGCGTTAAGATATACGGGGGAGTTTTATTGCTGTGCTTTCGCATGCCATAATAATTAAAAAGCGGAATCTTAACCATTGCGATACTGAAATTCTGAGTTACACACAAAGGTTAAGATTCCGCTATCACATTCATTATCATTGGCTGATTATGTTTTGTTTCTGCTTTAAATATTGCTTCGTATAAGTACAGACTGCAAAGCATTTTCCACACAGATCCGTATCAATCCCGGTGCTTTTTCTCATGATCTGACGCTGCTTTTTATAACATGCAGAGACAGATACGATATCTTCGCGTGGCATACCCGGACGCCACAATGTATTTTTCAGTGCATGTGCAGGGCAATACCGGACGCAGGCATGACAGGCACCACACTGAGAGCGTGTGATCGGAGCATCGCAGGTTAACGGGGCATCGGTCAGAAGAGAAGAAATCCTTACGGCAGATCCATATTGTGGTGTTACCAGCAGACAGTTTTTGCCGATCCAGCCAAGGCCGGCTCTGGTGGCGACAGTCTTGTGTGGCAGGGAACTATGGTTGTCCGAATCTACCATTATCCGATCGGTTGTCAGGGCATAAGCATGATAGCCTCTGGAGATCAGATATTCCTCACCGGCAGTTACGATGGCATTTAGCTTGTCGTTCAAAGTAGTATAAAGCTCGTAGTATTCTCTGGTCGGAGCAAGCTGAAGATCTTTGATGATATGCTTCGGTAGAGGAACTGCGACTGCAATTCCGACCGGATAGTCAGAAGATGGAACTGCGGTCAGATCCCCAATTCCGACCAAAGCAGCACCCTGCGAGATTAGATAATCTCTGAATTCTTTTGTGGGATTCATAAAATCCCTCCTTTCAGAACATTTCCGTTCATTGACTTATTGTACATTCAATTTTACAATAGAATGCAGAAGAAAGATAGTGGGAAAGGAAACTATTATGGAAAGTAGAATGACGGAATTAATGGAAGCGATTCAGGAAAGTGAAGGACAGGCCGAACGCAGGGTGCTTACTTTGCTAGGAGGCAGATACATTTCTGAAAAGGCACTGGTCATAGGTGGGAAAATTGTCTGGGAAAGCAGGAAAAATGGTTATTTTCATGGATATACAGATGAGATAAAGAATATTACAGAAAGTGGAATCACCTATATTGGAAATGAGAAAGTATTTTGCGATACATTGGGACAGGAAAAACAGATTGTGATCTGTGGTGCCGGTCATGTGTCGATTCCGGTGATTAAAATGGCAGTGATGATGGACTGCGAGGTAATTGTACTGGAAGATCGTCCGATGTATGCGGATCATGCAAGACTGGCCGGGGCGTCACAGGTTATCTGCGAACCATTTGAAGAAGCACTGGACAAGATACAGGGAAGTGCGGATACGTATTTTGTGATCCTGACGAGAGGACACCGGTATGACCAGATCTGTCTGGAGAAAATAGCCGCAAAAGAGCATGCCTATATCGGTATGATCGGAAGCCGCAGAAGAACAGCACTGGTAAAACAAAGTCTGGCGGAAAAAGGCGTGGATCAGGAGGTACTGGATGCAGTGTATACACCGATCGGTCTGGATATCGGAGCGCAGACACCGGCAGAGATCGGAGTGGCAATTATTGCAGAGATTATTGAAGTAAAGAACAGGAAGAAACGGACTTATGGATATTCCAAAGAAATTATGCGTGCGCTGACTGCTCAGGAACCGTATCCGGAAAAGAAGATAATGGCAACGATCATTACCAGACATGGTTCCGCACCACAGGGGCTGGGAACCAAAATGCTGATATACAGAGATGGCCGCTGCGTTGGGACGATCGGCGGCGGATGTATGGAAGCAAGAGTCATCCAGATTGCCAGACTTATGGCAGCAGGAGAAGGAGAACAGGCAAGGATCTGCCATGTAGACATGACCGGAAATGAAGCTGAAGAAGAAGGTATGGTCTGTGGCGGGGAAGTGGATGTATTTCTGGAAATCGTCTAAGCGCGGAAAACAGAATCATCGGAGGAATTAAAAAGATGATAGAAGTAGAGGTAAAAATACCCATTGAAAATATAGAAAAGATAAAGCAAAAATTGCTTGAAACAGGGTTCATATATCAGAAAACCGTTGTGGAGACGGATACTTATTTTATTAGCGATCACTATGATATGCGGAAGAAGGACAAGGCACTGCGCATCCGTAAGACGGAGAATCTGGATACGGGAGAAGTAAAAGCACAGCTTAACTGCAAAGGACCGAAATTAGACCAGGTATCCATGACCAGGAAAGAAACAGAGATTGATATCTATGAGCCGGAAAAGATGGAAGACATTCTTAAAGAACTTGAATTTTATCCAGCGTCTTGCAGAGTGAAGAAGACAAGAGGTTATTATATAAAAGATCATATGACAGCGGCTGCAGATAAGGTAGAGAATCTGGGTAACTTTCTGGAATTGGAAATAATTGTTGCAAAAGAAGAAGAACGAGCAGGTGGATTGGATATGATATATGAGCTAATGAGAATGTTGGGATGCGAAAAGACAGAGACAGTAAGGGATTCATATTTGTCAATGTTAGAAAAACGAGGTAACTAGCATTAGAAAGATCCATGAGGGACAGATAAAAAGCCAAATTTCCTGTCCCCGTGGTTATTGACAAAAATTATCGATAAGTCTATACTAACCTTACGAGTTGAGAAAAATTATCAGTAACAGTGGAAATAATACCACTGCCTGTAGATAAATTTGGAAGGAAGTACAGACGATGACATTAAAAGAATTACCAATCGGCAAAAGTGCAACATTGACAGTCGTAGGTGGAGAAGGTGCATTGAGACAGCATTTTCTGGATATGGGACTTATTCCGGGGGCAGACGTTACCATGGTAAAATACGCACCAATGGGTGATCCGGTGGAACTTCGTATCCATAGTTATGAACTGACACTCAGGCTTGCAGATGCGGAAAAGATAGAGATTACAGATGTCCGTGATGAGATTAAGATTAAGAATCAGATTCCGAAAGAGAAGATTGATCATCCGGGACTTGGAGAAGGTGGAAAATATCATGAAAAAGCAGATGAGAATCCACTGCCGGATGGAACAACACTGACATTTGCACTGGCAGGAAATCAGAATTGCGGAAAGACGACACTGTTCAACCAGCTGACCGGCTCTAATCAGCATGTGGGAAATTTCCCGGGAGTGACAGTTGACCGTAAAGATGGAGTGATCAAGGAACACAGTGATACCCTGGTAACAGATCTGCCGGGAATCTACTCTATGTCGCCGTATTCCAGTGAAGAGATCGTGACCAGGAACTTTGTGTTAAATGAGCATCCAAAGGGAATCATCAATATCGTTGATGCAACCAATATTGAGAGGAACCTGTATCTGACCATGCAGCTGATGGAGCTGGATATTCCTATGGTTCTGGCACTGAATATGATGGATGAGGTGCGGGACAACGGCGGTTCGATCCTGGTAAATGAGATGGAGCAGGAACTTGGAATACCGGTTATTCCAATCTCGGCTGCGAAGAATGAAGGAATTGGCGAACTGATCGAGCATGCCGTGCATGTGGCAAAATATCAGGAAAGTCCGGGGAGACAGGATTTCTGTGATGCAGATGACCATGGCGGAGCAGTACACAGATGCCTGCACGGGATCATGCATTTGATCGAGGATCATGCAAAGAAGGCAGACATTCCGGTAAGATTTGCGGCATGCAAACTGGCAGAAGGGGATGAACTGATCCTGGAACAGCTCAAGCTGGATGAGAATGAAAAACAGCTCCTGGAGCATATTGTAAAGCAGATGGAACAGGAACGTGGACTTGACCGGTCCGCAGCAATTGCAGATATGCGTTTTACATTTATTGAGAAGATCTGTGATGCTACGGTTGTGAAGCCGAAAGAAAGCAAGGAACATCTGCGAAGTGCGAAGATGGATAAGATCCTGACGGGAAAATATACAGCTATTCCATGCTTTGTTGCAATTATGGCGGCTGTATTCTGGCTGACATTTAATGTGATCGGAGCTGCGTTGTCGAATCTGCTGGATATGGGAATCTCGGCACTTACGAATCTGGTAGATGGTGCGTTGACATCCTGGAATGTCAATTCCGTTATTCATTCGCTGGTAATCGATGGAATCTTTAACGGTGTGGGAAGTGTGTTAAGTTTCCTTCCGGTTATCGTTACCTTATTCTTTTTCCTGTCCATTCTGGAAGACAGCGGATATATGGCAAGAGTTGCATTTGTGATGGATAAATTACTCCGTAAGATCGGACTTTCCGGACGGAGTATCGTACCGATGCTGGTAGGATTCGGATGTACGGTTCCCGGTGTTATGGCGAGCAGGACACTGCCTTCGGAGAGAGACCGTAAGATGACGATCCTTCTGACACCATTTATGAGCTGCTCGGCGAAACTCCCGATTTATGCATTTTTTACGGCAGCATTTTTCCCAAAACAAGGAGCAGTAGTGATGGTAGCGTTATATTTTGGTGGAATACTGATGGGAATTCTGATGGCGCTGCTTTTAAGAGGAACGATGTTCAAAGGTGAGGCCGTACCGTTTGTCATGGAACTTCCGAATTACCGTATGCCGGGAGCAAAGAATGTAGGGCAGCTTCTGTGGGAAAAAGCAAAGGACTTTTTGCAGAGAGCATTTACCGTAATCTTCTTTGCAACAATTATCATCTGGTTCCTGCAGACATTTAACTTACACATGAATGTGGTGGCAGATTCCAAGGACAGTATCCTGGCAGTTGTGGCAGGAATCATTGCACCGGTATTCCTTCCGCTTGGTTTCGGAAACTGGAAGATTTCTACTGCACTGATCACAGGATTTATGGCAAAGGAAAGTGTGGTATCTACGCTTTCGGTACTCTTTGGAAGTACGGCAGAACTGACGGGAGCAATTACGCCGGTGGCAGCAGCAAGCCTTTTGGTCTTCTGTCTGTTGTATACACCATGTGTTGCGGCTATTGCATCGATCAAGAGAGAACTTGGCGCAAAATGGGCGGCATATGTGGTGCTGGGACAATGTATGGTTGCGTGGATCGCAGCATTTATCGTGCATCTGATTGGTACGTTGGTAATGTAAAGAGGCATAAAAAACCTCCTGTGGATGGGATTAGATATGTTCCATTCACAGGAGGTTTTTGCTGTATATATTAAATTACATGCTCTGCTTTGGCTATTTGTTCCTTTATCTTATACCTTCCGCTGCGCCGGAGACTTGCGAATAAAGAGCCTGAAATATTGTGCCATACACTGAAGATGGCCCCAGGCAGTGTGGCAAATGGGTTTGCAGCAAAGTTTGCGGTGGCAAGTGTGATAGCAAGACCGCTGTTCTGCATACCGACTTCAATCGCAAGGGCAGTTGCTTTGTCATATTCCACATGGAAGATGCGTCCGGCAAGTAATCCAAGTCCCATACCTGCAAGATTATGTAAGATAACGATACAGAGTACGAGGAATCCGGATGTCATGATTTTTTCCGCATTTACTGCGACGATTCCGCTGATGATCATGACGATGGATACAACGGAGATCAGCGGAAGGATGCCGGATAATTTCTCAATATGTCTGCCGATCAGTCTACGGAGAAGGATGCCCAGAAGAACCGGGATCAGTACGACCTTTACAACCGAGATCACCATCCCGGGAAAAGATACCTGAACCCATGCACCGGCAAGTAGATATACCAGAAGCGGCGTCATAACCGGTGCTGCCAGAGTTGAAGTGATCGTCATGCCAACAGAAAGTGCAACATCACCACCTGCGATATAAGTAATCACATTGCTGGCAGTTCCGCCGGGGCAACATCCGACCAGGATGACACCAAGTGCGATATCCGTTGGCAGATGAAGGAGGACCGAGAGTCCCCATGCGATCAGCGGCATAATCGTATATTGTGCGGCAAATCCGATAATGATCTCTTTGGGTCTGGTAAATACTACTTTAAAATCTCCGATATGAATAGTCAGTCCCATGCCGAACATGGCAACGCCGAGAAAGATCGAAGTATAGTTTGTAGTCCATGCAAATCCATCACGCCAGAAGAAGGCAATGACAGAAAAGCAGATAATAATCATTCCGATATATTTGGTAAGAACAGAGCTGAGCCGTGATAATACCTTTGTAACATGCTCCATATCTTATACCTCGTAACTGAAATTGTCGATGAGTCGTGTCTTTCCGATGTAAACTGCCATAGCAACCAGGACATCAGCATTTACGGAGTCAACAGGCTGCATGCTGAGTGCATCGACCATGGATACGTAATCAATACGTGCCAGCGGTTCACTGTTTATGATTTCACACATCGGTTCTAATACTTCAGATGCGGTGATACCATTCCGGATCAGTTCCTGACCTTTCTTTACAGCTTTTGAAAGGCAGAGGGCAGCTTTGCGTTCTTCGCAACTTAAGTATGTATTACGGGAAGATTTGGCAAGTCCGTCTTCTTCACGTACGATCGGGCATCCGACAATCTGGATATCAAAGTTCAGATCCAGAACCATTTTGCGGATGATAGCAAGCTGCTGTGCATCTTTCTGTCCAAAGTAAGCACGGTCCGGTTTTACGATGTTAAATAACTTTGATACAACGGTACACACCCCTTTGAAATGGATCGGACGCGTCTTGCCGCACAGCGTATCAGATAAAGTATCGATACTGACAAATGCGTGTGGATCATGATACATTTCCAACGGTGACGGACAGAAGATCAGATCTGCTCCGATGCTTTCACAAAGTGCACTGTCGCGGTCAAAGTCTCTTGGATAAGCTTCCAGATCTTCATTCGGTCCAAACTGTGTCGGATTGACGAAATCAGATACAACAACGATATCATTTTCCTCGCGGCAGCGACGGATCAGACTGGCATGCCCCTCATGGAGATATCCCATAGTAGGGACAAGACCGATGGTCTTACCTTCTTTTTTCCAGTTATTTACGAGTTCTCTTGTTTTTTCAATTGTGTTAGTTACCTGCATTGGTATTCTCCTTTATTCGTTATAATTCGGAGAGTTCTCTTCTGAATACACTGTGATCTCAGGTGATTGCATGTAAAAAAAATACGTTATGATAATTGAGTATCTTTTTATTCCATGTCTTTTAACAGTCCGTGACGTTCATAATTGGTCACGCGGCTTACCTTGTTCTCCTCATCTACGAATACAACCGCAGGTTTGTGTTCTTTTGCTTCATCCGGCGTATACTGTCCGTAAGCCATGATGATGATCTTATCTCCGGTACTGACACATCTTGCAGCAGCTCCGTTTAAGCAGATCATTCCACTCCCACGCTGTCCGCTGATGGTGTACGTTTCGAAACGGCTTCCGTTGTTTACATCAACGATCTGGACTTTCTCATATTCGAGAATTCCAGCAGCCTCCAGTAATGCTTCATCCACCGTAATGCTTCCTACATAATCAAGTTCTGCCTGAACGACAGTAGCGCGGTGGATCTTTCCTTTTAATAATTCAAGTGTCATCTCATATATCCTTTCCTTTTAAGGAAAAAAATTCAGCCAGAATACATCTGGTCCTGAGTCTTATTTCCTGAAAATATAAGCTCATTTTTGTTGAAAATTATGAGATTCCAGTGCTTCAGTTCCGAGTATGGTTCTGCCAGGGACAGATACCGTCTCCGCTGTTCATTATAAAAAGACAGAAAAGGTATGTCAATCTATGTATACAAAAAAAACCAGAACCGGATTTTCTAAAATCATAAATCCGGTTCTGCGTTATTTTTTTATTATCTTTTTTTCTTTTCCTTTGCAAGGAGTGCGGCACCAAGAGCACCTGCATATCTTCCATGTTCGGTAGGAGATACTGTCTGTCCGAGTTTCTGTGAGAGAATCTTTGTAAAATAGGTGCTGTTACTGAGTCCGCCTGTCAGGATCACTTTCTCCGGCAGGTTTTTCTTCATGGCAAGCTGAGCCACCTTGTTTGCAACTGAATCTACAACACCGGCTGCGATATCTTCCCGCTTCTGTCCCTCACCGATATAGTTGATGACCTCAGATTCGGCAAATACCGTACACAGGGAACTGATCGGAAGAACAGTTCCTTTATCCGCCATATCAAACAGTTCCTGCAGTGTAACACCCAGGCGATTTGCCATAATCTCCAGGAATTTACCGGTTCCGGCAGAGCACTTATCATTCATCTGGAAGTCCTGCACCATACCGCCGGACACCAGGATGATCTTGGTATCCTGTCCACCGACATCGATAATTGCACATTCATCACCGGCCATCTCACGGCCGCCTCTTGCGTGGCAGGTAATCTCTGTGATAACATGATCAGCAAAATCTACGGCAACACGGCCATATCCGGTTGCGACAACTTTCGAATCGTCCGATAACACATCGATACCATCTTCCAGTAAACGGTCCTTGATCGTCTGGCAGGTTTCTTTACTGCTCCATCCGGTCGGCAGCACAAAATGTAGATCGTGATCTCCTTTTACAGCAACTTTGGATGCGGTGGATCCGATATCAATTCCAATATAATTCATAAATACTTTCCTCGCTTAACACTAATTTTTTAACAATATTTGTCCCGCCGTGGATTAATATCCCGTTCAATGGCGGCAATTTTCAAAATCTCAATATGATTCTCGTCGATGAATTTCCGGATCGCGTCCAGATCCTCTTCTCTGACGAGCAGTGAGATACCGCAGCACTTACTGGCTACGCGCGGCGTAGGAGCGATGATGGCCTTGATACCGGCTTCTTTTAATATCCCGTACAGACGCATCCCATTGTCATGGTTGGGAAATAATACATAATGCTGTATCTTTTGCATGATCTGTTACCTCGGTTACTTATTTGTTATCTAACATTTCGATAAATGCACTGATTCGGGTACGAAGCTGTCCGGCGTCGCTGTCGGTGTAATCCGTTTCGATTCCAAGAACAGGGATACCGGCTTCTTTCATTGCTTTCTCTACGAAATATCCCTCGGTATCATACAGGTTACAGAACTTAAGGTTCACATCGATGATACCATCAACTTTGTACTCTCTTGCAAGACGTAAGATGTCATCAATACGTCCTTCATTCGGTGTAAAGCATGCACAGTTGATCTTCATGTATCTTTCGGCCAGAGCCATGTACTGGTCTTCCAGGGTTGTCTTGCTTTCATCAACAAGATTTTCGAAATATCTGGTTCCGGTACACATCTCTTCGCAGACAATCGCTGCTCCGCTGGTCTCTACAATATTATGAAGCTTCCAGTTTGGAATTGCAAGAGGAGTTCCGGTCAGCATGATACGTTTGGTTCCGGCAGGAACAACACTCACACCGTCTTTCACTCTCTGATCCAGCTCGTCGCATAACTTGTTTGTCATCTGTGTAAATCTTGCAGGATCATCATAGAATGCAATCTGAGAGATCAGAAGAACATCACATCCGCTGATCGGAAGATTCTCATTCTTGCGCAGGTTGTAAAGACGTTCCAGGGCTTTCCGTTTGTTATTAATTAAGGTAATGCTTTCTGCCAGTTTTTCAGCAGTTACTTCATTTCCGGTAAATTTTTCCACGACATTCTTAAATGTCTCGATTTCTTCTGCCCAGGCCCGGATATCTTTGGCGCGCTTCATTTGTGGAAGATCCATGACATGTAACGGTACATCTTTAGAAAGAATCTCCCATGCTTTCTTCTTACCATCGCAGGTTGTCTCCCCAATGAACATATCTGCGATACGGAAGAATGGACAGGTACGGTCAAGACGTGCACCGACAGATGCCTTGATCAGTGGACAGGTATTGGCAGGCAGGACTTTCTCTCCGCCAGGAACCCAGAACTGGGATCCGCCACATAATCCGGTAGCAATGGCATCTGCTGCGAATACGATTTCATCCGGTACATATACACAGAATGTACCGAATACTTTCCCGCCTTTTTTCTGATGTTCGATCAGTTCCGCAGGACGGATACCATGAATATCGGCAACCACCATATTATAATAGTCCATAGAATCCGGACGGTTTTCCTGTGATAAAAATACATCCCCGAATGCCTGCGGCAGTACTGCGCAGAGCTGGTCATGCAGGTCTACATCCATCCCAAGTTCTTCCCACATTTTACGATAATCAGCCATTTTAAAATACCTCCTTATAGTGTAATTGATCCGATGTTATCGATAAAATAACCGTAACACGTTTGGAAGGCCAGGGCAATGCATACCGGAGGAATTGGTTATAGATAATTCACAAGTTCAATAAGATATATTTATAAATTCTATACTGAGAATAATTCTCGCAACCCGTCGATGCAGCAGTCAATTTCTTCTGTGGTATTGAAGTGGCTGAAGGCAAAACGGATAGTTCCATGTGGCATGGTATGCAGGGCCTGATGTGCCATCGGAGCACAATGAAGACCGACTCTTGTCATGATCCCGTAATCCTGTTCCAGAGAAAATGCAATCTCGGCATTATCATACTCCGGAAAATCAAGAGAGACGACAGCAAGCCGGTCCTGAATCGTCTGTTTTCCCGCAATATGTGCCTGTGGGATTTCCTGTATTCTTTTAAGAAAATATCCGGTCAGTTCCATTTTCTTCTGATGGATAGCCGGAATGCCTGCTTCTTCCAGATAAGTCAGGGCAGCGTGAAGTCCGATGATACCCGGAAGATTCATGGTACCGCTTTCGTACTTGTCCGGGAGATAGTCCGGCATAAGGAGTGAATCTGACTGGCTTCCGGTTCCGCCTGCGATCAGAGGCGTCAGTTCATGATCCAGTGCTTCCGATATCAGAAAGCCGCCGATACCCTGAGGACCAAGCAGACCCTTGTGTCCGGTAAAAGCAAGAAAATCAATATTGCATTCCTGCATATCGATATCGACAGAACCGGCACTCTGTGCAGTGTCTACGGCAAAGAACAGATGATGACGCCGGCAGATATCACCAATCTCCCGGATCGGCAGAATGGTTCCGCATACATTGGAAGCATGAAGCATGATGACTGCTTTTGTCTCCGGGCGGATCAGTGCTTCGACAGATTCCGGTTGCGTTGTACCATCTGTTTCAGCAGGGATCATCGTGTAATGAATGTCCTGTGAAGCAAGCTGGCAGAGCGGACGCATCACGGCATTATGTTCCAGGCTGCTGACCAGTACGTGATCTCCGGGTCTCAGGAGACCTTTGATCAGATAATTCAGGGAATAAGTGATTCCCGGTGTGAATATGACATGTCTGGAATCCGGTGCATGAAAAAGTCTGGCGAGCTGCATACGTGTGAGAAGCACCAGACTTTCCAGCTCATACGCACCTTCATAATTTCCCCGGTTGATATTGAAGGCGCCGGATTCTAAAAGTTCTGACATAGAAGAGGCAACTTGGGGTGCTTTCGGCCAGGATGTGCTGCCATTGTCAAAATATATTTTTTGATTCATATCGAAAACCTCCATAAGACATTATATAGTTCGTGTAGTATTTATCGATATTGTAACAGATTACCGGATGGAAAATACAGAGGATTATCAAAAATAATATAGCTTTGTACGTTATCATAGAGAAAACAAATGATGATTATAGATAAAAATGATAGAATGAACCGATTTATTAATATTTCCTATTAGGTAAAATGAAGTGTGAGTGGTATGATAGTCTTATGAAAAATTTATCAAAAAATCAGGAAAAATACGGAGGAATTTTAATATGGAGTTAATTAAAGAACTGCCGGAAGTGTTCGAAGAATTTGCCGAGCAGCGTCAGAAATCATTTATGGCAATGAAAGGATTAAAGGATCAGGGAGTTCCGGTTGTCGGAGCATATTGTACTTATTTCCCGGCAGAGATCGCAAGAGCAATGGGAGCAGTTACGGTAGGCTTATGTTCTGTATCCGATGAGACCATTCCGGATGCAGAGAAAGACCTGCCAAAGAACTTATGTCCATTGATCAAATCAAGCTATGGATTTGCCAAGACGGATAAATGTCCGTTCTTCTATTTCTCAGATGTAGTTGTCGGGGAGACGACTTGTGACGGAAAGAAGAAAATGTATGAGTATATGTCAGATTTCAAAGATGTATTTGTAATGGAACTGCCAAATACACAGAGTGAGATGGCATTACAGCTGTGGAAGAGTGAACTGATCCGTTTCAAAAAATATCTGGAAAAGAAATTCGACGTAGAGATTACAGATGAAGCTGTATCAGAGGCTGTAAAAGAAGAAAATAAAGTAAGAAAAGCTATGAAAGAGCTGTATCACGTTATGTCACTTGACCCTGCACCGATCAAAGGCGGTGACCTGTTCAAAGTATTATACGGAAGCGGATTCAAGTTTGACCGTAAAGCAATTCCGGCAGAGATCGAAGCAATGAGAGAGAAGATTGAAAAAGAATATGAAGAAGGAAAGAGACTCGATAAGATGCCTCGTATTCTGATCACCGGATGTCCGATCGGAGGAGCAACTGAGAAAGTGATCCGTGCAGTAGAAGATAACGGCGGAGTTGTAGTAGCGTTCGAGAATTGTAACGGAGCAAAATCTTTTGATAAATTAGTTGACGAAGAGAATCCGGATGTATACGATGCACTGGCAAGACGTTACCTGAATATCGGATGTTCCGTTATGACACCGAATCCAAACAGACTTGATCTTCTTGACCGCCTGATCGATGAATTCAAGGTAGACGGAGTTGTAGAGATGACACTTCAGGCCTGTCATACATATAATGTTGAGTCACTCTCTATCCGTAAATTTGTAAATGAGAAGAAAGGAATCCCGTATATCAATGTAGAGACAGACTACTCACAGGCTGATATCGGACAGCTGAATACCCGTATTGCGGCATTTATAGAGATGCTGTAGGGCAGAGCTAGATCCATTCATTGAAAGCTGACCACCGTAGCGCAATTGGGATTTAATTCAGGAAGGCTGTGGATACCCGAACCGGAATAAAGCTTGAAAAGGTGTTCCTGTTCAGGTTCCATCGGCGGGTCAATTCTAAAGGGGCAAAATTCTGCTAAAAGCAGGCTTTCAAAATTTGAAACTCGGCATACGCCTCAGACAGTCAAATTTTGAAAACCTAACGCAGAATTTTGCCCCTTAAGAATTACCAACGCCTCTTTCACATTCACTGGAACGCCTTTTCAAGCTTTATTCCGTGTGTATCAAATGCCTTAAGAATTAAACAGCAATTGCGTAACGGTAGTGGCTTCCACCGGGTTACACTTCCGGGCATTTTATTTATTAACATTCGCTGCCAGTCACGACTTGAAGGAAACAATAGATATGGATTATTGTGAATGTGGAATGCCGTTAGAAACAATTAGAGAGTCAGAAGCACCGTTAAAGGAACGAAGCGAACGTGTTTGAGGCGAACGCCGAGTTTGAGCGTAGTTCCTTTGCTTTTAGGTGATTCTGACTCTCTTAGTGTTTCTTATGGTATGGAACCTGAACAAGAAGCCATATCTATTGTTTCCTTCAAGGAGCGAGAGGCCGCTTCCCCAGTTAATAAATTAAATCCCAATTAAATTCCAATTAAAGTAGAAAAGATGATATAATTATAATACAAATATGCCCACACGGAGGAAACGTATATGAGTGAATTTGTGACCTTAAAAGATGTCAGGAAGATATATAAGATGGGGGAAGTTGAGATCATGGCAGCAGCCGGAATCGACTTTGAGATTAAGAAAGGGGAATTCGCAGTTGTAGTCGGACCCAGTGGTGCAGGAAAGACAACGGTGCTGAATATTCTTGGGGGAATGGACACCGCTACGTCGGGACAGGTGCTGGTTGACGGTCAGGACATTGCAACGTATTCTACGAAGCAGTTGACGGCATACAGAAGAGATGATATCGGATTTGTCTTTCAGTTCTATAACCTGATTCCGAACCTGACAGCACTGGAGAATGTAGAACTGGCTCTTCAGATATGTAAGGATCCAATGGATGCACAGGAAGTTTTGGAAGAAGTCGGACTGGGAGAAAGACTGGATAATTTTCCGGCGCAGTTGTCGGGAGGAGAACAGCAGAGAGTGTCGATCGCAAGAGCACTGGCAAAGAATCCGAAGCTGTTACTCTGCGATGAACCGACCGGTGCACTGGATTATAATACAGGAAAATCCATTTTGAAATTATTACAGGATACCTGCCGGAACAGTGGAATGACGGTGATTCTGATCACACATAATTCGGCAATTGCGCCAATGGCAGACCGGGTGATCAAGATTAAAAACGGCCGGGTGGATAAGATCATACAGAATCCGCAACCAGTTCCGGTTGAGACCATAGAATGGTAAAAGGCAGGGACGGCAGATGGCAAAAAAGATAACACGTAAGAATTTTTATATGGAGATCCGCCATAGTTTCGGACGCTTTATTTCTATTCTTTTTATTGTTGCGCTGGGAGTTGCATTCTTTTCCGGTATCCGGGCATCTGAGCCATCTATGAAGATTACCGGAGATGCGTATTTTGATAAGTCAGATCTGATGGATATCAAGGCGGTCAGTACACTTGGAATTACGGAAGATGATGTGAAGGCGGTCAGAAATGTAAAAGGAGTTGGAAAGGCAGAAGGAGCCTACAGTGCGGATTTCCTGAATATAAAGAATAAGAAGCAATATGTACTCCACGTGATGTCCGGGGTGAAAGATATGAACAAGATTACGGTCAGTGAAGGCCGTATGCCGGAAAAAGTGGGAGAATGTCTGGTAGATGATCAGATGAAGTATAAAGTCGGAGAGACGATCAGGCTTAAGTCCGGGACGGATGACAAGGTGACGGATACCCTGAAGGTGGAGGAACTTAAGGTTGTCGGAAAAGGGAATTCACCGTGTTATATAGCATTGAATCGCGGAAGTACAACAATCGGAACGGGTACAGTCAGCGGATTTGTAGTAGTGCCGGAGAAAACATTTCATCTGGATGTATATACGGAAATGTATGTGCGGGTGCAGGGGGCGGAAGATCTGACTGCATATACCGGTGCATATAAACAGAAAGTAAAGACAGTCAAAAAACGATTGAAAGCAATCACAGAAGAAAGAGGAAAAATCCGTAAGGAAGAACTGTTAGATAAAGCGAATACAAAGATTGAAAAGGCACAGAAAAAGCTTGATGACGGAAAAGCTGAATCAGAGCAGAAACTTTCAGACGCAGAAAGACAGATCACAGACGGAGAGACGCAGATTTCACAGGCAAAGGAAACACTCGTAAGCGGGAAGTCGCAGATGGAAGATGCGAGGGCGAAGATCCGGGCGAAGCAGCAGGAATTGGATGAGGCAAAGAAAACATATCAAAATGGCCTTCAACAGCTGGAGCAGGGGAAAAAGCAGTACGAACAGGGAAAAGCAGCTTATGATTCGCGGTATGCAGAAGCACAGGCACAGATCCAGACAGGAGAACAGGGGTTGGCTGTATACAGAACAGAACTTGACCAGGGATGGGATGGATATCAGACACTTCTGAAGAACATAGAAGCATTAAAAGCACAGGTGTCAGGAGAGACAGAACAGGATCAAGAGCTGTCGCAGAAAATCCGGGAGCTGGAAGCACAGGCACAGGAAATAAAGCAGACACTGGATGCGAAAGAACAGGATTACCAGACAAAGAAGAGCGAACTGGACACAGCAAAACAGCAGCTTACGAATGGGAAAGCAGAGCTGGATCAGGCAAAAGCGCAGCTGGATGCAAGTGAAATAAAACTTAGCAGTGCAGCGGCAAGTATAGAATCCGGACAGAAACAGTTAGATGCAGGAAAAGCAGAGCTGGAAGCGCAGGAGCAGACGTTGAAAAATGGTGAAGTGGAAATTGCGGAAAATGAAGCAAAACTTGCCGATGCCAGGAAAGAATATGAAGAAGGAAAGAAGACATCGGAAGCAGAAATTGCAAAAGGCGAGAAAAAGCTTGCTGATGCCGGTAAGCAGATCAGTCAGATCAAGAATCCAAAATGGTATCTATATGATAGAAGTACACTGACAGAATATGATGGATTCGGAGAAAATGCGGATCGTATGCGTGCGATCGGAAAAGTATTCCCGGTTATGTTCTTCCTTGTTGCAGCATTGATCAGTCTGACCGGTATGACACGTATGGTAGAGGAACAGAGAATAGAGATAGGTACCATGAAGGCTTTGGGATACGGAAATTTTTCCATTGCATCGAAATATCTGGGATATGCATTCCTTGCAACGGCAGGAGGAAGTGTTCTTGGAGTACTGGTGGGAGAGAAAATCCTTCCGTATATTATTATCTATGCATATGAGATCATGTATCCTCATATTCCGAAGATATATGTACCATACCACATGAGTTATGCTGTGATGGCATCCGCTGCCTCGATCGCATGTACTATGGGAGCAACACTTGCATCCTGCTATAAGGAACTTGCAGCGGAACCGGCAGTGCTGATGCGTCCGCCGGCACCAAAAAACGGGCGGAGAGTTTTCCTGGAAAGAATCGGATTCATCTGGAAACGGATGAATTTCACCTGGAAATCCACGATCAGGAATCTGATGCGTTATAAAAAGCGTTTCTTTATGACCGTATTCGGAATCGGCGGTTGTATGGCGCTGATGCTGGTCGGATATGGAGTGAGGGATTCTGTATATGAGATCGCAGATATTCAGTATGAAGAGATTCAGCTGTATGATGGACATATATTCTATAAAGATGATGTGACAAAGACAGAGAAAGAAGAGCTAAAGGAGTATCTGAAAACAGATTCAGATATTCAGAGTTATATGGAGGCAGATATGCGGAGTGTGACCGCATCCGGAGGCGGTAAAAAACTCAGCGTGTACCAGTGCATATTAGGTAATCCAAAGATTGCAGAAAAGTATGTGGATTTTCATGACAGGAAGACGAAAGAATCGTATACACTCACCGGTGATGGAGTAATTGTCAGTGAAAAGACGGCGAAACTTCTGAATGTAAAAGAAGGGGATACCATCAAAGTGAAGAAGGGAACGGAGAAGAGTGTCACTGTAAAGATTGCGCATATCTGTGAAAATTACATGGGACATTATATCTATTTTACACCGCAGTATTACAAGAAGGTATCTGGAAAGACGGTGAAATATAATTGTATCATGTTCCGGGCGAAGAACGGATATTTGGAGGACCAGGTGAAAAAGGCGGGAGAAAAGATCCTGTCAAAAGATCAGGTACTGACAATCTCATACCTGCTTGATATCAGAGATCAGCTGGATGATATGCTGGCCAGCCTGAATCTGGTGATCATTGTACTGATCGTCTCAGCCGGAATGTTGGCATTTGTGGTACTTTATAATCTAAACAGCATTAATATCACAGAACGCCAGAGAGAACTTGCGACTTTGAAAGTACTTGGATTCTATGATACGGAAGTAGCAGAATATGTATTCCGTGAAAATATCCTGCTGACGTTGATCGGATCCGTGGCAGGTGTTGTATTCGGTAAGATTTTGCATCTGTTTGTAATTCAGACAGTAGAAGTGGATGCGGCAATGTTTGGCCGGAGTATTTATCTGAAGAGTTATATCTACAGTTTTTTATTTACGATAGGGTTCTCATTGTTCGTAAACTGGGTAATGTATTTTAAACTGAAAAAGATTGACATGGTAGAATCATTGAAAAGTATAGAGTAAAGTTTATAAACGGTTTATAAATTTCACAGAATTGTTAGCACTCTTTTTGAAAGAGTGCTAATTTTCTATTGACTTTTAAAATAAGCAGTATTATCATATCACTTAGATGAAAAAATGTAGCAAAAAGGTGTCTGCCGACAGAAGAAGCAGTACCTTTTGTCACTAATATGATAGAAATATAAAAAGTAGAAATAGGAGTGATTTACAATGGCAGCAAAGAAAGGTAGTTTGTCAATCAGCAGTGAAAACATTTTCCCGATTATTAAAAAATGGGTATATTCCGATCACGATATTTTCGCACGTGAGTTGGTATCCAACGGATGTGATGCAATCACAAAACTGAAGAAACTGGATATGATGGGTGAATACCAGTTGCCGGATGATTATAAACCGGCGATCAAAGTTGAAGTCAATCCAGAAGAAAAGACCCTGAAATTTACAGATAATGGTCTTGGAATGACAGCCGATGAAGTAGAAGAATACATTACACAGATCGCATTTTCCGGAGCAACACAGTTCCTTGAAAAATATAAAGATAAGACAACAGAGGATGATATGATTGGACACTTCGGTCTTGGATTCTATTCTGCATTCATGGTAGCTGACGAAGTACATATCGATACCCTTTCCTATAAAGAAGGGGCAAAGCCGGTACACTGGGTAAGCAACGGCGGAACAGAGTATGAGATGGAAGAAGGCAGCAAACAGGAAGTCGGATCCACTATGACACTGTATCTGAATGAGGACAGTCTGGAGTTTGCAAATGAATACAGAATGAGAGAAGTTCTGGAAAAATATTGTTCCTTTATGCCGGTAGAAATCTTCCTTTCCAAGGCAAATGCAGAGCCTGAATATGAGACGATCGACGAAGCAGATCTGAAAGATGATGATGAAGTAATCGAGCATATTCACGAAGATGCCAAGATGGAAGAAAAAGAGAATGAAAACGGCGAGAAAGAAATGGTAGAGACAGAACCTGCCAAAGAAAAAGTAAAGATCAAAAAACGTCCGGTTTCATTAAGTGATATCCACCCACTGTGGACAAAGCATCCGAATGAATGCAGTGATGAAGATTATCTGAACTTCTACCGCAAAGTATTCATGGATTACAAAGAGCCACTGTTCTGGATCCACCTGAATATGGATTATCCATTTAATTTAAAAGGAATTTTGTACTTCCCAAGAATCAACACAGAGTATGATTCTATTGAAGGAACAATTAAGTTATACAACAACCAGGTATTTATCGCGGACAATATCAAAGAAGTCATTCCGGAATATTTGATGGTATTAAAGGGAGTCATCGATTGTCCGGATCTGCCGCTTAACGTATCACGTAGCGCATTACAGAATGACGGATTTGTGAATAAGATCTCTGAATACATTTCCAAGAAGGTTGCAGACAAGCTTTCCGGAATGTGCAAGACAAAGAGAGAAGACTATGAGAAATACTGGGATAACATCAGTCCGTTCATCAAGTTCGGATGCCTGAAAGATGAAAAGTTCTGTGACAAGATGAAAGACGCGGTTCTGTTTAAGAATCTGGATCACAAATATCTGACATTGAAAGATTGCATCGAGGCAAATGGAGGAACCGTAGAAGATCAGAATGCCAAGACAGATGATCAGAATACTGAGAACAAAGAAGAGGATAAGACAGTTATTTATTATGTGACGGACGAGATCCAGCAGAGCCAGTACATCAACATGTTCAAGAACCAGGGCATGGATGCGGTAATCTTAGGACACAACATTGATTCGCCGTTTATCACACAGTTAGAGCAGCGTAATCAGAATATCAAGTTCCAGAGAATCGACGCCGATGTAACAGCAGGTGCAAAGGAAGAAGTTGCCGAAGAAGAGAAGGAAGCATTCCAGAAGAAATCTGACAGTCTGGTAGAGATTTTCCGCAAAGAGCTTGGAAACGAGAATCTGGATGTTAAAATCGAGAAACTGAAAGATGAAAATGTTGCTTCTATGATGACGTTATCCGAAGAAAACCGTCGTATGCAGGAAATGATGAAAATGTATGGCATGAACGGAATGGATATGGGTACAACAAGTACACTGATTCTGAATGCAAATCATCCGCTGGTTCAGTATGTAGTTGAACATAAAGACAGTGAGAACACAAGTATTATCTGCAAACAGTTATATGATCTGGCAATGCTGGCGCATAAGCCGCTCAGTCCGGAAGAGATGACTGCGTTTGTGCAGAGAAGTAATGAGATCATGATGCTGCTTACAAAGTAAAGATTTGAAGTTAAGATTGGCGGAATGAAAAATAAGAGCCGTGCGGCTGTGGAAGTGAAATCCATGGCGGCACGGCTCTGTTTATATCGGAAACTGCAGATCAGTAGTCACCTTCAATGGATCTGGATTTTAAAATGTTTTTTACTTCCTGATCCCATTCTCTTTCGATGGATTTGTCCATGGTGAAAGTGTTCAGAGAAGTTCCGGTGATACATTGTAAGTGATGTCCATCGTAGTGGAAGTTCAGGTACAGCCCCCGGATCTCTTCCGGGCGGTATCCGGTGAGACCGTGGGCGGTCAGAAAGTACGGGACCTGATCTTCCGGAAGCGCAAGGACAATCTTGAATCCCAATGGAGTGCGTTTACCGCGGATGATCTGGAAGCAGAAGTCTCGGGTTTTATTCCAGCGGGAGTAGGTTTCTTCAGGTTTTTCATCAAAGAAGTCATCCTGGAGAAAGCCGCTGATGGTAAATTTGTTGAAGGTCGTGATCTCGCCTTCTATGAAAGAAAAGTTGTCGAAAGTGTCTTTTAAAAGCAGATGTGACATGCAATTTTTGGCTGATAACTGGTATACATTCATAAGGAAAACCTCCTGTTAATCTATATGATCATTTTCCCCTTTCAGGTATAATGAAATGTATTCAACATTATAGCACAAAAGACGACAGAAAAGAGGATATAAATTGACATTCAAAAAGAAAAACAGTAAAATAAATTGGATATACATATTTAGGATCAACAGAGAAACGAAAGAGGAGAAGATTTCGTGGATATAGAGAGTAAAACTTCAATTTATGAAGAAAAAGAAGAGACTCAGGAGGTGAATCCTGAGGAGCAGAAAAGTGAAATAAAAAGTGAGAAAGAAAAAGACCGGGTACTTCAGACTGCAGTGATCGTTGCGGTTGTTATTCTGGTGATTGGCGGGATTACGGTGGCGCGCAGGCTCAGTAATCCACAGAAGGATACAAAGAAGGGCACAGAGATCCTGAAGACGATGGATGAGATGGATGTGTCTGAGGCAGATAAAAAGATTAAGGAGTTAGAAGCGCAGGAACGTGAGGCAGAACAGGATGCAGAGGAACAGCCGGCAAGTGAAAAATTTACAGATTGTCTGGTCATGGGGGATTCCATCACACAGGGATTGTACGAATATGGTGTGCTGGATCAGGCAAATGTACAGGCAGACCGTGGAGCCGGTGTGTCGGCGGGGGATAATGAAAAACTGGCAGATCATATTGCCAGGGCAAAAGAGATGAAACCGTCAGTATTATTCCTTTCTTACGGGATGAATGATGTCGGAGCGCAGAATGGAGACGCGGATGGATTCATAAAAGCATACAGGCCGGTGATCAGAGATCTGAAAAAATCACTGCCGGATACGAAAATATATGTTAACAGTATACTTCCGACAGCGCAGATTGCAATTGATCAGAATTCTGTCTATGCAAAAATTCCGGAGTTCAATCAGAAATTAAAAAAATTATGTGAAAAAGAGAAAGTAACATTTATTGATAATACAGAGCTGGTGAAACAGGAGTATTATGCCGGTGATGGAATCCATATGTCAACCGGTTATTATAAAGAATGGGTAAATCATATGGCGGAGGTTGCTGAATTATAATGAAAAACGGAAAATTAGACAAGATTAACCTGTTAAAATATTTGATGGTAGTCCTCCTGATCATTTATGTAGTATTTCTTGTGACCCGGGAAGGGGATAATACCGTATCCGTAGATACGATTGAAAAGAATATCACAAAAGCCGTAAAATTAGAAGGAATGAAAAAAGGCACAACACAGGATCTGAAAAAATATTACAGTCTGAATGCCAATGATTATGAAGGAATCAGTCTGTATATTCCGGATGACGTTATGAGTGTGAATGAAATACTCGTAATAAAGGTAAAAAACGAAAGTCAGATCGAGACGGTTGAAAAGGCAGTGGAAAGTCGTGTAAATACACAGGAAAAGAATTTTGAAGGTTATGGTGTAGAACAAACAAAGCTGATACATGCTGCAATTATTGAGACCAGAGGACGTTATGTGCTGCTGGCAGTTTCAAAGGATGCAGACCGTATCGATGCGGCATTTAAGAAGAGTATTTGATAAAAAGGAATTAGAGAGATGTTATTTAGCAGTATTGTTTTTTTATTTACATTTTTGCCGGCTGTGATGATCTTATATTATTTGTTGCCGGTAAGATTCCGGAATGTGATCTTATTGCTGGCGAGTCTGGTGTTTTATGCATGGGGGGAACCGGTATATCTGTTTCTGATGTTACTGTCCATATTGTTTAATTATTTCAGTGGACTGGATATTGCAAGGAATCTGCAGGATAAGAGAGCTGCAAAGCGGAGCCTGGTTTTTAACCTTATCATTAATCTGGCAGTACTTGGATTTTTTAAGTATGAAGGGTTTGTATTGGACACATTGAACGGGATACTTCCGGTACATATTTCTTATCATGCACTGCCGCTTCCGATTGGAATATCATTTTATACATTCCAGATATTATCCTATATCATTGATGTATATCGGGGAAATGTAAAAGTGCAGACGAATCTTCCTAATTTTGCATTATATGTAACGATGTTTCCGCAGCTTATTGCGGGACCGATCGTGCAATATGCAGATGTAGATGAACAGCTTGCGTCCAGAGAAATCTCAAGGACAAAATTCGGAGAAGGAAGTATGTATTTTATCCGGGGACTTGCGAAGAAAGTATTACTGGCGAATACCTCAGGGATGATTTTTACAGAGGTAAGCGGACTTGCGAAAGATAATATAGCCGTGATGACGGCGTGGCTTGGAGCTTTTGCGTATATGTTCCAGATTTATTTTGATTTCAGTGGATATTCGGATATGGCGATCGGACTCGGTAAGATGTTTGGATTTGAATTCAATATGAACTTTAACTATCCATATGTGTCTAAGAGTATTACGGAGTTCTGGCGCAGATGGCATATTTCGCTGAGCAGCTGGTTCAGGGATTATGTGTATATTCCATTGGGAGGAAACAGGGTATCGAAGATCAAACACATCAGGAATCTTCTGATCGTATGGTTTCTGACCGGATTATGGCATGGAGCTGCATGGAATTTCGTGGCATGGGGACTCTATTATGGGGTGATCCTGATCATTGAAAAATATCTCCTGTCGCCGGTACTGGACAGACTTCCGGACGTAGTCCGTCATATTTACAGTATTGTTCTGGTTGTGATCGGCTGGGTATTGTTTTTCAGCTCTTCATTCGGACAGGCAGCAGATTATATCAGAGTGATGTTTGGTGCAGGTGCACATGGCTTTGCAGACAGAGAGAGTATGTATCTTCTTACAAGCAACCTGATCCTGTGGCTGATCCTGATATTTGGCTCTACGCCGCTGGTTCATTTCAGATACGAGCATATGTTAAGATCAAAAAAATGGAATACAACAATCATTAACAGTGTGGTATATGCTGCGTTGTTTATTGTCTGTATTGCATATCTGGTAACGGAGACCTATAATCCGTTCCTGTATTTCAGATTTTAGGAGCAAAGATGAGACAGTCGAGAAAGAAATGGGAAAGAAAAAGAGAAGAACAGAGAAATAAAGTAATTGCAGTGCTGTTTATTGTAATGATGGTTATCTTCTGCGTGGTAAATATTGCAACTGCTGACAGAGAATTTTCGGCAAAAGAAAACCGGGCACTGGAACAGAGACCTAAGCTTACGATTTCCGGTATTGAAAGCGGAAGATGGATGAATCAGTATGAATCTTATGTATCGGATCAGTTTGCGGGAAGAGATTTCTGGGTAGCTTTAAAGAGCCGTATTGATCTGATCGCAGGAAAACGTAAGGCAAATGGTGTATTTAAAGGAAAGGATCATTATCTGTTAGAGGATATAGCCAGACCGGATGAAGAACAATTGAAAGCAAATCTGGATGCAATGAAAAAGTTTCAGGAGACATATAAAGATATCCCGATGTATATGATGCTGGTACCAAATGCTGCAAATATCGAGTCGGACAAACTTCCGTATTGTGCAGTGACAGAAGATCAGGATAAACAGTTTCAGAAAATAAAGGCTTCGCTTGGGACAGCTTTTCAGTGGGTAAATGTGGAAGATACATTGAAAAAGCACAGAGCAGAAGAGATATATTACCATACGGATCATCACTGGACGACGCTTGGTGCTTACTATGGATATCAGGCGCTGGCTGCGGCTATGAAACTGGATACATCGAAAGCACCGGCTATGAAATCCTATGCAGTGACGAATTCATTTAACGGAACCTTATCGGCGACAAGCGGATATGAAACAGACTATAATGAGCCGATCTATATATACGCACCGGATGATCTGAAAACAGCACCACAGGTAGTTGTAAATAACGTGAATGAAAAAAAGAAAACAGCAACGTTATACGATACATCCAAGTTGAAAGAAAAGGATAAATATGCATTATTTCTTGGCGGTAATTATCCCGTCCTGGATATCAGAACGACGGCAGATACAACAGACAGACTGTTGCTTGTAAAAGATTCCTATGCGAATAGTGTAATTCCGTTTCTGACGGCATATTACAGAGAAATCATAGTGGTTGATCCAAGATATTATTATGATGATATCAGAGAAGTTATGAAGAAAAATAAGATCACAAGTGTTCTGTTCCTGTATAACGGTAATACATTTGTGCAGGATAACAGTATCAGCGGGGTATTGCAGAATGATTAGACTGAACAAGTATTTAAGCGAAGCCGGTGTCTGTTCCAGAAGGGAGGCAGACAGGCTGATCGAGTCGGGAATTGTGACTGTGGATGGAAAGACAGCAGCTCCCGGCATGAAAGTAGAAGACGGACAGGAGGTCCGTGTCGGAAAAAAAGTGGTCAAAAGCAAAACGGAAAAAACGGTCCTGGCAGTGTACAAACCTGCCGGGATTGTTTGTACAGAAGATAAAAGGGAGAAAAAGAACATCATCCGGTTCCTCAATTATCCGGTACGCATCACTTATGCAGGAAGACTGGATAAAGATTCGGAAGGGCTTCTGATCATGACAAATGATGGAGATCTGATCAACGGCATGATGCGCGCAAGATATGTACATGAGAAAGAATATAAGGTCAGAGTAAACAAAGAAGTTACTCCGGAATTCATTGAGAAGATGAGCCGGGGAGTACACATCAGAGACAAAGAAAAGAATCTGGATGCGGTGACCAGACCCTGTACAGTAAAAAAGACCGGGAAATATACATTTTCCATTATTCTGACACAGGGATTGAACAGACAGATACGGCGCATGTGCGAAGCACTCGGATATAAGGTGGATGTGTTAAAAAGGATACGGATCATGAACGTGGAACTTGGAGATCTGAAACCGGGACAGGTAAGAGAATTAACAGAACAGGAGTTAAAGGAATTATATGGGACAGTCAAAGAACGAGAGAATGCTGGAATTAGTAGAACTTCTGAATAAAGCATCCAGATCTTATTATCAGGATGCGCAGGAGATCATGAGCAACTACGAATATGACAGATTGTATGATGAACTGCAGAATCTGGAAAAAGAACTGGGAATTACATTGTCGAACAGTCCGACGGTAAATGTCGGATATGAAGTTGTCAGTGAACTCCCAAAAGAAAGGCATGAAAGCCCGATGCTCTCACTGGATAAGACGAAAGAAGTAGAAGAGCTTAAGAACTTCGTTGGCAGTCAGAAAGTATTGATGTCCTGGAAGATGGACGGATTGACGATCGTGTTGACTTATCGTGACGGAAAGCTTTATAAAGCGGTCACACGCGGTAACGGAGAAGTCGGTGAAGTAGTTACAAACAATGCGAAGGTATTCAAAAATGTACCGGTGCAGATCGCTTACCGGGGGGAATTGATCTTAAGAGGAGAAGCGGTGATCGGATATCATGACTTCGAGAAGATCAATGAAGAGATTGAAGATGTAGATGCAAAATATAAAAATCCAAGAAACTTATGCAGTGGTTCAGTCAGACAGCTCAATAACCAGATCACGGCAAAGAGAAATGTTATGTTCTATGCATTCACGTTAGTGCAGGCAGATGGAGTTGATTTTCAGAATTCCAGAGCTTGTCAGATGGAATGGCTGAAAGCACAGGGATTCACGACGGTAGAATATCATATGGTGACCAGAGATACAGTAGAAGACGAAGTTGCTAAATTTTCGTCAGAGATTAGTAAAAATGATTTCCCTTCTGACGGACTTGTGCTATCATATGATGATATAGCGTATGGAAGATCGTTGGGAAGAACAGCAAAATTCCCGAGAGATTCTTACGCATTCAAATGGCAGGATGAGATCAGGGAAACGATTCTGCGTGAAATCGAATGGAGTCCGTCAAGGACAGGACTGATCAATCCGGTTGCAATCTTTGATCCGGTGGAGCTGGAAGGAACGACGGTCAGCCGTGCAAGTGTTCACAATATCAGCATTATGGAAGAACTGGAACTTGGCATCGGAGATAAGATCGAAGTTTATAAGGCAAATATGATCATTCCGCAGATTGCAGAGAATCTGACAAGAAGCGGTGTGAAAGATATTCCGGAAAGATGTCCGGTCTGTCAGGGTGAGACGAAGATCAGACAGGTAGGAAATGCGAAAGCATTATACTGTATGAATCCGGAATGCCAGGCAAAGCATGTGAAGGCATTTGCATTATTCGTAAGCAGAGATGCACTTAATATAGAAGGATTGTCGGAAGCAACACTGGAAAAATTCATTTCCAGAGGATATATCCATACATTTGCCGATATCTTCCATCTGGACCACTACAAAGACGAGATTCAGGGAATGGAAGGATTTGGAGAAAAATCGTACAGGAAACTGATCGAAAGTGTGGAAAAAGCAAGAACAACCACGCTGCCAAGAGTCGTCTATTCACTTGGAATCGCAGGGATCGGACTTGCCAATGCAAAGGTTATCTGCAGAGAGTTGAAATATGATGTAGAAGCCCTTTTGATGGTTACAGAAGAAGAATTAAATGAGATCCAGGGCGTGGGAGAAGTTCTGGCAAAGGCATTCACCGGATATTTTTCAGATGCAAAGCATGTGGAGAATTTCAGAAAGCTTTTAGAAGAGTTGACAATCCCGGAAGAGACATCAACAAAGAAACAGATTTTTGAAGGTGTCAATTTTGTGATCACCGGAAGCGTAACACATTTTGCAAACCGAGGTGAAGTGAAGGAATTGATTGAAAGTCTGGGAGGAAAGGTGACAGGATCGGTAACGTCCAAAACGAATTACTTGATCAACAATGATGTAACCAGCACATCTTCCAAAAATAAGAAAGCAAATGAACTGGGGATCCCGATTATTTCCGAAGAGACATTTCTGGAACTGGTGAACCAGGAAGAATCATAGAACCAGGATAAAACAGAGTGAAAGATACGACAAAAAGTAAGAAGGAGAGAATAATGACCAATCAGGACGATAACAATCAGAAAATCGAAAAAGTAGAAGACGTCGAAGTAGAAACAACAAAGAAGACGTCAGATTCGGATGATAAGAAACAAAATGATGATGAGTATGAAAAAGTATGTTTTATATGCAGACGTCCGGAGAGTGTTGCAGGGAAGATGATCGAACTTCCGAACCACATCTGTGTCTGCAATGACTGCATGCAGAAGAGCTTTGATGCAATGTCGAACGGACCGATCGATTACAGTCAGCTGATGAATATTCCGGGAGTACAGGTATTCAACATGTCTGATATGGAGCAGAGTATTCCAAAACAGCAGAAGATCAAGAAGAAAAAAGAAGGCGAAGAATACAAGCCGTTAGTAGATATCCGGAATCTTCCGGCTCCGCACAAGATCAAAGCAAAACTGGACGAGTATGTGGTAGGACAGGAATATGCAAAGAAAGTGATGTCGGTTGCAGTATATAATCATTATAAGCGTGTGGCAACGGATTCGATGGATGACATTGAGATTGAGAAATCCAACATGCTGATGATCGGGCCGACAGGTTCCGGTAAGACGTATCTGGTAAAGACACTGGCAAGGATTCTGGATGTTCCGCTTGCAATTACGGATGCAACATCTCTTACAGAGGCAGGGTACATCGGTGATGATATCGAAAGCGTTGTATCCAAACTGCTTGCGGCAGCAGATAATGATGTCGAAAAGGCAGAACAGGGAATCATTTTTATTGATGAGATCGACAAGATCGCAAAGAAGAAAAACTCCAGTCAGCGTGATGTGAGCGGTGAGTCTGTACAGCAGGGAATGCTGAAACTTCTGGAAGGAAGTGATGTGGAAGTTCCTGTCGGGGCAACGAGCAAGAATGCAATGGTTCCGCTTACAACAGTGAATACGAGGAACATTCTGTTCATCTGTGGAGGTGCATTCCCGGATCTGGAAGGAATTATCAAAGAACGTCTGACCAAACAGGCAGCGATCGGATTCGGAGCGGATCTGAGAGATAAATACAATAACGACAAAGAGATTCTTAAAAAGGTCGCAACAGAGGATTTGCGTGTATTCGGTATGATACCGGAGTTCCTGGGACGTCTGCCGATTGTATTTACCTTACAGGGTATGAGTGAAGATATGCTGGTGGAAATATTAAAAGAGCCTAAGAATGCAATTTTGAAGCAATATCAGAAACTGCTTGCATTAGACGAAGTAAAATTGGAATTCGATGACGGCGCACTTCATGCGATCGCAAAAAAAGCAATGAAGAAAGATACCGGAGCGAGGGCGCTTCGTGCGATCATCGAAGAATTCATGTTAGATATCATGTATGAAATCCCGAAGGATGACAATATTGGAGAGGTTGTTATCACAAAAGAATATATTGAGGGAACCGGAGGACCGGTAATAATGTTGAGAGGTCAGGAAGTACCAAGGCTTCAATAATACATTTTACATATAGAATGCTAAGAGAGCTGTCAATGACAGCTTTCATTATGCAATGACACATAAGACTTTACTTGAGGAAGAATGGAGGAGAAAGGAATGGAGGAATTATCAGCTATTCCAGTTTGGCTCTGCATACCCTTTGCAGGGCTGTTGCTCAGTATTGCCGTTATGCCTCTGATCAAGCCGGACTGGTGGGAAAAGCATCAGCCACTTGCAGTTGCGTTCTGGTCGGTACTGTTTATTGTTCCGTTTGCTGCAAAGTACGGAATGTTTACAATGGGAGAGACAGTTTTGGAATGTGTGGTAAATGATTATCTGACATTTATCATTTTATTGTTCGGTCTGTTCTGTGTAGCAGGTAACATTACAATTGACGGTGAGTTTGCCGGATCACCGAGGATCAATACGGCATTGTTTGTTCTGGGAACACTGCTTTCCAGCGTGATCGGAACGACCGGATCAAGTATGCTTTTGGTACGTCCGTTTATTAAGATGAATTCGTGGAGAAAAAGAAAGAGTCACATTATGATCTTTTTTATCTTCCTGATCTCTAATATGGGAGGATGTCTGACACCGATCGGAGATCCGCCGCTTCTGATGGGATTCATGCGTGGTGTTCCGTTTTTCTGGAGCCTGAAGCTGTTTCATATACTGATCTTTAACATGATCATTTTGCTGACGTTATTCTATTTTCTGGATAGAAGAGCTTACAGAAAAGATATTGCGGAAGGTAGAAAACCAGATATCAGAGAGCCCGGAACACACGTTAGAATTGTAGGACTTCATAATCTGATATATGTTGCAATGATTGTCGGAGCTGTAATTTTAAGTGGAATGCTTCCTGGTATGTCTGCATTCCAGAATGCGGACGGAACGGTAAAAGGAATCCATATCCTTGGAGAAGTGACGCTTGGATTCCCGTCTGTGATCGAGATCGTGATCATCCTTCTGGCAGCATTTTTATCATTTAAAACGACAAAAGAAGAAGTACGTATCCGTAACCATTTTACCTGGGGGGCAATTCAGGAAGTTGCGGTTCTGTTCATCGGAATCTTTATCACGATGCAGCCTGCATTGATGATCCTGAAGGCAAATGGTGCGGAACTTGGTATCAATAAACCATTTGAAATGTTCTGGGCAACCGGAGCACTGTCAAGTTTTCTGGATAATACACCAACGTATCTGGTATTCCTTACAACGGCGGGAGCACTTGGGTTCAAGAGCGGTGTTGTGACGACACTTGGTTCGGTTCCTGTTAAGATGCTGGAGGCAATCTCCTGTGGAGCTGTATTTATGGGAGCAAATACCTATATCGGAAATGCGCCGAACTTCATGGTAAAATCTATGTCAGATGAAAATGGTGTGCGTATGCCATCGTTCTTCGGATATATGGTATGGTCACTGACATGTCTGGTACCGGTATTTATTATAGATATGCTGGTATTCTTTTTGTAAGGGGAGGTGCGGAACATGGAAAATAAGAATAAATACTATGACATAGCGGAACGGATCTATGATCTGGACGGAGAAGTCTATGAATGTGTAGGTTCTTCTCTTGGCCGTACCTTTACGGGAGACAAACGTACTTGTGTAGACAGTCTTGTGAAGCTGATGCGTACAAAGCCACAGGGGCATCTGCTCAGAAGTGAGCTTGCGCTGATCAGTAACATGGCACGTACGATCCGTAAGGATGAAGACCGATCCAGACTGATGAGAAAATATGATGAGATATTAAAAGAAATCGCAGAACTGCCGGCAGGTTTTGGAAAAGTAGAGATTCTGGATGAAAACAGGGCAAAGCTAAATACATCGAACCTGCGTCAGAAGTTTTCAAAGGATGATCATCTGATCATCTGTATCGGAAGAACACATGGAAGTGCGGGTAACGATATTGGATTTGCACTGGCGGATGCACTCAGGATCAACTATTACGATGCAGAGATATTCAATGAAGTATTGAGACGTCTGGACGCGGAGAAAGATTCGGTTGTAGATGTGGCAGATCTGGGAACAAATGAGATTGAGAATAAATATCAGGGATCCGGACGGACGCTGAAAGAACGTCTGAAAGATTTTGACCGTTATCATGGTCTGACAAAAGAAGATGCAATCTTCTTTAATCAGAGTGATCTGATATGTAAGAGGGCAAAAGAAGAAGATTTCATTGTTATGGGACGATGTGCGGATGTGATACTGGCAAATAATCATATTCCACATATCAGTATCTTTATTACAGCTCCTTTTGAACAGCGTGTACACAGAGTCATGGAAGTCAATAATCTAGATCATAAAAAAGCAGAACGCCTTTTGAAGAAGATTGACCATCAGCATTCGAAATATTACAATTTCTATACCGGCCTGAAGTGGGGAGATGCTGTGAACTATGATATCTGTTTTAACAGTGCAAGTTATGGTATCGAAGAATCTGTGGAGATCATCGAGCGTATGCTGAACCAGCATACAAATGCATAAAAATATTAATGAATGACACGAAGTCTTTCATATACATAAAACAAATGTATATGAAAGGCTTTTTTCATTGGAAGATAGATGTAAAGAAAAGATATTATCGGAAGATTACTGGGATTTTATTATCTCGCCATACAGGGAAGATGAGTTAGAAGGAGTGGATACGGAAAAGATGTGTATCCAGGAGCTGGATTTCGGATATAAAAGTGTGTCGTTAGACAGTCGGATGTTACTTCCCTTATCCTTGCGGCAGTACTGGTACGGTGCGATCCCCAAGTGCTATACACTTCTGGATATGCAGCCGTTAGATGCAGCCGGAATTATTACGCTGCAGAATTATCCGACGCTGCAGCTTATGGGAGAGGGGATTATGATCGGTTTCCTGGATACGGGGATCGATTATACCCATCCGGTATTCCGTAATCTTGACGGGACAACAAGAATTGCGGGGATCTGGGATCAGACAATTCAGGATGGGGATCCGCCGGAGGGCTTTCTGTATGGAACAGAGTATACCGAAGAAAGAATCAATGCGGCTTTACATTCGGAAAGCCCGCAGGAACTGATCTCTTCGGAAGATACAGATGGGCATGGAACATTTGTTGCAAGTGTGGCTGCCGGAAGTGCAGAAAGCAGTGGACAGTTTCTTGGGGCTGCCCCGGAGGCGGTGATCGTGATGGTAAAGCTGAAGCCGGCAAAAAAATATCTGAAAGAATTTTTTGCTGTTGCAGAAGATGCACACTGTTATCAGGAAAATGATATCCTGGCCGGACTCCGGTATCTGAATGAACTGGCCCGCAGACGGGAGATGCCGCTTGTGATCTGTATGGCAATCGGAACCAGTTTCGGAGGGCATAATGGTGACTCTTTGCTTGCAGGAGTTCTGGATGGCTATGCATTGCTGAGAAACCGCTGTGTAGTAACGGGAACCGGGAATGAGGCAGCGCAGAGACATCATTATTACGGAACATTTACGGAGGCACAGAATACACGGACAGCGGAGATCAGGGTAGGGGAAGGGGTGAAGGGTTTTGTGACGGAGTTATGGAGTACCCTTCCGAACATTGTGACAGTGTCGATCACATCACCTTCCGGAGAACGTACCGGGCAGATTCCGGTACGTCTGGGATATCTGTTTGATTTTGTATTTGCTTTTGAACGGACAGCTGTTACGGTGGAGTACAGACTTCTGCAGGAGAATAGCGATGCACAGCTGGTGTTTATCCGGCTGCAGAAAGCAGTACCGGGAATCTGGAAAATAGAAGTAAAGCCTGTGATGCAGACGAAGGGGGAGTTTCATATGTGGCTGCCCATGAAAGAGTTTCTGGATGGAGAAGTATATTTTCTGGAATCGAATCCGGATACCACATTTACAGAACCGGCAGGAGGGGAGCATACGATGACGGTGTCTTATTATAACAGTCAGGAGAATACGGTTGATATTAATTCAGGCAGAGGGTATACTAGAGATGAAAGAATCAAACCGGATTATGCTGCACCGGGAGTAGCGGTTACCGGTGCGGTACCGGGCGGAGGATTCAAAGAACGCACCGGTTCAAGTGCAGCAACAGCAATTGCGGCAGGTGGCTGTGCACTGATCATGAAGTGGATCAGTGATCAGCCGGGAGCGGGTGGAGCATCAGCCAGTCAGGTAAGGAATGTGATCGTGATGGGTGCGCAGAAGCTTCCGGCGATAGAATATCCAAATACACAGTGGGGATATGGAACGATGAACCTGTATCATTCACTGGATATTTTAAGACGGCTGTAAAGAAGAACGAGATAAGGAGAGGATACAGATGGCAGATTTTTTTGAAGAATTCAGCAGAAGAGTTTCAGATGTTGCGAGTGACATCACTAAGAAGACAGGAGATACACTGGAGATTCAGAAGATCAAAAGTAATGTACGAACTTTAAAGAGAGCAAATGAAAGAGATCTTGCAGATATCGGTCGTATGGTATATGAGAAGTTCCAGAGTGGGGAAGTATCCGACATGGATTACGTAACGCTCTGTGAAGAAATCGAAAAACGCGAGGAAGAGATTGAAAAGCAGGAAGAAGAGATCGTGAAGATCCAGGGAGAGATATAGATGCACACACGCATACCGGGTGCGGTTGGAACACTGTTTGCTCTGGATATGGCTGTAAAACAGTACATAGAAGAAAATGTAAGTGAGAAAGAGGAAAAAAACTTTTGCGGGACAAAAGTCCTGATCAGAAAAGTATACAACAAAGGCTTTGCATTTAATTCCATGGATTCCGAACCGGATAAGGTAAAGAAAGCGTCTGTGATAACGACGGCAGTGATCCTGATGCTGACATTGGCAGAATCATTCCGGGAAGGTCATAAGGTGAATAAGACAGCGTTGACATTGCTGAGTGCAGGAGCCATCAGCAATACTTATGACCGGATCGTCAGAGGTAAAGTCGTAGATTACATTGGTATAAGATCTGACCATAAGATGTTAGGTGATGTAACAGCGAATCTGGCAGATGTCTATATCCTGATAGGATCTGTCCTGATGTGGATGAGAAGAATCGGAAAACGATAACAGGAAATATGACAGAAAATAGAATATTGGAAAAAGGAAAACACTATACTCCATCTTCTTTCGGATAGAATATAGTGTTTTTTGTATTTACATCTTTATATGAGAATGAAATTAAAATCAGGCATGAAAAAAGCGGGTGATGGGAATCGAACCCACGTATCCAGCTTGGAAGGCTGGTGTT
>ERZ837590.303-NODE-303-length-44788-cov-4.998145_pt1 | contig 44788 bp, 39 predicted proteins | sample MGYA00519573_ERZ837590 | MGnify/ENA primary metagenome ERZ837590 (study PRJEB31850, sample SAMEA3708820) | human gut metagenome | biome: human gut; feature: human-associated habitat; material: faeces | place: China | collected 2014 ... | reverse complement strand
CGACGTTCCCGCGCCGGGGCACGCGTATTATTGTTGTTTTGCAGGTCTCGTCTTCATTCCCTTACGAACGTACTTCGCTTCCGCATGTGTTCTGTTCTATGCCTGTTTCTCTATGCCTGTTTCGCCTCGCTAAAGCAGTCGGCGATGATCTTGAGCCCCTGCTCGATCTGCGCCTCTTCGATGGTCAGCGGCACCAGGATGCGCAGCACGTTGTAGTACGGCCCGCAGGAGAGCAGGATCAGGCCTTTGTCGCGGGCGCGGGCGACGATATCCGCCGTCAGCCTGGCGTTCGGCCTGCTGCGGTCGCCCTCTTCAAACAGCTCAATGGCGATCATCGCCCCCAGACCGCGCACGTCGCCGATCTCCGGATGATCTTCAGCGATCGCCAGCAGGCCCTGGCGCAGGGTGTCGCCGAGCTGGTTGGCTTTTTCCAGCAGATTCTCCTGCTCGAAAATCTGTAATACCGCCAGGGCGGCGGCGCAGGCGATGGGATTGCCGGCGTAGGTGCCGCCCAGTCCGCCGGGGGCGATGGCGTCCATCACCTCCGCGCGGCCGGTGACGCCCGCCAGCGGGAAACCGCCGGCGATGGATTTGGCGAAGGTGGTGATATCCGCCGCGACGCCCATCTGCTCCATGGCGAACAGGGTACCGGTGCGACCCGCGCCGCTCTGGACCTCATCGGCGATGAGCATAATGCCGTGCTCGTCGCACAGGGCGCGCAGGCGCTGCATAAAGGCCGGGGAGGCGGCATAGAACCCGCCTTCACCCTGCACCGGCTCAATAATGATGGCGGCGATATCTTCCGGCGCGGCATCGTTTTTGAAGATGCGATGGATGCTGGCGATCGCCTCGTCATCACTGACGCCGTGCAGCGCGCACGGGTAGAGGGCGCGATAGACATGGCCCGGCATTAAGCCCATACCGGCGGAGTAAGGATTCACTTTGCCGGTCAGCGACAGGGTGTAATGGGTGCGGCCGTGATAGGCGCCGGTGAAGGCGATAGCGCCGCTGCGCCCGGTTGCCGCGCGGGCGATCTTCACCGCGTTCTCCACCGCTTCCGACCCGGTGGTGACCAGCAGGGTTTTCTTGGCGAAATCACCGGGCACCTTTTGATTCATCTTTTCGCACAGCGCCAGATAAGGCTCATAGGCCAGCACCTGGAAGCAGGTATGCGACAGCTTTTTCAGCTGGTCTTCGACGGCGGCGACAACCTGCGGATGCAGGTGGCCGGTATTGAGCACCGCGATACCGCCGGCAAAATCGAGATATTCCCGGCCTTCCACGTCCCACACCCGGCAGTTCTCCGCGCGTTCGGCGAAGATAGGGTGGATCTGGCCGACGCCGTGCGGGACCGCGTCGCTGCGACGCGCCATCATTGCTTTATTGCTGTTCATCCGTCGCTCCTGTTAAAGGCCAATGCACATATATTTGATTTCTAAGTAATCTTCGATGCCGTACTTCGACCCTTCGCGGCCGAGGCCGGAGGCCTTGACGCCGCCGAACGGCGCGACTTCGGTGGAGATAATGCCGGTGTTGATGCCGATTATGCCGTACTCCAGCGCTTCGCCGACGCGGAAGACGCGGCTCAGATCGCGGGCGTAGAAATAGGCGGCGAGACCGAACTCGGTATCGTTGGCCTGGGCAATGACGTCGGCTTCATCTTTAAAGCGGAACAGCGGGGCCAGCGGGCCGAAGGTCTCCTCTTTCGCCACTTTGGCGCTGTCGGGAACGTTGACCAGGATGGTCGGCTGGAAGAAGTTGCCGCCCAGGGCGTGCGGTTTGCCGCCGGTGACCACCTTCGCGCCTTTGGCGATGGCATCGGCAATGTGTTCTTCAACTTTGGCCACGGCTTTCTCGTCGATCAGCGGGCCGGTGGTGACGCCGTCCTGCAGGCCGTCGCCAATGCGCAGTTTTTCCACCGCCTGCTGCAGCTTCTCGGCGAAACGGTCATACACCCCGTCCTGGACGTACAGGCGGTTGGCGCAGACGCAGGTCTGTCCGGCGTTGCGGAACTTCGACGCCAGCGCCCCCTCGACGGCTTTATCGAGGTCGGCATCGTCAAAGACGATAAACGGCGCGTTGCCGCCCAGCTCCAGGGAGACTTTTTTGATGTCTTTCGCGCACTGCTCCATCAGCTGGCGGCCAATCTCGGTAGAGCCGGTAAAGGAGAGCTTGCGCACCAGCGGGTTGCTGGTCAGTTCGCCGCCGACCGCGCCGGCGGAGCCGGTGACCACGTTGAATACTCCGGCGGGGATCCCGGCGCGATTCGCCAGTTCGGCCAGCGCCAGCGCGGAAAACGGCGTCTGGCTGGCCGGTTTCAGGACCATGGTGCAGCCGGCGGCCAGCGCCGGGCCCGCTTTGCGGGTGATCATCGCCGCCGGGAAGTTCCACGGCGTGATGGCGGCGGTAACGCCGATGGGCTGCTTAATCACCAGCAGGCGCTTGTCGGCCTGGTGGCCCGGAATGGTGTCGCCGTAGATGCGCTTACCTTCTTCGGCGAACCACTCAATAAAGGAGGCGGCGTAGCTGATTTCGCCTTTGGCTTCCGCCAGCGGTTTTCCCTGCTCGAGGGTCATCAGGCGAGCGAGATCGTCCTGGTTCTCCATCATAAGATCGAACCAGCGGCGCAGAATGTTCGCCCGCTCTTTGGCGGTCAGGGCGCGCCAGGCGGGTAGGGCGCGATTGGCGGCTTCAATCGCTTCGCGGGTTTCATCGGCGCCCATTTTCGGCACGCTGCCGAGCTGCTCGCCGTTGGCCGGGTTGGTGACCGCAATCACGTCGCCGGTGGGCGCATCGCGCCACTGGCCATCGATCAGCGCCTGCTGGCGAAACAGTGTCATATCGTTGAGTTGCATAATTGCTTCCTGTCTTCAGGGGGGGTTAACGGGTAAAAGCGGCGTGTAGTGTCTCCACGCTACGTGCCGCACGCAGCGTGCGTCCGGGATTGCTCTGGCTGGCCAGCAGGCTCTGCACCTTGCTGACGATATGCGCGCCGATCGGGATAGCGGAGGTGGCCGCTGGCGATGGCGCATTGCAGGTATGTATCGAACGCGCGGTGGTAACGAAGAGAAAATCGTCGATCAGCTTGCCCTGCGGCGACACGGCCTGCGCCCGCACGCCGGCGGGCCACGGGCGTAAATCGTTGAGCGTCAGGCTCGGGCAGTATTTTTGCACCAGCCGCAGATAGCCGCTTCTGCACAGCGAATTCTTCATTTCGCCCAGTCCGGAGCGCAGGTTGTTTTGCAGTACCCGGCGGATGCCGGGCGAGGTGAGGATCTCCAGGGTATCGGCCAGCGAGATATCGCGCTTGCGGTAGCCTTCGCGCTTCAGAGCCAGCACGGCGTTGGGGCCGACGGTGACGCTGCCGTCGATCATGCGGGTCAGGTGGACGCCGAGGAACGGCATCGCCGGATCGGGGATCGGATAGATCAGATGATTAACGATCTGGTTGTGCTGCGGCGCCAGCTGGAAATACTCCCCGCGGAACGGACAAATGATAAACCCGGGGTCGACGCCGAGCATTTTTACCAGCCGATCGGCCATCAAGCCCGAACAGGCGATCAGCGTCGAGGCCTCATATTCTCCGCCCTGGCGGGTGCGGATCACCACGCCGCTGGCATGTTCTTTCAGGGCGCTGACTTCGGCGTTGTAGACGATCGTTCCGCCTTTCGCTTCGAAGTTCTTCGCCATTGCCGCCGCCACTTCGCGGTAGCTGACGATGCCGCTGGAAGGGACGAAGATCCCGCCGAGCCCGGTAATGTTCGGTTCGCGCTCGCGTAGCTCCCCGGCGCTTAGCCACTCGCGCTGCAGGCCGTTGGCGGCGGTGCGATCCCACAGGGCGCGCATCCGCTCCATCTCCAGCGGTGAGGTGGCGACCAGCATTTTGCCGCAGACGTCATAGCGGATGCCGTTCTGCTCGCAAAAGGCCTTGGTGGCGCGGTTGCCGGCGAGGCAAAACTGCGCCTTGAGGCTGCCGGGCGTGTAATACACCCCGGCGTGGATCACGCCGCTGTTGTGGCCAGTCTGATGGCAGGCCGGGCCGGCCTCTTTTTCCAGCAGCGCAATGCGGGCGTCCGGATAAATCTCAATTAACTGCATGGCGGTCGACATGCCGATGATGCCGCCGCCGATAATCACGAAATCATACATCCGCTCAATTCCTTCGCCTGAAAACCCTTATTGATGAGTCTGGTAATGATTCGTGGAATACGCAAAGTAGCCGCGCTGGCGCATCAGCTCGCGGCGCAGGTCCGGGTGCGGCGTAAAGCGGTCGCGGCCGTGCAGCCAGAACAGGTTGTTAATGAGCAGAAATTTGCCCACCGGCACCGGTATGGAAAGGATGTTTTTGCTGGTCTCCAGCGCGTCGGAGAGGCGGCTCAGCCAGGTGCCTTCTTCGAAATCTTTCGGCTGGACGAACTGGTCGATATAGCGCATTACCGGGCGGCCCAGCGAATCGACGTCGAACACCGGGTGGAAAACATCCTTGCTGACGTTTTTGCTCGGCGGCGCGGCCCAGCGCATCGGGCGGCGGGCGAGCGGGTCGCGGAAGAATTCGTCGAGATGCTCCCAGTCGTCGAGATGCAGCAGCAGGGAATTGCCGCCCTGCATGTTCTGCTCGTCGATCTTCATCATTAATACGTAGTCGGTTTGCTCTTCGACATAGGTGCCGTCGTTGTGCAGCTCCATCACCCGGTGCGGCTGGCGCAGGTAGCTGTCTGAGTTATCGACATTTTTCACCACGAAGCGGGCGTAATACTGACCGCTCATGGCGTCGAAGTTGGAACGACCAATCAGGTGGGCGACGGCGGTGGCCAGCTTGACCATCTCCTCGGCCTGGCTGACGTGATCGATCCCTTCGCCGTTGATAAGCAGCGCGCCTTCCGCGCGATCGAGCAATGTTTTGATCAGCAACGGCTGCAGCTGATTGCCACACAGATCGTCGAGGATCTTGCCGACCTGGAAGCGTAAGAAAGATTTGTACTCCAGCGCCTGCACCGGCCACTGCGCGACCTGCTGCAGGAACTGCGTGGTCGTTTCGGCGGAAAAGGTGAGCTCCAGCAGGCGCGGCGACTGGGCGGAAGGGGTGAAAGAAAAGCCAGGGTATTGCTGGGCTACCGGCGCGGGTGTCGGTTTTACTGCGGTCAGGGCGTTCATCAGGATCGTTCCTCGCTGTAAGGTCAGGGTGATGTTCATTTCGTAGCCATAAATTAAAAATATCTACATTTTTATAAAATGCGTACGAAATGGCCTTTTTGTTTCCATTTTGTGATCTGACAACAATTATTTAACAATGCGGGAGGGGGGATAAGGTGGTGGTGAAAGTGGCGGAACAGAGCGGGTGGCGTATAGCGCAAAATGGGGATAAGGCCGAGGGAAATCGTAATACCGGTCACAGTTTTTAATCTGCACAATATCCTTACCAGATGAAGGTGTTAATATTCAGCCGGTAAATACCTTTCAATGCTCACTGAGGCTTCGATGCTGGAGAATGTCATTATCAGATAATCAGTTTCCCGACCTGCCCAGGCCGGACTGATTATCGCTGCGCTTAAACCTTACGCACACACCTGCGGGTGTAGGCATGTTTTCGCACATGATAATGAACAGGTTTCAGTATGAATTTATCCCGTCAGGAACAACGGACCTTACACGTTCTCGCCAAAGGTGGCCGTATTGCGCACGTCCGCGATACCTCCGGCCGCATTACCGCCGTTGAATGCTACACCCGCGAAGGGCTGTTGCTGAGCGACTGCACCCTTGCGGTCTTCAAAAAGCTCAAAACCAAAAAGCTGATTAAGTCGGTGAACGGCCAGCCGTACCGGATCAACACGACCGGTTTGAATAACGTTCGCGCGCAAGCGGACAACCGCTGAAATAGCGACCCGGGCAGGGTCGCTGCCCGGGCGTATGTCTCTCAAGGAGAAAACCTCATGATCGATATCCCTCGCATTTTTACCATCAGTGAAAGCGAGCACCGTATCCATAACCCTTTTACCCCGGAAAAGTACGCCACGCTGGGACGGGCGCTGCGAATGGCGCCGGGCACCACCATTCTTGACCTCGGCAGCGGCTCCGGCGAGATGCTCTGTAGCTGGGCGCGCGATCATCAGATAGTCGGCACCGGCGTAGACATGAGCCTGCTGTTCAGTCAGCAGGCGGCCGCCCGGGCAGAGGAGCTCGGGGTAAGCGACCGGGTAACTTTTGTGCACCAGGATGCCAGCGGATATGTCGCCAGCCAGCCGTGCGATGTTGCCGCCTGCGTGGGGGCCACGTGGATCGGCGGCGGGGTGGCAGGCACAATCGAGCTGCTGAAGCAGAGCCTTACCCCAGGCGGCATGTTGCTTATCGGCGAGCCATGGTGGCGCAAACGTCCGGCCACGGCAGAAGAGGCGATTGCCTGCGGCGCGCAGTCACCCGATGACTTCCTGACGCTACCGGCGCTGGTCGCCCACTTTGGCGAACTGGGCTATGACGTGGTGGAGATGGTGCTGGCCGACCAGGAGGGCTGGGATCGTTATGAAGCGGCGAAATGGCTGACAATGCGCCGCTGGCTGGAGGCCAATCCGCACGATGACTTCGCACCGGAGGTTCGCCAGCAGTTGACCACTGCGCCGCTACACCATGTCACCTGGACCCGGGAATATCTCGGCTGGGGCGTGTTTGTCCTGATGGCGCGTTAACCGGTATGTCGGTAGCGTCAGGAGGCGCTACCGACCACCTTCAGACCTTCAGTTCGTCGTAGCTGACCATGACGTGCTGGCGAAAGGCGGGCCGTGCGGTTAGCCGTGCATAATACGCCGCAAGATGGGGGAGGGGACGACGGGTGATATCGATGGCAAAGTAGCGGTACAGCACATGACCAAACTGGATGTCGGCCAGGGTGAACGTATCGCCCACCAGATAGCGACTGCCGGCGAGACGTGCCTCGGCAATCGCCAGCTTTTGTTCCAGGGCCGTCACCGCCGCGGCGATGGCCTGCGGATCCCGCTCGGCGGCAGGCGTGCGCACCACGCGCCAGAACACCGGCGCCGTAAAGCCGAGGGCGATATTCTGCTTTGACCACTCGGCCCAGCGATCAACCTCAGTACGAGCCAGCAGGTCGCCCGGCCAGAAGGCGTCATTGGCGTAGCGACTGGCTAAATAGCGAAGGATCGCGCCCGTTTCCCACAGCGGCGGATTATCGCCATCCTGCAGCACTGGCACCGTGCGATTGGGATTGAGCTGATAAAACGCCTCGCCGTCGGTACCGCCATAGCGATGCCCCACGTCGAACCGGAGATAGTCCAGCCCAAGCTCGCCAACACACCACATCAGCGCCTGCACGTTAGAGGAGGTTTTTCGGCCCCAGATGGTCAGCATTGAGTTCTCCAGAGAACAGGGAAAGAAGGAGCATAGCAGGTTGGGTTGAAAACGTGAGGGGGCGCAAAAGAAATGAGCCACCTCGCCGCGCAGGGGGCGGACGCGCTGGTCAGATGTTCAAACCAGGGGCGTAGCTGAGCCAGCTATTCAGCGCACAGAATAAGAGGAAGAAACAGAGGGCAACAGTTTGCCCTCTGTTTACTTGAGTGGCCTTGTACTAAGGTGTGGCGCTAAAAAACTCGCCAAATTTGACGGCGAGCCAGCCGACAGGCGTCGTGGCGCCGCCGACGATATTGGTGATCTCGGCCATCCCTTCCGGCACCGGAATATGCGAGTTCACCGCCGCCTGAGTGTATTCTTGCGAAATGTCCGTCCCGACATACAGGATGCAGGTCACGATCAGGGTTCCGGTTATGAACATGCGGAACATATTTCGTTTACAGAACGGCGTGACCATTGCCAGCAGGAACATTAATGAAGCCAGATCGACAAAGGGCAGTACGCGGTTGCCGGGCAGAATGATAGACAGCACCACAGCCATAGGGATTAACAGCAGACCGGTCGCCAGTACCGAAGGTTCACCGATCAGTAACGCCGTATCCATCCCGATGTAAAAATCGCGCCCCGGGAATTTAGCCTTCAGTTTTGCTTCAGCGGCATCACGGACAATCAACAATCCCTGCACCAGAATTTCAATCATTTTAGGCAGCAGCAGCATGGCGGCTGAAACCTTAATGGCCAGTGAAACGGCCGCGGAAACGTCATATCCAGCCAGGAAGGCCAACAGCAGTCCCAGCACAAACCCCAGGGTAACAGGCTCGCCAAAAACGCCGAATTTTTTATTAATACTTTCCGGGTCGAAATTGATTTTATTGATAAGCGGGATCTTATCAATGATGTAATTACAGGCAATGCCAAACGGCACGTAAGCTATACAGGTAAGATGGGGGAATGATATCCCTTTAAGATTATAGTTTTTTTGTAAATACGGCGCCGTTAAATCTGCCGCCAATAGCGTCAACACAAAAATAGCGAATGTAATACCGACCGAAAGCCAGTAATTTCCCGTTCCGGCATAGACCACAGACCCCATGATCAGGAAAATCCAGTAGTTAAAAATATCGATATTCACCGTTTTGGTTAATTTCAACAGAAGCATGGCCAGGTTGATGACGATAAAGCCCACCACGACGGGCAGCATCAGCGGCGAACCCCAGCCAATGGTCGATGCGGTAGGCCAACCGGTATCAACGACCGTTAACTGCAGGCCGATACGCTCAACCATCGTCTGCGATGCCGGGCCCAGGTTTGTCAGCAGCAGGCCAATCACCAGCCCCACCCCTTCAAAACCAATGCCTACCAGCATCCCTGCTTTAAATGCCGTACCGATTTTAACGCCAAAGCAAAGCGCGATAATAAAGAATATTACTGGCATCATTACTGATGCCCCCAGACTAATAATGCTGTTGATAATATCCATAATGATTCCTTAAAAGGCGGGCGAATTGGGCACGAGTAAACCCGTGCCCATTGGGCCCTGTTAATACCTTTAATGGTTCTTTTAATATTTAACTGAGTTTCTTTAAAAGGATCTCAGCGAAGAGTTTGGGCGAATTACTGAATGCGTCAATGGTACTCCCGGCAATATGCGGCGTAATGGTCACGTTATTCAGAGTATAGAATGCACTGTCGTCTGGAAGCGGCTCGTCATCAAAGGTATCAAGCGCGGCGCCCATGATTTGCCCGGATCTGAGCGCATCAATCATCTCTTTTTCATTGATTAACCCGGAGCGTGCCGTGTTAACAATGATGGCACTGCGCTTCATCAGCGCGAAATGGTGTGCGTTAATCAGATTTTCGGTTTCCGGCGTCAGGCGAGCATGTAACGAGATAACGTCGGCGCGTTGTACCAGTTCGTCCAGAGAATCGACTTTCTCATAACGTTCATGGCCTGCAACGTACTTATCGTAAAAGATAATCTCCGTGCCAAAGCCGCTGAGAAATCCCGCGACCAGTTGGGCAATATGACCGAGGCCAACCAGCCCCACGACTTTTCCGCCAAGCTCCGGGATCGCCTGATGGTTCGGACTGTCTTTACGCCAGTATTTGTCACGCAGGGCATCGTGTGAACGGGCGATATTGCGCATTTCCGCCAGGATCATGCCGACCGTGAATTCGGCGACGCTGCGAGCGTTACGCCCCGGGGTGTTCATCACCTCAACGCCCCGGGCGTTCGCCACCTGAAGATTCACGTTTTCCACGCCACCACGGAGCACGCCTACATATTTCAGCTTTGGTAGTTTATCGAACACCGCAGTATTGACCGGGGCAAACTGAGTGATCAGGATGTCAATATCATCCGTTCCCTGAAGCAGCGCTTCCGGTAAGGCCACGGCTTCTGCTCCTTCCTGTTCAACCCGCAGATTATCTTCCTGAAGTTTCTCAACGGAGCCATGTGACCACTCGCGTACTTCTACTTCAATCCCGTTATCCCTGAGCGCTTTCAGTCCTGATTCCATCATCGCTGCATTGATAAACAGATCGGCAATTGCCAGACATTTCATAATGATTCTCCCTAGATTAACGCATCAACATACCGCCGGTAACGTCCAGAGTTGCTCCCGTCATATAGCTGGTCTTAGGAGAAACCATGAAGACACCGATGTCGGCAATTTCTTGCGGCTGGGCCACGCGGCCCACCGGAATACGACTGACGTAATAGTCAGGGTTTTGCTCAATGTTCTTACGGATCATCGCAGTATCCATGATCCCGACGGCGATATTGTTCACATTGATTTTTTGTTTGGCGACTTCCCGCGCCAGAGAGATAGCAAAGGCGACCAGGCCGGCCTTACTTGCCGCGTAGTGCGCATGTCCCGTCGTGGAGCCGTGGAACGCGGCCTGCGAGGTAATATTCAGAATGCTGCCCATCTGGTCATGCTGCAGGCAGTGATTTACAAACAGCTGGCTGAGATGGAAGATGGCTTTCAGATTGACATTCATCACCAGATCCCAGTCCTGCGGGCAGATCTCGGTGACGTAGCCGCTCAGCCAGATCCCGGCGTTATTCACCAGAATGTCGGCTTTGCCCAGTCTGTCGATACAGGTGGCAAACAGATTTTCCCGGCTCTGTTCGTCAGAGAGATCGGTTTTGACCGCGATGATCTCTACGTTCGCGCTGGCCTTCACCGTTTCGATTAGCCGTTCGGGATGCTCTTCCTCACGCATATAGGTAAAGCAGATATTGACGCCTTCTTTGGCGAGAGAAAGAACAAACTCTCTCCCCAGGCCGGTTGCGCCGCCTGTCACGATGGCCGTACGATTCGTTAAATTCAGATCCATTTTTTCCTCACTTAGTGCGCGATGTAGTTACTGCAGCTTTTCCACGGCGACTGCATTTCTGATAACAGGTTTTTATAAAGCTGGTATTTGGTCTGGTAGACCCGGTGGTTTTCCGGATTAGGGGAGACGGTGCGTGAGACATGGACCATGTCGTTTGAGGCAGCAAATACCTCCGCAAACCAGCCCACCATAACGGCGGCGGTCATCGCGGTACCCAGGGTCCCGTGCTCTTTGACGTCAACGATTTCCAGCGTGGCCTGGAAGATATCGGCGAATATCTGCAGCCAGACCGGGGAGTTCGTGACGCCGCCAGCAATACGAATAGTGCGGCTTAGCTTCGGGTTAATATTGCGTAAGCGCTCGGTGTGGTAGAGATGGCTGAAGGCCACGCCCTCATAAATCGCCCGCAGAAAATGGGCTTTTTTATGGAAGCTGTTGACACCGATAAAGCCGGCCGAGGCGTCGGGAATGGTGTTAGAGCCAAACACGAACGGAAAGAACAACAGGTGGCTTTCATCCGGCGTCGTTGACGAAACCAGCTTATTACACAGGTCATAGACCGACGATCCTTGTTCGGCGGAGGTTTTCCGATCGCTCTCCATAAAGTTGTTAATAAACCACTCCAGGTTGCTCGCGGAGGTGGGGCTGGCCTCGGTGATGAGCCATTTACCCTCAATGGGATAAATGGAGGTCATAAACAGATCTTTATCAATAACCGGGTGGTCGGTAACGTATTCGTTTATGCTCCAGGTGCCGGTGACGATCGCCATCTTATCGAGACTGTTAATCCCCGAGGCAATGGAAGAGGCCGAGATATCAAACACCCCGCCAGAAACCGGCGTACCTGCGCATAAACCGGTCAGACGGGCCACGTCGTCAGTGATTTTTCCGCAGCATTCTGTTGAGCGTTTGATGGGGGGCAATTTATCCCGCAGTTCATCAAGTCCCCACCACGCCAGTAGTTCATCGTCATACTTGCAGTCACGTACGTTGATCAGGTTGGTCCCTGAGATATCGGTCAGCTCAAGAAAAGCCTCTCCGGTCAGGTAAAAACGGATCAGGTCCTTGACCATAAAAATATAACGCGCTTTTTGCAGCGTCTCGGGCTCGAAATTCTTCAGCCATGCCAGCAGGGCGACAGGTTGTCCGGCCCAGATGGACTGCATCGTTTTTGGCAAAATGTCGGTAAGGAATTCTGGCGAGCGTTGCCATCTCTCAACGTACTCTTTTGCCCGGCTATCGGTGGATATAATGCCGTTACGCACCGGGTGACCTTCTTCGTCGACCAGATACAGACCGTTACCATGACCGGTGACGGCCACTCCTTTTATCTGGCTGGCGTCGATACCTGATTGCTCAATCGCTTTTTTAATCACTTCGACATTCGCGGCCCACAGGTCATCGATACTGCGCTCTGTGTGGAATTCCCGGGGTGTCAGCATCTGCGTGGATTTTGAGGCGATGGCGAGCACCTGTCCTTTACGGTCATAGATGGCTGCCTTGGTGACGGTTCCACCATTGTCGATGCCCATGACGTATTCATCTTTCATTCGCGTGGACTCCTTATTGGTTACCATAAGCCGGGCTCGCTGGTGGTTATCCCTTTAAATCCGGCATGGAATATTTTATCTACAAGGTATTTGCGCTTAACAAAGCCTCCGGCGATGAATACCACATCAAAGCCTTTCAAATTTCGGCTAATCAACTCCAGACACTGGCAGGCATATTCAGCAGGTAAGATTTCAATTGCGTCCGGTGGACTGTGTTTAACAATATCGAGCGACTGATCAAGCGATCGCGAATCGATAAGTAAAACCCGATATACGGTCAGCAATCCCTCTTTTTTGGCGTAGCGTAGCGCGGAGAGATTGGAAGAAATAACACCATCAACCTTGTAATAATTTTTCAGCAGATTGATCCCCGCCTGATCCGGTTTAAAGCCGCCCAGTAATTCAAGGTGAACGAGGACCTTCTTACCGCTTTGATGGCATTTGCCAATCAGCGACTGCAGATTGCCGATATTCGCTTCGGATAGCAGCACATATTCTGACTGGCAGGATAATGCTTTCTCAAAGTATTTATACTTCCTGATGGAAGGGATGATGGTGTTATTTGAAATCATATTAATTTCCGATGTTATTTAGCCATGTAGAGGCTGTATGCATCTTCCGCTGTTGCGTTTTCATGGATGATGGCATTCAGACCTGCTACCACTTTCGCCGGCTGCGGATCCTGGGTAATGTTTCGTCCCACAGCCACGCCTTTCGCACCCATCTGCATACAGTGCTGAACAAATTTGAAGTAACCGTCGATGCCGGTTTTTGGCCCTCCTAAAGCAAGCACCGGCACGCCAGCAGCTTCAACGATCAGTCGGTCCTCTGGTGAACCGGTAAAACGCGTTTTGATGACGTCCGCGCCCAGCTCCACCGCTGCGCGGGCCGATGCAGCGATGATGGCCGGATTGTTAGAGTCATCGCTGGTGACGGGATAACCATACGGGAGCGATTCGACAATCAGCGGTACATTCCAGCGATCCGCTGCCTGTGCGAGTTGCATCGCCATAATGTGGGTTTTTTCTTCATTGAAGGCGCCGGGGAAGGTCATGCAGACCACGCCCTCGGCAGCGACTTTAAGCGCATCTTCGACGGAAAAAACGGGGGTAGTATCGGGAACGGTATTGTCAAAGATACTGACCGTGCTGTCGACGCGTAACACAACGGGAACGCTGTTCAATGCTTCCCGATAATTCTTCAACATGCCGTACGTGACGAGCGCGCAATCCAGGCCGTGTTCCACCAGAGCAGGGAGCTGATTTATCGTATTATCAATACCATTTGTTTTCGTGGAAAAATAGTAGCCATCCAGCGCTAAGGTCACGGATTTACCGTCTTTTGCGAATATTCTTGAGAGACGACGTTCTTTAGACATTTATTTACTCCTGAGATAAAAAAAACAAAAAAAAAGCCCTCAGAGACTCGCGTCTCTGAGGGCTTTCTGTTCACATACCCTTTTGATAATGGTTCAGGGATCCAAAGCATTATCAATGCAATTTTTTAGCAAAGTGAGAAAGGTTTAACTTTTGTTTAAATTAAATCTGTTCTCTTGCGTGATTAAATAACTAACACACGCGATAACTTATTGTCCAGTTGGTATCGTTGAAATGAGAGATTCATCACATCAATATGTTGTATTACCTGAGAAGTTCTGGGTTAAATACAGAAACCGACCCCTTAAAAACCAGGCAATAACGCATCCGGACAAGGGGAGAACGCCAGGCGTTTATTTCATCCGCATGAAGAACGCATCCATGCATGCTCCAGCCTGCAGGTCGTCATCCCCAAACGCGTATTTATTCCTGTCCGGATGGCGTACAAAAACGCTATAGCAATGTTGTCGGCATGGCGGTCTGTCCCCGGGATGATTTCCTCCTGCCGCCCGGGCAAATTACTCGTCCGCTTTGTGCGCCCAGGCAGGCATCGCCGTCAGGTAACGTTTTGCCCGTTTCCGTGATTCCGCTACGCCCACCTTTTGCCAGGCGTCGAGAAAAGCCGCCAGACCGGATACGGCCTCTTCCCAGGATTTCAGATTACCGTCGCTGTCGCTGCAATACGCGCAATATTTATCGCTGGCCCCTTGCGCATCGGGTGCGGACATCGGCATTCCGCAGGCCTGGCAAAACCTTTCGTGCTGTGTCATAGAGCGCTCCTCCTGTCGTTTGGTTGTCTACTAAACATACAGAATTTACGCATGGCGCTTAGCGTTTCAGATCAATAGATCCTGTCGTAACCGTTGTTGGGGATCTTCTGCCGGGGAGTGCGGGAGGGATAACGGGAACTTACTCCGTATCGCACAGCTATCGCCTCCCTTATTTTTTATTGATGCAACGGTTGGTCGCAGGCCGCGAGGATTGACTCATGCATCGCTTCGGAAAGTGTCGGATGCGCAAAGATCATCGACAGGAGGCTTTCGTCTGTGGCCTCCAGGTGACGGGCGATGCCAAAGCCCTGGATCTGTTCCGTGACCTGTGCGCCAACCATATGCGCGCCCAGCAACTCGCCGGTTTCAGCATCGAAAATCGTCTTCACAAAACCCTCTGTCTCGCCGCTGACCAGCGCCTTACCATTGCTCTGATAAGAGAACTTACCGATCCTGATGGGCCGTCCCCTGGCCAGGGCCGTCGATTCCGTCAGGCCCAGACTGGCAACCTGGGGCCGGGCATAAGTGCAACCAGGCACATAGTCGCGATCGAGAGGGTGGGCGCCTTCGACACCGGCCAGGGTCTCAACGCAGAGCACGCCTTCGTGGCTGGCCTTGTGCGCCAGACACGGCGGGCCGGCTACATCGCCGATGGCATAAAGCCCAAATACGTTAGTGCGACAAGCCGCGTCCGTCTTGATAAAACCGCGGTCTAACTCAACGCCCAGCGTTTCCAGCCCCAGATCTTCAATATTCGGCTGTACGCCGACCGCCAGCAGCACACGTTCGACATCCTGAGAATATTCGCCGCCGGTGTTGTTTAGTGTGCAGCGCACCCCGGTATCGGTGAGCTGTACTTGCGTCACCAGGGTCTGGGTATGGATCTGAATACCGCGTTTTTCGAATGACTTACGCACTGCTGCAGACACCTCGGCATCTTCCACTGGCAAAATCTGCGACGCTAGCTCGACCAGCGTCACTTTACAGCCCAGATCGTTATAAAGGCTGGCGAACTCGACGCCAATCGCCCCTGAACCGATGATTAAGAGCGACTTGGGTAAAAGCTTAGGCCGCAGCGCCTCGAAATAGGTCCAGATATGTTCGCCATCTGGCGCTATGCCTGGCAATGCGCGTGGTCGGGCGCCGGTTGCCAGGATCACGTGATCGGCCCGGTAATCGCGCGCCTCCCCTCGGGCATCCTCGACCGTGATTTGCCCCTTGCCGCGCAGCCGCGCGGTGCCATCAATCACCCTCACGCCATTTTTCTTCAACAGGTACGCAACCCCAGCGGTGAGCTGTTGCGATACGGTACGGCTAAACTGCACCAGTTTCTGCAGATCGACGTTCACCTCGCCCACGCTGATGCCCAGCTGACTGGCATGGGTGATAGTGTGCGCAACCTCAGCGCCATGCAGCAGCGCCTTGGTTGGAATGCATCCCCAGTTCAGGCAGATGCCGCCCAGATGTTGTTTTTCCACTAATACGGTACGAAGCCCTAGCTGGCCGGCACGGATGGCGGCAACGTATCCCCCAGGACCCCCGCCGATGATCAGCACATCGTATTTATCGTGCATAGCTCGTCTCCTGGATAAACATCAAGGTCGGGGTTTCAATCAGTCGCTTGAGTTCCCGGAGAAAAGCCGCACCTGCCGCGCCATCGATGACCCGGTGATCGCAGGATAGCGATACCGTCATTTGCTGTCGCGCGACGATTTGCCCGTCGCGTACTACCGCCCGGACCTCGCCGGCGCCAATGGCGAGGATTGCGCTTTGCGGTGGATTGATGATGGCGTCAAACTGCCGGACGCCGAGCATCCCCAGATTTGACAGGCTAAAGGTCCCGCCCTGGAACTCTTCCGGCTTCAGCGTGCCCGCTTTGGCTCTGGTCACCAGCGAGTGAATTTCGTTCGATATGTCGCTAATCGATTTCCGGTTCGCCGAGCGAACAATAGGGGTAATTAGCCCGGCAGGCAGCGCAACGGCCACCGAAATGTCGGCATCCGTAAAGCGGCGGATACTTTGTGCCGCTTCATCAAACTGGATATTGACGTCAGGCACGGCCACCAGCGCCAGGGCGCAGGCCTTCACCAGCAGGTCATTCACCGAAATCTTGACGCCGGGTACTTCGCGGTTAATGTCCTGACGTAACGCTAACAGTCGCTCCAGATCGAGATCGACGCTCAAACGGAAATGGGGAGACTGTTGCTTGGACGTTTGCAGGCGAGAAGCGATAGCCCGCCGCATACCGGACATCGGGATGCTCTCAAAGGGGGCCGGGGCACTCTCCTGCACAGGACTGGTCTGCGGGTGCTCGTCGAGTAACAACGCCGCGGCCAGCACATCATCGCGACTTACCCGACCGCGTGAACCGCTGCTTCGGCAGTCATGCAAGTTGATACCCAGTTTGCCGGCCAGGCGGCGCGCCAGCGGGGTGGCCGATACCTGGCTGTCATCGGCATGCGAGCGGGGCGCTTTGCTGCGACGAACGGGGGGCGTCGGAGAGGCCAGGCGACCGCCGGCGGCAACGATCGCGCTTTCCAGATCAGAAACAGAGATACGATCCCCGCGCCCGCTGCCGCGGACTTTTTTCAGGTCGACACCCCAGCGGGCAGACAGTCGTAACGCATGGGGCGTGGCATTAACCTGAGTCACATCGGTCACACCTTGCAGACTGACGGGGATGACGGTCTGCCCAACAGGGGGCTCGGGGCTGTTGGATGGCGGCGAAACAACGGAAGCTGGCTTAGCGCCTGCCTGTGCCGCTACGTCCGGCGCGGCAGCCTCCGGGCCTGGGGCTGCGGGTTTCGCCGTCGCCAGGCGGGCAACAAATTCGTCCAGTTCAGCATCGCTGACCGACGCGTCAGCCGCCAGGGCCAGCACGGCGCCTACCTGAAGCGTCTCACCCTCGCGGGCGAGTATCCGACGTAACGTACCGGCAAAGGGGGCCTCCAGCACATTGACGATTTTACTGGTTTCAATCTCACATATTTCCTGCCCTCTGGTGAAATCGTCACCCTCCTGGATTGCCCATCGAGCGAGCAAGCCTTCCTCCATGGAAAGCCCCCACTTTGGCATTTCAAGCGTCTTGATTTCGCTCATAGGTTAATCCTCCAGCACTTGACGGACGGCGGCTTCGATACGTTCAACGCCAGGGATCCAGAGTTTTTCGAGAGCAGGGGAGAACGGGACCGGCGTGTGTGGCGGCGTCACCAGCAGAACGGGCGCTTTGAGGAAATGGAATGCCTGGGACGCAATCAGCGCCGCGACATCATGAGCAAAACCGAAGCGTGCAGCGGATTCGTCGACAATCACGACCCGCCCCGTGGACGCCACCGATTCCAGAATACCTTCCTCATCCAGCGGCGAAATGGTTCGCGGGTCGACCACCTCGACCGAGATCCCCTCTCTGGCCAGTTTGTCCGCCACCTGGTTTGCTTTATGTACCATTGCCGACAACGCAATGATGGTGACGTCCTCCCCTTCGCGAGTGTAGTTGGCTACACCTAGCGGGATGGTATAGATCTCGTCCGGTACCTCGCCCTTGAGGTCGTACAGCATTTTATGCTCGCAGAATACCACCGGGTCGTCGTCGCGAATGGACTGGATTAACAGACCCTTGACGTCATAAGGCGTCGAGGGCACCACCACCTTCAGTCCAGGCGTGGTGGCAAAGATATTATAGGGTGACTGTGAATGCTGGGCTGCGGCAGAAAACCCCGCGCCGATCATCCCTCGCATCACCAGCGGAGCTCTGGCTTTGCCACCAAACATGTAGCGGAACTTAGCCGCCTGGTTGTACAGTGCATCGTGGCTCACGCCAAAAAAATCCATGAACATCAATTCCGCGACCGGCCGCAAACCCGTCGCTGCGGCGCCGGCCGCCATACCGATGATGGCCGACTCGGTAATGGGCGTGTCGATCACCCGATCGGAGCCGAACTGCGTCCACAGCCCTTTAGTGACACCCAGCACACCGCCAAAGGCTTCTATTTTAGCCTCTTCGGGCGCATTTCCGCCATGACCGCCACGCAAGTCTTCACCGATGAGCACCACGCGTTCATCGCGTTCCATTTCCTGAGCCAGGGCTTCCTTGACCGCTTCACGATAGGTTTTTATTGTCATGGTTATCACCCTCAGTATGAGACGTACACGTCTGTCAGCAGGTCTTCCGGAGCCGGGTAGGCAGCGGCGCGGGCCTTCAATACGGCATCGTTGACCAGGGCTTCTACTTCCTCGTCAATCGCCGCCAGTTCTTCCTGGGTGATATGTTGCTTGACCTTAGCGGTGAAAATCTTCAGCGGATCATGTTGTTCACGCAGGCGTTGCACTTCACCTTCCGCACGATATAGCGCGGGATCGCCCTCAAAATGACCATGCCAGCGGAAGGCTTTGGCCTCAATGACGCTTGGGCCACCGCCTTCTCGCGCACGCTTGACCGCCTCTGAGGTTGCCTCATAAACGGCAAAGAAATCGGTGCCATCGACGGTCACTGCCGGCAGGCCGAAGCCAGCGGCGCGCCGGGCGATATCACGCCCACCCACGGCGTAGTCATGGCCGGTTCCTTCGCCGTAACCGTTATTCTCGAAAATAAAGACGGCTGGAAGCTGGAGCACGACGGCCATATTGATGGCTTCAAAGACCAGGCCCTGATTAGAACCACCATCGCCCGTAAAAGAGACACCGACGTTGCCGGTTTTTAGCGTCTTTGCCGTTAGCGCGGCGCCGATGGCCAGGGGAGGGGCTCCCCCAACGATAGCGTTCGCCCCCAGCATTCCTTTCGACAGATCGGCAATGTGCATCGACCCGCCCTTACCGCGACATAACCCGCTGTCCTTACCGAATATTTCGGCCATCATGCCGTGAATGTCGCAACCTTTAGCAATACAGTGGCCATGTCCACGGTGTGTTGAACCAATAAAATCTGCGCTCGTTAAATTTTCGCAGACCCCCACCGCGATGGCCTCCTCACCGGTGTAAAGGTGAATGAAGCCCGGAATATCACCGCTGGTATTTTCCTGATGCAACCGCTCTTCAAATGTTCTGATCTCCCGCATCTTGCGGTAAGCCTGCAATAACGCCTGTTTGCTGAGCATCGTTTAATTCTCCTCAATAAAGGTCACCCAGGCGGGGCCAACAGACAGGGCGGATAACCCTGGCCACACCCATGCAATGAATCTACGAGCGGTTAAAGGGAGTGCGAAGCCACCTTCATGGGGGGGGAGGTGGGGGTTTTCATGCTTGAGGTCAAACTTTCTAAATTTTGTGTAGCAATAAAGTTTGGCTGCCCCATGTCATCCCTGGGGCTGGCGTACAATTGAAAAAAACAAAGTGAGTAGACACCACGGATGAAGCCATTGGATTTAGAAGGTCGCCAATCACCCTCACTGGTCTCCGGGCCATTGCGGCTGACGCGAGGCTTGCCGCTAATCCTGACCAAATTCGTCCCGCCTCGCTCCTCAATACAATTGCTGGAGCGCCCCCGGCTGCTTCAGCTTCTCAGTCCCGTTCAGCAGTGCCGGCTGGGCGTCGTCTGCGCCGGCGCTGGATTTGGCAAAACCACGCTGTTGGCGCAATGGCATCAGCAGATGGTCGCCCAGGGCGAACGTATCGCCTGGCTGAGCCTCGATGAGGATGATGATGACGTATGGCAGTTTATTCCTTATCTGCTGCAAGCATTGCGTCCACTCTATGCTGACTGGGACGCCGATTTCTGGCGTGACATGGAAGAGCAGAAGCTCTCCAGCTCCGAGCAACTGCTGGCCGGGCTCATTAACCAGCTACACTACTGCCCGCATGACGTGTACCTGATTATCGACGACTTCCACGTGATTAACGATCGTGGGGTCTATGAAGCGCTGGGGTATTTAATCAAGCATGCGCCTGCCGCCTTGCATCTGATCATTGGCAGCCGTTTCCACCCGAATCTTGCGCTGAGCCAGCTGCAGGCCCAGGACCAACTGGTGGAGATCTATGACCGAGACCTGCAATTCACGCTCGAAGAAACAAAACACTATTTTAGCCGCACGGTTGCGCTACCCCTCAGCAACCATCATGCACAGCGGCTACAGTCCGTGACAGAGGGCTGGATCGCGGGCATGAAGATCGCTTCATTGTCGGCAGAATTACAGAATGATCCCGAGCATCTGTTGCGTAATATGCATGGAGGAACACGATCCATTGCCCGCTATCTGAAAGAGGTGGTACTGGATCCGCTGCCGGAAGAGGTTCTCGATTTCCTGGTGAAAACGTCCTTCCTCAGTCGGTTAAATGCCGAACTATGCAATGCAGTGACTGGACGTGATGATAGTAAAGCGATGCTGGCATGGATTGAGCGACACAACCTTTTTTTGTCAGCCCTTGACGAACAAGGCTACTGGTTTCGCTACCATCCTCTGTTGCAGGAAAATCTTCGGACCATGCTGCAGCAGAACAACGATATTGACCGCAAACAGCTGCATGAATTAGCCAGTCATTGGTTCGTCGAACAGAAGCTGTGGTCTGAGGCGGTACGCCATGCGCTCAGCGCAGGCAAGCCGGTGCATAGCCCCGTGCAGGACGGCGCAAGCGCTCAGTCACTGGCGGAAGAAGGGGATATCGATACCCTGATTTCATGGATGCATCATTTACCGCCCAGCACCGATCCTTCGCGCATTGACCTGCAAATTAACCTAGCCTGGGCACTGGCGCATTATTTCCACTTTGATGAGTCGAGGCAGCTGCTTGATAACCTCGATCAGATGGTACTTCATCATCGTGAGGATTTAACCCGCAGCACCTGGTGTAAATTGCGCGTTGTGCGGGCAATTTGCGAAGCCTTTGCTGAAAACATCCCGGAGAGTCTGGCTATTGTTCAGCCGTTGCTGGCCGAAGTGCCCTGCGGCGACACCTGGGTTGATGGTCTGATATGCAATATTCTCAGCTATTGCCATGTTGTTAACCAGCGCTATCACGACGCGCTGGAGGTTCAACAGCATATGCCCTCTCCGGAAAGTCCTTTAGATAATCTGTTTGTTTCGGTTTATCGCGCGTTTATTATTGCCCAGTGCCATCTTTGTCAGGGCGATCTGGGAAAAGCCGGGTGGTATGCAGAGAAAACGTTGCGCCAGGCTGAATGTTATACCGGTACCCAGTCGACCAGTGGCGCGACGCTGGCGCCGCTGCTGGCGGAGATAGCCTATGAATGTCAGAGGGGTGACTCGCCCGAGCATCTGTTAGCCGACCGGCTCGAATTCATCGACCGATTCAGTCCACCCGACGCGCTGAGTCGTTGCTATACCTATCTCGCGCGTCAGGCCTTAGATAACGATATGCCCTATGAGGCCGAGCGATTGCTGGAGCATGCGCAGCGTCTTGCGGTGTCTCGCGGCTGGCAACGGCTCCAGGCCATGTTGTTAGCCGAGCAGGTGAGGGTGCGACTGCAGCGCGGCAATTTCACCGGCGCAGAGCAACTGCAGCGACAGCTTGAACAAATGGCCGCCAGCTTCAGAATGGATGCCGAACATCCCTGCCAACGCGCCATCGTTATGTCTGCATCCCTTAGCCGCAGCCGGCTTCTTCTCGCCAGAGGCCAGGCACCGCAAGCCTGCGTTTTACTGGCTGAGATGGTCTCCGATCAGGAAAGCCGGGGGGACAGGTTAACCGCAGCGCGTCTGCGTACGCTCTGGTCATTGGCCTTGTGGAACAGTGGCAAAACTGCCGCTGCGCGCACGACATTTCAGCCAGTCGTGCAGCTGGCTGAACAACAGCATCTCACGGGCCTCTTTCTTGACGCTGGCGATACCTTGCAACCTTTGCTTGCCGGTATGAATGAAACCTCTTCGGCTTGCAAAGAGAAAGGGGGAGTGCATGAACCCTGGGCCGACAAGCGCGCGCCTGCAGACGGAACACCGTTTAATAGTGGAAGCCCCGATATTCCTGGCGAGCTCAGCGAGCGTGAGTTTCAGATATTACAGCTAATTGCTGAAGGTCAGATGAACAAAGAAATCGCTCGCTCCCTCGCTATTTCTGCCGAGACGGTCAAATGGCATATCAAAAACATCTACGCGAAGCTTAAAGTGAATAGTCGCACTCAAGCGATGAGCAGGGCGCTGGAGATGAAATTACTGGATTAACGGTTTGAAGAGGGAGGGCTGGATATAAAATATTATTAAGATGGCATTGCTCATTGCCGCTTACGTTACGGTGCTATGAGCCATGGATAATCGAGATACTTCTGAGCCCGCGGGAGCTTTTATCACTGACCGTGATGGTAGTTTTGATGCCTTGGCTCAGCGATAAGAGCATGGAATTTAAGTGCATCGGTCTCCGGGGAAAGCAACCCTGGTGTAAACCCAGAGAGGCTTTTAAAGAAGTGTTTTCTGTAACGTTTTGATTGAGGTGGTGCGATAATAGGAACAATACGTAACACCTAACATATTGAATTAAATAAAAATACATGTTATATGCTTTATAGATATCCCCAAAAGTATCCCCAAAGTTATTTTCAATTAGATTTATAAATAAAGTGTGTGACGTATTAAATGGTTGTTGCCCTCATACTTGGCAAAAAGGCTCACGTCAGTGAGCCTCCTTACCTAACATAATGTCAAACCTTTACTTGGTACTGCTTTAGCTTTTTAATAAACTGCTCCACTTCTGCATATGTAAGTTCTGTTAACTCATTTTTGCAAATCCGGACAGCATCATCAAATCTAGAAGTCAAAGTTAACCATATAGCTTTAAATCGTATAAAACTTCCATATGTTTGAGATTTTGGTGAGTCTGTTCTTTCAAGAATATCTAGAGCATATTCAAGCTTATCAATTCTTCTATACTGAATTGCTAAGTCACAGAGTGTCAGAACGGGATATTTAATATCCGGGAAATCCACAATTCCTTTCTCTATGAGTTAAAAAGCCTCTTCAACTTTATTCTCAAATTGTGCAAGAGCTTTCGCCTTAGCTGAGCAATACATCTCTTGAGCACGTTGAGCCTGATTCGAATGCAACCGTTCAAGAATTTCCTCTACCAAACCGGGCTCAATATTAGCATCATCTTTGTAAAACAGGCAATTCAAGTAATTATTAGCATTGAACGGATTATTTTTCTGTCTTTCATAAACTTCTTTCGCTAATCCTAAAGCAAGCTCATGCTCGTCATTTTGTAAATACAACAAAACCAATTCACTTTTTTAACGATAATCACTTGGCCTTTGGCGTAATACTCGCATATAACTCTCAATTGCTTTTGGACGCTGTCGCGTGATCCTGTAATAAAAACCATGTAAGAACGAATATTCAGGCTCGGAGACATCCCTAACCGCATTAAAAAACTCTCTATCATGTAGTCTAGCGAGTGATTGACACTTCATGAATAATATATGATTGATAACACTCGAATGCATGTATTGGGAATTCGAAAGTATCTGATCAGTCAATCGTACAGCTTCTTTATAATTCGCAGAGCCGCCTTTTTCGTATAAAGATCTTATTGTCTTTACAAAATATGACGGGACTAATACTCTATTATCAACGTCCTTTCCAGCCTTGATTGCTTCTTGGATCGAGAAAATATAGTCTGATATATCTCTATTATCATCGGTATATTCCTCTATGAATTTCTTGATATGTTCACTTAGGATAGTATCATATTCGCTTGTAGTGCCAAACTTACTTCTTGAAATATAGTCCTGTATTACTTGATTTACTCTAATATAGTCATTATTAACACCTAATTGATCGCAAACAGACATACTTATAAAGCCTTGCGTGATTGGGTAAAACTCATCTTCATTTACCAATGAAAATAAAAATTCATAGCTTATAAATTCAAACTTAGAAAGGAAGTAAAGAAATTCGAGTTTTTTCTGATCATTAGAAAAGCTTTCAACTATAACTTTTGCTTTATCATCAGCATATTCCCTTATTAAGTGAGAATCTTTTCTTACAGCATAAAGACCTAAATCTGAAATGCTATCAACCGCAAATAAAACTTGCTCAGGATATCCAGATAAAAGATCAGAGAAAAAACGTAAATCTTCTGAAGATAAATCTAAGCCCTTATACGTAGCATATCTCTTGAGCAACCCCTTTCTTTCTTGCACATTTAGTTCAGGAATTTCTTCAAAATAATACTGCGGCGGTAAGTCTGGCTGGTATCTTAACCACAAGAAAACACACCGCAAGGGCTAAATCTGCGCATTCAGATCGACAGCATGCAGCTCCTGCATGACTAAACGGATACTTCCTCGGTCTAGCATTATTGATGATGAGTTATCATTCGGGCATAGTACAAATAAAAATTGGTTTATCTAATCCATTAAAAAACAAAGCGTTTTTCCTTAAATGTGTTATTTCCATATAGAACATAATTCCGGGCACTTCTGGCAATACGTAATTTTGCCAAAGTATGTCAGGAACGTTATCTTTTGGATGTCGCTTTTCACATGTTATCACTGTTGCACTATAATCTTTTAGAGGTGATGGTTTTTGAGGAATAAAAATCCTCCTGTATATGCTGTAACTTTTATCTTTATCTTGCAGGGTACCTTTCACTATAACTTCACTGTTTTCTTTATGAAATGCAACAACATTTATATTTATGTTGAATTCAATCCTGTCGCCATTTTTTTTTGCAACGTCAGCACTCAAATGGGTACTGCAGCGAAATGGATCCCAGGCGTTATTATCTATTGAAAATAAGAACAGACAGACAGAAATGACGATAAGTATGAACACAAAAAAAATTACTCGGCGCATATATTTTAATCAATCCGTTTATAATTTTGACAGGCTTTATAGTTCATCTCGGAATTTTTTGTACAAACTACCATAAAAGAAGTCTTTCGTAATCCATTGGCAGAAAGTGACTCCATAAAGAAGATGTCACGATTTTCCTTAGTGCAATCTATCTCTATATCAGAGAGCATTATTCGCGCATGAGAAAACAATTCCGGGTCCGGATAGTCATCTCCCAACGCATAAATCTTGCATTTATTCATTGTGCCTAATGGTTTTGGTTCTTCATTTCTCTCGCGGGCTAATATAGTTATTATAGTAATTATTAAAAGCAAGATAAAAATGAGCGCCAGAATTGGTTTCAACACACGATGCAGTTCCTTTTTGCCGTATGATCCCGCAGGCTTTTTTATCATTTTTTTCTGGACTACTGAGTCTTCCGTAATATCATTTCTTCCAAAGCCGTCAGTTGATGTATCTAGCTCTTTGTTTTTAGTTTCAGGATGAATTTCAGCCTCCATTTTAAAACCAACCCTCGGCACCGTGATCAAAATATCTTTATTTATCCCAAGTGCTTCGAAAGCTTTTCTTAATTCACTAATATGGTTGCTTAAGGTTGCACTAGAGGGAGAGAATCCGTAATCCTCCCAGACGTGCTTGATGAGCGTCTCTCGTGGCATCTCATTTTTATTGTTTTTTATGAGTTCGATTAACAAACGAGTGGCTGGCTTGGATAACTCAATCGTAAGTTGGTCCTTATTTCTAAGTTTTAATAATCTACTGTCCGGATCGAAAGTGATAGTAAAATTTATTATGTATTTCATAAGGATACTCTCTCTTTTTTGGAGCAGGAGCTGAATCCAAACCAAAAAAATAAGGTTCATCTTAGGTTAAGGGTTGTAAAATTTATTGGATAAGAAACTACCCGTCAACTGGTTTTTAGCAGTTTTTTTTCTGACGTGAATTTAGTCGAAAATTAGTGAGAGTATTTATTTAATCATTTACGAACATTAAGTTTTTTAATCTAATAAAATGTTTTTTTATTGTGTTTTTTTTGGTGATTTTATCTAATTTTGGCCAATTAAATAGATTATTAAGCTATTTTGTTTTTTTTTGGTTACCATGTTGTGCAGTTGCCGGAAGTCATAACATTGCAAGCAGGAAGATGCATTTTCACCATCCTCTCGCTGTATGTTTGGCATCGAAATAATGGCAGCTTCACCAATATGTGGGACAGACCTTTATTAAGGAAAAAGTGAAAATGAAACTGAATAAAATTGTGATGGCATTAGTTTTGGCATTTAGTACTGTCTCTGGCGCACAGGCAGCAGACCAGGGTCATGGTAAAGTTACCTTTACAGGCTCTATTATTGATGCTCCTTGTTCTATTACTCCACAATCTATTGATCAAACTGTGGATTTAGGGCAGATCTCAAAGGAAGCTTTACTCAGTGGAGGGAAATCTACTCCTCGTAATTTCTCCATTGGCCTGGAAAACTGTTCTTTCGGCTCACCTGCAACTAAAAATAAGGTTCAGGTTACCTTTACGGGTATGGAGTCTGCAGCTAAGAATGGTCTTCTGGGGATTACCGGAACTGCTAAAGGTGCCAGTGTTGCCATTACTCAGGCAGATGGTCAAATCATCAAGCTGGGGGTACCAACTAAAGAGCAGGTATTACAGGACGGTAATAACACGTTAAGTTTTGCTGCTTACTTACAAGGCGATGGTGACTCAACTAACGTTGTTACTGAGGGAGAATTTCAGGCAGTAACTGATTTCACACTGGCCTATAACTAAAATATATTTTGTGTAAATATTAATCTTCTATGTGCATGTAAATGCATGCGATAAATCGCATGCATTTTTAGAAGGATATACAAAATATGGAGTGTATTTATGGGGCTGTTCAACGCTACTTTAGTAATGGTTTCTTACCTGTTTATCTCCTTTTTTGGGGTTGTCCTGGCAAAAGAAAACTCTTTTATATTGGGACGGGTAAACATGCAAGGAGCCATTATTGACACTGCATGCACTATTAGTTTTGGAAATCAAAAGCAAACCATTGACATGGGTATGTTATCCTTGTCTGAACTTGTTCATCATGGAACAAGCCGCAGCTGGTTTTTCTCAATTAAATTAACTAACTGTATGTCTGGATATAATAAAGCTGATAGCTTAAAAAAATTCAATGTTACTTTTGATGGTGAGCGTGATGGAAAATCATTTGGTATTAAAGGTGATGCCACTGGCGTGGCACTCCAAATTATCGATACTCATGGGCATGTAATAGAACCAGGGAAGTCTATGCCATTAATAGATTCCAGTCCAGAATATAATCAATTGGATTATGCCATCAGATTGATTACTGATAGGCAGACATTAAAATCTGGAATTTTCTGGTCTCACATTAAATTTAGACTTGATTATTTCTAGTTAATTTCCTGACAGGCTTATTTTGCCTCGTGCTATAGTTCTATTTATACTGGAAAGGTAATGGCATGGTGTTTTGTTCTCTTGGAAAAATTGCGAATGTACATTCGTTAGGATTATTTATTTTTGTTTCATTAAGTCCTTTAGTTATGAAGGCTTATGCAACAGATAATATTCAATTTAACACAGATGTATTGGATGTTCGCGACCGAAAGAACATTGATTTGAGCCAATTTTCGCGAAGTGGTTACATCATGCCTGGAACCTACGACATGGTTGTTCATATCAATAAGAATACTCTACCGGAGCAAGAAATTCCCTTTTATGAGCCGGATGATGACCCAAATGGCAGTCGCGCCTGCATAAATCCCAAACTGGTTGAACAACTTGGACTGAAACCCGGGGTACTGAAAGACCTTGCTTGGTGGCATAAGGGGGGATGCCTGGACAAGAGAAGTGTGAAGGGAATGGAAATACGAGGCGATCTTCCAACGGCCTCTCTTTACCTGAGTATACCGCAGGCATATTTGGAATACACCGACGAGAACTGGGACCCTCCGTCACGGTGGGATGAAGGCGTTGCGGGCTTGTTGCTGGATTACAATCTCAACGCCAGCAGTCAACACCAGCAGAGTGAGGGCAGCAATACCCAAGCTCTCAGTGGTAATGGAACAGCGGGAGGAAATCTAGGTAGTTGGCGTTTTCGAGCCGACTGGCAGGCCAATTTAGATCATAGCAACGGTTCGGAACAGTCGACACAAAAACAGTTCGACTTGAGTCGTTACTACGCTTACCGGGCAATACCGGGTTTGCACTCAAAGTTGACACTGGGAGAAAACTACCTTGACTCGGGAATGTTTGACAGTTTTCGCTTTACCGGTGTGAGTTTGATTTCAGATGACAATATGCTGCCACCTAACTTGCGTGGTTATGCTCCGGAAGTTACGGGAATAGCGAAGACTAATGCAAAGGTTATTATCAGTCAGCAGGGGAGAGTGCTTTATGAGACCTCAGTGGCCTCGGGGCCGTTCCGCATTCAGGATATTAACGAAGCTGTGAGCGGTGAACTGAACGTCCGGGTGGAAGAGCAGGACGGTGGTGTGCAGGAGTTTGTAGTCAATACTGCGAATATCCCATACCTGACGCGGCCAGGCTCGGTGCGATTCAAATTAACTATGGGAAAACCATCAGATTGGCAACATCATTTACGCGATCCGATGTTCGGTACCGGCGAATTATCCTGGGGGATCAGTAACGGTTGGTCTTTGTATGGTGGAATTCTGAGGGGCGGGGATTATAACGCTCTATCACTGGGCATCGGACGTGATCTTATGTTCCTGGGAGCGCTGTCATTTGACGCAACACATTCGCGTGTTCGTCTGCCCTGGGAAGATCTTACGCTCAATGGGGATTCTTATCGACTGAGTTATTCGAAAAACTTCGAGGAGTACGATAGCCAGGTAACTTTTGCAGGTTACCGCTTTTCAGAACAAGACTTCATGACCATGAGTGAGTATCTGGACGCACGATCTTATGGTACACGCAGCAATGGCAATGGCAAAGAGATGTACACCGTCAACTTAAACAAACATTTTCGCAAATTGGAACTCAGTAGCTATATCAACTTTAGCCGAGAAACCTATTGGGACCGGCCAACTACAGACCGCTATAACATTACCTTATCACATTATTTTGATTTAGGACGGTTCCGTGGTGTGAGTATATCGTTATCGGCTTATCGCAACCAGTACAATGGAACCGAAGATAATGGGGCTTACGTATCCATGTCAATTCCGTGGAGTGATAGTTCGACGGTTAGCTACAACGCGATGGTCAGCCATAACGACAATACCCATCGGGTTGGATATTACGACCGTGTTGACGAACACAACAACTATCAATTGAGTGCAGGGAACTCCAGCAGAGGAGTGAGCGTGAGCGGTTATTACAGCCATGAAGGTGACATGGCACGCATGAGTGCCAATGCCAGCTACCAGGATGGTCGTTACAGTGCCATCGGTTTAACAATGCAGGGCGGACTCACTCTCACTTCCGAAGGCGGTGCAATGCACCGCTCTGGAATGATGGGGGGGACGAGGATGCTAATTGATACTGAAGGTGTTCCGGACGTACCGGTCCGTGGCTATGGCAGTACCAGCCGTACCAATGCCTGGGGCAAGGCGGTAATTAGTGACGTTAACAGCTATTACCGAAACAAGGCAAGCATTGATTTGAACCAGTTGGGTGACAACATTGAAGCCACTGTGTCGGTGGTACAGGCTACGCTGACTGAAGGGGCGATTGGTTACAGAAAATTTGATGTAATTTCTGGCGCTAAAGCGATGGCAGCTATAAAGCTGGCTGATGGTAGTGAACCACCGTTCGGTGCGACTGTTATAAATAAGCGAAAGCAGGAGACGGGTATCGTCAATGATAGTGGAAACGTTTATTTAAGCGGTATTAATGCCGGAGAAACCATGGTGGTGCATTGGGGAGGCTCAGCACAGTGTGAAGTGAGGATGCCTGCACTTCTGCAACCAGATATGTTGATGAATACATTGCGACTACTGTGTAAGCCGCTTGATGGGGGCATACCTGGCGCCGACGATATTAAGCCGGCTGCGTGATAACAACCATGCGTCGCGAAGTGGCGAGAGCTGCTTAAGATCTTAACTAACAATATTCACAGGCCTCCGTTATGGGGAAGAAATAATGCAGAACAATTTACGGAACACGATAATTACTTCTCACAGCAGCACCTTCTCGAGGGCATTGTTTACCATCGCCCTTTTCGGAGGGATGATAGTCCAGAATACGCAAGCGGCCATTGCGCTGGACCGCACTCGAGTGATTTTTGACGGCAGCCAGAAGTCGGTGAGCTTGAACATCAGCAACCAGAACAAACAGTTACCGTATTTAGCACAGGGCTGGATTGAAGATGAGCAGGGCAATAAAATCCAGAGTCCGCTAACAGTACTTCCTCCGGTGCAACGCATCGAACCGGGTAAGCCGAGCCAGGTAAAAATCCAGGGAATGCCAGCGACAAAAAACCTGCCGCAGGACCGTGAGACAGTCTATTACTTCAACCTGCGAGAAATCCCGCCAAAGAGTAACAAGCCGAATACGCTACAAATTGCGTTGCAAACGCGCATCAAGCTGTTCTACCGCCCAGCAGCTATTGCGATGGTCAAAAACGCACCGCCACCGCAGGAGCAACTGACCTTGCGTAAGGAAAACGACAAGTATGTAGTCATCAATCCGACAGCGTATTACATAACTTTGGTAGATGCTGCCACTAAAAAAGACGGTTTGGGTATCAAAAACTTCGAGCCTGTGATGGTGCCGCCAAAGAGCAGCTTACCTCTACGGGTGAGCGTGGCGGAGATGGGTAATAGTCCTGTGCTGACCTACGTTAATGATTATGGTGGTCGACCACAACTGAATTTCAGTTGTACTGGCAACTTATGTGCGGTGAAGGCAGTGACGAAAGCATGACAAAGTGAAAGTTAGCAGAACAGGTGTCATTTATGGGAAGAGGGGCAATATATGGTCATGACCTACAAGGTTGGCATAAGCCAACGGAAGATATGCGGAGGGGTTGAACTGAAGTATTACTGCATATTTGTTAGGGGAGTGCTGATGATACTGGGAGCAATGGTGTTTTTACTGTCACCAGTATATGCCCTGGGACAGGGAAAAGGGGATGTTGAAGGCTCCAGCGGTACACTATTTGTACATGGGGCGTTGACAGAAAGCGCCTGTCGACTCGAGATGGCAAGCGCGCATCAGGATGTCCTGCTGGGCGAGATTGGAACAGGTCGCTTGCAGAAGATAGGCTCCCGTGGAGAACCTGTCTGGATTGAATTGCATCTGGAAGATTGTCTGCGCAGTCCGGTCATTGGTCGCGATAAACGTACAGGCGCTCTCACCTGGTCAGAAGATCAACCAGCAGTAACGGTGAGTTTCCGAGCAATGCGTGATGTCGATAACCCACAACTGGTGAAGGTGGAGGGAGTCTCTGGATTGGGTCTACGGCTTGTAGATGCGCAGGGAGAAGATGTTCGTCTGGGAAGCAAAGGGAAACCGCTTTTCCTGAGGCCAGAACAAAACACCCTGAGTTATGCCGTTATACCGGAACGGACATTAGCCAATCTTAACTCAGGCAGTTATATGGCGGTAGTGGATTTTAATCTGAGTTATGAGTGAGGTTGGGTTAATGCGAGTGATAACGATACGACGTTTGGTTGTTTTTGCGTTGTGTAACATATTGAGTGGATTGTCGACTCAGGCAACTGGAGTTCCTAACTCCGCTTTTCTGGTGAAGGTCAATATCGTGAGTCCTCCCTGCATCATCAACAACAACGAGGATATTATCGTTTCGTTTGGAGAAATGATGGCCACTCGTGTTGATGGAAATCACTACCGTGTGCCGGTGAATTATACGCTGGACTGCAAAAATACTTCTTCCCGCGCAATGAAGTTGCAGATGCAGGGTTCCAGTACGAGCTTTGACGGTACATTGCTCGGAACCGATAATCCGGCGCTGGGCATTAAAATACTCAACGACGCGACTCCATTATCTGTCAATACCTGGATGAATTTCACGTACCCCGACAAACCCGAACTTTGGGCTGTCCCAGTGAAACATAGTGGGGTAACTCTCTCGACGGGAGAATTCTTTGCGGTTGCCACATTGAAAATAGATTACCAGTAATATGAGCATAACATAAGTAGAACGATAAAGTTCCAGCTGCTGTCCTGCGGCCTGGCAGGGACTAAGAAGATGGCATAGGCCATGGATGATAATGGAGACGCGACCTTTCTCTGCATTCATATAGTATCGCAGCCGTATACCATCAGTGATATCGATAGAATAGACATTAACTTTGATGAACGAGTAAATGTTAACAAGGTGGAAAGAACAAACTATCGAAAATATCAGGAAGTGGTTCTCGAGCATTATTGATGCATAAGAAAACATTGGCTGTCCTTGCAGGTATTTTGGCCAAGATATGGCATGGATGAGTAAAATCAGATTTTTACGAAGAAGGGGCACAGAAATGAAGTGGATGACTAAGTATATATTCAGAGGCTGGGGAGCAGTTCTAACGTGGGGAATAGCTTGTGGTGCGAGTGCTGAACTTCCGGCATGGTTGAGTACAAGTGATATACCAACATTGGCTGAACCGATGAATGTGTCACCACCAAACGATATTGGACTAACGCGTACGACTCTTGATGTCTTTACCTGCAGTGCCGGGAATATGAGTGCAAATATAATAAGAACCCTATGGCGAGGTACAGTAAAGTATTTGTACCCGAAAAATGGCCCTGCTGCTATCTTAAGCTCGTTGCATATATTAACGAGTCCCATGTCGCCGATGCAGAGACCGTATTCCGAAAATTACTGCAACGGAAGAAGAGACGGGGTTTATGTCGGCATCTGGATAAGCATCGGAGATACTAATCCTACTAAGGTCGGGACCACCTACTGGGCTGACCAAGTGCAAGCAGAACCTGTTCAGTGCTGGATTACGGCATCAAATGTTGATTTAGGGGACTTTCAACCGGGGACACAGTCACCTGCTATTGCTATCCCAACTACCCTGGTATGCGATGGAGATGCAGATTTATCTGTCACAATACAGTCACTAGAAGGTAAAGAAATACTAACCTTCAGCCCAGGGGTTACCGGACTGATGACTGTGGGACGTTCTTCTGTTTCGAATACCACTAAATTATCTGTCAAGCGGTATGTATCAGTAGATCCCTTGGCATCGGTGCGGTTGACCGTACTCCCTGGGGCAAAACCCGGTGCTTACGAAGCCTATGGCGTGATATATGTTACGGTGCAATAAATATGAGAACAGGAAAGGCGGATTCACCTTGAGGTTCTGGTTGTGCAGGAAATAAATATATACATCACTGTCTAGCTATGTGAAATTATGTATCCGAACAACTAAAAATATCTACCAGTGCATTTTAAAGGTTAATTACCATCGAAACTACAAATATTTTAGATGGTTATTAAAACGCTCTGCATAAATTTAAATACACAAAAGTTAGTCAACTATTGCTTAAACGAGAAAAACCTAAAATGACACTGTATTTATTAATTAACTCGCTGAGTTGGCATTGATTTTGATAAATCGCACAACCCTCCAAAGATTGAGTTGCCAGATAGAAAATCAGTAGTTAGCCTAAAAAAAGAATAAACTGAATGGATAAAATGGATATCATACCTAACCGACCTATATGGAAAAAAATCATTCACTCCATACATGATGGTTTTTGGGACTCCCTTGGCTATCCGGCTACATTAAGTCGGCGAGTCCATTATGGCGTTTTGAAAGCTAAAAGGCCACATATACAGAATACAATATGGCTACGTTCGGTCATTAAATGGCAAACATGGCTCAATTACGAAGAAAATCATATATGCTATCTGCATCCTGGTCATAATGGTGATTACGATTTGCTCCATCGCCATATACCTCAGCTGGATGGTCTGGTCAGTAATACCGTAATAAAAAATTATCGGTGCGACATTTCCAGTGTCGGGGGGCTAAGTTCGTCTAATAACTCTGATATAAATATTGCCACACTAGATGATTTCGCGTTGGAATTTAGCCGGGAATTAGCTACACCGATTAGTGTCGACCAACTCAGGAAAAACCTTGACCATCATAGATTACGACTATATAAAATGTTTTTCAGCCAATATTCCTGGATGCCAGGTCGCCTGTACTGGAACAATATTGATGGCATTCAACACTTTACTGCCGTCAGGTATTTGTCGATTCAGTTAGGGGTTCCTGTTCAACTGAAAGGTGAACTGAATTCTTTTAATTTAAATTTAAAGAAAGTACAGCAACTGACAGATGTGTGGGATTTATATTTGTTGCCCGATAAAGAGGTGTACGGAATATTACTAGACTGTTTGTTGAGAGTGAAAATTCCCCTCGGTATATCAAATGCTCCAGATTGGGAAAACGGGGAAAACACAAAATATCGGATTATCTGGCTAGAACGGGATAAAATCATTCCAGCGCGTGTATCACGTTTTTTGACACAGGCTGGATTTGCTTCAGTTAATCAGTATTTATTACAGCAAAAATAAAATGAATTGTACAAAGTAACTGGCCTCAAAGGCGTACGTATCTCTTTATCACACTAACTTCGGGTTCAGACGGAAATTAAAAAAACAACCTTTAGACATATATGCAAATGATTGATGATTTTCAGAGTAATTACGCATGGAGAAAACCCAGTCGTGAATCTTTCTTCCCTTAGAAAGATTCCTTACAAAATAATTTACAAACTAATCATTTTAATAAACACGTAACAGGATAGCCTGAAAAATGTTTTACATAGCCACTAATAATCATTATCTTTTTGTTGGTTTGGATTCTTTACTGAAGCCCTATAAAAGCAAAAAAATTCGCACAATTAAACGCAATAATCCAAAACATCTAAATTTTAGTGCAGGTGATACTATTTTTTTCGATGATAGTATTGATGTTGTTTGTTTATTGGAAGGTATGGTAGTGAATAACTTATCATTAAATATAATTTGCATGCATTCTTGTGAGTCGCCTGCTAATTTTATTATAAACCCTATAGAAATTTTAAGTAAAGATTTCACATCAATGAATATTAAAAAATTTACATTTTTAATAAATGAAAAAAATTGCGGATATTTTAAAAAGGTGGTCCTTTCCCCTCGGGAGGTATGTGTTTTAAATTTATCAATAAAAGGAACCAGCGTGAAAAACATTGCCAAAAGATTAGGCTTGCAAATAAAAACCGTATATGCTCACAGGAGTAATGCTTGTAATAAACTTGGGGTGGATAAGGCTTGTAATTTATTTCATTGCAGGCTTTTAATTAAGATGCTTTATTTGGAATAAATAGTTGAGCCAAATGAATAGAAACATAATAGGAAACGTCTTACACAATAAAGCCGGATAAAGATAGATGTGGCGCTCATAGATAAAAAGCAGAGGGCATCAAGTGTAAGCATCTTGATAAAGCGGACCGTTCACATTTAGTGATTTTCTAACATACTGATTATTTCCCTTGAGGCGTTCATCATGCGTAAAGATCTATTCACCTAGTGCCAGAGACAGTCCAATAATTTATTTGATAAGGTGATCGATGTGATGCCTGAAGAGAAAAAAACCGGTTAAACCAGAAAATCCTGGTCCCGTCCTGACGCATCAATATGACCAATCAGAATGTCCGAAGCTCGCCGGTAACCTTCGGTTTAAGCTGTGCCGTGATCAGGCATGTAATTCAAACATGCGTTATTGTGTCAGTCGCTGTCGCTTGCTAGTAACTCCGGTTCTGATGTTTTTTTTCATAGCTTTTTCTGTACCGATGATCTGTTAATAAATCCCGTCCTGCCATTTATTTTCCGGCCGTTTCAGATTCAGTTCTTCATTCGCCGCTGCACTGAGAGCCAAGTGAGTTCTTCCAGATCGCCCGGAACAATCCCTTCAGGATTGGTGTAGATGGCGCTGGCATCCCCGGTCAGCCACCAGGAGCCTGAGACCAGAATACGTTCAGCCACCGTCAGACCGTCCCAGGTGACAATCAGCCAAGTATTTACACCATAATCTTCAGGAGGGCGGAGCCAGAGCTGTTGATGGCCGAGAGCGATCAGTGCCCATTAATACGGATCAGTTTGGATATGGGGAATTTTAAGCTTGTTTTGAACGTAGCGTCCTTACAGGGTGAGCGTCACCGCTTTGCGGCTCCGATGGTTCCATTTGGGGAAAATTTGTGCCTCTTGTTCACGATCGTCCGCTTTGTGCTAAGCAGACAATTCATTAAATTGCGCATTGACAATTTTCAGGCCTTGTTATGCCTAAACATGATCAAAAATCCTGCGTTACGTGAAAAAACGCTGCAACATATAGCTACAGCATTTCTTTTAGTCTTTTTTGGGGCGGTATTTATACGCTAACTTAATTGTTACTCTCGCAACTATCCACGTAATCCCCATACCACTGCATCATCTCTTTCCTCCCTTCCAGATACAACGCATGGTTATACGTCCCACGAATCGCGTTCTTGTCCACGTGCGCAAGTTGGGTCTCAATCCACGCAGTATTAAATCCTTCCTCATGTAAGATTGTGCTCATGGTGTGACGGAAACCATGCCCCGTTACCTTCCCCGTATACCCAATCCGCTTAAACACCTGATTAATACTCGCTTCGCTCATCGTTTTGCGGGGATCATTCCTCCCTGGAAACACAAGAGGATATTGCCCAGACATCACTTTGAGCTGCTGTACGATCTCCAGCGCTTGGGTAGAGAGGGGGACAAGGTGGGGGCGTTTCATCTTCATACGCTCCGCGGGAATTTCCCACACCGCTTTTTCAAGATCAAACTCACTCCAGAAAGCACCTCGAAGCTCGCCGGTACGAACTCCCGTAAGGATCAGCAAACGTGCGGCAAGAACAATTAACGGGCTGCCTGTATAGCCAGAGAGAGCTTTAAAGAAGTCTGGTAACTCCTCAACGGTAAGGAAGGGATAATGCTTCGATTCATGCCCTGACATCGCACTGGTTAGATCCGCTGCAGGATTGTATTCCGCACGGCCGGTAACTATGGCGTAACGAAAGACTTCACTGCAGCGCTGACGAACCTTCTTAGCCTTTTCTGTCGCGCCACGGCTTTCCATTCTACGCAGCACATTCAGCAGAACCAGCGGCTTGATTTCATTCACCGGCTGCTGGCCGATATAGGGGAAAATATCTTTATTGAAAGCTTCGATAATGTCGGAGGCATAACCCTCTGACCATCGGCTCACCTTCGTTCCGTGCCATTCAAGCGCCACAGCCTGAAATGTATTATGGAGCCGCACATCCCGAACCAGCTTTTCTTCTTTCTTGGCAAACGATGGATCGATACCCTCGGCTAGTTTTTTCTTGGCTTCATCGCGCAGTGCCCTCGCTTGTGCAAGGGACACTGCTGGATAGACTCCAAAAGCCATACGCTTCTCTTTTCCATTGAAGCGATATTTCATCCGCCAGTATCGTGAACCAGAGGGAACAACCTCAAGATACAAACCAGCACCATCTGCCAGCTTGTAGGCTTTCTCTTTGGGTTTAGCAGCATCTACCTGCCGCGCATTTAACTTCATTGGGGGCATCTCCCTGGACCGAACACAGAATGCCCCCACTTATGCCCCCAACTGTAACTTGATTCCGGTTGAGTCCAGTTGATAACAGGAGATAAAATACGGGCCAGAAACCGCAGTATACGGGCTTTAAGTTGATTTCGGTAGACTTGGGAAGAGTTTGAAATGGTGCCGATAATAGGAGTCGAACCTACGACCTTCGCATTACGAATGCGCTGCTCTACCAACTGAGCTATATCGGCCCTGCAAGAGGTGTTCACGAGCGTGAATCACGAGGCAAAAGGTTAGAACTTAGCGGGCGATGCGTCAATAGCCAGTGGAATCAACTGCCTATTTTTGCATCGCCCGTTCTCATTTACGCACGAATGGTATCGTCGCCGAAACCAATCCACTTATAGGTGGTTAACGCTTCCAGCCCCATCGGGCCGCGGGCGTGCAGCTTCTGGGTGCTGACCGCCACTTCCGCGCCGAGGCCGAACTGGCCGCCGTCGGTGAAGCGCGTGGAGGCGTTCACATATACCGCGGAAGAGTCCACTTCATTGATAAAGCGGTTGGCGTTACGCAGGGTGCGGGTCAGGATGGCGTCGGAGTGCTGGGTGCCATGTTCGCGGATATGGGCGATAGCCTCGTCCATATCAGCCACCACTTTGACGTTCAGATCCAGCGACAGATACTCGTCGTCATACTGCTCCGCTTTCACCGGCTCGACCTTCGCTGGGCCGTTTTGCAGCGCGGGGAGGGCGGAAGGGGCGGCGTGCAGGGTGACGCCGCTCTCGGCCATCTGCTTGCTCAACGCCGGCAGGAAGGTATCGGCGATGTTGCGGTGCACCAGCAGCGTTTCCACGGTATTGCAGGTGCTCGGCCGCTGGGTCTTGGCGTTGACGATGATCTTCAGCGCGGGGGCGATCTCGGCGGTTTCATCCACGAAGATATGGCACACGCCAATCCCGCCGGTGATCACCGGGATCGTTGACTGCTCACGGCACAGCTTGTGCAGGCCCGCGCCGCCGCGAGGGATCAGCATATCGATGTATTTATCCATCTTCAGCATTTCGCCCACCAGCGCGCGATCCGGGCTCTCGATAGCCTGTACCGCGGCGGCCGGCAGACCGCACTCCTGCAGCGCCTGCTGGATCACCTTCACCGTGGCGGCGTTGGTGCGCCAGGTCTCTTTCCCGCCGCGCAGGATCGCCGCGTTGCCGGTTTTCAGACACAGGGAGGCGGCGTCGACCGTCACGTTAGGACGCGCTTCATAAATCACGCCAATCACCCCCAGCGGGACGCGGCGACGTTCAATACGCAGACCGCTGTCCAGCAGCCCGCCGTCGATCACCTGGCCGACCGGATCGGCCAGATTGCACACCTGGCGCACATCGCTGGCGATGCCGCTCAGACGCGCCGGGGTCAGCGCGAGGCGATCGAGCATCGCTTCACTCAGGCCATTGGCGCGAGCTTCGGCTAAATCTTCCGCGTTGGCGCGCAGAATAACGTCGGTCTGCGCTTCCAGATAATCGGCGATCTTTTCCAGTACCTGATTCTTTTCCCGGCTGGAGAGTAACGCCAGCTGCCAGGAGGCCGCTTTGGCGGCAATGCCCATTTGTTCCAGCATTTTCAGCTCCTTAACGGATGATCATATCATCGCGGTGGACGGCCACCGGGCCGTATTCATAGCCCAGAATGGCATCGATTTGCTGCGAGTGCTGGCCGGCGATAAGGCGCAGCGCATCGCTGTTGTAGCGGCTGACGCCGTGAGCGATGTCGCGTCCTTCGCTATTGCGGATGCGGATCACTTCGCCGCGGGAGAAGTTGCCGCTGACGATTTTGATCCCTTTTGGCAATAGCGAGCTGCCTCTTTCGAGGATCGCCTGGGTCGCGCCCGCATCGACGGTGATTTCCCCCGCCGGCGGCGCGCCGAAGATCCAGCGCTTACGGTTCTCCAGCGGAGACTCCTGGGCGTGGAAGCAGGTACCTACCGGCAGGCCTGCCATGGCATGGCCGATGACGTCCGGACGGTTCCCGGCGGCGATGATGGTATCAATCCCCGCCCGGCAGGCGACGTCCGCGGCCTGCAGCTTGGTGCCCATGCCGCCGGTGCCGAGTCCGGAGACGCTATCGCCGGCGATGGCGCGCAGCGCGTCGTCGATGCCGTAGACGTCTTTAATCAGCTCCGCCTGCGGGTTGCTGCGCGGGTCGGCGGTGAACAGGCCTGGCTGGTCGGTTAACAGCAGCAGCTTATCCGCCCCGGCGAGGATCGCGGCCAGCGCGGAGAGATTGTCGTTATCGCCCACTTTGATTTCCGCGGTTGCGACGGCGTCGTTTTCGTTAATGACCGGGACGATGCTGTTATCCAGCAGCGCGCGCAGAGTGTCGCGGGCGTTGAGGAACCGTTCTCTGTCTTCCATGTCGGCGCGGGTCAGCAGCATCTGGCCAACGTGAATGCCATAGATAGAAAACAGCTGTTCCCACAGCTGGATCAGACGGCTTTGTCCCACCGCCGCCAGCAGCTGCTTGGAGGCGATGGTGGCGGGCAGTTCCGGGTAACCAAGGTGCTCGCGCCCGGCGGCAATGGCCCCGGAGGTCACGATGACAATACGGTGTCCCATGGCGTGCAACTGTGCGCACTGGCGCACAAGCTCGACGATATGGGCGCGGTTCAGGCGACGGGACCCGCCTGTTAAAACACTGGTGCCCAGTTTTACCACCAGCGTCTGGCTTTCACTCATGATTCTCTGCCGTTCAAAAGGAATATCGATATCGAGCTGATGTTGTAGCAGGAGTCGGCCCGCTTGCCAACACCCGGGGCGGCGGGCGCGCCATTTTATTGCGCGGGATCGGGCATTCTGGAGAGGGAATGTGACAAAAATATGTCAGATACATTTAAATACCCTTTTTTATAAAAAGTTCCATCTTGTCATAAATATTTAATATCCCGGCGTTAAAAAACCTCCAGTTTTTGATGGGCGAGCGCCCGCAATTGAATAGCGCGTATAAATAAATCACCAGGACTGAATAATGAAAAAGAGTACTCTGGCATTAATGATGATGGGCTTTGTGGCTTCAACAGCGACGCAGGCAGCGGAAGTTTATAATAAGAACGCGAACAAGCTGGATGTGTACGGCAAGATCAAAGCCATGCACTATTTCAGCGACTATGACAGCAAGGATGGCGATCAGACCTACGTGCGTTTCGGTATTAAAGGCGAAACGCAGATTAACGACGACCTGACCGGCTATGGCCGTTGGGAATCTGAATTCTCCGGTAACAAAACCGAGAGCGACTCCAGCCAGAAAACCCGTCTGGCGTTCGCCGGCGTGAAGCTGAAGAACTACGGCTCCTTCGATTACGGTCGTAACCTTGGCGCCCTGTACGACGTGGAAGCCTGGACCGATATGTTCCCGGAATTCGGCGGCGATTCCTCTGCCCAGACCGATAACTTTATGACCAAGCGCGCCAGCGGCCTGGCGACCTACCGCAACACCGACTTCTTCGGTCTGGTGGATGGCCTGGATCTGACCCTGCAGTACCAGGGTAAAAACGAAGGCCGTGAAGCGAAGAAACAGAACGGCGACGGCGTCGGCACCTCGTTAAGCTATGATTTCGGCGGCAGCGACTTCGCCGTCAGCGCAGCCTACACCAGCTCCGACCGTACCAACGATCAGAACCTGCTGGCCCGCGGCCAGGGTTCGAAAGCGGAAGCCTGGGCGACCGGCCTGAAATATGACGCCAACAATATCTACCTGGCGACCATGTACTCTGAAACCCGCAAGATGACCCCGATCAGCGGCGGCTTTGCCAACAAAGCGCAGAACTTTGAAGCGGTGGCGCAGTATCAGTTCGACTTCGGTCTGCGTCCGTCCCTCGGCTATGTGCTGTCGAAAGGGAAGGATATCGAAGGGGTGGGGAGTGAAGATCTGGTTAACTACATCGACGTGGGCCTGACCTACTACTTCAACAAAAACATGAACGCCTTCGTGGATTACAAAATCAACCAGCTGAAAAGCGATAACAAACTCGGCATCAACGATGACGACATCGTCGCGCTGGGTATGACCTACCAGTTCTGATTAACCGCAGAACCACCCGCCGCAGCCCTGGCTGCGGCTTTTTTTTAGCGGCGATTCTTCGCCAGATGCAGGGTGTCGCTGTTCATGGTGATCTGCGCGTTATACTCCTTCGGCAGACGACGCGCCTGATAGAACGCCGATTCCCAGTAAGGGTTGTCCAGCGAAGAGCGCATCACGCCCTGGCTGCTCGAGGCGTGAAGGAAATTATGATCGGTATCGTAAAAGCCAACGTGCATCCCGGCCCGGGTGCGGAAGAACACCAGATCGCCGGGACGTAAATCCCGCTTATTGACCCGCACGCCCATGTGCAGCAGCTCGCGGGTGGTGATCCGCTCCATCGGCAGGTTAAAGCGATCCTTCAGCGTGCGCCAGACGAAACCCGAGCAGTCGACGCCGCTTTGTTCAGTACCGCCCCATTCATAGGGGGTTCCCTGCCAGGTGTGCATCTGATCATGCAGGGCCGCCACCACCGGGATCAGATCGTCCGATCCGCTATCAATGGTCATATCCGCATGAGATTTTGTGTTCTTTGCCTGTTTCGGTGAGGAGGAGCATCCTGCCAACAACAAAAAAGGAATTAAAAAGAGAGCATGCGTCAGTTTTGGCTTCATATCGTTATTTTCGAAGTAGCAAGCAGACTGCTTTGTTTTATAGCCGATTAAAAACCACGGCTGAATAAGCCGAGGCCGCCTTTACGTTTATTTACGATTAAAAATAAACAACCTCGGGATGGGTCAGCCATAAAGGGCAGTTGTCACTTCGCAACGGTCTGTGCCAGGATGCTGACAGGAACATTTCACGAGGCATTCCATGACGCATTACGCCATCTCTAGCGAGACTTTGCCCGGCGCCGCTTTCGACGCGGGGTGGATGACGTCTGCGCCTCATCATCGCTTCGCCACGCTCTGCCCACCGCCTCCCCCTCCAGACCGGGTAGTTTTCGGCGCTTAACGCCGTCTTTAGCAGGCGCTTACCTGCCGGTATGACGCTTGATACCTTGTGTTTGACGTTCTGGAGCATGCTATGCACGTTCGCTATTCTCTGCTCGCCTCGCAGGCGACAACGGCCCTTTTTGTGCTGCTGTGGGGCAGCGCGGCCATCTTCACCCGCTGGGGACTGGATAACGCCTCGCCGATGGCGCTGCTGGTCTTTCGTTTTCTGGTTGCCCTGGTCGCGCTGGCGCCGCTGGCTATCGTCCGTCGGCGCTGGCTGCCCGCGCCGGGCACCCGCCTGCAAACAGCGGCCACCGGTCTGATGCTGATTGGCGGCTATTCGGTCTGTTACTTCGAGGCGATGGCCAACGGCGTGACGCCGGGACTTATCGCCACCATCATGGGGATCCAGCCCATCCTTACGCTTTGCGTGGTGGAGCGCCGCCTGCAGGGGCGGCGGCTGTCAGGACTGCTGCTTGCCCTGGCGGGGCTGGTGCTATTGGTGTGGCGCAGCCTGGCGGCCTCACCGATGGCGACGGTGGGGATCCTGTTTGCGCTGGCGGCGCTGCTGCTGATGACCTTTGGCGCGCTGTGGCAAAAGCGCAGCCGTCAGGCGCCGGCGGATGTCCTGCTGCTGCAGTATGCCGTTAGTCTGGGGCTGTGCCTGCTGATTGCCCCGGTCAGCGGCTTCCAGTTTACCGTTAACGCCGGGTTGATTATTCCGGTGCTGTTTCTCGGGCTGCTGATTTCGGTGGTCGCCCAGCTACTGCTGTACCGTCTGCTGAGCGCGGGAAATATCGTCAATGTCACCAGCCTCTTTTATCTGGTGCCAGCGATCACGGCGCTGCTGGATTATCTGCTGCTGGGCAACCGGCTGCCGGCGGCGGCGATGATCGGTATGATGGCGATCGTCGGCGGGATCGTGCTGGTGTTCCGCACCGCGAAGGTCCGCGCCGGCTGATGGCGAGCCGGGCGCTGCGGCGTCCGGTTCATTTTCCTGTCATCTTTTTTACGCATGCTCCCGGCAGCTTATTTTGACCAGTAAGGGAAAGTACCATGGGCAACACGCTGACGATTTTTGATCTCGATAACACCCTGATACAGGGCGATAGCAGTACGGTCTGGAGCCAGTTTATGGTTCGCGAAGGGCTGGCGACGCAGAAGGGGTATCTTGCCCGCGAGGCGCGGCTAATGGCGGATTATGACCGGGGAGAGATGAATATCGCCGATTATGTGGCCCTGATCCAGGCGCCGCTGGCCGGAATACCGAAGTCGGACGTTGACGCACTGGTGGCCCGCTGCGTGCGCGAGGCGATCCTGCCCCGGGTCTATCCGCAGGCGTGGGAGCTCATTCGTCGTCTGCGGGCCGAGGGAGAGCAGATGCTGATTATCTCCGCCTCGGTTAGCCTGCTGGTGCAGGCGGTGGCCGCCGCGCTGGAGATCGATCAGGCGCTGGGTATTGACGTGGCGATGGTCGACGGCGGCTACAGCGGTGAAATCACCGGGATCCCCAGCTATCAGCAGGGGAAGGTGGCACGTCTGGCGCAGTGGCGCGAGGCGCATCCGCAGTATGACGGCGAGGTGACGTTCTATACCGATTCCATTAACGATCTGCCGCTGTGCCTGCATGCGGATCGCGTGCGGCTGGTCAATCCCTGTCCGCAGCTGCAGGCGGCCGGTGCCGGATACGGCTGGCCGGTGCTGAGCTGGCGGCTGGAATAGCGGAACGGATAAATGCTTGCCGGGCCTACAGACAGTCGGAGCCGGACGAGTAGGCCGGGTAAGGCGCAGCCGCCACCCGGCATAAACGCAGCTCCGTGCCTGATGCCATCGCCCGGCGGCGCTGCGCTTACCGGGCCTACGAGGTGTGATCGTGTGAGAGGCCCCGGTAGGCCGGGTAAGGCGCAGCCGCCACCCGGCGGAATAACGGTACAAGCGTAAATTTCCCTGTGCATACAGCGCCTGGCAGGGCTACAACTTCTATGTTATTTCCGGACAGATTGCGCTCCCAATATTTTTTCTGCGCTATGTCACTCATGGCGCCTGGAGCGCACAGGGGGCGGCCAGTCGCCGCCGCCCCCTGTACCCCCGGGCTCCGGC
>ERZ837590.294-NODE-294-length-46549-cov-5.737192_pt1 | contig 46549 bp, 41 predicted proteins | sample MGYA00519573_ERZ837590 | MGnify/ENA primary metagenome ERZ837590 (study PRJEB31850, sample SAMEA3708820) | human gut metagenome | biome: human gut; feature: human-associated habitat; material: faeces | place: China | collected 2014 ... | reverse complement strand
CTTTGTGCCGGATGGCGGCTTCGCCTTATCCGGCCTACGGGAGCCTCCCGTAAGCTCCTATACCCCAGGCCCGGCAAGCGCAGCGCCGCCGGGGAGGGCACCACCGGTGCCATACTCGCCTTTGTGCCGGATGGCGGCTTCGCCTTATCCGGCCTACGGGAGCCTCCCGTAAGCCCATATACCCCAGGCCCGGCAAGCGCAGCGCCGCCGGGGAGGATACCTCCGGCGCCATACCTGCTTTTATGCCGGATGGCGCTACGCTTATCCGGCCTACGGGAGCCTCCCGTAAGCTCCTATACCGTAGGCCCGGCAAGCGCAGCGCCGCCGGGCGATGACCACAGGCACGGCGCTGCTTTTATGCCGGGCGGCGGCTCACGCCTTGCCCGGCATACGGTTCGTGCGACCTGCCGTTAATTTATTCACCATTGTTGCTGAAACTGCCGGTGCTGACGGCCTCAAAATCGCTGAGACGTTCCCGGAAGGCCGGGGCAGCCCGCATGGATGCGGGCTGAGGGCCGTGTTTTGCACGGACGCTGCCTCGGCCCGACCCGAAGCCTGCAGGGATAAGTCGAAGGGACCGCGTAGCGGCGATTTTGCTGGCCGGAGCCCGGGGGTACAGGGGGCGGCGGCGACTGGCCGCCCCCTGTGCGCTCCCTGCGCCATGACAGGCATAACGCAGAAGATTAACCGGGAGCGCAATGTGCGCTGAAATCACATGCGACAAACGCTTTACCCGGATTAATAGAGTTGCATACCAATAACATTATCTCCGGCACCCCGCAGGCCCATATACCCCAGGCCCGGCAAGCGCAGCGCCGCCGGGGAGGAACCTCCGGCACTGTACCCGTCTTGTGCCGGATGGCGCTACGCTTATCCGGCCTACGGGATCCTCCCGCAGGCTTATACTGCGCCGCCGAGTAACAAACGCCAGGCAGCCTATCTCACGCCTTCTGCTTGGCCTCGGACTCCTGGCTGCTGTTCAGCGCCAGCGAGACCGCCAGCGTCTGGGCCAGACACAGGGAAGCAACCTGCGAACGGAAGCCATCCACCTGCGCTTCACGCACCACAAAGCAGACATCGCTGAAGGCCGCCAGCGGGCTGACCTGGCTGTCGGTAATGGCGATCTGCCGCGCTTTGCGCTGCGCGCCCAGCTCCACCAGCTCGACCACTTCCCGGGCGTACGGCGAGAAGCTCACCGCCACTACCACGTCTTTCGGACCGACCAGGCTCAGCTGCTCGGTGAACATGCCGCCGAGGCCGTCGATCAGAAAGGCTTTGCGATCGAGGTGACGCAGCGCATAGGTCAGATAAGAGGCGACGCTAAACGACCGGCGCAGACCAATGACGTAGATATTTTCCGCCTCGCCCAGCAGGGCCACCGCGCGCTCCAGATCATCGCTGGAGGTCTGCATCGCCAGCTGCTGCAGCGCCTGGTTGTTCACCATCGTGAACATATTGAGGATTTCCGTTGGCGTTTCCGGCGGGCTGGACTCATCGCTGGTGGTCTGGCGGAAAAGACGGGCGCGCTCGGTATAGTTGGCGGTCTCTTCCATCAAATGTTGCTTGAACATCTGTTTCATTTCGTTAAAGCCGCTGAAGCCGAAGGCGTTGGCAAAACGAATCAACGTGGAAGGGGGAACATCCGCCTGTTGCGCAATGGAGGCCACGGTATCGAAAGCCACGCTATTGCTGTTATCAAGGATATAGCGGGCGACCTGTTTCAGGCGTTTGCTTAACGTATCGTAGCGACGCCTGATTTCATCCTGCAGGATGGTCAGCTGTGTTGGGTTATTGGCCATAAAGTGCGCTCTGAGAAAATGGAAGGAATATGGCTTCCAGTGTACCAAATGAAGCGAATTTTTCATTTATTGCGACGAAATACGCGATTCATTTCACGAAGAAACAGAAAAACGCCCGCTCCGCAAGGTGACGGAGACGGGCGTCGGGGGATCAGCGGCGGGCTTCGCGCCAGTAGCCAATAAGCGTCAGGTAGTTGCGTTTCACTTCCTCTATCAGGGCCTCATCGCTGAGCTCACCCTGCATCCAGCGCCGCGACGGCTGGCCAAAGATGGTGCGCCCGACGGCGAAACCTTTGATCATCGGGTGTGCGGCCGCCTCGGCGAAACCGGCGCGCAGTTTGTCGGAAGGCGCGTCAAGCCCGAGGATCAGGATCCCGCGGCTCCACGGATCTTCACGCTCGATAAGCGCGGTGATCTGCTGCCAGCTGGCGCTGGAGAGCGGCGGCAGCTTCCACCAGTCCGGCTTGATCCCCAGCTGATAGAAGTGTTCCAGCATGGTGTGGTAATGGCGCTCGTCTTTGTCCGGGCCATTTTCCGGCAGGATCACCTCCAGCAGCAGTTCATGGCCTGACTTGTTACAGGCCTGCCAGACCTCGAGCAGCAGGGCATCCTGCTCTGCACGCAGCGCCGCCGGGTCGTCCGGGTGATAGAAGACCAGGCATTTGACGACATGCTCCAGCGGCCAGTCGATCAGCTGCGAGCCGATGTTGCCATGCTCCAGACGCAGCGGTCGCGAGCTGGGCAGTTCGATAGGGCGGCCGATCCACCAGCCCTTGCCGGTAATGGCGTTGAGCGCACGCTGGCCGTAGGTGCCGTCGGCCAGAATGCCGCTGCGCTGATCGAGACCTGCCTCCTGCGCCGCCGCTTCGGCCGCGGCCAACAACAGCAGCTTGAGCTGCGGAATGCAGGCTTCGTCGCGCCCGGTCTCCCGCGCCAGATCGGCCAGCTGTTTGCGATGGTCGAAGGCGAAAATGCACAGCTCCGGCCACTGTTGACGGCGGCTGGTGACCCGGTGCAGGTGGTTGAGGCGCTCGTCGACGTCCGGGCGCGGCACCGATTCGGCGCGCTGCAGGTAGTCATCAAGTTCGACTTTGGTCGGCATCGCCGGCGCGCAGCCGTGGCGGGAGACCACCAGCGCCCCGCAGGCGTTGGCGTAACGGCAAGCCTGCTCCCAGCCTTCGTCGTTGAGCCAGCCGCGCAGCAGACCCGACATAAAGGCATCCCCGGCGCCCAGTACGTTGAGAACCTCCACGCGCACGCCCTGCTGTAGCGGCACCTGGTCCCAGCTGTCCGGGATGTCGCCTTCCAGCACCACGCAGCCCATCGGCCCGCGCTTGCAGACGAGAGTGGCTTTGGTGGCATTGCGCACATTTTTCAGCGCGGTCAGGGTATCGGTGCTGCCCCCGGCAATATGAAACTCTTCTTCGGTTCCAACCACCAAATCGAATAGATGCAGCACTTCCTGCAGCTGGCTGGTGACCGGTCCGGACTCAATGAAACGGGTTTCGCCATCGCCGAGCGAGGTGAGCCCCCACAGCACCGGCCGGTAATCGATATCCAGCGCGGTACGCAGGCCGTGACGGCGGGCGTACTCCAGCGCCTTCAGCACCGCGGCGCGGGTGTTGGCGTGCGACAGGTGGGTGCCAGTCACCGCCAGCGCCCGGGAGGAGGCAATATACTCCTCGCTAATGTCGTCAGGCGTTAAGGCCATATCGGCGCAGTTATCGCGGTAGAAAATCAGGGGGAAGGTCTCCTGATCCTTAATCCCCAGCATCACCAGCGCGGTCAGGCGAGATTTGTCGGTAATCAGATACTCGGTATCCACCCCGGCGCGGTTGAGCGTTTCGCGCAGGAAACGGCCGTTGTGTTCATCGCCAACGCGCGCCAGCATGGCCGATTTCAGCCCCTGAATCGCGGTGCCAAAGGCCACGTTGCCGGAGGAGCCGCCCAGATATTTCGCGAAACTGGCAACGTCTTCTAGCCGCGAACCAATCTGCTGGGCATAGAGGTCGACGGCCACCCGACCTATACAGATGACGTCGAGCCGCTTTACTGCTGCATTCATAGCTAGGATTTCCTTTTTGGTGTCTGCTGCCTGGAAGGGTCGGGATCCCGACGTCGACTCCGTGAACAGCCTGAGGGTTATTGGTTACCCTTAGTTTGAGAAATAAATATTTCATTTGCAAACTCGTTCGAAATTAAAAAACCAAAAGTGTGAGGGATCTACCACTCTGCCGCACTGAGCCTCGCGCGAGCGCGGATCGCCCCCTCTGTCGACCCGGGGGAAAATGAAACGCCAAATGGCATCCATTTACCTATGATTTTTAAGGGGATATTGCCGTCTGGTGCGGCAAAAAAGGGCCCGAAAACGTGTCTGGAATGTAAGTGAAACGTATGAAATGGGTAGAGAGTTTGATCCTTCTCGCAAAATGAAATATTTCTTCTGTATTTGTATTTAATGAAAAAAATGTTTGCCTATAATCCACAGGTATTCCAGTGACGTGAACGACGGCCCCGGCGGCATCGGCGCGACGCCACACACAAATACTGAACAATAAGGATTGTGCATCATGGGCAAACTGAGACTGACAACGGCGCAGGCGCTGGTGAAGTTCCTCGATAACCAGTACCTGGAAGTGGATGGCGTAGAGCTGAAATTCGTGAAAGGCATTTTCGCGATTTTCGGCCATGGCAACGTCCTGGGGCTGGGGCAGGCGCTGGAGCAGGACAGCGGCGATATGCGCGTCTATCAGGGGCGCAACGAGCAGGGGATGGCCCACGCGGCCACCGGTTTTGCCCGCCAGGCCCTGCGCCGGCAGATTATCGCCTGCACCTCCTCCATCGGTCCGGGAGCGGCCAACATGATCACCGCCGCCGGCACCGCCAGCGCCAACCGCATCCCGCTGCTGCTGCTGCCGGGCGATGTCTTCGCCACCCGCCAGCCGGATCCGGTGCTCCAGCAGATTGAACAGAGCTACGATCTCAGCATCAGCACCAATGACGCCTTCCGCGCAGTCAGCAAATACTGGGACCGCATTACCCGCCCGGAACAGCTGATGAGCGCCTGCATCAACGCCATGCGCGTCCTGACCGACCCGGCGGAAACCGGCGCGGTAACGCTGTGCCTGCCGCAGGACGTGCAGGGCGAAGCCTGGGATTACCCGGAATCCTTCTTTGCGCGCCGCGTGCACCGTCTCGACCGCCGCCCGGCCAGCGCCGCGCAGCTGGCGGACGCCGTGGCGGCCATCAAAGGCAGCCGTAAACCGCTGATCGTCTGCGGCGGCGGGGTGAAATACTCCGGCGCGGGCGAAGCGCTGTCCCGTTTTGCCGAGCGCTACGGGGTGCCCTTCGCCGAAACCCAGGCCGGGAAGGGGACGGTGGTCTCTTCTCACCCCCTGAACGTCGGCGGCGTCGGCGAAACGGGCTGCCTGGCGGCGAACCTGCTTGCGAAAGAGGCCGACCTGGTGATCGGCGTCGGCACCCGCTTCAGCGATTTTACCACCGCCTCGAAATGGATTTTCCAGCACCCGGAGGTGCGTTTCCTGAATATTAACGTCAGCAACTTCGACGCCTGGAAGCTGGACGGCATTGCCATGCTGGCGGACGCCCGGGAAGCGATGACCGCTCTCGACGCGGCGCTGGCGGACAGCGGCTGGCAGGCCGGCTGGGGCGCGCAGATCGAGAGTGTGCAGAGCCGTCAGTTAAAAGAGACCCAGCGCGTCTACCAGGCGGTGTGGCAGGAGAAATCCTTTGTGCCGGAGATCGACGATCATCTCGATCGTGAATCGGTGTATCGCGAGTTCCGCCAGATCACCGACTCCACCCTGACCCAGAGCAGCGTTCTTGGGGTACTGAATGAAACGCTGCCGGCCGAGGCGGTGATCGTCGCGGCGGCGGGCAGCCTGCCAGGCGATCTGCAGCGCGTCTGGCGCAACCGCGCGGAAAACACTTACCACGTGGAGTACGGCTACTCCTGCATGGGATACGAAGTCAACGCCGCGCTGGGCGTGAAGCTGGCGCAGCCGCAGAGCGAAGTCTACTCCCTGGTCGGCGATGGCTCGTTCATGATGCTGCACTCTGAGCTGGTCACCTCCCTGCAGGAGCGGGCGAAGATCAACGTCGTGCTATTCGACAACATGGCCAACGGCTGCATCAACAACCTGCAGATGGAGCACGGGATGGACAGCTTCGGCACCGAGTTCCGCTACCGTCAGCCGGAAACCGGCCAGCTACAGGGCGGCCTGGTGCCGGTGGACTTCGCCACCATCGCCGCCGGCTACGGCTGCAAAACCTGGCGCGTCACTACCCTGGACGAACTGCGCCACGCGCTGGACGCCGCCCGTCGCGAAACGGTCAGCACTCTGATTGATATTAAAGTGCTGCCGAAGACCATGGTGCACAAATACGGCAGCTGGTGGAACGTTGGGGTCGCCCAGACGGCGCTCTCTGAGCGGATCCGCAAGGTGGCGCAAATGATTAATGAAAAGCGCGCCCAGGCGCGTGATTACTAAAACGAACATCCACTCTGAATCCTACAGACTTACGGAGAAAACCATTATGTCGCTCAAATTAGGTGTCATCGGCGCTGGCGCTATCGGTAAAGAACACATCCGTCGCTGCACCCAGGTTCTGCAGGGGGCCACCGTTGTGGCGGTGTCTGATATCAATGCCGACAACGCCCGCGCGGCGGTCGCGCTGCCGGGCGTGCAGGCGGAAGTCTACGCCGACGGCCACGACGTGATTAACGCCAGCGATGTCGATGCCATCCTGGTCACCTCCTGGGACCCGACCCACGAAGAGTACACCCTGGCCGCCATCGCCGCCGGTAAGCCGGTATTCTGCGAAAAACCGCTGGCGATGACCGCGGAAGGCTGCCGCCGCATCGTCGATGCCGAAATGAAGGCCGGCCGTCGTCTGGTGCAGGTTGGCTTTATGCGCCCGTACGACGAAGGCTATCTGGCGCTGAAAAAAGTGATCGACGATGGCGATATCGGCGCGCCGCTGATGCTGCGCTGCGCCCACCGCAACCAGTCGGTCGGCGAGAACTACACCACCGATATGGCGATCACCAACACCCTGATCCACGAGCTGGACGTGCTGCGCTGGCTGCTGAACGATGACTACCGTTCCGTGCAGGTGCGCTTCCCGCGCTCCACCTCGCACACCCATGCGCGCCTGAAAGATCCGCAGATCGTCTCCTTTGAAACCAAAAAAGGCACCCTGATCGACGTCGAAGTGTTCGTGAACTGCCAGTACGGGTATGACATCCAGTGCGAAGTGGTTGGCGAGACCGGGATTGCCCGTCTGCCGGAGCCGTCTGCCGTCCAGATGCGCAAGTCCGCCAACCTGTCGACCGCCATTCTGACCGACTGGAAAGACCGCTTTATCAAAGCCTACGACGTCGAGCTGCAGGCCTTTATCAACGACGTCAAAGCCGGCCAGCTGCACGGCCCGTCGGCCTGGGACGGCTACGCGGCGTCGGTGGCGGCGGATGCCTGCATTAAAGCGCAGGGAACCAGCGAGCCGGTTGAGGTGACGCTGCCTGAGTGCCCGGCATTCTACAAACGTTAAGCGCGTTTTGCTGACGGAACTTCTTTGCACAGGTAACGACGATGAAAATTGCCTTTGATGTGGATGTCATTAAGGACCTCGGGATCACCCGCATGGTCCATCAGGTAGCGGAGTGGGGCTACAAGTACATTGAACAGTCGCCGCACCCGCAGATTAACCCGTTCTACAAGCACCCGCGCGCCAGCCGGGAGATCATGGCGGAGTACAAGCAGGCGCTGCGCGATACCGGCCTTGAGCTGTCGTCGTTTATCTGCGTCTACCGCTGGTCCGGCCCGGACGAACTGCGCCGTCAGGCGGCGGTGAAAAACTGGAAACGGCTGGTGGAAATTGCGGTGGAGATGGGCGTTCAGGTGATCAACACCGAGTTCTCCGGCGATCCGAATCAGCCTGAGATCTGCGATGAAATGTTCTATCGCTCAATGGAAGAGCTGTTGCCGATTTTTGAGCGGGAAGGCATCCGCGTGGAGATCCAGGCGCATCCCTGGGATTTCTGCGAAGAGAACAATGAAACCGTCGATATCGTGAAGTCGTTCCGCAGCGATAACGTGAAGTACGTCTACAGCGTGCCGCACACCTTTTTCTACGACAAAGGCGTCGGCGACGTGGCGAGCATGCTGCGCTATGCCGGGAGCGATCTCTCCCATGTCCTGATTGCGGACACCCGCAATCATACGAAACATTGCCGCTATATCGTTAACCCGCCGGGCGTGGATGCCGTGGTGCACCAGCACGTAGGCGTCGGGGAAGGGGATGTGGATTTCGACGCGCTGTTCCGCACCCTGCGCGAAATGAAATTCGCCGAGCAGACCTTCAAGGTCGGCGGGGAGCCGATTGTCGCCACCTCGCTGTTTGGCTACCCGGAAAAAATGAAATACCAGGCAGTGGAAACCCGTGAACTTATTGAACGTGAATTGCTGCGCCGGTAAGGCGCAGCGGCAGGAGCCCTACTATGAACAAAGATAACGTCAAACTGGCTATCGCCCCAATCGGCTGGACTAACGATGATATGCCGGAGCTCGGCAGCGAAAACACCTTCCAGCAGATCGTCAGCGAAATGGCGCTGGCCGGCTTTACCGGCAGCGAAGTCGGCAGCAAATATCCGCGCGACCCGGCGGTTCTCAAGCCGATGCTGGATATCCGCGGCATTCAGATCTGCAACGCCTGGTTCAGCACCTTTTTCGCCAACGGCCAGCGGGAAAAAACCATTGATGAATTCGTCAATCACATGAACTTCCTTCATGCGATGGGGGCGAAAGTGATTGGCTGCTCCGAGCAGAGCGGCAGCATCCAGGGGCTGGATAAACCGATCCTCGGCGATGCGAAGCCGTGCTTCAGCGAAGAAGAGTGGCAGCGGGTGGCAGAAGGCTACAACACCCTCGGCCGCCTGGCGGCGGAGAAGGGAATGCAGGTCTGTCTGCATCACCACATGGGCACCGGCATTCAGACCACCGCGGAAATCGACAAATTTATGTCGCTGGTGGACGAGCGCGTCTTCCTGCTGTTCGACACCGGCCACGCCTGGTATTCCGAAGGCGGCGAAGCGCCGATGCTGGCGATCCTCAAAAAGTATCTGCCGCGCATCAACCACGTCCATCTGAAGGACGTCCGCCCGCCGGTGATCGACCAGGTGCGCCGTGACGGCCTGTCGTTCCTCGACGGCGTGAAAAAAGGCACCTTCACCGTCCCGGGCGACGGGGTGATCGATTTCCGTCCTGTGTTCAAGCTGCTGGACGACTTTGGCTATAAAGGCTGGATGGTAGTGGAAGCTGAGCAGGATCCTGCTCTGGCCAATCCTTTCGAATACGCCGTCAAAGCGCGCAAATATATTCGCGAAACGGCAGGGATCTAATCGTTGTGACATTTTCAGGCCATACCGGGTATGGCCTGCTTTTTTCCTTTCACAACCGGACTCAGGGCTTAACCACAGCGCCGGACAGTTCCCTCTCCCTCAGGGAGAGGGCCGGGGTGAGGATGACGATGACGGGTAAAGCGTCACTTCACTTCCGCCAGCGCGGTCTTATCCACATACGGTTTCATCAGCGCGTCGGCTTCCTTCTGCGCCGCCTGCACCGCCGCTTCCGGCGTCACTTTGGCATCATTGACCACCGCCGCCAGCTGGTTCTCCATCGCCTTACGCACCGCCACGGTCTCCCAGGTGGAGTACCATGGATGGGCGTACTTCAGCTGCTCAAGGGCGATCGCCGCCCGCGGATCCTGCTGCAGATAGGCCTTCATCTCCGGCGTATCGTATGACGCCTTGCGCGGCGAGAAGTAGCCGGTGAAGCGGCTCCACGCGCCGTTCACCTCGGGGCTCACCAGATAGGTCAGGAACTGATACGCCGCTTTCTTCTGCGCGTCGTTGATGCCTTTAAAGCTCACCAGGCTGGCGCCGCCGATCGGCACCGCGCGCTGCTCTTTGGCCGGCAGCATCGCCACCCCAAGCTCAAAATCTTTGCTGTTCTCGCGCATAAAGCCCAGCGCGCCGGTGCTGAGCATCGCCATCCCGAGCTTGCCGGAGAAGAACGCGGCGCTGATCTGCTTCGAGTTCAAGACCCCGGACGGCATCACCTTGTCCTTGTAGATCAGATCCTGCCAGAAGCGCAGAGCGCCGATGGCGGTCGGCGAGTTGTAGTAGACCTCGCCCGGATAGTCTTCGTTAAAGTATTTCCCGCCGTTGGCGCGCACCAGCGCCGAGAAGATCCAGCCGCCGTAGTCGTCGTTGGTCGACGGCAGCATGATCCCCCACTGGCCTTTGCTTTCGTCGGTCAGCTTTTTGGCATCGGCCAGCAGCTCGGCCCAGGTCTGCGGCGGCTGTTTGATCCCGGCCCGATCGAACATCGTCTTGTTGTAGTAGAGGATCGGCGTCGAGTTATGGAACGGGATCGCATAGGTGGTGCCCATCACCTGGGCGTTCTTATGCATCGCGGGCCAGAATTCCTTTTGCAGAAAATCGCCGGCCTTTTGATCGCCATATTTAAACAGCTCATCCATCGGCAGGATCTCATCCTTCAGCGCCAGATCGGTGGTGAAGTTGGCGGACATAATCACCAGCACCGGCGGCTGGCCGGCCTTCTGCGCCGATTCGGCTTTGATCTTGGTGGTGTCGTAGTTGCCGGTGAAGATCCCGCGCACTTCAACATCCTGCTGCGAGTCGTTGAATTGCTTAATGACGCGGGTCATCTCCATGGTCAGCTTGCCGTCCACCGGCGCCGGGAACATGAAGTCTATTTTCTCTTTTGCCAGCGCCGCGCCGCTCAGGGCTAGGCTGAGGCCAACCGCGACTAGCGTAAAAGGTTTAAACATGATTACACTCCATCAACAAATTATGCTGGGTCTCAGCATGAAAAAGATGCACATCGGCAGGTGAGAAGCCGACCAGTAGCGACTCGCCTTTCTCCGGCACCGTGCCGCGGTGGCGGCGGCTAAAGCGCAGGGTGCCGATCGGGGTGCTGACGTGGAGCAGGTAATCGGCTCCCATCAGTTCTCGTTGCAGAACGGTGGCCGGCAGGCGCAGATGGCCCTCTTCCACGCGGTCGGTAATATGTTCCGGGCGAACGCCCAGCCAGACGCGGGTCTGATCCCGGTGGCGCGGCGGCAGCGGATGGCGCTGTTCTCCCAACAGTACTTCACCGTTGGCGCAGGGCAGCGACAGGAGGTTCATCGCCGGCGAACCGATAAACCCGGCGACGAACAGGTTGGCCGGGTTGGCATACAGATATTCTGGCCGCCCGACCTGCTGCACGTGGCCGCCGTTCATCACCACGATGCGGTCGGCCATCGACATCGCCTCGGTCTGATCGTGGGTCACATAGATGGTGCTGGTTTTCAGCTGCTGGTGGAGCGCCATAATGCTGTCGCGCACTTCGCTGCGTAGGCGGGCGTCGAGGTTGGAGAGCGGCTCGTCCATCAGGAACAGCCGCGGATTGCGCACAATCGCCCGGGCCATCGCCACCCGCTGGCGCTGGCCGCCGGAGAGCTTCGCCGGTTTGCGGTCAAGCAGCGCCTCCAGCTGCAGCATCTGCGCCACTTTGTCCACCCGCGGCTGCCAGCTGCTTTTCTCTTCCTTGCGCACCTTCATGCCGAAGGTGATGTTGTCGCGCACCGACAGATGGGGGAACAGGGCATAGTTCTGGAAGATCATCGCGAAGTTGCGCTCGCGCGGCGTGGCGGCGGTGATGTTCTCATCATGCAGCCAGATTTGGCCTTCGCTGACCGGCTCCAGCCCGGCGAGCAGGCGTAGCAGGGTGCTTTTCCCGCAGCCCGACGGGCCGACCAGCACCACGAATTCGCCTTCGTGAATATCCAGCGACAGGGCGCTGAGCGCCGGCTTGCCGTCGAAACGTTTACTGATGTTTTGCAGACTGAGCATAGCGGTTAGCGCTCTTCCGTTGGGCAACTGATGTTTTCGTCGTACAGCCACGGGCCGGCGTAGTGGGCCAGCGAGTGCTGGTAGCTCACCCACTGATCGCCGACCTGACGGTGCATCAGGCACGAGGCCGGGGAGAGGTCGTAATAGGGCCGGGTATCTTCGTGGCAGTACGGCACCTGATGGACGGTACCGGGGATAGTGGAGATCAGCGCCTGGCGATACTGGGTCATGGTCAGGCTGTGGTTATGGCCGCAGAAGATGCGCGTCAGCGACGGGAAACGCTCCACCAGCGCCAGCAGACGGTGGCCGTTTTCGCAGGCGATCGGGTCCATCTGCGCATTGCCCAGCGGCAGCGGCGGGTGGTGCATAAAGATCGTTGCCGGTTTGTCGCCGCCCTCGAACAGCTGGGCCTCCAGCCAGCCGATGGTCTCGTCGGTCAGCCAGCCTTTTGACGTGCCGGCATGACTGGAATCGATAAACAGCAGGCGGGTGGCGAAGTCATCCACCGCATAGCGCATATTTTGCGGATCGTTGCCCAGCTGCGGGCACAGCGGGTGAAGATGCTCGAGAAAATGGGCTTTGTCGTCGTGGTTGCCGGGGATCAGATACAGCGGATAGTTCAGGCTGCCGAGGATCTGGCGGGCCACCTGATACTCCTCCGGGCGGCCGCAGTTGACGATATCCCCGCTCACCACCACCGCGTCCGGGCGCTCGCGCAGCGCGTTAAGCTGGGAGACCACGTCGGCGTTGGCGGCATTGACGTCGATAAAGCCGTACAGCTTCTCGCCGCGGCTGCGGAAATGGGTATCGGAAATGTGCGCTAACAGCATGAATCACTCCTTATTTGATTCCGGAGAAGCCGAAGCTCCGCAGGAACTGTTTCTGAAAAAGGATGAACGCCAGCATCAGCGGCAGGCAGACCATCAGCGTCCCGGCGCCGATGGTGCCCCACTGGCCGCCGGATTCGGCGCCCATGGAGAAGGAGACCAGCCCGACGGTCAGCACCTGCTTATCGGGATCGTTGAGCATCATCAGCGGCCACAGGTACTCGTTCCAGTGGTAGGTAATGCTGACGGTGGCGAAGGCCAGCACCGACGGCCAGGACATCGGCAGCAGCACGCGGAACAGCACCTGCCACCAGCGGCAGCCCTCCATCAGCGCCGCCTCCTCCAGCTCTTTCGGGATGGCGAGGAACGCCTGACGCATCAGGAACACGCCGAACGCCGAGGTGAAGTAGGGCATCATCACCCCGGTGAGGGTGTTGAGCAGGCCGAAGGTTTTCAGGGTTAGCATGTTCGGCACCATCATCACCACCGGCATGATCATCAGCTGCACCAGGAACAGGAGAAACAGCGTCTGCTTGCCGCGAAACTCGTGGCAGGCGAAGACGTAGCCGGCGGTGGTGATGGTCAACAGCTGCACGCAGAAGGTGCCGAAGGTGAAGATAAGGGTGTTGGCGTACAGGCTCAGCCAGTCGGCGCTGTTCCAGGCGTCGCGGAAGTTATCGAGGGTCAGCGGCAGGCGGGGCAGAAGCGACGCCATATCGTCGCCGAAGGTGGTAGCGCTGAACGAGGTCGCCAGCATCCAGATAAACGGGCTGACCCACAGCAGCGCCAGGCAGCACATTAATACTGTGAGCGTAAAGGGCGACGAGCGGCGCAGGCGCAGCCACAGCGGACGGGCGGCGGCGGGCGTGCGGACCAGCAGCGGCGAGATTTCAGCGCTCATAGTGGGCTCCTTTCTCCAGCAGTTTCAGGTTAATCAGCGAGAAGGCGAACAGCCCGGCCAGGGTGAGGAAGGTGGCGGCGGAGGCTTTACCGAGGTCGTGGGTATCCCAGGCGAGATTCTGGATGTAATAGAGCAGCACGGTGGTGGCGTTGTCCGGCCCGCCGCGGGTCATCACCGCCACGTGGTCGATCTGGGTGATGGAGTAGATCAGCGCGGTGGTGATCACAAAGCTCAGGGTCGGGCGCAGCAGCGGTAGCGTGACCTTAAAAAAGACCTGCGTGCGGGTAGCCCCCTCCATCAGCGCCGCTTCCCGCGTCGAGGCCGGAATGCTCTGCAGCCCGGCGAGGAAAAACAGCATGTAGTAGCCGGCGAACTTCCACACGCCGATCAGCGCCAGGGCCAGCAGCGCGCTGTTGCTGCGCCCCAGCCAGTTGTTGTTCATCGGCCCGAACAGCTTCGCCAGATAGTGGTCGAGCAGGCCGAGGCCGGGCATAAAGATAAACAGCCACAGCGCGGCGGCGCTGACCATCGGGATAATCATCGGGAAGAAAAAGGCGGTGCGCAGCCAGCGGTTGACGCGATGGTTCTCGCTGAGGGCGACCGCCAGCAGCAGGGCGAGTGTCACCCCGGGCACCACCGTCAGCAGGATATAGAGCAGATTATTGACCAGCGACTGCCAGAAAACGCCGTCGGCAAACAGGCGGGCGAAGTTATCCAGCCCGACGTACTGCGCGCCGTCGCTGGCCATGCGGGTATCAAACAGGCTGTCATACACCGAACGCCCCAGCGGGAACCAGGTAAACAGCAGTAAAAACAGCAGGGAAGGCGACAGGATCAGCCAGGGAAGCCAGGTCTTTCTCATGGTGACGCGCATCTCGTTCAGCCATTTATCGAAGCCCGGATTGTGGGAAGCAATGACTACAGAGGCATGGCGGGGAGATGACGGTTTGATGAAGCGACGGGGAAAACGCCGGGCGAGCGGGCCGCCCGGCGGGAGAGAACCATCAGAAGTCGGCTTTCAGCACCGCGCGGTAGCGGGCTTTGCCTTCGCGAACGTGCTTCAGCGCTTCGTTAATCTGCGACATCGGGAACAGCTCGGTGGTCGGAGCCACTTTGCTGCGCCCGGCAAATTTCATCAGCGTGCGCAGTTCGGACGGATTACCGGTCGCCGAGCCGGAGATGCTGCGGTCGCCGCCGATCAGGGTAAAGGCCGGCACCGGGAACGGCTTCATCACCGCGCCGACGGTGTGGAAATTGCCGCCGTAAGCCAGCGCCTGGAAGTACGGCTGCCAGTCGAGGTCCACCGCCACGGTGTTGATGATCAGGTCGAACTGACCGGCCAGCGCTTTTAAGGCTTCAGGATCGCGGCTGTTGACCACGCGATCGGCGCCCATCGCCAGCACTTCCTGCTCTTTCGCCGGGTTGGAGCTGAAGGCGGTCACTTCCGCGCCCATCGCCCGCAGCAGCTTAATAGCGATATGGCCGAGGCCGCCGATGCCGATCACCCCGACGCGGCTGGTGGCGGTGACGTGGTGGGTCAGCAGCGGTTTAAAGACGGTGATGCCGGCGCACAGCATCGGGCCGGCGGACGCCAGATCGATGCTCTCCGGCAGGGGGATCACCCACTGCCAGTCGGCGCGCAGCTTATTGGCGAAGCCGCCGCGGTTGAGAATGGTCGGCACCGAGCCTTCCAGACAGTTGATCTGGTTGCCGCTGATGCAGGCGTCGCAATGGCCGCAGCTGCGCGCCGTCCAGCCGATGCCGACCTTCTGGCCAATCTTCAGCCCTTTATCCTGCGCCGCGCTGCCCAGCGCCGCCACCCGGCCAATCACTTCGTGACCGGCCACCAGCGGGTAGCTCGACATCCCCCATTCGTTGTCGATCATCGACAGGTCCGAATGGCAGATCCCGCAGTATTCCACTTCAACTTCGACATCTTCCGGCTGCAGCTCGCCGGCATCGTATTCCCACAGCGACAGATCGGCGCCCGCTTCTTTGGCGGCGTAGCTTTTAATGATGCTCATGTTCATTTCCTTGGGGTTGGCGTGATAACCCAGAAAGTGTAGAGCATGGTATTCCCCGGCGCTTGGCAATCGGAGGGGTCGCGAAGCGGGCGGGCCAGCCGCCCGTTAAGGTCAGCGGCTGGCGAGCGGCCACTGATTAAGGCGGATGCCGCGCTGCGGGGCGTTCTCGGCAAAATCATCCAGCACTGCGCGCACGTCCGGGTCGAGGTAGCCGACGCTATCGTGCTCGACGAGCACCACGCTCTTTTCCGGAATTTTCGCCAGCAGGGCCAGCAGATGCGGATTGTGCATAAAGGTCAGATTCTGCTGGATGCGCAGCACGTAGTGGTCATCGTAGCGCGCCAGCTGCAGCGAGTGGCGATGGCTGCGCCAGAGGCTGAATGCCATCTGGGTGGCAAGACCAATCCCGATCCCCGCCAGCATGCCGCAGGCGATAATCCCGCCGATGGTGGCGAGGAACGGGACGTACTGCGCCGCCCCTGGCGGAACTGCTCGATGAACAGCCGCGGGGTCGCCAGCTTATAGCCGGTATACAGCAGCACGGCGGCGAGGCTGGCGAGCGGGATTAAGGTTAGCAGGCCGCTGAACCACAGGCCGCAGATTAACAGCAGGACGCCGTGGATAAAGATCGACAGTTTGCTCTGCGCGCCATTGCTGACGTTCACCGAGCTGCGGACGATCACCGCGGTGATCGGCATCGCCCCCAGCACACCGGAGAGCAGGTTGCCGACGCCCTGGGCGACCATTTCACGGTTCGGCGAAGGCGGCGGATTTTGCGGGCGCAGCTTTTTCAGCGCCTCCTGGCTGAGCAGGGTTTCGAGGCTGGCGACCAGCGCCAGGGTCACCGCCACCACCCACACCGACGGATTGCGCCACGCGCTCCACGCCGGAGATTCCAGCTCGCCCAGCAGGTCGCCGAGGCTGCCGAACGCCGGCAGGGTAATACGCGGCAGAGCGGCCAGCTGCTGCGGCGCAAAATGGGTCAGCAGCAGGGTGGTCACGCAGCCGAGCAGGACGGCGATCAGCGGCCCGGGGATCCAGCGCAGGCTCTTCACCCGGCGGATAAGCGGCGAGCCCCACAGCCAGAGCACGAGCAGGCCGCCCGCGGCGACGGCAATCGCAGTGACGGAGAAAGCGGCGTTGCCCTGAACCACTTCGGCAAGTCCGGTCTCTTCCGCCGTGCCGAGCGCGACGGGGATCTGCTGCATAATCAGCAGGATGCCGATCGCCGCCAGCATGCCTTTGATGACGCTGGCGGGAACCAGCGAGATAAAGCGCCCGGCCCGCAGAATGCCGAACAGCAGCTGCAGCACGCCGGCCAGCACCAGCGCCATCAGGAAGAGGGAGAAGGAACCCAGGGATTCAATGGCGGCGACGACGATGGTGACCAGTCCGGCGGCGGGGCCGCTGACGGCGAAGCGGGAGGGGCTGAGGGCGGTGACGACCAGGCCGCCGATGATGCCAGTCAGCAGCCCGACGAAGGGCGGTAAGCCGCTGGCCTGGGCGATGCCGAGGCACAGCGGCAGGGCGACAAGGAAGACGACGATGCCGGCGAGAGAGTCCTGACGAAGCGTGTTCATGGGGCGTGCTCCTGCGGTGAGAGGTGTTCGACGAGGGTGGTTAAATGGCCGGAAGCCAGATCGTAGACGCAGCCGTGCAGGCTGAGCGGTCGCCCGCTGGCGAGCACCGTCTGCACCGGTTCACTCTCCAGCAGACGGGCGAACTGGGCGCGAACGTTGGCTTCCACCAGGGCGTCCAGCGCATGACGAGAGCGCTCCGCGTCGGCGCTGGCGCTGGCACTGGCGCCGGGGGAGGCCGCAACACAACAGTCATCGGCGATCTGCGCAATTTCGTGATGCAGGGTGTGGCGCAGCTGGCCGATGCGGCGAGCCAGCGCCGAGGACTCGTGCGCCAGCGGCAGGGTGGGCAGGGAGAGTGCCGCCTGCACCCCGCCGCAGCCGTAGTGGCCGCAGAGCACCACCCGCTCCACCTCAAGGTAGTCGAGGGCATACTGCAGGACGCTCATGACGTTGTCGTCGGCGGGATCGAGCATGTTGGCGATATTGCGGTGGACAAAGAGCTCGCCGGGCTGGCTGCCGGTGAGCACCTCGGCGGGCACGCGGCTGTCGGAGCAGCCGATCCACAGCGAGTGGGGCCGCTGCCCGTCGACCCATTTTTCGAAATAGTCCGGATCATGCTGACACTTCTGCAGCGCCCAGCTGCGGTTGCGGGCCAGCAAAGGTTTTAACGTCGTCACAAGTATTCTCCTGAGTTAATTCATCGAGTGAATATGTCCATCAAGACTCGTACAGCGACTAGTAAAAATAGTGTTTACCGGAACCCTTCACGCCTGAGGAAAATCCTGGAATAAACGGCAAAAAGAAAACTTTTCATTAATGTAAACTTATAAAAATATTGATGAAATTAATATTTGGCTGCGGGGTGGATGAATAACAAAAAGGCATTGAATAAAACTTTCTGGAATATATGGGAATGGTGGCGGGTGGGGTGGGGGGAATAGTTGGGGAGTGGATATTGGGGATGGGTGGGGAGCGTTGGGTTGGGTTGAGTGATGTGGGAGAGAATTATGTGAGAAAAATTTGAGATGAATTTGAGTGGGGTCTGGGAGGAGCAAGGGGGAAAGGGGGAAAGGAGAAAGGGGAGTGGCTGGCAGGTGGAGTTGGGTTTGCGGGAGGGTGAGAGAAGGGTTGCTGGTGGCCGTCGCGCTATGGAACTACAGTAAAAGGTGACGCCGCGCAGGATAGCGCTGTTTTTTTCGACACTTAGCGCAATGACGTCACGCTGTCGCTTGCATGACCGCCGCCGACAGGTATAATCCAGAACGTTTCCGCATCCCCTTCAGTGCCGAAGTGGCGAAATCGGTAGACGCAGTTGATTCAAAATCAACCGTAGAAATACGTGCCGGTTCGAGTCCGGCCTTCGGCACCAAGTGATGCAATAATTAGCTACCTAAGGGTGGCTTTTTTTGTGTCCATTTTCGTCCAAATTCGTCCATATCCGTCTGTAATTCAAAGATAATTTATTTTTCGGTAATAACCATTTTTATTTTGTTGTCTTTCCGTGTTGGTCATTTTTCATCCATTGACATCCACACGATTTGGGGGCAAAAAAGGGGGCAAACCCGGTTCGATAGAGGAGTGACCCCCAAATGGCGCTTACAGATCTCGCAATCCGGCATGCCAGGCCGCTTGGCAAGGCATACAGGCTCTCTGACTGTCACGGTCTTTACATTCAGGTTAACCCCAGCGGATCTAAGCTTTGGTATCTGAAATTTCGCTTTGGAAACAAAGAGAACCGTATGGCATTAGGCCCTTATCCGCTTATTTCTCTCGCACTGGCAAGGGAGAAGCAAGCGGATATAAGAAGGCTTATTTTAGAAGGCATTAATCCGGCGGAAAAACGCAGAGAGGAAAAGCGGGGTGGAAGGCCCCTTTATACGTTCGAGTCCGTGGCGCGCGAATGGGTCTCCAGCAACGTGAACTGGTCGGCAGAACATAAGAAGCGGGTGTTGCGTTATTTCGAGCTTTACGTCTTTCCCACGAACGGTAGCTGCGACCTTACCAAAATGAAGGTCAAAGACCTGCTGGTACCGATCAAAGAGGTGGAGAAAGCGGGCAAACTGGATGTCGCTTCTCGTCTCCAGCAGCGTACCGCCTGCGTGATGCGCTACGCCGTCCAGAACGGCATTATCGATCATAACCCTGCATCAGATTTAACTGGCGCGGTCTCGACGCCCAAAGTTCGTCACCATCCGGCGCTGGATTTGAGTCTTATCCCTGATTTCCTAGAAAGAGTTGACGACTTTAAAGGACGTAAGTTGACACAACTGGCGGTAAAGCTGGCGTTGTTGTTATTCATCCGCTCCAGCGAACTGCGCTTCGCCCGCTGGGATGAAATAGACCTACATAACGCCATGTGGACCATTCCCGCTGAGCGCGAACCGATCCCCGGCGTTAAGTACTCTGCGCGCGGTGCGAAGATGCGTTCTCCTCACCTGGTACCCCTGTCACATCAGGCCATCGAACTGCTGCACGAGGTGCGGCAGCACTGCCGACCGGGAACTGAACTGGTGTTCCCCGGCGATCATAACTACCGCAAACCGATGAGTGAAAACACCATCAACAAAGCGCTGCGGGTGATGGGCTACGACACCCAGAAAGACGTCTGCGGCCACGGTTTTCGCACTATGGCCTGTAGCGCGCTGGTGGAGTCGGGCCTGTGGTCAAGCGACGCGGTAGAGCGCCAGATGAGCCATCAGGAGCGTAAGCGCGTGCGGGCAGCGTATATCCATAAGGCGCAGCATCTCGAAGAACGTCGGGAGATGATGCAGTGGTGGGCGGATTATCTGGATGCGAACCGCTTCAGGCATGTGGTGCCGTATGGCTTCAAAAAGTCGCCGGGAGGCACACTTGACCATATGAGCTTCCAGGAGCGCAATGACCGGCAGCTAGAGGAGCTGAAAGCCAGAATACTGGCCGACTCGGAATGGCTGACAGCGTCTGAGTTATCGGCAAAAGCGGGTTTCCGTTCTGCCGATCCTGAGGCTGGCCCGAAAGGCTGGAAAGCCGCCGGGAAGATTTTCTCGCTGAAGGTCGACGGGGAGGATTTGTATCCGGATTATGTTCTGGATGAGAAAGCGCGGCCTCTCAAGGTTGTCCGTTTGATTCTCTCGCTATTCAAGGAACGCAAAACGCCGTGGGGGCTGGCTATCTGGTTCGGTTCGGCAAACCGCAGGTTGAGAGGTGGGAGGCCGAAAGATTTGTTGGTGTTAAAGTCAGAGTTGGTTTTGATGGCGGCTCAGGATGAGGTGGAGTCGGGGAACGAGTGAGTGATACAGATTTTACATCATCTTTAATGCAGGAGCAGTTATGCCGGAGGATAGTCAACTGGAGCCACTAAACAGTCAAGCAACTCGGTATTGCAATCGCCTACAGCTACTGGATAATACAGAATTTTCCGGCTTAAAGGCGTTTCTTTGACGTATGTTGGCTGTGGTTTGGTTTGAAGGTCTACGTTTGGTTAGAGTAAATTTGGCAGCTGGTTAGTTGAGTGAAGTAACTGTTTTTACTGAAAAATCAATTGACACAATTTGATATTTAAACATATTAAAAAGGTTGTATCGATCTAATATTGATACTAATATGATTTTCTTTTTTCATCTATAATCATTCTGTTAGATGTTTTTCGACTATTTTTTATGATCTAAAAAGAATCGTTCTGGGTTTTTTACGAGGGTTGTTCAAGTAATGTTGAGACGGATTGTATCCCCTAAAGACGCAGTGGATATTTGCAGAAAAATAAGAGCGTCGAGGGACCGAGGTTTTATTTCAAGAGGATTCAGATTTTTATTGAGTCAGCTCCCAATGGGCTTTCATGATGTTACTGAGGCCACTTTATGGCGGGCAAGAAAAACTGATAAAACACATTCTGAAGGATTTGATTATATCCAGGATATTATCTGCCCTCCGGCACAGTTTGCCAAAATTGGGCGCCTCAATAATAAAGGTATGCCTGTATTGTACGCATCTATCAGCAATCATGGATGTCTTGCTGAGATTGGTGCCATGCCTGGGGATAAAGTTCAGGTATCTGCATTTACTCTAAAGCCTGGGCTGAAATTGCACTGCGGTTTTGTCGGTGATATTGTTAGGGCGCATAAATGGAATAGTGAAAATTTTACTCTTGTCCAGGAAACACTGGAGCCATTTACTGAAGAGCAAAGAACTAGTGTTTTTTTGATAGATAGTTTTATTGCAGAAATACTTTCTGATAATGACGCCAGAGTTAATGATTATCTCCACACGACAATACTTGCAGATGTTATAAGAAATGGTAAGAATAAACTGGATGCAATTGTGTATCCGGGAGTTGAGTCGGTAGGGGCTAAGAATTATGCTATACATACTGAAGCATTAGTTAAATTTAACATACCTGATATTTATCTTGTTGAAATTAAAAACAAATACCCTTATGGTTTCTATGAATGGACAGTGCTTCGGCAAAGAAGTCATTATGATAATGGTAGGGTTATTTGGAAATGATAAATTCACAAGATAACATTTGTATAGGTAGGGTATAATAAGTCACATACTCATTAAATGATGATTGTGTTATAAATATCATAACCTTTTTAAGGTTTGGTTTGGTTTGGTTTGGTTTGGTTTGGTTTGGTTTGGTTATGTGTAATATACTGTCTTTTGTATGTTTTAATCATTAAGGGCTGATATGATCATTCATTTTACTAATAACTTTAAAAAATTGACGTCTATTATTTCGTCTAGTTCATTTCTATTGCGTTATTGTGGTGAATATTTTGGCGACAAGCGAGGAGCGATAGTATCTCGGGCTGCACATCCCATGGTTTCATTTAGTGAGTATGAACATAATGAGTTGCATAATAAAACTGTGACATATGGTGGTTACGGTATTGCGCTTAAAAAATCATGGGCAGTGAGAAATGGTTTAACTCCTGTTAATTATATTGAGAAAAATTCGCCAGTTGCATTAGGTCTTATTGCTTTGTTACGATCCCGCCAGCTTGGTTCGTTGCCGAAAAGCCTACGCCTACCTGTTATTCAGTTAAAATGTTTTACAAAACATGTTTATGGCTATAATAGCCACTTTAAAGAAGATGATTTCTTCTTCAAATATGAGAATGAATGGAGATTCGTTCCGACAATCCAACAAATTGGAGGTGGTAGAATATCTGTGGACTATTCTAAATATAAAAAGAGAGAGAGTTTATATAATAATAGAGTAGCTTCTTATCCTCTAAAATTTTTGCGTGAAAATGTAAAATATATCTATGTTCAAAGTGCATTTGAACGTCAAGAGATTATTGATAGATTTGGTTTCTCTGAAAGACAAGTTGTGATATCTACATGGAAGCAATCGATAAAGAGTAAGAATTTTTAATTACGCCTTAGTAAGTATCTAGAATTATTAACGCCATTTGACGAAAGGAAGCATACGCTTCATCCCACGATACCTTGCGAGCACCATATACCATTGGGGCAACAAATTGCTGGTAGCGTGTCTTATAAAGCGGGTTATGCTCAAGTTCGTCCAGCCCCATTTTTAGCTCATCATTTGGTGAAACACAAAACTGCGGATACTGATTGCCATAACGCTGGATATCTTGCTCAATGGTTTGCTTAAAAAAATCAGTAAGCAAACACATATCAACATTGCCTGCCTGCACGATACAATATGTGTCGTAGATATGACGTACCAGCGAAGCGTCATCCTGGCGTTCAATATTACGCGCAACTGCTGCAGTACGGCGCAGCATAGCCACCAGTTTTTCTGCCTGAGTACTGATAATTGTGGCGCAGGGGAAGGCTGAAATGACAGGTGCTTTTCCAGTAAGTGTCGTCACCAGTGTATGAATATCCCTGAACTCTGGTGCCTCAAGCAAATTTGCTTCCATCAATTCCAACTGGATAAAAGGACGCAGGCAAGGTGCTTGCGCTACCCGCTGCGGATAGCGAACGGGTATGTCGTTGTAACGATATTCATCCCGCGTCACTTTTGGATGGGCATCGTCAAAGCTGAACATGTCTGTTGCAGTTATTGCATGAGAAATTGTCTGGACGATCTCTTTACGAATACCTTTGCGCTGGGTGCGCGAAAGAGACAAGAAAGTATCTGTGGGTACCAGTTTTATATCTACATCTTCCGACATTCGGTTAAGCACAATGCCCGATTTTGCCAGTGCAGTTCCTCCGGCAAACAGCAATTGATGAGTGTCAAATGTTAGCGGTTTCAGTAAATGTAAAAGCTCAACGATATAGTGATCTTTTTCTACAATAGCGCCGGACTCAATACCAAGAGCATCTGTTACATCAGAAAAAAGCAGCGTTAATTATCCATTTAGTTTGCTGTTCCCCACAGACAACGCGCGTTTAAAGCGCGGAGATGTTTTGATCTCCGGTGACACGGGGATTTGCGTGGATTCGCCACTATTATATGTCTGTGTAGCTCCTTCATAGCGGTAACGTACTTTCAGGCGCTCCAGCGTTTCAACGATCACTGCCGAAGATCCCCTTGGTGCTGCGGGCATGACTTTTCCAGTAATGCTGTTCCGACGCGCTTTGGTGTACACACCGTAGCCCACCTTCAGTAGTTGCCCCTCTTTGAGAAGGTCGCGCAATACCCTGCCAATCTGATCATAGCCTGCAATATCCTTGAAATCGTCACGAGTGAATACATAGCGTTTTGAGCGTTTCAGTCGTGACTGAATGCGTGTTTTTATCGTCATATTCGCCACCTGAGTCATTAGTTTAATGAATAGCAAACAAACGACATTTTTGACAGCAAACATACGACATTTACTTTGCGTGTTATGCTTCCGGAGACAGCTTTATCTGACTTTGGGAAGCAGTGTGTGGATGATAAATAGTTCCTGCTGTTTCATTCGCTTCAGGTATCACATATCAAAACTTGCAAACGTGAAAAACGCCCCTATTTCATGGCTAATTAACCGCGTAATTATAGCCATGGAGGAAACTACCGATGTTACCCCGGACACACCGCCAGCTCGTAAGTGTTGAAGTGATGTGGCCTGCTCAGACGCTACCGCTTCCCCTGCAACAGGTAGTCGAAGCATTGAATCAGGGCGAAACGCCCGATCAGATTATTATCCGCATGAACCAACGGGGTCTGCTGGCGTGGCGTGAGGATGCATCCGCGCAGGATACACACGATATCTTTCAGGTACGGCTGGACAATCAGCATGAGGCGCGATTTCTCTGCCGCTACGTTACGCTGCCGCTGCACTGATGCTTTCAAATCTCCTTGAGAGATAAGTGCTTTGAGAAGCAAACAGCCTCATCTTTACCCACATACGGGCCATAGTTAGCGATGCGTTGATAGTTATGCTTTACATAAAAAGCAACTGCGCGGGTATTAACTTTACGGGTTTCTAGCCTGATTTCGTTATATCCAAGCGACTTTGCTTCACCTTCAAGATACCGGAGCAATGCTGTACCTGTTCCGGATGCTTTATTGACGGAAAACATTCTTTTCAATTCAGCAATATCTTCAGATATTGGCCGGATCGCCCCGCAACCGATAGCCTCGCCATTTTCATCTTTTGCCACTACCCACAGCGCTCGATCAGATTTCATGGTATCGACGTTAAAGTTAGTCTTTCCGCTATCGCCAGTAATCTCAGCCAGCGTCGCGGATAGCATTTCGATAAGATACAAAGATTCTGGCGTGTCTGGGCTGGATTTTTCTATCAATATCATTTGATTAGCTAGTGGTGTTTTTAATATTTATTCGTACTGCTAACCTAATTTAATCCTCAGAAATTAAATAATACGAAATAATTATTACGCTCGCTCTGGTGTTATTGCGTTTTTGGCCGTTGTGCATAAAGTTTTGCAAGGAGCAGCGAAGACCCTATGAGGGCATCGTGGTTATTCCAGAGCGGGTTCCAGCTTCAGCCACGGATTATTCACCGGCACTTTCTCCCCCAACACCTGCTTCGGATCTTCCATCATAAAACCTTTCAACTGACTACTTTTCTTTTGTGGAACCCGAACCTCGCAGGTCCAGATAAAACTGTCATCATTACAGCGCAGGGCCAGCCCTGACTCCTGAAACATTCGCTGTGCCAGTTTCCAGCCGTCGCCGCTATCGCCTGTGGTTTCTGCTGCGTATGTTTTAAAGATCCCCGGCGAAATCAAAAAAAGATGGTTTTCCACCACATGTACCTTGCCGTTCCGGGTATTCACCGTGGCTGAAGAACTGGTGTGGTTCTTCAGCCACTGCAGGAAATTATTATTGTCACCAAGCCTCGGGTCGTCTGCTATCTCCGGCAGCGGTTGAGTGGGAGCGCTAAGTTCAGGGACGGGTTCAGCTTCGCTTACCGGCGTCACATCACCGGCAAAACAGGTGGGACGTTGTTCGCCTGGTTCCCATATTGCAGACGGCGTCAGGCGCAACAGCGTCAGCGGTTCAACGGGCGACCAGCCCTTATCTGATCGGATAATGCAGCGCCAGATCGCTTTATCCTCATTGGCAACGATAAGCTGATGTGCCAGCAGTTCGTCAAACAGGCGGTTATTATTTTCCGGTACGCTGGCTACGCCATGCTGGAGCAGCCAGGCGCGAACCCGGTCGGCGGTGGTTTTGCTGATAAGCCACAGCGCATCCTCCGTCAGCCAGCCATCTGATCCGCATTCGGGATTATTGAGCCGGTACTCGTTCTGTACCAGCGACCGCAAGGCTGTAAGAAGTTGCTGGGGGAAGGAAGAGGGCTTTTGCGCCAGCGCGGTTTTGATATCGCCGCCGAGGTATCGGGCGACAGAGGCTTTATCGGCCTGCTGCACCAGTTCCGCCAGCGCGCCAGCCCGTTCGTAGTGTCCGGTGAGCTGATAAATCAGGGATGAAAATGCCACCGGGTATCCGGCCAGCCAGTCCAGTAATGGCGAGGGTATCAACTGATTAATCAGCATTGCGCCAGCCGCAGGGTGCAGATGATAGTCGCGATCGTGGCTCTGGTACTGCCAGCGATAAGGCTGCGCCAGATTCCCTTGCCACGGATGCCAGCGAGTGCCATCACGTTGGTGAATCTCCATATCCACGGCGATTTTTCCCGTATCGTGCAGCAATGCTGCGCAGACCACTGCGACCGTCCATGCGCTGGCCTGTCGGGCTTGTTCTTCTGCACCCGCTTCCGGTGGCAGCAGATAACCCTGGCGCAACCGGATGGCGTTGCAGGCAACTTCCAGCGAATGATCCAGCAACCCGCCGGGAGTGGAATGGTGATGACTTTGTGAGGCGGGCAGCAGTTGTACCAACGTGGCGAAGCGATGAATCGCCGTGAGGATCCAGCTATCAAACAGGGTATCCGGCAGTGGGGTCAGTTGTCGTAACTGGTGCAAACAGGACTGGCGTAACGGTGTCGCCAGCAACTGTTCTGCGGATAGTGGCGCAAACCAACCCTCCGGCAGCGCTGCGTCTGGCGCAGATGGCTGGCTCTGGGATGGTCTTTGTAGCCACTTCAGCATATTTCCCCTTTCCGGGCAGGCCCCTTTGCCCTTGTCGCCCTTCCTTTGCAGTTTCTCCCTTTGGGTCTTTTATATTTTATTAGTAAAAACAGTATGCTTTCATGTGCATATCTAGCGCTGTATTTCTGGTCGACGAGTGGAAAGTGACCGACGTTTTGTCGGCCACTTTAGAACTACCACCAGGCATAAAACATCAGCCTGTCTCGCTCAAAATCAAACGTCTCCAGCGTCTCTTTCACCCAGTGGGTGACGGCGCGGACATCTTTCCAGTAGTGTTCTCCATAATCGGTATATCCATAGAAAAAGCCGTCAATCGTGGGATAAACCGCGCCGCAGTTATCCGACGTCAGGCTCAGTAGGTCGCTCAGAAGCGCCTGCAAATGTGCTTTGGTGACTTCTAACAGCACCTGGTTGCGCACCAGCCCAACGTGTTTATCCACCCATTTGAGTAACGGGTTCACCTTGCGGAAATAACCCACTCTGGCGTACTGGCTTTCATCGGGCGCGTTTTTTGCCCGTTCGAAAACGAAGATGTCGAGTCCCATACATTGTTCCTCATTCCCCTTCATCCTTCGGGCCGCAGGTGCGTTTGCTTTCCTCGCTCACCCCGGTCACGTAGTTTGTCTACGCTCCCGGGGATTCGCTGCGTCGCCGCCTTCCTGTAACCCGAATGATTTTGGGGAATATTGAAGGGGAGCAACTCCCCGACGGGGAAGACTCCCCGTGCGGGTGGGCTGTCAGGCGCTAAGCTGACAGGGTTGTGGTACAGCGTTGAGTAGCCATTCACTGGCGTGGCGCGCCATACCGCTGGCGCGGATCACTGCCCGCTTGTCCTGGCGCAGGATATCCAGCCAGTAGCCGATATAGCTGGCGTGCTGGAGCCTGCCCTGCATGCCGCAATGTGCGCAAAGGAAGGCGCTACCCCTCTCCGCCACTAATTCTTCAGCGGCGTAGAGTGCTTCGGTGCGTTCTGCTCCGGCAATACCGGGGCGGTTGATGCGTGAAGCGTGACCAGTAGCGTGCGTCAGTTCATGCAGTAGCGTGGCATAGTACGCCTCGCTGCTTTCAAACTGCTGCGGGTGCGGCATCATCACCAGGTCGGTCGCGGGTTTGTAATACGCTTTCGACTGGCGGCGATGGCGCAGAGTCACGCCGCTGTTCATCGCAATGGCTTCGGCCATCTCCACAGGCTTTGCGGGCCGGGTAAACGGCTCAGACAGCGTCTGCGGCAGGCCGTCGCACTGCGACAGGTTAAACAGCCGAAATTCACGAATAATCCCGAAATGCCGCACCTTCGGCTCGCCGTCTTTATCCAGCAACGGCTGGCCGAGTGCATCGGTCTCTTCCTGTGTGCGCGGCAGATACAACACCGCCAGAGAGGATTTCTCCCCCCGGCGCACCTGCCCGCCGAGCGCGCTGACCTGATGGAACGTCAGCCAGCGGTCGCTGGCGAAGCTCTGCTTGTCGGCGCTGTTCCACAGCAGCGGCACGTTGATGCCGTGATACGGTCGACCGGATAACGCATTGATTGGGAACGGCGGCTCGCCATCGCGCCACGGGCGGATCCACGGCACATTGCCGTTTTCCAGCTCAGCAATAATCTGGTCGGTGACTTTCTGGTAGATATCGTTGCTTCTGTCCATTGTGCGATCCTCATGGAAGAAGCCGGAGCTGCCTCCGTCCGGAAGCGACTCCGGCGGGGAGAGGTTATGCCTGTTCAGCCATCGAGACCTGCACATAGTGGCCGTGATAGTTGAGCGACAGCGGTAAGGCGACAGGGACTTTCATATCGCCCTGCGGCGGCTGGCAGTAGATCGTAAAGGTGACTTTCTTGCGGGATGCCCCGGCGGTGCGCAGGGTCAGCAGTACGGCGAGCAACAGATTGCCCAGCCGTTCTTCCACTTGCTGCGGGTCGGCGGGAAATTCCACAGCGGATTGCCAGACATCAGGGGCGATAACCACCGGCATTAACGACGGTTTTTTATCGAAAATCGACATGGTGCTTCTCCTGTAAATGAGCAGGGAACACCCTTCGCAGGGCATTTCCCTGCGGGATGGAATGGTACGGGTATCCTGCGCAATTGCGCCGTTCGCACCTTCCGGATACATGGCGAACTTACTGCATGGCTGGCGATAGTGTTTTCTGTGCGGATGATAAAAGGGAGGGGAAAATCATTGTGAGCAATGGAGAGTTTCGATTCATTCGACGTATGTACTACTTCAACCCAATGTATGCCATTTATCACTTTTCTGTGCGGTAGTTACGGGCAAACATCTTTGATGTACATCACTTAGGTGGCAGAACAGGGAAAATCAACATCTAGGCGTAATAAGGGCAAATCATAACGGGCCAAGTTGATGTTTTTAGATAAATTATCTGTCATAAGCCCTTTATATAAGGTCAGGTATAGTGGCAGAGGGCACAAAAGTGTAAAATTTTCGGCAAGTTATATATGTTTAGCCACGCTTGACTGACATATTAAAAGAACATTGGAATTTCGCTGCCGCGGACGAGATAGTCATGAATTTTGTGGCGAGTTGAGGAACGTACTAATGCATAAGAAACAACAAGACCAAAGCCAGATCAAGTGGGTATCTGACTTTATCTGGAATATCGCTGATGACCGTCTACGCGATGTGTATGTGCGCGGCAAATATCGTGACGTAATCCTTCCATTCACTGTACTACGGCGATTGGATGCCGTTCTGGAGTCCACCAAAGAAGCGGTACTGGAGCGCAAGAAGTTTCTCGATGCCCATAAAGTGGTGGAGCAAGATGGGGCTCTACGTATGGCTGCTGGGCAAGCGTTTTATAATGTCTCTGATTTTACTTTGACCAAATTGAAAGCCAGTGCGGCAGGACAGCGACTTCGTGATGATTTTATTGCCTACCTCGATGGTTTTTCGCCCAACGTGCAAGAGATTCTATCCAAGTTCAACTTCCGAAATCAAATCCAGAAGCTGGTGGATTCGCAAGTACTCGGCTATTTGATCGACGATTTCCTCGATCCTAAGATCAATCTCTCGCCGCTACCAGTCAAGGATGCCGACGGGCGCATTAGGCTCCCGGCGCTAGATAACCATGGCATGGGTACAGTGTTTGAAGAGTTGATCCGGCGTTTCAACGAAGAAAATAACGATCAGGCAGGTGAACACTTCACTCCACGTGATGTGGTACAGCTTATGGCCAAATTACTATTTTTGCCTGTGGCTGATCGAATAGAATCCAGCACCTACTCCCTGTATGACGGCTCCTGTGGTACCGGTGGGATGCTGACTGTAGCTGAAGATGCTTTGCTGGAATTGGCTGAGGAATATGGCAAAGATGTGTCCATTCACCTGTTCGGGCAGGAAATCAGCGATGAAACCTATGCCATTTGCAAGGCTGACTTACTCCTCAAAGGGGAAGGCGAAGAGGCTGAAAACATAGTGGGTGGTGCGGACAAATCAACTCTTTCCGCCGATCAATTCAGTTAGCGTGAGTTCGATTTCATGATCTCCAACCCACCTTACGGCAAAAGCTGGAAAACAGACTTGGAAAGGATGGGCGGTAAGAAGGAGTTCAGTGATCCGAGGTTCATCGTCAATCATGGTGGCGATGCCGAGTTCAAGCTCATTACTCGCTCCAGCGATGGGCAGCTTATGTTCTTGGTCAACAAGTTGCAAAAGATGAAGCACAATACTCCGCTGGGCAGTCGCATCGCGCTGGTGCACAACGGCTCGGCTCTGTTCACTGGAGATGCTGGACAGGGGGAGAGCAATATCCGCCGCTGGGTGTTGGAGAACGATTGGCTCGAAGCAATTATCGCGCTGCCGCTCAACATTTTCTATAACACTGGCATCGCTACCTATATTTGGGTGCTGGCCAACAAGAAAGCCGAATATCGTAAGGGCCGGGTACAACTGATCGATGCGAGCAAGTGGTTCCAACCGCTTCGTCGGAACCTTGGCAGGAAAAACTGTGAACTCTCCGAAGCGGATATCAAAAATATCTTGGATTTGTACCTGGGCGAGCCACAGGAAAATGAGAATTGTAAGTGGTTCGATATTGCTGACTTTGGCTACAGGAAGATCACTGTTGAACGTCCGCTGCGTCTCAAGAGTCAACTTAAGTCAGAGAGTATCGAGAGCTTGCGATTTGCCTCGGGTGATGAGGCTCTGCGAGCTGAAATCTATAAGGAATATGGGGAAAAGCTCTATACTGAGTTCGCTAAAGTCAAGCCGCTCATTGATGCTTGGTTGAAAGGTGAAGATGAGAACAACGATGATGACAGCGATGAAGAGGGCGAAGAAAACAAGTCTGCCAGGCAGATAGTTCCGGCAAAACGTCGCAAGAAACTGCTCGATGGCACGACATGGGGGCGCGACAAGGGACTGGTCGAGCTTGCTTTACTTGCGCAGAAGGAGATTGGCCAGACCGTTTTTGACGATCACAACGAATTCCGCACTCGTTTCGATGCTGTGCTAAAGGCGAACGGTAAAAAATTAGGGGCAGCCGAGAAGAAGATGATCTATAGGGCGGTGAGCTGGCGAGACGAAACGGCACCACCTGTTATTGCTAAGCGCAATAAGCTTAAAGAAAGCGATTTCTTTGAACAGGGATACGACGGCGTATATTTAGAAGTTGTGGGCAAGGATCGCTTCATTGTCGAGTATGAAGCGGACTCTGATCTTCGCGATACTGAGCAAGTCCCTCTAAAGGAACAAGGAGGCATTGATGCTTTCTTTGAGCGAGAAGTACTTCCATTCGCTCAAGATTCTTGGATTGCTATGGACAAAACTCAGATTGGCTATGAGATTTCATTTGCCCGCTACTTCTATAAGCCGGCCAAGTTGCGCACGTTACAGGAGATTCGTACAGATATCCTCGAGCTTGAGCAGCAGTCAGAAGGTTTGTTGCACAAGATCGTGGGAGCGCAATGATGGCCGAAACGAAAAGGTATCCGGCTTACCGTGCCGCGCGAATGCGTTGGCTGCCACCAGTGCCTGAACATTGGAATGAGCAACGTGCCAAAACTTTCTTTCACGAGGTAGATGAGCGTTCCAAAACTGGTCACGAAGAATTATTGTCTGTATCGCATATTACCGGCGTTACTCCGCGTAGCCAGAAGAACGTAACCATGTTCAAAGCGGCGAGCTATGTGGGATCAAAGTTGTGCCGTCCTGGTGATATAGTGATTAACACCCTGTGGGCTTGGATGGCTGCGCTCGGCACGAGTAAGCATGCAGGAATTGTTAGCCCAGCTTATGGTGTATATCGCCCACATAGTGCCGACAGTTTTAATCCAGTGTATCTCGATTACCTATTGCGTACCCGCGTTTATGTCGCCGAGTATATTGGGCGTTCGACTGGCATCCAGTCTTCTCGTTTGCGTTTGTATCCAAACCAGTTCCTCGATATTCCATTGCTGCAGCCGCCGAGAGCTGAACAAGACCAGGTCGTCGCCTACCTGCGAGCGAAGGACGCCCACATCGCACGCTTTATTAAGGCCAAGCGCGACCTTATCGCGCTATTGACCGAGCAAAAGCTGCGTCTCATTGACCACGCGGTCACTCATGGTATTGATGCATCGGTCAAACTCAAACCTTCTGGTATCGAGTGGATGGGCGAGGTGCCACAGCATTGGAGTGTAGTGCGCCTCAAATGGGTTTGTCGATTCACTTATGGGGATTCTCTTTCGGATGCCAATCGCCGACAGGGCAATGTTCCCGTATTTGGCTCCAACGGCCCTGTAGGTATGCATGACACATCAAACTCGATGGGGCCATGCATAGTAATCGGACGCAAAGGCTCATTCGGCAAAGTTAACTATTCCGAAAGCGACCTATTTGCAATCGACACTACATATTTCGTCGATAGAAGATGTACGAAAGCTAATATCAGATGGCTTTATTACTTATTGGTTTGGTGTCGACTCGACCGAATCTCGAAGGACTCGGCTGTTCCCGGATTAGACAGAACAGATGCGCTAAACACTCTCGTACCATTGCCTGATGGGGCTGAACAAGAGCGAATTGCAAAGCAGCTCGATATTGAGACAGCAGAGGTAAATGGAGCTATTGCCAAGGTTGAGGACGAAATCAAGCTTATCCGTGAATACCGCGATCGGCTGATTGCTGATGTAGTCACTGGCCAAGTAGATGTACGTGGCTGGCAGCCCGGCTCGGATGACATCGTGAACGATGAGGAGCTAGCTGCGTTCGGTGATGAACAAGAAGAGCTGGCCGATGAGGAGGATGATGATGGCGAAGACTGACACTAGCGAGCGTGGGTTCGAGGCGCGCATTGTGCGCAGACTGACTGGGGTGTCACAACCGGAGTACAACCACGATCTCTCCCTGACAGACTTTGCTGCCACCCATAATGGTTATGTTCAGGGCCAGGCCAAAGACTACAACCGCGATGTCGCCCTAGACGTCGTGCAACTGCTTGCCTTCCTCCATACAACCCAACCCGACGCGGTGGAAACGTTGGAACTATCGGTTGAAGGGATCAAGCGCACCCAGTTCTTACACCGTTTGCAAGGTGAGATCACCAAACGTGGTGTGGTTGATGTATTGCGCAAAGGGATAAGCCACGGGCCGGTTCACCTGGACCTTTACAAATGGTTGCCTACACCAGGCAATCCTGCTGCAGCGGAAGCCTTCAACAAGAACATCTTCAGCGTTACCCGGCAGTTGCGCTACAGCAATGACTGTGGCAATGAACTAGACATGGTGATTTTCATCAACGGTTTGCCAGTACTGACGTTTGAATTGAAGAACTCTTTGACAAAGCAGACCTTGGCGGACGCCATTGTCCAGTACCAGACAACACGGGAGCCCCGAGAACTGTTGTTCCAGTTGGGGCGCTGTGTAGCCCACATTGCGGTTGATGATGTTGAGGCGGCATTTTGTACTGAACTGAAGGGCAAAACGTCGTGGTTCCTTCCCTTCAACCAGGGGTGGAATAGCGGTGCTGGCAACCCACCCAACCCGAATGGCCTGAAGACAGACTATATGTGGAAGTCAGTGTTGACTCGGGAGTCGTTGGCCAACATCATCGAAAGTTTTGCTCAGGTGGTGGAAGAAGAAGAGATCGATGCAAAAGGTAAGAAGCGCAAGAAGCGCAAACAAATCTTCCCGCGCTACCATCAGCTCCGCACTGTACGCGCCCTTCTGCGCCGTGCCCGCGCTGACGGGGTTGGCAATCGCTACTTGATCCAGCATTCAGCAGGTAGTGGTAAGAGCAATACGATTGCTTGGTTAGCTCACCAACTGGTAGAGCTGCGTACCGCCGCTAACCCTCTTACTACCCAATTTGACTCAATTATTGTCATCACCGATCGGCGAGCGCTGGATACGCAGATTGCTCGTACCATCAAGGGCTATGATCATGTCGCCTCTATCTTTGGTCACTCTGACAATGCACAAGAGTTACGCAGCTTCTTGCAAAAAGGCAAGAAGATCATCGTTACTACGGTACAAAAATTTCCCTTTATCCTTGATGAACTGGGCGATTTATCGAGCAAGAAGTTTGCATTGCTAATCGATGAGGCACATTCCAGTCAGGGGGGGAAGACCACCACACGGATGCATGAAGCTCTTGGCGGGAAAGTTGGTGAGGAGGATTTTGAAGAGGATGCCACTCAATCTGCAGTGAATGCAGAGATTGAGAAGCGTATTCAGTCACGTAAGTTGTTGATGAATGCTAGCTACTTCGCCTTTACCGCTACCCCAAAGAATAAGACCTTGGAGTTGTTCGGCGAGAGAATCGTTATAGGTGACGAAGTGCAGTTTCGTTCACCGGAGGAATTAACCTACACTACCAAGCAGGCGATTCAAGAAAAGTTCATTCTGGATGTGGTGGAGAACTACACTAGTTACGACAGCTTCTACCAGGTTGCCAAGACCGTCGAAGATGATCCCGAATTCGACAAGATGAAGGCGCTTAAGAAGATTCGCCACTATGTCGAATCACACGACAAGGCCATTCGCAGTAAGGCCGAGATTATGGTCGATCATTTTATCACTCAGGTCGTAGGTAAGCACAAGATTGGCGGCAAGGCGCGGGCGATGATTGTGTGCAATGGGATTTCCAGAGCTATCGACTACTTCCGTGAGGTGTCAGATTACCTTATCCAGATCAAGAGCCCATATAAGGCTATGGTTGCGTACTCTGGAGACTTCGAGATCGGTGGTGAGAAGAAAACAGAGGCTGATCTCAACCACTTCCCAAGCAAGGATATTCCTGCCAAGCTCAAGCAGGATCCTTATCGTTTTTTGATTGTAGCCAACAAGTTCGTCACTGGTTTTGATGAACCTCTATTACACACCATGTATGTGGATAAGCCTTTAGCGGGGGTGTTGGCAGTACAGACCCTGTCACGGCTTAACCGTGCCCATCCGCAGAAGCATGACACTTTCGTACTGGACTTTGCCGATAATGCTGAGGCAGTGAAGGCTGCATTCCAGGACTATTACCGTGCCACAATTCAAACCGGCGAAACGGACCCCAACAAATTGCACGATCTGAAAGCTGAGCTGGATGGGCTACAGGTGTATAGCTGGCAGCAGGTAGAGGATTTAGTCTCGCTTTATTTAGGAGGGGCAGATCGGGATAAACTCGACCCAATCCTCGACCTCTGTGTAGAGGAATATAAAGAAAACTTGGACGAAGACGGCCAAGTGAGATTTAAGGGGAAAGCCAAGGCATTCGTGCGTAGCTATAGCTTCTTGGCAGCGATCCTGAGCTATGGTCATCCAGCGTGGGAGAAGCTGTCGGTCTTCCTGAACTTCCTTATACCGAAGCTACCAGCACCCAAAGAGGAAGACCTTTCTAAAGGAGTGCTGGAGTCGGTTGATATGGATAGCTACCGGGTGGAAGCCAAAGCGTCACTCAAGATGGCTATGGAGGACATAGATGCAGCAGTTGAGCCTGTTCCTGCCAGCAGCAGTGGTGGCGTAAGTGAGCCAGAAATAGACAGACTGTCGAATATTATTAAGACCTTCAATGACCTGTTTGGCAATATCGACTGGAAAGACGAGGATCAGATTCATAAGGTCCTTACCGAGGAAATCCCTGCACGCGTCGCTCGTGATAAGGCTTACCAGAATGCTCAGGTGAATTCTGACAGGCAAAATGCCAAGCTTGAGCATGATAAAGCACTTCACCGTGTTGTACTTGAACTCTTGGCCGATCACACCGAACTGTTTAAACAGTTCAGCGATAACAGCAATTTCAAACGCTGGTTGACAGACATGGTGTTTGATGTGACTTACAAGAAGCATCTGTCTAATCAGCTAGTTAGTGATGAGTTAAAGAAACGAGTGCAGGATGTAATTCGTGATAGATTCGGTGAGGCGGAGATATGGTCACACGCAGCAAGCCTTTTGATAGATCGTTTAATGGGCAATGGGCGCAGCAGCATAGGGCTTGCTGACTTGGCTATGATTGAGGAAAGCAGTGGATTCTCTGTAAGCCATATTCTCTTCCCTGTCTTAAATCTTTTATCCGCCAATGATGTAGGTCTTTTACATCGTGAATTTTTACGTATGGATGCATCACATGCGCAATACACGATTAGTTTTGATGAGGTACGATTCATGAGTTCAGGAATGCAAACGGACCGCGACTGGGCAGAAGGCTTGTCTATCCGCTGGACGCTTCCTAAAACACAGGATAGCGCACATGGTTGATAGTTTGAAAACATTGTTTGCCTGGTTTCCTGTTCTTAGAAAGCTTTTTGAAGCGAGGACTGCCGAGGAATTTGATGATTTTCTTGATCTCCATTTTGAGGAATGCGTGCAGCGTATGGAGGCCGAGGCACATCACTTGAATGGAGACTGCGAAGAAAAGCTATCTGCTTTTCTGGCGGCGACGTTAAGTATGCCGGGGCTCTCTGTCGTTCGAGAGGGATATAGTAACGGGCGTGTTGATTTAACCATAAAGTCTGAAAGTATTAATACTCCTCAGCGTCGTTTGGCCGAGGCAAAGATCTATTCAGGGCCGAGTTATCATGTGCAAGCTATAGCACAATTGATTTCCCGGTATTCAACAGGTCGGCAAAGTCGTGGTTATGTTGTCGAGTATGTAAAAAAACCAGGAATTTCCGACATCGTAGTTAAACTCCGCAGTAGTGCTGATGAAACTCTTCCTGTGTCCCAACATGGAATTACCAAAGAACATTCGATGAAATGGGCATATGTGAGTAGCCACAAACATGCAAGTGAAGAGCTGATCCATGTGGTTCACATCAATGTGAATATTCATAGATAAAGCAGATAAACACTTAGTAGTCATGGTTTCAACAGTATGTGAAAAATGCTAAGCAGGTGAGGGGGGATGAAACTGCGGTAATTTTGGACGACAGTGGGCCTAACGGCCCGTTGCGTTTTTTCAGGCTTTGAAAATCTGTTTACGGTGCCAGCCGACATACTGTTCAGCAGGCCACTGCGTTTTGTCATAAGGGAGGAATAACTGCTGGCCGTCCCGCTGCCAGAACAGATGGTCTACCACCGGACTACGACTGACGCCGCCGGAGATGCGGATGGTCATACTCTCATCCAGCCCGAATGCCCCCATATCAAACGCATCGTGGTGCAACGTACAGAGCGCCAGGCCATTGTTTACCACGCACGGACCACCATATGCTTTCCAGTGAATATGCGCCGCTTCAATACCAACCAGCGCACCATCCAGCCGGAGATCGTAACCGCAGAACGCGCACCGTGAGTGGTAAGCGCGAAGAACGATATCCCGGAAACGCGGGTCGCGGTTCCTGGAGCGATCGATAAAATCGAATCCCAGTTGGTTGGCCAGGATCCGCTGAATACTTTCCGGGAAGCGATCGGTGAGGATCTTCTGAGCCAGTTGGTCGATCATCTCAGGGTGGGCCAGCAATTGCTGGTAAGCCGCTTCATCGAAGCCGCCCGCCACCTGGTTATCAATCAGTTCTTTCTTTGTCGGCTGAGTATTGCCCTTGCGCGGTTTGCAACCTTCTGCGTGAGCGATCTCCCAGAAGCCGTCTGTTCGCAGCCGCCAGAACGGCATATTGGGATAGTCGGTGCGTCGCTTGGGGCCAAACTCTTTCAGCAAGCGAGTAAGCGGTTCGTGGATCTCCAGGCCGTAGTTAAACAGGCGTGGATGGCCTGCTTTGTACTGCGACAGTACGTACAACAGCAGCAGCGGTTTATGCGGCGCGCATACGTCACCCTGACGCCAGACTGAGACGTTAGAGATGGCGGATTGCAGCTTTTCTGGAGAGATCATAAGAATGAACCGGGTAACAGGCTGATGTTATTGCGATCATGCTCGCAAAGCTTGATTGATTCAAGACGAAAAACATAACGTTGATTCGCTTCCGGTAAAGCTAATTGTGTTGTGCTAAAGTACCGCTTAACAAGTTCATTCAGAAGGGAAAATCATGGCTGGCAAGATGTGGATGATTCGTGGCGATGGTGGAAAACTATATGATGATTTTCGTGATAAGCAAGTCGCGGCTATAGGGTGGTCACCCTTTGCACCACATGTAAAACCGGGGTTATCCAGAGAACAGTTGTTCGATTTATACCAAGAGCTTGAACCTCAAATTAAACCGGGAACTGCACGTTCTGGTACTTCTCAGATTTGGCGATTTGTGAACGAAATGCAGAAAGGTGACTGGGCAATTACGTATTCCCCCTCTAATCGAACCTACCTGTTAGGGAAGATCGTTTCAGATTTTGAATATCATGCAGAGTGGCTTGAAGATGGTATGGGCATTGCCCGCCAGGTGAAATGGAATACGGAAGAAATTGATCGTGATAACTTGAGTGATGCCACCAGAAATACATTGGGTTCAACACTGACGGTTTTCCGTGTGCCGGATTTCGCTGTGAACGAATTATTGCAGGGGAAAAAACCTGCTCCTGACGTTACGCCAGAGGTTCTTGGTTCAGTTAACGAGGAAGACGCCGTATCTAACCTCTTACGCGATATGGAAATGATCGCCTTTGAAGGCATCAAAGATCGTATCAATCGACTTGATTGGGACGAGATGCAAAATCTGGTGGCAGGTGTTTTACGTAGCATGGGATATAAAACTCAGGTATCACCTGCTGGCGCGGATAGGGGCAAAGATATTATTGCTTCTCCGGATGGTTTCGGTTTTGAAAACCCACGTATTATTGTTGAAGTGAAGCATCGCCGTGAACAGATGGGGAGCCAGCAGATCCGCAGCTTTATCGGTGGCCGCCATAAAGACGATCGCGGGTTGTACGTCAGCACCGGAGGATTCAGCAAGGAGGCTCGCTATGAAGCCGATCGTTCAACGATCCCGCTGACGTTGTGGACACTCGACGATCTGGTGCGTGCGTTGGTTGAAAACTACGAGCAGGTTGATATTAAAACGAAATTACTGGTACCCCTAAAAAGAACCTATTTACCTGCCTAGAAAAAACAATTATTTTTTAATAATGGAGAGTGAAATGATGGTTGTTGAAAGTGTTATTCTTTCTAGGGGCCGAATGAATATTGAAACTTCATCTATTGAACCACAAACTATGCATGAAATTACGGAATATGTGAATGAAAGTTTCAATGCTATGTTATTTAAAAATAGTTCTTTAGATCTTTTAATGTATGAGCTGAATTTGTATGAATTTGAGTTTATACTGTTTGGTGGATGGGTTCGAGATCGAATATTAGAATATTTCAGCAAAAAGAGAATAAAATCGAAGGATATCGATTTAGTATGTCATGGAACACCTATGTTAATTGATTTTTTCCATAAGAAAAACTTCAAATTTACTGAAAATTCTTTTGGGGGATTTGGGTTAGAATTAGATTCACAACATGTGGACATATGGGAGCTGGAGAAAACATATTTAATACAAAAATATAATCTCGATAGGGATTATATTTCATTACTGAAGACTACTGATTATACAATGAACGCAATAGCCTTTCAGCCTGGAACTATTAATAGTAAATCTATTCTTTATGACTATGGTTGTATCTCTTCAGTTTTGAATAAAGAAATCGAATTTCTGGCAAATGAAGTGGCATTCCCTAACATACAAGCAGCAAGGGCAGTAATATTTAGTGCTAAAATGGATTTTAAATTATCAGAAACGGTAAGGCTATTTATTAGAGAGGTTTGCTCCAATGAAAATAGATATAAATTAGTTAGGAAAGGAATTATTGAGTATTGCCCTAAAAAGTATGAAAAAAAAGCAATAAATATATTGTTAAATGTGATTAATAATGTTCAAGTGAGCTGGTGAGGACGCGACTTAAAATGGAAACAATCTACTTTTCTTATTGCTGGGGCGTTTTTGATGGTGGCGGAGTTCGGGGGGCTGCTCATGCCGGCGCATACTACGCTGCAAGAAATGCAGGTATAAGTTTCGAAAGAGTGGCAGGAACTTCTGCTGGGTCTATTGTTGCAGCTTTAATCGCGGCTGGTGGGAGTCCAGATTTTATAAAAAATCTATTAATTGAAACTGACTTCGAGAGTTTTCTTGCTCCGGCAAATAACTTTGATAGTATTTTTACTAAGAAGAATAATTGGTCTAATCTATTAAAGATTATACCACATAAAAAAATAAAAATGCTCAGTAGTGTCATTTTTAATTCTGGTGTTCATTCATCTTCAATGATTGAAGAATGGATGGAGAAGAAAATTGTCAGTTTACTGAGAACTGGTCAAAAGGAAAAGAATACAAGACCTGTAACATTTCGAGAACTTAAAATTCCGCTACATATTGTTGCTACTGATATATCAACTGGGATCCCTAAAATATGGTCTTGTGAAGACACGCCAGATGAAAGTGTCTCATTTGCAGTCCGTTGCTCATGTACGATTCCTATATTTTTTCAAGCTATTTCAAATAACAATTCTATCTTGGTTGATGGTGGTGTTGTTAGCAATTTACCATCTTTTGTTTTTTCGAAATTGGCTAATGAATATGGACAGTATACAAAAAAACCTAATATAATCTCATTCACTTTAGTGCAAGATGCTTCTGAAAAAAAGAGACCGGAAAATATACTTGATTATATGGGGCAGTTGTCAAATGCTGTGGTTTCCGGTGCAACTGAAATACAAAAAATATTACAAAATTCAGTTTATAATATCAGTATAAATACAGGTTCCATTAGTTCTACTGATTTCAAAGGCGTTAAGATAGAAGATAAAAATTATTTGTTCGACTCAGGTGTGAGGGCTGTTGCGGATTTTATAAAAAATGAAAGGGCTGTAATAAAAAAAGGAATGGTTAATATTGTTTCAAATGGGATTGATGAAAAATTTTTATTATTAGTTCAAGAAATGAGGAATTGTCATGATGAGTTTTATATTTCAGGTGACTCCAGCTATTGGTTGGATTTTCTTTTTCCTTCCGTTTATTCATTGAAAAAACGAAATGTAAATATAACTTGCTTCTTTTCTCAGAATGAAACTAATGATATAGATGAAATCAGAAGACGAGATATTTTAAGGCGATTAGGTATAAATATCTTATTCGTAGAAAAAATTCCATTTCAAGGCTTTTTGTTCTCGCCTAAAAGCGAATATTGCTCAGCAGTGCTCACAACGTCACAAGGACAGATATATAGTGATGCACAATATGTAGAAGAAAAAGTAAAATTATATAATAGCTATGCAGACGCTCCAATCATCCAATTATTAATCGATAAAATTGATAATTGTATGATTTCTAAAGAACATGATGATTTTGTTTTTTCTTATCAAAATTGTGCGGAAGAAAAAATAATTGATAGGCTTAGGAATGTTAGGCAATATAAAAATGCAAGTTTTTCTGTCATCGATGTGAATGTTGATGACAATGTTTTAGTTCTTTCGAGTTCTGTCAAAGAGTATAAGGTTCTCCAGTTACGTTATTTTTTTGACGATTTAAAATGTGCTGGAAAGAGTGTGATGGATCTATTAGAGGTCGAGTTGAAAGATAATGTTAAATCTATTGTAACTCCACCTGTGTTAGAGAAAATAAATGACAAGTATATTATAATAGATGGAAGCGCACGATTTTTTTATTGCATGACAAAGGGAATTACTCAGATAAAATCAATTGTGGTTGATAATGTTTTAGATCCTCTCCCATATCTAGATCCTAAGCCTTTGAGTACTCTTAGATTGACCTTATTAACTAAGACATTTAAGCAAAACTATGGTGATTTTGATAAGTCTAACTTTAGGTTAATTGAGAAAAATATGCATCCACATAGTGATTTTAAATACTAGTGAGATTATACACTGCAATAATGTATTACTAGCATGTGGTTGTAGTAATACATTGTTGTTTTGTTGTTTTGTTGTTTTGTTGTTTTGTTGTTTTGTTATTCACATGCTAATTTCTATGAATTAATTATTGCAATGAATTAAATTTTTTCTTATTTATATATACCATTAGTGTTATACTGATTTTTATTATCATATTCATTGTTAATTACGGTGTGACAACTTATACAGATGTGATTTATTTCACCAAGACGATTGAGTATTCTTCATAGTTTTTAAATAAATTACTTGTAAAAGGAAGTGAGGTGTTTGAGGAAAAGCACGGCCGCTAATAAAAATTGGATTAGTTCAGAGTGATATATTAATTATTACATAGCGTAGGGGGCTTTTTTATATGTCTACAATACTATAATGAGACTCAGGGAATGCGTGTTTTACTGACGATCATCTTCCCGACTTGTTCGCCAGCGCTGCGGATATCGCCGACCGCGCTGCCCATCACTCCGGCGACTGCTGCGCCGACCCTTACGCCTGCCCACGTCAGCGCACCCAGCCAGAATGCGGGTAACACCAGGAACATCACGCCCATAATAATATTCACAATCAGATCGTCGGAGGTGTTTTGCAGGCCCCAGAGGTTGAAGTACGAGTGGGTGTCGCTGTCGTACATCATCTGCATCAGCCAGTTATCCAGCCAGCGTGCCAGTTCCCACCAGAAGGTGAGGAAGAACAGGGCGAACTGCACAAAGCTTAGCGTGATGACCGCTTTAAGATCCCATGCCGAGAACAGCAGGATCACCGGAATACAAATCACCAGCGCCATTTCGAGAAACACCTGCACCATCGGCAGCGCCTGACGGACGTTATCAAATGCCGGAAAAAGAGCGTAGCTCGAAAGCCCCGCGCCGATGATCCCGCCGACGCGGCTGAGCAACTGCGTCTGGCTGAGATTATTGATCTTACCCAGCAATAGTGGACACGCGACTAGACTAAGTGAGTAAACTCTCAACCAGAGGTGACTCACATGACAAAACCAACATCAACCACCAAAAAGCCACGCAAGCAGCACACTCCTGAATTTCGTCAGGAAGCCCTGAAACTGGCTGAACGCATTGGGGTGGCAGCTGCCGCCCGCGAACTTAACCTGTATGAATCACAGCTCTACAACTGGCGAAGCAAACAGCAAAATCAGTTCTCTTCTTCTGAACGCGAGCAGGAAATGTCCGCTGAGATCGCCCGTCTGAAACGTCAACTGGCAGAACGGGATGAGGAACTGGCCATTCTCCAAAAGGCCGCGACATACTTCGCGAAGCGCCTGAAATGAAGTATGTCTTCATCGAAAAACATCAGGCTGAGTTCAGTATCAAAGCCATGTGCCGTGTACTTCAGGTTACCCGTAGTGGCTGGTACATCTGGCATCAGCGTCGTTATCAGGTAAACCGGCGTCAGCAGTTCCGCCTTGTCTGTGATAACGTCGTCCGGGAAGCATTCAGTGACGCAAAACAACGCTATGGCGCGCCACGCCTGACGGATGAGCTTCGTGCCCAGGGTTACCGGTTCAACGTGAAAACCGTGGCTGCCAGCCTGCGTCGTCAGGGGCTACGGGCGAAAGCTTCACGAAAGTTCAGTCCGGTCAGTTACCGCGAACATGGTCTGCCAGTCTCAGAGAATCTGCTGAAGCAGGACTTTTACGCCAGCGGCCCGAATCAGAAGTGGGTGGGTGACATCACGTATCTTCGCACTGGTGAAGGCTGGCTTTATCTGGCCGTGGTTATCGATCTGTGGTCGCGGTCAGTCATTGGCTGGTCGATGTCCTCACGGATGACAGCACGGCTTGCCTGCGATGCGTTACAGATGGCGCTGTGGCGGCGTAAACGTCCGGAAAACGTCATCGTGCATACAGACAGAGGCGGTCAGTACTGTTCAACGGATTACCAGAGCTTGCTGAAACGCCATAATCTGCGGGGGAGTATGAGCGCCAGAGGTTGTTGTTACGACAATGCCTGTGCGGAAAGCTTCTTCCATACGCTGAAGGTGGAATGTATCCACGGAGAGGACTTTGTCAGCCGGGAAATCATGCGGACAGCAGTGTTTAATTATATTGAGTGTGATTACAATCGGTGGCGTCGTCACGGTGCCTGTGGCGGTCTTAGTCCGGAACAATTTGAAAACCAGAACCTCGCTTAGGGTTGTGTCCATATTACGCGGGTAGGATCAAGCCACTTGTAGAGGCTGTGTGCGGGAACGCCCCGACGATTAGATACTTTGGCAACAGAATCACCGCGTTCCATTATCTGACGGACGGCTTCTTCTTTAAATTCAGGTGTAAATCGTGGTGTGCCCATACGCTCCTCCTATACTCAAACTTTAGGGCAGAATCGTCTACCGGAGTGGTGGGGGCAGTCCAGGGTGGCCAAATTCAGTGTGCCACTACATATTGTCTAAAATGAGGGAGGAAGGAAAAGGCTGGATCTCGCCAGCCTTTGACGGTCATTTCACTTTCTTGAATATGAGCAGGATCAGGGGGACGCAGACAGCGAAACCAATGATGGAGGCTAAAGCCGAATCAGAGTGATTTTGCGCTAGCTCCTTAACAAACCAAGTGCATTGAGAAGGGGTAAATTCTCCGCCTTGACTCATTGTCTCTGTAAAGTTAAGAGCGAAAACCAGATCGAAATAAAGCACGATAGCGTAATAGGCTGCACAGATCAGCGCAATACTCACCCATCTGATCCAGAACTTCTTATTCATCATCGTAAGTGCTTCCCAATGAACCGCCTACTGTACCGCCTGAGTAGGGGGATGTTGAGCCAGCAACAGCAGCGGAATCGGCAGCAGATTGTTGAATTTTTGCACTCCCTCCTATTGATTGAGGGCTTTTGTTCTCGGTGTTAGGGTACTGCTGTTTGAATGTATTAGTCATTTCGACAACGAGGATTGATGAGAAATTCGCACTCTTTGATTCAAGATATCTTTGCAGTGAAACCGGAATAGTAAAATCTTCTTCTATGTCGATTGGTAGCTGTGTTGTCGTGGATGTGTAACCGTGTTCGAATACCTTTGAGCCAGCAAACTTGAGCCCCTCGACTGAGTGAGTGGTACAGTTGCTACCAGTGACATCATACTTATCAATGGTTCGGCCTCTTCGCTTTGTACCATCTTGCATGTTTGGCGTTTGAATTGGTGTTACACCGCCATTCCAAAGATTTTCGAAGAATTTACGGATTATTTTAGGATCTGCATCATCAATGCGGAAAGCGCGAGCTCCCATTTCATAAAGTTCGTATCGGTAATACTTACGCGCATCTTCATCCTGGAAAAAGTCTAAAATCCCATCCCCAGTGAAGGTACTTTTATCAGTGCGTCCATAGCGTCCATAGGTGTAGAGGAAGATATTGTTATTCTCATGCACTGAAACGAAAACATGACCTGCACTTGTCGTTTCAGTCCATATATAAACGCCGTTCAGCAGCGGGTTATCTTCTGACTTACAGGTGTCAGTCACATTATCAGCTTGGGGATCATAAATCGGGCGGGGGAGAACGGGAAATTCGACGACTTGAGATTGGGCTGTGTCGGCTTTCGCTGCCCCTGTAGAAAATTCATAAGTGTCATCGATGGAAGGAATAAAACGTGATTTGCAGGGACAGGAACTACGGCTATGCAGTGTTCCGGCTACTCTTTTACCATGTATTTCGTCACTATCAAGGCCGCCGCATATACGATAATGCCCTGGATGTTTGCCGCAGGTTACTTTATGGCCTTCACATGCCATATCTTTATCGAAAAATTGATGGTCGGGGCATCCTTCAAGAATCCTGCCACCGCAAGCGGTCTTATCACCCCTAAATAAAAAATGACCAATAGCCATTCGTCCTTATCCTTATTTTTGCTTTTAAGTCCATGTGGGAAGTGTAGGTTTTTGGTGTTGGCGAGTAAATGAGCAAATGTAATAAAATCAATGTATGTTAATCAATGGGAGCAGGTCGCCAGCTATGGATAGTGTTTATCCGCACGGTCAGTTGCAGACGAGATTTCCACAATTGCCCGCATTCCAACAGAGCAAGAGCCTGTCTTTTGTGAAGCTGGATCAGGGCGGCGGTATCGCGGACCGGTAAATTACTTGTGGTTACCTGTTAGCCGGTGTTGCTGGTAAAGCTGGTGACGCTGGAACTTATCTAGCGAGTATGTTCTTTCACCTTTGGTGGTTGCTTAGAATATGGCACCGCTTGGCCTGCAGTCTGGAGAACACTGGCCGGAACAGAAGGTCGTAAGTTGTTCCAGCAATGGCTGTTGCGGGCTAAGTGCCGACTAACAGATAGCTGTCATAATGGTCGGCTTCCGGCGTGAGAACGGAAGCTACAACCACTTCTTTGAAAATAAATAAAAGCAGGGCTAACGCCAATCGTTTCATTACATCCTTCCGCGAACTACGGTGGGGGTGTTGATCTCCTCCCTGAAAACAGTGCCAGGCTAAACTGAAGTCTCCGGTCTTTCTTCCATCTCACAGAGAGGCACATCGCCATGAAAAAGACCCGCTATACCGAAGAAAAGATTGCGTTTGCTCTGAAACAGGCCGAAACCGGCACCCGCGACGGGGAAGTCTGCCGAAAGATGGGCATTTCTGAAGCCACTTTTTATAACTGGAAGAAGAAATTCGCCGGTCTGGGCGTGACCGAACTGCGGCGTCTGCGGCAACTGGAGGATGAAAATCTGCGGCTGAAGAAACTGGTGGCTGACCTGAGTCTGGACAAGGAGATGCTGCAGGAAGTTATCAAAAAAAGTTCTGAGGCCGGCT
>ERZ837590.292-NODE-292-length-46565-cov-8.266007_pt1 | contig 46565 bp, 50 predicted proteins | sample MGYA00519573_ERZ837590 | MGnify/ENA primary metagenome ERZ837590 (study PRJEB31850, sample SAMEA3708820) | human gut metagenome | biome: human gut; feature: human-associated habitat; material: faeces | place: China | collected 2014 ... | reverse complement strand
CTTCATCTGAAAGTATGTAAGTTCGAAGCTGCCCGGATTTAACCAGTAATAATCCAGTACAGTCCAGGTTTCCATTGTGAATGATTGTCCCTTTTTTTACATACTGTGTGATTAAATTGTCTGAAATTATTTTTTTCTGTGTTGTATTTAAGTCATTCCATAGTGGAAAACAATTTTCGAAGTTCATAACCGTTATCTCCTTTACGAACATAGTATACTTGCTTTTTTTAGATGCGTCAATTATGTAACTGGCATATGCCATAAATAGAAATAAAAAGAAGTGTAATAAAGTAAATTATCTTTTCTGTGATATCATCACAGAAGCAAGATCTTTTATGCGATATATTAAGTTCAAATAGGAGAAGGAGTTGAAAAATATGACATCTATAAATATAAATAAAGAAAAGTTTGGACAATTAATTCATAAGGAAAAACCGGTTTTGGTTGATTTCTGGGCACCGTGGTGTGGTTATTGCCGTAGAATTGGAGCGGCTTATGAAAAAATAAGTGAAGAATACAGCGATATTCTTATTGCTGGAAAAGTAAATATTGATGAAGAACCACAGATTGCAGAAGCTGAAAAGATTGAGATAATTCCTACGCTGGTTTTATATCGGGATGGAAAGGCAATAGATTCTATTGTTGCACCTGAATCAAAAATAATGATAGAGAATTTTATTAATGAAGCATTGGAAAAATAAAAGGAGGACTGCTGTATGAATGAAAATCATGTTTACGATATGATTATCGTGGGTGGAGGACCTGGAGGGTATACTTCAGCATTATACGCAGCCAGAGCAGGACTTGATACAATTGTTATAGAAAAATTATCTGCAGGTGGTCAGATGTCATTGACCTGGCAGATTGATAACTATCCTGGTTTTGAAAATGGAATTGACGGATTTTCATTGGCAGAGAAAATGCAAAAACAGGCGGAAAAATTTGGCGCTAAAAGTGAATATGCTGAAGTTTATAATATGGATTTAACAGGAAAGCTTAAGAGAGTAGAAACTAGTTCGGGAATTTATATTGGGAAAACAGTAGTGATTGCTACTGGAGCAAATCCAAGAGAACTTGGTCTTGCTAAAGAAAAAGAATTGATAGGTCATGGGGTTGCTTATTGTGCCTCCTGTGATGGTATGTTTTATAAAGATAAGATCGTGGTGGTTGTTGGTGGTGGAAATTCTGCTGTATCAGATGCTGTTCTTTTAAGTCGAATTGCTAAGAAAGTCATCATTGTTCATCGAAGAGATACATTACGTGCAACGAAAATCTACCATGACCAGCTGATGAAAACTGAAAATATAGAGTTTCGATGGAACAATACAGTAAATGAACTGATTTATGGAGAACGATTGACTGGTGTGCGGTTGAAAGATACAGTTACAGGAGAAGAAAACATTATAGAATGTGACGGCCTGTTTGTGAGTATAGGAAGAAAACCGACAACAGATTTTTTAGATAATCAGATAGAACTGGATAATAAAGGATATATTGTGGCAGGTGAAAACACTGAAACGAGTATTCCGGGTGTTTATGCTGTAGGAGATGTCAGAACAAAGTTACTTCGTCAGATAGTAACAGCAGTGGCAGATGGTGCTATGGCAGTACATATGGCAGAAGAGTATGTGGAGAAATAACAATCAGAATTTAATTGTTTAAGAAATTGTTCTTTGGTTAATGGCATTTTTATGTATCCTCTAGTTTTACTAAAATTCAATATGTATTATGTATATAAATAACAGATAATCAGGTATTATCCTTCAGCTATTTGAAAAAATATATATCTACTGCAACTGTTCCGTAATATCTATAGTTTAAAAATGTACAAGAAGCTCGGTTGTCTTATTGGGGACGATTAAGAGGAAGAAATAAACACTATATAATGAAACAATTACATATGAGATGGAATTTTCTATAAGGACACAGGAATCTGGCAGTTCTTAGTGTTACCAAATCCTTCTGTCGTACAGGCTTCATAAAAGGAACTAATATGCGACACTATTGCAATCGAGGTAATATTGACATAGAATTCCATGTATTATAGAATGGTATCTGTAAAAAGAAGGCATGAAGAAAGCAGCTTTAAACGGGCTGCTTTTTTTGTGTCTTCTTTTGTCTTTCCTGAGTACCGGAGGAAAAGGAGTTTTCTGGATGGAGCAGAGAAGACAAAAATAAATAAGAACAGGAGGAAGTATATGGAGGATACCAAAAAAACAGTTTTGGCGGGAAACGGGGAAAAAGATGTTCCGCGTGCGGTCTACGATGGTGTTTTGACAATCGATGTAGACGCGCAGGTTGAAAGCATGGAGGAACAGGAAGAAGCCAGATGGCATCAGCTTTTGAATGCACATCGTACCAGAAAGATCCTGACGGGCCAGCTCGGGGGCATTGAAAAACTGGAGAGTGGATGGATGGTTGCTGTTACATACTTTAATGGTTTCCGGATCATTATCCCAATGAATGAAATGATGATCAACCTTCAGGGAGACGGGCGTGAAAACGCGGATACCTTAAACCGTCAGGTCCGTATTGCTAACAACATGCTCGGCTGTGATATTGATTTCATCATCAAAGATCTGGATAACAAGAGCCGGAGCGTTGTAGCATCCAGAAAAGATGCAATGCTTAAAAAGAGACAGACTTTTTACCTTGGGGAAGATACAGAAAAACCAATGCTCTATGAAGGCAGGATCGTAGAAGCAAGGGTGATCGCGGTAGCTCCCAAAGCAGTCCGCCTGGAAGTCTTTGGTGTAGAAGTATCTGTCCGGGCCAGGGACATGGCCTGGGAGTGGATGGTAGATGCCGGAGAAAAATTCCAGGTAGGTGATCTGGTGCTGGTCATGGTCAATAAGGTGGAAGCAAGCTCTGTTGACCAGATCATTATAGAAGTGGATGCAAAGAGTCCGACAGCCAATATCAATAAAGATAACCTCCGGAAATGCCATAAACAGGGAAAATATACAGGGATCATTACGGAAGTCTATAAGGGAACCTATTTTATCCGCCTTGATATCGGAGTCAATGCCGTGGCACATTCCTGCAATATGTCCGCACTTCCGGGAAAGAAAGATAAGATTGGATTTGTGGTGACCCGCATCAACGACAACTATGAAGTGGCAGAAGGCATTATCACAAGGCTTATCAAAAGAGCTTCCTGAAAATGTTTTTATGATTTTCAAAGAATTCTGTTGACACAGAAAAAGGGATTTCTTTAACATCGGAGATAAAGATGGAAAGGAGTGACGTCAGATGGCAAAAAAGAAGAAAAAACAGATACGGGAAACCTTGTACTGCCCATATTGCAAAAGACCCGGGGTACTTAGGCCTGCAGCTTATGTCTATGGAGATAACAACCTGGATCCGGAGAAATACCTGTATGTATGCAGCGGCTATCCTTCCTGTGATTCATACATTGGGGCACACAAAAAAAGTATGCGTCCCATGGGAACCATGGCTGACAGCAATCTGCGTAATAAGCGGATCGAAGCACACAGAGCTTTGGATGCAATCTGGAAAAATGGTTATATGACCAAACATAGCACGTATATCTGGCTTCAGAACCGTTTGAATCTCCGGGAAAAGGACACACATATCGGGAAATTTTCTTATTACCTGTGTGAACAGACCATCCGGGAATGTACAGACTATATAAAAAGCCGAGAGGAGAAAAAGAAATCCCCGGATAAAATAAGCGTGGCATGACGGAAAGGATGGATGCCCTTGAGACTACAGGCGACAGAAGATGATGTATATCATCTGATGAACCTTAAAGAACAGTATTTTATTATGACAGCAATATGCAGTGTGGCAGAGGGAATCAGCGCATACTTTTTCATATACCAGAAAAGATGCTGGGATCTTGTATATTTGTGTACTGCACTGGCGCTTGCGATAATCCTGCTTCTTCGTCAGGCCATAAAAATCAGCCGGAGGATCATGGAGGCAGAAAACTGTTATATGGCACTTGAAGAGGACAGCCTGGCAGTCTGCCAGCCGGAAAAGAACGGAAAATATGAGTCCTGCAGGATCTTTTACGATGAGATGGACAAGATCGTAGAAGGAACCAGGCGGGGAGTTCCGGAATTTTATATCGTGATCCGAAAAGAAGGGAAAGAACAGAAAAGCTTTTTCCTTTTGGATGAAGAAGAACAGGAACGGGATGTTTTCTGTGTACGATCCTTTGGCTTTGACAATCAGGGATTCATGGAGTTTTATCGGAAACTCAGGTGGATCGTACCGGGAAGAACAAGGATTATCGGGACCAAAACACAGGAAGTATGGAAACTGCGGCGGCCGAATATCGGAATCTGTACGGCAGCAGGCATGCTTTTGGGGTATGTACTTCCAAAACTCCTGGAAATGATGTATGGGTAACAAGTTATATGAAAGAAAACAGATCAGAAGCAGAGATTAGAAAGAGTGAAAATGACAAGGAGGAAATGTCATGAGATGGTATACAGCAATCGGAATGAAAAAAGATGATGCAGATGGAAGGTTTTGTGTCTGGGTAGATGGGGAAGAAAAAGTACTTACAGAAATGGAAACTATTTTGTGGGCTGCGCTCACCTGGTCTTTCTGTGAAGAGGATAAGGTCCATTCCCAGATGCATCGTCTTCTTGTATTTAGCCTTGGAGAAAAACAGGCACAGGAATGGGCGGACAAAGAGGATTTTCAGTTTTGCCTGAACCGTCTGGTAAAGCGGGGCCTGGTTGTGCTGACAGAAGGATGTACCAGAGAGGAAGCTGTATACAGCATTATCAGCCGGTCAGTCATGGCTCCCATGATCTTTTCACCGGCGGAACGCATGAAACATTTTATGGAATCCCTTTCCATGGGAAAAGGACTGAAGTTTTCACTGAGGGCCTTTAAAAAGCCGCTGCTTACAGAAGAGGAATACCAGCTACTTTCCTATCTTCAAAGAGAAGGGGATGTTTCCTGCCACCTGAAATGTTTAAAGGAAGAGGCAAAAAGCAGGGAACCCCATTTAGCAGATTCCCTCCAGGAACAGATACAACGGGAATTTATAAGCCGCGTAGCGCAGCTTTACTATAAGAAACAGCTTGTGATCGACAACATAAGAAGGGAGGACTGCCTTGAAGCAAACGGAACATCCGTATTGGCACAGGCTGTATAGATGCTTGGAAGATTTTGGCACACGTTATCAGAATATACCGGATTTTTTTAAGGACAGGATCCAGCGATATGGTATCCTGTCTCTTTTTATCCTGCTTTTCGGATCATTTATGGGAACATGGATGAAAGATAAAACTTTTATTTTCTGGTCTTTCCTGCTTGGGATTATCGGATTTATAAGAACATATCTTATTTTCCGCACCGCGGATAAAAAGACCTATGAAATCGTGGAAGGGCTGGTAACCGGGATAGACGGGAAAAATCCCTTTGCAAGATTACGGAAGATCCGGGTAAGTGATCCGGCCGGACGGCAGAGTGAACTTTTGCTGGATAAAAACGTAAAAGTTTTGGAGGGAAAACGTTACCGGTTTTATTTTGGCATAAATGAAAAGAAGCTGGTAGGAATTCGCCGGGTGGATGCAGCACTCAATAACGGTACTTTTTTGGGAAACGAAGAAATATAAGAGGAAGAGATTCCTTTTATAGCAGGGAGGGGAGCACCAGGCATGGTTCGATTCCATGCTGCCCTGTTTCCGCAAAAGACTATTGCGGGAAATACAGCAAAGGAGAGAAGGATATGTCAGAAACACTACAGGGAACCGTGAAATGGTTCAGCGCACAGAAAGGATACGGCTTTATCACCGGTGAAGACGGGATTGATTATTTCGCCCACTTTTCGGAGATCCAGATGGATGGATACCGGAAATTAAGCGGTGGCCAGCCGGTCCTTTTTGAAGCAGGGACGGATGCCAATGGGCGAAGCCTTGCCAAAAATATTTCCCCGGCGGATCCAAACGCTGAGTAAGACGTTTTCATAGTGCATGCACAGATTACCTATTCCCCTCAGATACATGCACTTATGCAGACGGATGAAAAGACAGGCGGTATCATGCCGCCTGTCACAACATGTAGCAGAATAATAAAGATAACTCACACAATAACACAATATATAGTTAAAATTAATTGACAACCACAAAATGTTGTGGTAGTCTTTAAATGAAAAATAATTTAACAGTCTATAAAAGACTGTGGTTATTCTTTAGTTCCGGACATTCCGGAAGAAACACTTTGGGGCGGTCTTGCCCTTAATGAGAAAAAATGGATATGCAAAATATAAGGAAGATGCAAGAAGGAAAGAAGATTCTTTTTGTGTCTTTTTTTATTGCATAAAAAGCAGAAAGGAGGAGCACGAATGAAACTGGCAGTTAAGGAAACTGCAAAAAGAAATACCTTAAAAACATCAAAAAAAGAAAACACATTGTAAAATCAGGAGGGTCGATTATGGAGACAATTAAATGGGAAAACGCAAATGCACTGGAAATTGGAATGCTTATGGAGATGGCAGAAGACGGCTATGTGTTTTGCATCGAAGATGGAAAGATACAGGCTGTTGAAGTCCGGATTTTCAGCTAGCGTGGAAAGGCGGACATTATGTATTATAAAGATGACTTTTATAAGGAGTTCCGGACAGAAAAGGAACTGTGCGAGTATCTGGAAGAGATAGACAGCCGGGCAGAATGGATCCGGATCACCAGTAAGAAATTAAAGGTGGCAGCAGCAGGAGAGGAAACCTGCACAGAGGTTCCGGGCATTTCCCTGGAAGCACTGGAAAAAGATACTTTATCTCATTCCAGGCTGGTTCTTATCCTGCCCGAGAGGATCTGTTATATAGGAAATTCAGCAATCAAATCGTTGAAAGGACGGGCCAGGATTGATGGCAAAGCCCTGGCAGATGTCGATAAGAAAACACTGGCAGAGATCTTGAATAAATGCCTGAAGGTTGCAAGAGGAAGAGCACTGATCCGTTTCTGTGAAGGAAAAATAAGGGCAGTCCTGTCTGGTGATGAAAAAGATTATGCCATCATATCCATGCCGGATATGTACATGGTTACCTCGGCATATATCCATGGGGACTATGAGAAGGCAACGTTTTTAAACGGCTATGCAGATCATTATTCTGTTACGGCGTCCTGGCAGCTGGAAGATACGAAACTTACAGATGTTTATAAGGAACTGATGCAGAATTATGGAAGAAAGACCGATAAGGACATAAAAGCAGTTGTACGGATCACTACGTCAGACGTTGGTGTGTCCGGAGCGAATATTTTTTATTCCCTGCAGGAGCCGACAAGAAATGTGATCCTTGGCAATGCCCTGAAGGTTACGCACAAAAACTGTAAAGGAATGGAAGATTTCACGGAAAACATAGAGTCGATCTTTGATTACTACCGGGAAGTCTTAAAAGGGGTCATGCGGCTGTGTGATATCTGGATCGAGCATCCGGCAAATGCCATGGCTGGGATCATGAAGCAGGCGGGATTTGGAAAAAAACTGCTTGCAGAAACCGTGGAGCAGTTTAAGGCTACTACCGGGAATGAGCCATGCAGCGCATACGAGATCTACTGCGGGATCTGTGAATCCATTATCATTGCAAGGCAGGAAAAGACGAATGAGAGAGGACTTTTAGCTCTGGAAGAAAAAATTGCCGGCTGTGTGTCAAAACGCTGGCATGAATATGATATTCCTGGCACTGTAAAATACTAACAGGATTTAAAAGAATGGAGACAGCATGGACTGTCTTTTTTTGATGGGAGGAAAACATGAAGGTTACGAATGGAAAAGATGTGGCAAGGCTGCTGGTAGATGAATACTTGAACTGCCATCCCACCGGACACAAAAAATTTATGGAGTCCATGGCAAAAGAGCAGCAGGAAATAAAAGACAATTACACGTATCTTGGCTTTGCCTGGCTAAAAGGTCTTTCAGAGGTCAGATATTACGACCTTCGAAACGAAGCATCGAAACTGATGGCCGATGATCTGTGTCTGCATGTAAAGGAACAGCCAGAAAGGGTGCGCCTGGTGTATGAAGGTGCAGAGGAAATGGAAATCAATCCTTCAGATGAAGAGCAGATGGCAAAAATGTTTACCTGCTACCTGCTTGCAGGAAGTATGGACGGATATGGGGAATTTGTGGATTATGCCCTTGATACCCACCGGACACTGCAGCAGAACCTGACACGGTTTTTCGTGGAATGGTTTGCAAAGGCAGAAAAAGGCTCTGCATTTTTAAAACAGGCAAAGATGGTGTATTCCAGGTATTCCCTGCCATATATCTAAATTACGGAGGTATGTGATGGATAGAAAACTTCCGGACTGGTTAAAAGAGAGCAGGGAGGCAGAAAAACTGATCGCATGGCTGAAATCGCCGGATTGTGAAGTAAAAGAATTTTCCGGACAGCTGTTTATAAAGGCAAGATATGGAAACTGTTTCTTTTTCTTTGACTGTTTAAAGGAAAACAGAAAAACAGACCGGAACTGGTGTGCCGTGATCCACATGCCGGAGTATTCCCTTTATGAAGCAGAAGATCTTTTTCTGAAGCCGATCGGGATACCGGATGATTTTGGTTTTCCTGTGCGTGAGGATCTGATCCCGAAACTGGAAACACAGATAAGCCGCATTGGAAAGAAACTTATCCGGGAACAATGGGATGAACTTTTGTTAAAAGGCGGGTATGCAGCTGCACAGATGATCCCGGAGATCAGCAGGGTTTATATCCAGCTAAATGCAGACCGTTTTATTAAAAAAGGAAAGCGGCCGGAGGATCTGATCTATCAGCCGCAGTTTCATTTTGCGGATATGAAGTGGGAATTTTCTGACTGGATGTTTCTGGAATATTTAAGCAACCCACAGCGGGCAGCAGAGCTTTTCGCCCAGAAGTGGCTGCTTGAAAAACTTCCGGAGATTTCAAAAAAGAAGATCTGTATCGGATGTATCCGGGAGGAAATGGAAGAAATGTTAAAAAAGACTGGGACAGGGCCAGAGGTAAGCCTTCCGCGTTCTGCTTAGTATAAAAAATGAAAAAATCAGGAGGAAACGAATAATATGGGTAAATACAATTACATGAATCTGAACCAGAAGATGATCAGGATTAGAAGAAAGGTGCCGAAGCTGATCCGCAAACGGTACAGTGAGGACGTTACTTATGATTTTGTAAAACTGGATGATATCTATGAATGCCTGACACCGGCCCTTAATAAATACGGGGTCGATTTTGACATCTTAAGTGAAAGGCCGACACAGATGGACGAACAGGGCAATTCCGTGTTTTTAAAGGAAATGGGAGCACTCTGGAGATATGAGGCTGACCTGGAGCTGTGCTGGACCAATGCTGACCGTCCGGGAGACAAGGTACGGAGCTTTTTGCATGTCATTGGAACCAATGAAGCACCGGATAAAGCAAAAGGTGCGGCATGGACGTATGGCCTGAAGTATTATTTCTTAAATAAATTCAACATCATGCAGGCATCTGGAATAGACGATCCGGACATGCGTGGGACGGAAAAAGAAGAAATGCCGAAGCAGGAAGCTTCCGTAAAACCGGAAAAGCCGAAAAAGAAACAGGAAAAGACAGAAAGAAAAGAAACCACAGCAAAGCAGGAGCAAACGGAATCGGTCAGGGAAAAGAAAACGGACCGTAAAAAACTGCGTGATGGAAATGCCATATCAGAAGGTACTGTAAAAGTGGAATATGCAGTGACGGATACAGAAGAAAACCTTCCTGGACAGATGACTTTTGGAATGGAAGAAAGTGAAAGCGGACTGGAAGAATTTTCCGCTGAAGAAACCAAAGCGGAAAATCCGGTTCAGACCGAGGAAATCTCCGTAGATGAGGAAATTACTGCCGAGACGGATGCAGACGGTTTCCGTGCAGTAGAAGAAACGGATGAAGTTCCATTTGACGAAGATGATGAGATTTCTTTTGATGCAGAAGAAGAGGAAGAAACACCAGAAGAGACTGCAGAGGAAGTGTTGGAGGATATGGCTCACGAAGAGGATGCAGAGGATGAAGTGAAATGGGCAGAAAAGGTTATCTGCAATTTTGGTGTCTATGCCGGGACCCCTCTTGGGGAAATGATGCAGGATGCCAGAGGTTACCAGACGATCAAATGGCTGGTACAGCGTTACAAAGGCCAGAATCAGGAAATACAGAAAGCTGCGAAGATTCTTTTGGATCATGAAAAGGAAATGCAAAAAGCAGCCTGAAAACAGAGAAATAGTTTGAGGTGGCTCCGGGAACGGGGCCATCTTTTATGAAGAGGAGGAAGGCATGTATGCCAGAGAATCGTTTACGATCGCAGAAGTAGCAGATCTTTTGTCAATCCGAAGACTGAGTGATTCTTACCAGGACGAATTTCCGGTGGAATGTCCTTTTTGCGGGGATTTAAGAGGAAAATGCAGTTTTTGCATCCGCAAAAATGGAGAACTGAAGAATGTTTACCATTGCTATCATTGCGGGGCAGCCGGAAACATGCTGACACTGTATGCGGAACTATCCGGCATTTACGGGAGAAACCGGTATAAAGAAGCCTACCGGGAGATAAAGCAGGCACTTTCTTTTTCTGGAACGGATAAAAGACAGCAGTCCACGACACGAAATGGGTTCGCTTCTATCGTTTCTAAAAAGAAACGCATTTCCCTTACGGAAGAGGAATGGGATTACCGGGACCATGTATATAAGGAAATGCTCACTTTTCTTAAGCTTAAGGAAACACACCGGAGGAACCTTCTCCTGCGTGGGCTGACGTTAAATGAGGTCAGACAGATGGAAGAACGAGGTTTTTTAAGTACGGATGAGGAGAATTCCGTGGCCATTGCCAGAAAGCTCTTAAAAAAGGGATTTCGCCTGGATGGGGTTCCTGGATTTTTCATCAACCGGGATGGTGACTGGGAAGCTGCTTTTTATAGGAAGAATAACGGGTATCTTTGCCCGGTCCGGGATGGGAAGGAACGGATCATAGGATTCCAGATCCGGCTGGATGTTCCTTTAAAAGAACGGAAGTACCTCTGGTTTACCAGCAGCGGCTTAGAAAAAGGCACATCAAGCGGCAGCCCGGCAGGAATGTTTGGGAAAATAAAGGATGGCACGGTTTACGTAACGGAAGGTATCTTAAAGGCAGAGATCGCATGGATGTGTACAGGAAATCCTTATATCGGAGTCCCTGGAGTCTCCAATCATAAAGGACTGGAAACTGTCTTGCGAAACCTGAAAGAGCAGGGGTTAAAAAGAGTTTACGAATGTTACGACATGGATAAAATGATGGAATTGTCCTGTAAGCACGATGAAAAAAGTGCGTGCCGGCAATGTGAACATGGAATTTATCTGTATCATGGAGAATGCCCCAAAAAGCGCAGAAAGCGGGACATGATCCGAAAAGGCTGTATAAAACTATATGAGATCTGTGAGGAACTGAATGTATCCTGCAAAAGAGTCACCTGGGATACCGATGCATCCGGTACCTGGATGGAACACTACAAAGGCGTGGATGACTGGATCCTTCAAAAAGAGGAAAAAGAACACAGGAAGACGGCATAAAATGTTTGGTCAGATAAAAGGGAAACTGGAATTTTTTTCAGTTTCCTTTTTATCTGGCTGAAAAAGCCGGAAGAAAGGAGAAAGCGATGCAAATAAGAGACGGACCAAAAGAAAACTGCAGGGAAAAAAGCGATCATGAAAGGAGAACGTGCACTTGGAAAAAAACTGGAAGAAAAGATGGATGGCGGGTGCGATGGCTTTTGCTCTGTGCTGCACTACGCTCTTGCAGACGGGAGCTTCTGCAGTATCCGCCGCTGAGGTGGGAGGCGTTTCCGCACAGAGCGAGACGCAGATCGAGGTACAGACAGAAACACGGCCAGAAACGCAGACGGAGAAAAACGAGGAGGAACTGATAGAGGAAACCGTTGCTGATCCGGAACTTGCGCTTATGGTTACCGAAGGGGAAGCCTTTGATATCCAGAATGATTTTACAGGACTGAAACTCTCTGACGGAGACCATGTGGAACTGAAAAAAGCAGCAATGGAAGACGGGACTGTATTTGATTATAACCATGCGGGAACCTATAAATGCGTATATCTTGTTACACCCGCATCCGGGGAAGCCTATCTGGTTGCCAGAAACATTACGGTGACACCAAGGGAAGCAGAAACAGACGGATCCAATGGCGGTCAGGAACAGGAAAGCGGCGATGACGAACCGGAGGCAGACCCCGTCCTCCCGACCATAAGCCCGGAAGATGCCCCGGAAACCCTGGAAGAGCCGGAAGAAACGGAGGAGCCAGAAGAAGAGGAAGCAGAAGAATTTTCCGATGAGGAACCAGAGGATGGAAGCCATCAGGTTGGCATCGTACAGGGAAATGAATTCAATATTGAACTGGACCACGAGGACGGACGTTACCAGACGGGGGAGACGGTCAACTTTTCCGGTGATATCCCGCAGGGAAGCCTGATCGCAGTGGGAACAAGTCTTGTCGAAGCAAACCAGACAGAGAATACCGAAGATCTTCTGTATGCAGAAGTAAGCTACGATGAGGGAACAAATTCCTTCAGCTTTGAGATGCCGGAAGATGATGTTGCATTAAGTGTGGTATATGACCAGGCTGAGGGCGGTATTAGTACCATGGCAGCTTCCGATGGAGACTTGTGGGATGATTCAACAGACATTGAAGCTAATACCTATTACTATTATTCAGATGGAAAACTGCATCCTTTTGATTCTGTTATGGGACAGGGCGGAAATGATTCCTATAAGTATATCCGTTACAAAGCAGGCGGAAAGACTTATACCGTCTATGCATACTGCATGCAGCACAGTAAACAGTCCCCGCCAAGTGGAACGACTTATAAAAATATGGTCGAACTGGATGAGGGCGGCGATGACCGTTATTTAAGGAAGGCCATGTTTTACGGATATGGCGGTCCCGGATGGGGCGGCACATTCAACGGCTATAATATCAAATCCATCATGGAAAAATACGGCTGTTCCTCCGAGACCCGTGCAATGCAGCATTATCTGGTCGATTATTTATATGACGGGGAATCCGGATTTGGAGGATCCCTTTCGACAACTGCCAAAAACATGTTAAAAGAGATCAAGGCAGCCCTTGCAAAGATGCCGGATCCAACGACCATGGAGCTGACACCTGGGCTCAGTGCTTCTGCAAATGGAAACCAGAGCCCGACCTTCACATGGAAGGCAAACGCAGCTTTTGTGATCACGATCCATCTGGAAAACGGGGTCTCCCTTGTAAATGAGACGACAGGAAAAACCGGGACCGGAAATGTGAGCGTAAAGGGCGGTGAAAAATTCCATCTGGAAGCAACCACCCAGAATATTGGAAGCCTGAAAGGAAAATATGCGATCACATCCAACTATCCGCTTAATTTCCATGCCATGCTCTTAAAGCTGGCGAACAGCCAGGATATCGGCTTTGGATATTATACCGATACACTGGAGCTGAATCTGGAGGTAGACTGGCCGGATGAAGCAACGGTCAAGATCATCAAAAAAGATAAGGGAAGCAACGCGCTCCTTGCAGGTGCCGTTTACGGCATCTATGCAGATGAAGCCTGCACGAAACTTATCAAAAAAATGCCGGCAACAAATGCAAAAGGGGAATCCGAAGTAAAGATCACCAAAACACAGGATACCGTTTACCTTCGTGAAATCTCAGGCCCATCCGGATATGTGCTGGATACGAAAGCCTATGGGGTAAAACTGGTCGTGGGGCAGACCGCTTCCAAGAACTTAACGGATAAAGAGCAAAAAGGTGCACTCACCATTTATAAAGAAGGAGAAGTGCTTACTGGAGCGACCGTCACGGAAGATGGTGTGACCTTTGCCTACGAAAAACGGAAATTGAAAGGAGCCGTTTACAGTGTTTATGCAGGTGCAGATATCAAGGCGGCAGATGGCACCCTCATCTATAAAAAAGGTGCACTTGTCAAGGATAATCTGGTTACCGGAGATGACGGAAGCGTTACGTTAAAGGATCTCTATCTTGGCACCTACACAGTAACCGAGACGAAAGCTCCGGATAATTATGTATGCAAAGGAGAGTCTAAGACTGTTGAGCTTGTGTATGCAGGCCAGACCGTAGAAGTGCAGACTGTCAGTGCAACATTTTTAAATGAACGCCAGAAGGCTGCAGTCCGTGTGGAAAAGCAGGACGAAGAGACAAAAAATCCGCTCTCCGGAGGCATCTACGGGCTGTATGCAGCAGAAGATATCAAAGTTGATGGTAAGACCGTTGTTCCCAAAGGAACCCTGATCGAAAAAGCAACGACCGGAGCCGATGGAAAAGCTTCTTATAAAGCGGAACTTCCGATTAATTACAGCTACAGCATCCGGGAGATCCAGGCACCGGAACTTTACCTTAGAAACAGTGAGGATACTTACACCTTCACTTTTAAGTTCACCAATGATAAGGAAGAAAAGGTAAACTTTAGCCATACCTTTACAAATAAGCGTGTAAATGCAACAATCGACCTGGTAAAAGAAGACAGCGAGACAGGAAACAGCGCACAGGGAGATGCCGTATTTGAAGGAGCCATTTACGGGCTCTATGCAAGGGAAGACATTAACCATCCGGATGGCAGGAGCGGAGTCCTTTATAAAAAGGACGAACAGGTAGCTACCCTGACGACCGATAAAGAGGGAAAAGCAAGCGTAAGCAATCTGTATCTTGGAAAGTATTATTTGAAGGAGATCACGCCTCCAGTAGGTTATCTTCTGGACGAAGAGGAGCATGATGTAAACTGTAACTACGAAGGAGACCAGGTAGAGACGGTAAAACGAAATACCGTTTCCAAAGAAGACGTGATCAAACAGCCATTCCAGTTGATTAAAGCAGCGGATAATGATAAGACCGATGCGGACCTTTTAAAAGGTGCCGGATTCTCTGCTTATCTGATCAGCAGCCTGACTGTAAAGGACGATGGAAGCTATGACTTTACAAATGCGACCCCGATCGTTCTTACGGAAGATGGAAAAACAGAAATGTTTACCGATGAACGCGGCTATGCGTGCAGCATCCCGATTCCTTATGGACGCTACATTGTCCGTGAGACCACAACACCGCATAATTTCATGCCGGTAGATGATTTTATCGTAACCGTAACCGAGAACAGCAGCACACCGCAGGTATGGAGAGTCCTTTTGGACGATGAGTTCAAAGCAAAGCTTAAGATCGTGAAACAGGATGATGAGACCAAACAGCCGGTCCTCCTTGCCAATACAGAATTCAAAGTGTACGACCTGGATGCGAAAAAGTACGTGGAACAGGTAACGACCTATCCAAATACGGTTGTCCATAAATCCTATTTTACGGACGAAAATGGTTACCTGATTCTTCCGGAATCCTTAAAATGCGGAAATTACAGGATTGAGGAAGTGAGAGCGCCTGATGGCTACACCCAGAATACCCAGTATGTGGAGATCAAAGTTGATAAGAATACAGCTTATCAGATGGATTCCGTCAGCGGGGATGCCATCATTACCGTGACCTATGAAAACCATCCGGTCAAGGGCAAACTGGTGATCCATAAATCCGGTGAAACCTTAAAATCCTTTAAAAAGGATTTTGTATACGAAGAAGCTTCCCTGGAAGGGGCAGAATTTGAAATCTACGCAGCAGAAGATATTTTCACACCGGATCATCAGGTGGACGAGCAGGGAAACCGTCACGTGATCTATGCAAAGGATACCCTGGTAAAAACAGTGACCACTAATAAAAATGGGGAAGCTGTTATCAAAGACCTTCCGCTTGGAAAATACCGTGTGAAAGAAACAAAAGCACCGGCCGGATTTGTCTTAAATCCAGACAGTCAGGAAGTAGCCTTTATCTATAAGGATCAGAACACACCGGAGATCGAAGAAAAACTGGAATTTTCCAATGAACGCCAGAAAGTAGAGCTGAGTGTGGAAAAACGGGATGCTGAGACCGGAAAGGCTTTAAAAGGTGCAACCTTTGGATTATACAATAAAGAAGCAATTTCTTCCGGCGACAAGGTGATTGTAAAAGCAGATACACTGCTTCAGGAGATCACAAGCAACGAAAAAGGTAAGGCAGCGTTTACGCTGGATCTTCCGCTTGGCAGATACTATGTGAAAGAGCTGCAGGCACCGGCGGGTTATGTATCTTCTGATGAGATCCTGGAATTTGATGCCACATACCAGGGCCAGGACGTAAAAACGATCAAATTAAAATCCGTGAAGAAAAACCAGCCGACAACGGTAGAAGTAACAAAAGCAGATATCACGACCGGAACAGAACTTGACGGGGCTTCCATGAGTGTACTGGATAAGGATGGCAACGTGATCGATTCCTGGACATCCGTAAAGGATTCCCCACATGTGATCAAGAGACTTCAGGTTGGAAAAACTTACATTCTGCGTGAAGAGCTTGCACCATATGGCTACTTACGTGCAACAGACGTAGAGTTTACGATCTCTGATACTGCAGAAGTACAGAAAGTCAAAATGGAAGATGAAGTCCCGGTAGCAAGACTTCTGGTAAACAAGAAAGGGGAATTCTTAGACAGCGTATCCCTTCTTGACAATGCAAAAGGCATGATCGAGCACCTGTTCAACTATGTGACCGGAAACCTGACTGATGTAACCTTCAATGTTTACGCGGCAGAAGCCATCCGTGCAGCAGACGGGGTAAGTGCAGATTATTATGCGGCAGATGAACTGGTCGGCTCCATTACAACAGATGGAAATGGTATCGCCCAGATGGATAACCTCCCGCTTGGACGTTATTACATCGTGGAAAAAGAGACCGCACATGGCTACGTTCTGGATAATGAACCAAGATATGTGGATCTTACATACCGTGACCAGGATACACCTCTGGTTACTTATAGTGCCGACTGGCAGAATGCGCGCCAGAGGGTACAGGTGGAAGTCCTGAAAAAAGAAAAGGACAGTGACAAAGTACTTTCCGGGGCAATCTTTGGCCTCTATGCAGCAGACGACATCGTATCTTCAAAAGGAAAAGTACTCCTTGCGAAAGACACTCTGATCGAACTGAAGACCACAGATGAGGATGGAAAGATCCAGTTTGTTGCAGATCTCCCGATTGACAGCAGGTACTACATTAAGGAACTTGCCGCCCCGGATGGCTATGTGACAGACCAGGAACCGCAGGAATTCACTTTTGAGTACCAGGGCAGTGGAACCAGTGTTGCAGAGTATGCGTTCACCTTTGAAGATGAACAGACTACGGTAGAACTTTCCAAAGCAGACCTGACGGACAAAAAAGAACTTCCGGGAGCATCCTTAAAGGTAACAGATGAGGATGGAAATACGGTGGATGAATGGGTATCCAAAGAGGAAGCACATATCATCAAGGGCCTTATCGTAGGAAAGAAATACAAGATGACAGAAACAAAGCCGGCAGATGGTTATGTGACTGCGGAAAGTATTGAATTTACCGTCGAAAACACAAAAGAAGTACAGAAACACCAGATGCTTGATGATGTGACCAAAGTGGAAATCAGCAAGAAAGACATTACGGATTCCAGTGAGGTACCGGGAGCAAAACTGATCATCCTGGATAAAGATGGAAAGAAAGTTGAAAGCTGGACGTCCACGGATAAACCGCATATGGTCGAAAAACTTCCGGTAGGCGAATATACCCTTCGTGAAGAGCAGGCTCCGGATGGATACCTCATTGCGGAAGATGTGAAATTTACGGTAAAAGATACCGGAAAAGTCCAGAAAGTCAAAATGAAGGACGCACATCCATATGGAAAACTGGTCATCAAAAAGACCGATTCCACCAGTAAGGCAGCCCTTTCAGGAGCAGAATTTGAACTGCGTGAAAAGGAAAGCGGAAAAGTCGTAGAAAAACTGGTAACGGATAAGACCGGAACAGCGACAAGCGGCAAGCTTCCGATTGCTACTTATAAAAATGGAAAAGTAGAGAAAACCGTGGAATATATCCTGGTAGAGACCAAAGCACCAAATGGTTATGAATTAAGCAGCAAAAAAGAAGAGATCCGCTTTGAATACAAAGACGGAAAAACCAAGGTGATCGAGATCGTAAAAGAGATCAAAAACACCAAATCCCCTTCCGGTAGCACACCGACAGGAAACAGCCCGAAAACAGGGGACAGCACCAACATCTGGCTTCCGATCCTTCTGGCAGTCCTTTCTGCCTGCGGCATTGGCGGCGTGATCTGGTATAAGAAGAAAAAAGGAAATTAAGGAATACGGTTCAGGGCTGCTCGATTTACCGGCAGCCCTTTTTCCAGGAAGAATAATCGGAGGTTTGTATGAGATACATAAAAGAAATCATGATCGTGGCAGTCTGCCTGATGGTACTCAGTTTTTGCGTATGTACCGGTTTTGGCATTTACTTTATGTACCGGGAAGGTGTGCAGGAATATGAAGACCTGCGTACATACGTCAAGGAAACAGATGAGGATGACCACACAGAAGGAACAGACGGAAGCGATGGGAAACAGACCGTGGTTGATTTTAAGGCATTAAAAAAGATCAATCCGGATATCGTTGCATGGATCCGGATCCCAGATACCAGCATTGATTACCCGGTAGTTCAGGGAAACGATGACTCCTATTACCTGACACATACTTTTAAGAAGACAGAACATGTGGCAGGGGCCATTTTCCTGGATTCCGATAACAATGCCGATTTTTCTGATGACAAGAACATCATTTATGGTCACAATATGAAAGATGGCAGCATGTTCCGCGGACTTCGAAATTTCCTTGGCGATAAATTTTTAAAAGAACACCATATCCTCTATCTGTATCTTCCGGATGAAGGGGTATGGATCTTTGTGATCGTAAAATGCGAGTATACACCGGCAGATGGAGATGCTTTTTTACTTGGAACGCAGGAAGAAGTCCCGACGCTTCTGCTTTCCACCTGTGGAACAGATGCCTCCAAACGTCTGGTCATATGGTGTGAAAGGCAGGAAGAGAAAGGTGGGCAGATAGAATATTCTGACGAGGAAGCAGAAGTACAGGAAGCTACGGATGATCTTGCTTTCTTAGATGGGGAGTTTGTAGAAAACGAAACCCATGATTTTATTTAAATGTTTGCAGAAATTTAATGGATAATTTCTAAAAAATATAACATTTTAATTTTCAGGTCTTTCTGGATGGACAGGAACAATAATAGTCTATCCGGGAGGACCTTTTTTTTATTGCAAGAATGGCGTAAAATGGCACTTTTGATGGAAATACGATTGCAGAAAAATGAAAAAAGAAATATTAGTTCTGACTATCATGTCCAGTATGCCGCAAATCATTTGGAGAAGGCGAAGGACGTGTTTATGAAAGCGATGAAGATCCTCTGGATTTATATAGCCCAGTGGAAGGAAAAATAGAAATTAAACTGAGATGATAAAAAAATATAGAAAAAAGAATTGACAATTGTATTCTACAGTTGTAGAATACAATTAACTTCTACAGATGTAGAAAATAAAATTCTAGGAGAATCCACGATGAAGACAAAATTTATGACACTTATGACGGTAGCAACACTTGGGATTTTTTCAGCTGCAACGGTTATGGCAGCAGGAAATAACGATTTCTATACACAGCCGCCGGCTGGATCTGAATGGGAAAAAGCAGATACGGAAGGTACCTATGCAAGCTATACGAACGGAAATGATTATGTAAATATCTATAAATATTCACTGGAGGATGTCAAAACAGGGATTGCCAAATGCAATGACACATACGATGCCTGCTATCAGACAATTTATTCAGAGGGAAACAGCCTGTATATGGCAGTGGGATATGCAAAAGATGCAGATGACATCAGTGACGTCAGAAAATTTGTAGAATATATTTCGTATCCTGGAAATCCTTCACTTACCAGACAGGAGAATGAAAACCAGACCGATGATTCTTCTGATGATTCTGATAAGGCAACTACAGATACTGCCAGTCAGAAGTCAGGAGGAGATTCAGATTCCTCCGATACAGAAGAAAATGCTTCTGCAAAATCCTCGGACAGCAATGATGATTCCGATATCCTTTCTACCTCACCAATGACATTAGTTGACAGTGATGGAAATACCATTGAGATTAATTACATTCTTCACAAAGATTATTCTTGTGAATATCGTGGAGATGATGGAATGAACTATACCGATAATGGGGATGAGACTTATACCGACGAAAATGGAAATACCTACTCAGCTCTGAATGATGATACTCATCATCTGGGACATACGTTGGAACAGCATGACCTTCAGGATGCAAACGGTAATACTGTGACGGTTACGGAAACTACAAATGGTGATTATTATTTCCAGGACGAAAATGGTACAGGATTTACGGACAATGGAGACGGGACATGGAGTGATGAAAATGGCAGCAGTTATACAGAAATAGACTGATAGTGGTCAGTAGCTGCAGGAATGGCAAGGGCATTTGCAAATTGTGCAAAAGCCCTTGCCATTTCCGTGAACCGTGGTAAAATAGAGTTATTCCTACATTTGTAGAAAATATGTAACAGGAGGTATGAAAAAGTGAAAAAAACTTACCAGAGACTTCCGGAATCAGAGCTGGATATTATGCTCGTTCTTTGGAATAATACTCCGCCGATGACCAGACCGGAGATTGAGAAAGTGATCACTATGAAGAAAAAACTTGCATCAACAACAATTTTGTCATTGCTGACCAGATTGGAGAACAAAAATTTCGTGGAAGTGACGAAACAGGGAAAAATGAATCTGTATACACCCCTGGTTTCGCAGTCAGATTATCAGGCACATGAAAGCCAGAGTGTTCTTGAGAAACTTTATGGGAATTCACTAAAAAAGTTTGTAACTTCACTTTATCATGGAAAGAAGATCAGCTCGGAAGAAGTCCAGGATCTCAGTGAATTTCTTAAGAACCTGGAGGACAGGGAGGAATAGCGAATTATGGAGGTTTTCATTCTACACATTCTGAAACTGAATGTTATTGCAGCAGTAGTAATTTTACTGGTAAAAGTGCTTGCGACTCTGTTTAAAGGACGTGTATCAGCGAGATGGAAGTACCTTATCTGGCTGTTGATTACGATAAGCCTTTGTGTTCCGGTGCGCCTTCCGGCGAATCTGGCACTGGTGGATTTCAAAGTACTTAGAAGCAGTCAACAGAATACGCAAAGCCCGAAGATAACGGATTACGCAGTCAGACCAGAGGAAAGTCAGAAGATAACAGAAAACGTATCATCTGCGAGCAAAGACATGAAAAATCTGACAGAAATCCCGGAACAAAAGAGAACTGTCAGGTACGAATCAGATAAATGGCTGGGAATTGTGGCTTTGATTTTTGCTGCTGTCTGGCTGAGCGTAGCGGTACTTAAACTGACGGGAGAATTGCTGGCATATTATTTTTCTATAAGGAATCTGGAACGGATGAGTCTGCAGGTAAGTGATACGGTGAGTATTCAGATGTACCGTGCAGCGTGTCAAAAGAAGCACGTACGCAGAATACCGGAACTCAGGCAAAACGCAGGTCTTACCACACCGCTTCTTGCAGGACTTTTACATACAAAATTGTATCTACCAGCAACCGGGTATTCAGCAGAAGAAAGAAAACTTATCTTTTACCATGAACTTACACATTATTGCCATCGGGATCTCTGGTATAAGATGCTCCTTCGAATCTGTGCATCGATATACTGGTTCAATCCCTTTCTTCTTATCATGCTGAAAGAAGCGGATAAGGATATTGAGAATCTGTGTGATACAGCAGTTGTTCGCAGAGTTAATAAAAAGGAACATAAATTATATCGACAGCTGCTTCTCAGGACAGTAGCCATGGAAAATCAGATTCCATATGTGACAGCAAGTCTTAATGACAGCGAAATGGTGTTTAAAGATCGGATTCTGTATATGGTGAACATTCGGAAACTCCGCAAAGGAATTCTTCCGGGAATTCTTGTGACGCTGCTGCTTGCAGGCGGTAATCTGGTATTTAATGTCTCTGCCGGGACAGATACAGTTTCAGTAGAGACGGAGAAGTCTGGTATTGAAAAAAATGCAGATCCAGAGAAAAATAATGTACCGGATTATGCACCATTTTCTGAAATGGTAACTATGCAGAAAGCTGCTGAAACCCAGGACGAAGGAGGAGTGACAGAGAATACAGATACAGAGGATTCTGTAGACGAAGAGGAAAAAGCAGATGCGGAAACAAACGATGAACCTGCCATGGAAAACAGCGGACAGGTAAGTGAAACGACCGATGATGGAATTACCTCTGACAACAACGGGTCTGTTTCATCTTATGAAAATCTGCCAGCAGGCGTACCATATACCAGTGGATTCAGTACTACTTCCGGTGTAGCATCAATTGTAGCACCGGGTGGAGGAGATGAAGAATCCAGAGTTCTTTACGATAACGGAGATGGGACCTATTCTGATTATTATGGGAGCCGATACAGTTATCAGGGAGATGGAAACTGGGCAGATGCCAATGGAAATTCATATCGTACCTGGAATGACGAAGGTTATCATTTCGGAAACCAACTGGAACAGCATGAACTCCAGGGCAGTAACGGTACTGTTAATGTAATAGAAACAACAAACGGAGATTATTATTATTGTGACGCAGATGGGGTCGGATACACAGACAATGGTGACGGTACCTGGACGGATGAGAATGGGAACATCTATACAGAATAAAGGATTTGTCCGATCGATGCATATTCAAATGATATTATTTCAGAAGAGGTATTGTATATGACCTACAATTTAGTAGAAATTCAGAAAAGACAGGAATCTACTGACAAATTTGTTCAGAAAGTTGGTAAAACTTTATGGCATTACACTTCTTTTCCAGCCTTGGATGGAATTTTAAGGAAAAAAGAGATTTGGTTTGGCAGCGCAACGAATGTGAATGATGCAAAAGAAGTGATTGGGTTTATTGATAACCTGAAGCAGAACATTGAGAACGGTCTTACCCAAAATAATATAAAACCCAAATGTGATGTTGATAAAATATTTAAAGAAATATATGACAGAACATCGCAAAAACACCTTTTTATGTTCTGTTTGTCACAGGCATTAGACGATGCAGCTCAATGGGACCGCTATGCCGATTATGGACGTGGTGTTGCAATAGAATTCAATACCGAAGCATTGCACAACTTGTTATATTATCATGGGATGATCATTGGCGAACAGTATTATACTCAGGAGACCAGGGATCATGAATTATACAAATTATTGTCTTCATATATTTCCACTGGAATTCTGGAAGGATTTTCCAACTTAGATGGATTCATTGATAATTTAGCATTATGTGCCCTTATTCACAAACATCCTACATTTACTGCTGAAAAGGAAATCCGAATCGCACCATATTTTGTAACGGACAACGATTCTCATATCGAATACAAAACATTCAATATAATAAAAGAGTTCTACATTTTAGATTTACAAAAAGTCTTAGAAACAGAAAATATGCACAGGGAAGATATTATCAATTCAATTATTATCGGACCACGTTCATCCCAGAATCCAAAAGATTTGGAAAACTACTGCAGACATCTTGGATTGCATAAACTGGCTCAAAATATAAAAGTATCTGATTGTCCATTGCGTTAATAGATAAGAGGTTCCACTTACAGTGTGGAATCTCTTTTTCTGTCGAAACTCATCTATCGATTTTTGTTGTTGTCGGTTGCTTCATATAGTACACTGTCGTTATAATTATTAACCGGCAATGGAAAGAATGAGGAAATCGTATTGGATACCACAGATTACACTTCATGTGCAGAGATTGAAGAAGCAAATAAAGCGTTTTTCGAAACCAAAAGGAATCGAAAAACGCTTTTTCATATATGACATATAAAAAAATGGAATCATAAACGATAGCATATTATTTGCGAATATCTACCAGTCCCTTTTTCAGTATATATTCCGAGAACTCATATGAAGCTCCGTCTCCAGTCACATTCAGATACAGATTTTTGAGGTCGCTTTCATTTACGATCCAGGCCATGTTCAGTTGTACACTTTCGCCTGGTTTTATAGAGGAAATATAGTTTCCACCGTTGCCATAATTTTCAGAGACACTATAATATACCATTTCTCCAGTCTTTGCCACGCCGGTCCAACTAATGTAGTCATAACCATCGCCGGCCTGTTCTGTTGAAATGTAAAGCTGTACTTTTCCATTTTCTTTAGTCAGGGTCAGTAAAGCACCAAGATAAAGCATATGGTCGATTTCCTCATTTGAATGATTGGTATAGGTAACTGTAACATAGACCAGTTTCTGATTCACTTCCTCTGACTTCACAATTTCATCCAGGGAATCGATTCCGTCGCCAGATTTCACATAATTTAATGTGTTTGTAGCTAGCTTTCCATCAGCATCAATGGCTTCCGCCCATTCTTGTGGTATTTTGTCCGGATCGAGAAGCTGAAGATCATCAGAAATTTGAACAGAATCTACCTTTACAGAAATCGTTTTTTCCAGATATTCACCATTTGTGTTTTCACCAATCACATCCAGATCAAAGGTGTCACCAATTTGGTAAATGGGTAGTTTTTTCTCATTTACAGAAGTACTTATTTCATCATTATCATCTTCTGTCTTTTCAGATATCATCTCTCCGCTCCATGTAGGTAATCCGGCGGTCTTTACCATAGTCGTGTTTCCCTCAATCACCAGATTTTCTGCAACTTTTATGGCTTCATCCTTTGACACATCATCTCCGATGTAGATCATAAGCACACGATATAAATCCGGGCAGATAAGATAAATTCTCTGGTTAAGAGCCCCGTTTTCGGTAATGCTATTATATTTGAGATATATCCCCTGGTATTTTCCAAATGTACGCTCTTCACTATCAATAACATTCTGATCCTGTACTACCTGTCCCAGATCATTTTTATCCAACAGGACAAATGAAAAACTGAACCCGCCAGTCATGTCATGCTCAGGATATTGGAGATGGTACTCGTCAATCCAGCTCATGCCCTCCGGAACATATTTAGTAGACAGATCTACCTCTGGGACCTCATCTGGAAGTACGGTCTTCTTTGTTGCATCACCAGCATCAATTTTGACTGAAACACCATAAGAACCCTGTTTTTCCAAAAACCAGTGATACAGATTTACTCCTGCATATACTGCCGTGGAAACTGCCAGCACACACGCAGCTGCCACTGCGGCAACTTTCGGAGCTGTCCATCGTTTTCTTCTTCGCAGATTCGCCACTTTATTATCCGCCAGCTGCTTTGCCACCTCATTTTGAATCATATTATGGATAAAATCCGGTGTTTCGGGAATATCGTTTTTCATATCTTCTAATCTCATATTGACACCTCCTGTAATTCCTGCCTTAATTTTCCTCTTGCCCTTGCAAGTCTCTTTTGAACGGCACCTTCCGATATTTCAAGGATCTGGGCGATTTCTTTTACACTGAAATCTTCTATATAGTATAGAATAACGGGTAAACGCAGTTCCTCTTTTAAGGAATTTACGGCTGTATATAATTCACTGTAATTCTTTGTTTTTTCTGATTCCGGTTCCTGTCTGTCAGCTAGATTTTCCAATGGGATAAATTTACTGGATTTACGCACAAGACTGTAACATTCGTTGATTAAGATACGGATTAACCAGGTCCGGGCATAGTTATCGTTTTTTAATGTACCGACGTTGGAAAAAGCCTTCACAATTGTTTCCTGAATAGCATCTGCACAGTCATAGTCACTAAATAAAATTGTTTTTGCAGTTGAGTATAATTGTCTTTCTGAATCTAGGATCAGAGATCCAAGTTGTTCCTTTGTCATTTAAACACCACCTCTTTTTTTGCCAGCCAGCATTTTCTTTACATCTATTAGACGTGCAGAAATCAAAAATATCCCTAATAATTTATTCTTTTTCTTATAAATGGACAAGTTCGTGGTTTTGCACAAAAAAATGTCTACTTTCAATAGTATTCCATAATGAATGAGATAACTACCAAAAAGATTAATCATTTGTTGGACATTCTTTCGCTCTCCGATGTGAAAAAGAAAAAAATCTCCAATCTGTCAAGCGGATTGAGGGCAAGGTTTGGAATTGCATAATTCCGACCTCAAAGCTGCCGGAATGTGAAATGCGGCTGCGCATTATCAATCAGCGAGGCGAAGATCACAATCAGGTTTCTATTCGTTATCTGTCCGAACACTTGGAAATTGATGAATCTGTTACAACGGAACCACGATTGGAAGATCTGTATCTGTGGTTGTTTCCGCAGACAGATTTGGAAAAGGAGGACAGATAATATGCGACCCCGGATAGGATCAAATCGGCTTTGGAAACTTATCAAAGCTGCGGTCGAGAATATGGGCCGGTCGAGGAAGATGGCTTTCATCTGGCTGTATATATTGAAAAAATCGTCCCGATCCGTCCCTTACTGAACGGTCTGTCCGAAGCGTTTGCTGATCCATTAACAGACATTGGTGCTGATTTAATGGATATTGACCCGAATGACATTAACGGAGCCTATTATGAAAAGTGCGCAAAACATTTACAGGATGTCATGCGGAACGAGCAAAGAGAAAACGAAACCGCACAGCAGAAAGCTCTTGAAAAATATTCAGAACTTGATACGCCATTTTATCTTCATTCTGGAATTTCTAAAGATGCCTTTGATTATATTGAGTTTTATATTTTGTTCCTTGCTATTTTGTGCGTGGCAATCGCAGTACCTACTTTCGCTGGAGAATATCAAACGGGCGGTGACAGCATCCTGCGAACCACCGAATACGGGCGTAAACAATTAGCAATTACCAAGATTCTGGCGGCATTTACACTTTGCGTTTACACAAACCTATGATGAATTTTACGGAAATATTGTAGCTAATAGCATTGTTTATGCGTTGAAAATATCTGAAAAATTGATGATAGTAGAAATATAATATTAAAATAAAAAATTGTTTTACTATAGAGAAATATATAGTATAATACAACCATAAGAAGTGATAAAAAAATAACAAGTTGACCTAGCCAAACATAATAAGTTTTACTGTTGTGTTTGGCTTTTTTTATTTGATAGCCAGAGCGGGAAGTGAGGTGTCTGCAATGCTAATTTGTGTTATCTTTGATTTGGGAATGGCAGTGATTATGTTTTTATTCGGAATCTGCTTTGTAAAATCAAATGGAAAGGCCGCTGCATTTTTGTCTGGCTATAATATGAAATCTAAGGAAGAACGAAAACAGTATGATGAAAAAGAAATGTGCAGAGTATATGGAAATCGGATGATGTGGATGGCACTGCCATTTGTAGCCGGGGCAGCCATAGATTTATTATACAGTGGAATCGGGTGTCTGGCAGCGTGTGTAATATGGACCGTTCAATTTGTTTTATTGATGAAAGAACGTATGAAACGAGAAAAAATAGAAAAGAACATTTAGGCAAAAATTATATGCGAAAGAAGATATACAAGCTATCCAGGAACAGGATAATTCTCGGGAACAAGAGGAACTTTAATTACTTAAAGGAGATGACGTGAATATGAGATGTCCATATTGTGAAGGAAAAATGCGAAAGGGTCAGTTGCATGCGGTTGGTGCAGGGGCAGGACTGGAGTGGAAAGAAGGCTCTGAGAGTTTGCGGTTAAATACGGATCCAGAGTTGGCAGCAAGGATATCTGGAGACCGCATAGCTGCCTATAATTGTGATTTTTGCAGAAAGATTATTGTCCCTTACGAATATTGAGATTTTCAATTCTTTGAAAAATATGCTTTAAGTAGAGATGGGAACCAATTGAATTCGAATACGATTAATTGCGAGGAATCAGGCGATGAAGATAAAACGTGGAGATATTTACTATATAGAGTTGTATCTGGAACCTGGAAAAATTTCTGACCACAATAAAAGAAGCAATGGAACATTGTCATTTACCGGAGTGGAACTAATGGATGCTATTGTGTCAGCTGGGATGCCAGATATATATTTGAACAAGGCGAACAAAAGAAATCGTAAAGAGGAGATATATTTCAAAATTAAATTGTTTGAAACATATGTTGCTTTATTGCCAAACGGAGAACTTTTATTCGATCCTGCAAGAAAAGTCTATTTGGATAGTACAGAAATTGGTGCAATTAATTATTCGATTGGAATGATACTTATCACTGTACTGGGAAAGAAAAAATATGGTTATGAGTATATGGTTCACTTATCGATGATATCAAACTTTAGTTCACATCCACGCATAAAAAAACATCGATTTTTTTCAGTTAATGGCAAAACTACATACAAATCACCGGATCTAATAGCAATAAACAATTCGAACCGTTATTATGGTGTTTTCGAATCAAAAGGTTATAGCGCTTATGATTCAAATGCTATGGAACGTGGTTATATTCAAGCAAAATCAATAGATAAGATAAATGGAAAACCTCCAAAAAATTCTTTAGTTGTAATGACCGTAACAGGAAAGAGAATAGAGATAACGGAAAAAGACCCAGAGGGTGGAATGGAACAGATTGAAGTCAATTTAAGTTTCCTGCAAATATATCATTATTTGCCGATTGTTGAGTTGATTGTGGAATTAGGCCCAGAGGAACAGGAAGACTGGACATTTGGTTCTCTCGTATATGAGGAAGAAAAGTATTCTATTGGAATTCCTACGGTTTTGTATAAGGAACTTCTGCCAATAGCAGAAGGTAAGGAAGAAAATTTACTGGATGAGTTTCTTGAAAAAATTTCTTCTAAGGAAACATATTTATTAGATATCGTTCCGGATGAGGCAAGGCAGCATATTCTTCATGTAAAATAGAAATATGGAACCTTAAATCTTTATCAACAAATTAATGTAGATGTGGGAGGAAAGGGATATGAAAAAAGAATATAAGGTACTTATTTGTATTCTGGCTTTGATATTCAGCATAGGTGCGACTTGCATAGGTTTTGGATTGATTGGGAGCTCTTCTATGAAATTTGGAATGAAATATGTGTGTGATTTCGTTTTTCTGATGCAAACAATAGCTACATGCTGGGTTGTTAAAGAATTGCTCAAAAAGTAAGCTTATTAGAGGGCTTTGAGTAAGTACCAGTATCTGACATATGAGAGGAAGGCACTGTTATGGATGGTATAAGCAGCAGGAAATTAACATGGGGAATTTGCATCGCTGGCATTGCGATTGCAATAATAAGCTTCTTTTTCTTACCGAAGATTATTCCCGTTCACTTTGCTGGGAATGGAGTCGCAGATGACTTTGGCAATAAGATAGAAATTTTTTTAATGCCGATACTCCTTCTGGCTGTTACAATCTTGAGTGGTATAAAAAGTATAAAGTATGTTCTGATGCATTCGAAGACTTGGCTAACAGTTGGTCAATATAACCTGATGATTGATTGTGTTTTAGGAATTATATTGATCGCAGAAATTTTTATGATTTATGCTTCGTTTGTTTAAAGGCTGATCTATAAATAAAGAAGCAGATATATGGCAGTTTCTGGTTCATTGGGCAGGCTGTTTTATATCAAAGTGTGAAGAGGAGCTGGTTCATGATGAAAAAAGTAATTCCAATTATTTTATTTACGGTATCAGCAATATTGCTTTCTGCATGTGGCAGAAAAGAAGAACTGTACGAGATTCCTGACCTGTCACAGTACAAGACAGATTATATAGGAGATTCTTCGAATGTTATAAATATTGTAAATGGGCAAGAGTATCCGGAAGGATATTCTTATGATAGCATACAGATACAGTCTGAAACGAAGCCTTATGGATTAACAGTATTTCTAAAAGTTGAGCCGTCTGCAGTTAAGATTGAAGATGAATTGCAAGTTAATGCGGATATGACATTTGATTTGATTGGTAATTTGGAAACACTTGATTATAAAATAGCGGATAGCAAGGAAATCATTGCATCGTATGAACGGTAGATCATTCAGGGGTTAATATTTTGTCTGCTATTATGTAGTAAGAAAAATAGGAAAGCGAAATATATATTTGGAGGACAGCAATGAGAAAATGCGAAAAGTGTGGAACAGTCATGAGAGCGGATTTAAGACTTAAAGTTAATGGCGGTGGCTATGGGATCGTTGTAGATGTAGATGAAAAACAAAAAACGACAACTATAGATGATGTTAAAGTTGCAGTCTGTCCAGAGTGTGGACATACAGAAATGTATTTAGAGGATTTAACTAAATTGAAGTAAAATTAGATATGATTGAAACAGGATAAAAAATTTTGATGGAATGCTTGTGGAGAAAATAAATATGAAAAAACTTAACTATACAGAAGATTTATTGAGAGTTATCTTCTCTTGGATAGGAATATTCTTTCTTGTTTCCGGTGTCTTAAGTTTTCTTGGGATATTAAAACCAGCAGTAAACTCAGGCATTCAGAATCCAGACATGTTGGGAACTGTGTTTTCTATAACGGGAGTGCTTTTGTGTATAATAAGTGCTGCTCTTGGAATTTATACTGCAAAGCTTGATAAATTACATTTACAATTAATCGAAAATGGTACAAAAGTGAATGGCTTGGTAGAAAAAGTATATTTGCAAAAATACACAAGATATAGAAGACAGATTCCATACAGGATTTTATATAGTTTTACATATCATGATAAAGTGTATTATCACAAAAGCCGTTTGGTATGGGAAAAGCCGGATCTTAAAAAAGGTGACTTGATTACCGTATATGTAAATAATCTTGGTAAATCAACAGTTTATAATTGCAATGAAGCGGTCTGATATCTAGCCTCTATATTTCGGAAAATACTGCACGATCTGTGGTTTACAGAAGAGCAGCTTCAAAGAATGCTGAGGATGAAAAATGCAAATCCATCAGATGTATGGAAATTCAGAGATTATTAATGGACAAATTGAAAGCTGAAAGGAAAACGGCCTATCCGTTTTCAACATTGGCGGATCCGTCTGCTAATAAGTGGTTTACAAATCAAAAAACTTGGTAAGAGTATTTTCATAATTCTGTTCAATTTTGTCTATGTTTTCGAGAATCCTGTTCATGTACAAATGCAACTAAATTAGAGTATAATAAGGGAAACCATTGAAACTGGGTTTCCGTAAAGGACATTCCTGTGATGGCAGGAATGTCCTTTACATATAGCGGTAAATTCTGAAGTAGTTGGCATAGAAGTTCATGAGGTAGTTGACGTATGCTTTAAATCTTTTCATTTCGTTTTCCTCCTTTCTTTATCTTACAAGCACATTATAATATCAGAAGACGTATATTACTTGCCAAATGGGAAGAAAAAGTAGACAAAACTTGCAGGAGATTAATTGGAATGTACTGGTAAGAGCATCACAGACATTTGCCTGGATGCAGGAGTTGAGAGCCAAAGGACATTTAACCGGGTATTTCGTGAAAGATATAAAGTAACGTCAAGGGAATACCGGAATCTTTATCGTGAACAATATATAAGTCAGACCCAGGATGAAATATCTGGAATGGAGAAATAGGATGGCATTTATAATCTGTATAGCAGCACTCATAATTATGATGTTTGTATTTACCAAAATGTTGTTAAGCTTCAGCAATAACAGCAGTGCGGCAGTTGAATCTGTTGATGCGACTGTAGTTGAAAAGAAGCAAGGAATCTATACCCATATGCAGTCTGAAGCACATGTACCTTGGTTTCGTGTTGTGTTTGAGATGACGGATGGAAGTTTGATGGAATTTCAAATACAACAGGGAGATTTTCGTGAACTGGAAAAAGGTGATCGAGGTATGCTGACTTATCAGGGAAATCGGTATATATGCTACCAAAAATATAAATTTAAAAGTGAAGCACAGGAGGAAGAAAAATGTTAAGTGAAAGCATTGCAAAGCTGGTACAGTATGGGATTACAACAGGTCTGACACCGGAATGTGAAAGAAACTACACAACAAATCTTCTGCTGGACGTTTTTCATGAGGATGACTATGAGAAACCGGACAACATTGAGGAACCTGTTAATCTTGAAGCAACATTGGGTAAATTGCTGGATGAAGCCGTAAAAAGAGGACTGATCGAAGACAGTATTGTATACCGGGATCTATTTGATACCAGATTAATGAACTGTCTGATGCCGCGTCCGGGCCAGGTGCAAAAAGAGTTCTGGGATAAATATAAAGAAAGCCCAAAAGAAGCAACCGATTATTTCTATAAACTGAGTCAGGACAGCAATTATATCCGCAGATATCGCGTAGAGAAGGATCAAAAGTGGAAGGTAGACAGTCCATACGGTGAGATTGATATTACCATCAATTTGTCCAAACCGGAAAAAGATCCAAAAGCAATTGCCGCGGCAAGGAATGTAAAATCCGGAAGCTATCCGAAATGTCTTCTTTGCCCGGAAAATGAAGGATATGCGGGACGTGTTAATCATCCGGCAAGGCAGAACCACAGGATTATTCCGATCATGATCAATGATACTCCTTGGGGCTTCCAGTATTCTCCGTATGTGTATTACAATGAGCATTGTATTGTATTTAACTGCCAGCATACGCCAATGAAAATTGAGAGAAATGCATTTATTAAACTGTTTGATTTTGTAAAACTGTTTCCACATTATTTCCTTGGATCTAATGCAGACCTGCCGATCGTAGGTGGTTCGATCCTAAGCCATGATCATTTCCAGGGTGGACATTATACATTTGCAATGGCAAAAGCACCAATTGAGCAGCATGTAATACTTCCGGGATTTGAAGATGTAGAGGCTGGAATTGTAAAATGGCCATTATCTGTACTTCGTATTCGGCATAAAGATTCCAACCGTTTGGTAGATCTGGCAACACATGTGCTGGAAGTATGGAGAGGCTATACCGATGAAGAAGCATTTATTTATGCTGAGACCAATGGAGAACCACATAATACAATTACACCAATTGCACGTAAAGTAGGTGATACCTACGAACTAGATCTGACATTAAGGAACAACATCACAACAGAAGAACATCCGCTGGGAGTGTACCATCCGCATGCAGAATATCATCATATTAAGAAAGAAAATATCGGTCTGATCGAAGTTATGGGACTTGCAGTTCTTCCGGCCAGATTAAAAGGTGAGATGGAACTTTTGGAAGAGTATATTCTCGAAGGCAAAGATATTTCTTCAAATGAACAGATTGAGAAACATGCAGAGTGGGTTAAGAAGTTTCTTCCGAAATATCCGGAAATCACAAAAGAAAACATCCATGGCATTCTTCAGAAAGAGATTGGAATCGTATTTACCCATGTTCTGGAAGATGCAGGAGTATACAAATGTACGACCGAGGGAAGAGAAGCATTCATGCGTTTTCTTGAAACATTATAAAAACTGAAATAAAAGGATTTTTGGGAAAATGGGAGGTAAGTGAAACCTCCCATTTTTTTAAAGGAAGATGATGAAAATAGAATATTTTTTATAAGGTGTGAAACCTTCCTAGGCTTTTCTTTTGGATGTAAGAAGAAGTAGCAGTGGAACAAAAATAAAGATCCTCCATAGTGCAGGAATGGTGATATTGTTTCGGAATGCAAATGCACTGCCAGAAGAATCTGCCGGTATGTAAATGCGAAGATCTACAGTACAGGATGAACTTTCATCTCGTATATCTAAAGGAAGCTGAGAATGATATACTTTGCCTTCATGGGTGAATTTAACAGGCAGTGCCCAGTAATAATGACGCGGACTACCAAAATTATAAAGATAATATCCGTCTGCTTTGATTAAATTTGGATTTTCATGGTAAAGAAAATAGTTTTTATTGGCATAAAAGAATGTCCCGCCCATTAATAGAAGCCAGATCAGCACCAGTGCAGCTTTATTCAAAAAAGGACTATCAAATACTCTTTTCAAAAAATCCCCTCCTGTCAGATAAGGACATTTTATCAAATGAACCAGGAAAATTCGATAGAAAGAAAAAATTTATTATTATGAGAACCGATTTGCTTGTATCTGCATCTAATTAGTGTAAAACAAACACGTGTACAATCCGGCCGGACAGAAGGAGAAAACAGAGAAGCGATTTTGTATAGAAGAAAATAAGTGAGATCTGATTAGGTGCTGTCATGAATCAGTCTAGGATGAAACATCCCTGACCGGTCATGTCAGCCCCTTTTTTCCTGTTTTCAGGGTTCTGTTCACAGAGAAAAAGGAAAGTGTCTGAAAATACCCAAAAAGTGCTAAATATGAGATAAATGATGATGCGGTGTTTCTATCCGTAAAAGAACAGAAGAAAAATGTTTTGTAGAAATCAGCTTACTGTTTGTAAAAGAAAATGTTTTTTTCAGCAGCCCTGGTTATTTTTTATTAAATCGGAGATATTAAAATCAGACGATTTAAAAAATTTGTCTGAATGCTGTTTATCGTTAAAAACAGGGGGCATGGATGGGAAAAAGAAAAGAGATAACCGGTAAGGATAATGGAAAGAAAAAAATGTGGATAATAATCACTGTCATCATAGTGTTCTTTGCTATGGCTGGCTATGCAGGAATGTCTTATTACTATTCAGACAGATTTTTTCGGGGAACAACGATCAATGGAATTAACTGTTCTGGAAAAACATCGGAAGAGGCAGAACAGGCGGTTGCTAAAAAAGCAGAGGATTATCTACTGGAAGTAAAGGCAAGAAAGCTGAAATCACAGAGTATCAATGGAAAATTGATCGGATATCGTTATGTTTCGGATGGCAGTATTTCCCAATATCTGGATGAACAAAAACCATATAAATGGGTTCGGGGATTTTGGAAAAAGCAAAATTATACAGCCAAGGAAAATATGACTTATGATAAAGTGAAGTTAAAAGAACAGCTGGAAAAACTGGAATGTGTAAAAAAAGAGAATCAGACAGCACCAGAAGATGCTTATGTAGTTTATAAAGATTCGAAGTTTGAAATCGTACCGGAAACAGAAGGGAATACCCTGGATTTCAATGGAGCTTATCAGGCACTGTCAGAAGCGGTTACTGACAAAAAAAGAACCATTGATCTGAATAGTTGTCCGGCTGTTTATGTAAAAGCAGCAGTACTGAAAGATGATCCAGATCTTAAAAATTCATTGGAAGAATACCAAAATCTGATCCGGACCAAAATCGTATATATATTTGGAGAAGAAACGGTAACATTGGAGGGAGACGAGATCAGAAACTGGCTTATTTTTGATGAAAGAGGAAGGCTGCAAAAAAATGAGGATGAACTGAGACAGTGTGTGGCAGAATATGTGGCACAGCTGGCTGCCACATATGATACCGTAAATACAGAGAGGAAATTTTGCACAACAAGCGGACGTACTGTTCAGGTGTATAGTTCCGTTTATGGATGGAAGATCGATCAGGAAAAGGAAATAGAAACTATCATGCAGGAAATGATTGCAGGAGTACAGATAAACCGGGAACCGGTGTACGCTATGCGAGCGAATGCACGGGGTATGAATGATATAGGCAACACGTATATTGAAGTGGACCTGTCTGCACAGCATTTATATTACTATCAGGATGGTTCTATCATTTTGGAATCGGATATTGTGTCAGGAGATATGCAGTATGTAGGACGGCAGACACCACCGGGAATTTTTCAACTGTATTACAAGAAAAGTCCATCTGTGCTGAAAGGAAAGATGTTGGAAAATGGGAAATATGAATATGAAAGACCAGTAACTTACTGGATGCCTTTTAATGGGGGGATTGGATTTCATGATGCTTCATGGCAGCCATACTTTGGAGGAAATCGTTTCCGGGAAGGTGGTGGATCCCATGGATGCATTAATCTTCCAGCGGACAAAGCGTCAGAACTTTATAATAGGATAGACGAAAGTGTTCCGATTGTCTGTTTTTATTAAAAATGGGCAGGATATATAGTTTTATATAGAGGTTTGTTTATAAAATGGAAGATCTTAAATGGTCTTCTGTTTTTTTATAATTATCAGCAATATTTTCATGGAAGAAAAGTGTGTATTTTCCGTCCATATGTGGAAAGAAGTCTTTGACCATTTTGACTGGGAACCGAAAAAATTCGAGATAAATGAGATCTATTCGATTGATGAAGATGCAAAGGAAACCTTGCAGGAGAAGAGCAAGAGGATGCTGGTTACAGAAGCAAGCCATCAGGAAATATGGCAGGAGGGCTGACTTTGATAGAGCAAATTGAAATGGAAATATGACGGAGAGTGTGATATGATTTGAATGGCAAAATGTCACTTTAAGGAGGTAGACATAATGATGTTAATTTTGTTGATAATTGTGTTAATTGGATATCTTGTTTTATTGATTACAAGATATAAGAGGAAAAATAACTTTAAAATTAATGGTACGATACAGATAATTCAGGGAATTATGTGGACTTTGATTGCCATCGACAGTTGGACAACCAGTCATGCAGTAGTTAGGATTGCATACATTATAATAGTTCTTTTATCATTCATAGCAGGATTTCAGGAATTTTATAAATGTAAGTGATAAACTGTACGGTGAAAGGATAATTATAATGAAATGTTTAGATTGTGGAACTGAAATGGAACAAGGGACAGTAGAAGGCTATGCACAAGGTGGATCACACTCATATGAATTTACGGCTGATACAGAAAAAAAGAAAACAGGCATAAAAGGATTTTTTTCCAGAAAAACTGTTACTGTTTTGCAATATCCAGGAGAACAACGTGCATGGCATTGTCCGCATTGTAAAAAAGTATTGATGTGGATGGATGCTGAAGAGTAAGTATAAAGTTTTACGACTTGTAGAATGTGAAAATGCTGTAAGGAGAAAGAGATGGAATGGTTTGGAATTGTAGCATTGTTGCTGATGCTTTGTTATTCAGCGTATCCGGGAAAAGTAAAGCGTTTGGAAACGAAAGTAAAACGATTGGAGAAAAAACAGAGAGGAGTGGCATATATGTCAAAGCTGATTAATGATCTCGTAGGAAAACAATGTATTATCAGATCAGAGTTCATTTTTAGTTTTGCTGGAAAAACTGAATTATCCTGCAAGATTATAGATGCAGATGATGAATGGATAAAAATTTGTTATACAGAGAAAAAAGATAAACAGGTAGTTAAGCTGATGCGGATTGAAAATATTGATTCAATAGAAGAACAGTAATTTCAATTTTGAAAATTCAAGGAAATATAGTTGACAGTTCAATACAATGAGTAAAGGACATGGATTATAATTTGTAAAAAATCAAAATGAAGAATAGATCTATCATTCCATTCGCAATTCTATTGTGACTGCCAGCATTGTTTAAGCACAGCAGTAAACTCTACTATGGTAACAACTTATTGTGGAATTCGAGGACAGATTTTTTTAAACAATTGAGCTGGTTACATTATCGTGTCTTGATGCGTATAAATGATGAGAGGGCAAGAACAAATGCAATGTAGACTTGGGATATAAAAAACTATACTATAGAAAAGCGTTAGAGGTGGCAGCGGGAATGAAAAATAAAATTTTAGTGATAGAAGATGACCGTGCAATTTCAGAATTGCTGTGCATGAACCTGGAGGCAGCAGGGTATGAGACTGTGGCAGCGTATGATGGGGAAGAAGCCCAGAGGCTGCTCTTATGGCAGGAGGATGCGGACCTGGCAGTAGTGGATATCATGCTGCCGGGAAAAGACGGGTTTGCATTGATGGAGGATTTTAAAAAGAAGGAGCTTCCGGTGCTCTACCTGACTGCAAAGGATGATGTGGCTTCCAAGGTGAAGGGATTAAAGCTGGGTGCGGAAGATTATATGGTAAAACCTTTTGAGATGCTGGAACTTCTGGTACGCATTGAGAAGGTACTGGAGAGGACGGGACGGGCCAAGAAAGTCTTAACGGTCCGGAACATCCTGGTGGACATGCAAAGCCATCAGGTCTACAAAGACGGGCTTCCGGTAAGCCTAAAGCCAATGGAATATGACCTCTTTGTGCTGCTCCTGCAAAATAAGAATATTGCGCTTGGAAGGGAAGAACTGTTAAAACGGGTCTGGGGAGAAGACTACCTGGGAGAAAGCAGGACGGTAGATGTTCATATCGGACAGCTCAGAAAAAAACTGGAACTTTATGATGAAATCAGGACGATCCCGAAACTTGGATACCGTCTGGAGGAATAAGGATGAAGCTATGGAAACGAACGGTACTTCTTATGCTGGTAACGCTATTATGTGCCCTGATCCCAGTGGGAACGCTAAGTCTTTATATCACAGGAAAACGAAGCCTCAATAATGCTGCAGAGACCTACGGAAGACAGCTGGAAAATGGCAAGATACTCCTGGAACAATTTTGGGATAACAGCAAATATGAGCAGATGTCCGAGACTGGAAAGAAGGCCTATATGGGCTTTCAGTTCCAGCGATGTTGTGGGGAAGGCATGGTCCTGATCGACCGAAAAAGCAATGCCGTCATTGAAAACCTGACAGATTATAAAGTGGTGGGGCTCGAAAATTTAGGCTTAAAGGATGAAGGAGATCCGTATGCCTACAAGATACAGAAACTGGGACAGAAATACCTCCTTCTCCAGATGGAACCATTATCCAGACCGGAAGGATACGAAGTCCTCTCTGTTCGGGAAGTCACAGGGCTTTTTGCAGAGCTGAGACAGACCGCTGTCTGGTTTTTGGGAATTTATTTGTCTGTGTTCCTGATCGCCGGCCTTTTTATTTATATGATGATGCGAAGAACTGTGGAACAGATGGAGAAGCTACAGGAAGTGGCAGAGAAACAGGAGCTGCTCATGGGGGCACTTTCCCATGAAATGCGTACCCCGTTAACATCCATTATCGGGTATTCGGATACCCTGCGTCATGTAAAGCTGAAAGACGAACAGAAAGACCGGGCACTGGAACATATCAACCGGGAGGGAAAACGCCTGGAGGCTCTTTCCGGGAAGATGCTGCAGATGCTGGGGCTTTATCAGAACCATGCCATACAGATGGAAATGACCACGGCAGGTGATCTTTTAAACCATGTCATAGACATGGAAAAAGAACAGGCAGAAAAGAAAACGGTGCACCTCAGGATGGAATGTGAAGCTTTTTCCATGAAAATGGATCCGGCCCTGATGGAAAGCCTTCTGATAAACCTGATCGACAATGCCCTAAAGGCTACGGATGCCGGTGGAAGCATTTGGGTAAAGGCTTATGAGAAAGCTGGAAAAAAGATCTTTGAGGTGTCGGATACCGGAATGGGGATCCCGGAGGAAGAACTGGGAAAGATCACAGATGCATTCTATATGGTGGACAAATCACGAAGCCGAAAAGAAGGCGGATCCGGACTTGGGCTGGCACTCTGTGTGAAGGTGGCTGAAATCCATGGCGGATGCTTGAAAATCGAAAGCAGACAGAGAGAGGGGACCACGGTAAGAGCCATCTTCTGATTTACAATTTGTTTACATTTTGATGAATACATCGGCGAAGCAATATGGTACTCTTTTCTCATAAGAAGAGGGTACCTTTTTTAATACCGAAAGGAAAGGATGGAAAAAGGATGAAGAAAATAAGAATGTTTATGGGAGCCGTTCTGTGTATGAATCTTTTGACATTATCCGGATGTGACCGTGTTGTCCAGTCTGCTGTTGTGGAAGAAAAGAATCAGACAGAACAGAAAAATGAAGAGAAAAAGGAAACAGTTCAGAAAACCGTCGCAGAACAGGTAGAGGCACCGGAAACATACCAGACAACAATCCAAGCAGATCTAAGATCAGCGGACCGGGAGGATAAAGAAACTCCGATGAATTTTACCCTGACAGCGGATGCACCGGTAAAAGTGCCGGATGTAGATGCAATCTGTTTAAAAAAGGTAAAAAGAATGGCGATTCCTGAAGAAGAACAGAACAAGATAAAAGATACATTTGGAAAAGGACAGCCCATGCAGGAAGAGAAGAATGAGAACGAACAGGCGGGGACATATACAGTAGATGGACTGACCTATCGGTATTCTTATACACAGAGTGAGCAGGTATCGGATGTGGAGGAACTCGGATTTGGGATAGCGAAGTTTATCTTTGACGATTGTGGAGACATGACCCTGGAATCGAGTGAGAAAAAAGAAAGGGAAGAACGCTTTCAAAATTATATAAAGGCAGGAAGCGGGAAAGTATCTGAAAAGGAAGCAAAGGAGAAGGTTTCAGGTCTTGTGTCCGGAAACTGGGAGATATTTGAAAGTTCCTCAAAAGCACTTACTGAAGGAAGCACTACCCTGGAAAAAGATGACTTCATTTTTGAACGGATGATAGACGGGGTTCCGGTTAATTATGTGAGGGAAACCTCTCTGCCTGTTAATGAACAGGCTCTTGAATGGGAAAACGAAGATGGAACACTTCATGAAGGACAGTCTGAAGGATGGGAAAATGAAGTACTGACGATGGACTTTTGCAGTGGGACACTTCAGAGTTTTCTGCACCGAAATCCCATAGAAGCATCGAATGCTTCAGATGAGAGGCTGTTCTTACTTCCTTTTGATGAGGTCAAGGATATCTTTGAAAAAACGATCACTTTGCAGGTCATGACAGAAGACAGGAATCGGCTGATCTCTGTCGATGGAGGAAGCCACTACCGTTATCCGTCCATTGATGCACAGAGTGCGGAGATAACCATAACAAAGGTACAGCTGGGTTATATGTGCATGCCAGACAGTGAAGGCAGTGATACCGAAGCAGTCCTAATCCCGGTGTGGGATTTTTATGGAACCTGGACATCCAAAGAGCCAGAGTATGAGTACGGAAATGGGGAGGATGGACCGGTCATAGGAGACGTGACGATGGATGATGCAGGTGTTCCACTCCTTACGATCGATGCACGGGATGGAAGCGTAATACAAAGGATTCAGGCTGGATGGGCGGCTTCTATGGGTTCCAAGGATATAAAATAGAGTGTGAATTTCAATTTCTAAGCAATGATGACAGAAAGACCTGGATTTTCAGGTCTTTCTGCTTTACAGGAAAAAGAAAAATACGTTATACTTTTCCTATAGAAAAAGGTTGGAGGAATATGTATGGCAGAAAAAATGGCAGAGCAGATCGCAGAGATTTTAAAAGAACCTAATTTTCAAACGGCAGAGAAAGCACTGACAAATTTCTGCGGACCGATGGATGGGGAATTCAGGAATCTTCTGGTGGATATTATTGTGGAACGATGGATTGATACGCCTAAAGACGTACCGTTTTCCTATGCCCGCAGCATTTGGAATCGGAAAGATATAAATAAAGAAGAGTATCAGGCATTGCTGGAGGAAATCCGAAGCTATCCCATCGCACCGATCAACAAGGCAAAGATATCGGATTTTTTATGGGTTGTGGAAAATGATTTTTCAAATGCTAAAATAGCAGAAACGGCTTATTGCGAATACCTGAAGAACACCGGTGCATTTGCAGATCATATCATGGCTATAAACCGGATCTTGTTTATCTCTAAAAAAATCCGAAGCAAGGAAATCAATGAAGAGGTGCGAAAGAATCTGCTGATAAAGTATTAGAAGAGTATGATAACAGCAGCCATGCAAAAATTGGATATTTGATAAAAACTGCCATGGAGGAAAAAGTGGATACAGGATATCTGATCCCTTATGTGGAAAATATCTTGAAAACCTACGATGACAATAGCTGCGATGCACCGCTCATTGGTAAGTTTTGTGATCTGTTGGAAGAACTCTATTGCAGAAAAAATAACTGGCAGAAGAAAAAGTGTATTACTGAACCTAAACTGATTGCGATACGAAGACGTAAGATTCAGGCTGTCCGGATGGAGGCTGAATATGCCGGGGCCTCTTCCAAAGGAAATTTAATGAGAAAGATTCACTATTTGAAAGAGGTTATTCAGTTGTTAAAGACCATACAGGGTACGGAAGAAGAAAGAAAGGCACTGTTGCAGGAAATAGCACAGATAGAAGAAGCTTCCCTTTCGGAGATGATGGTATGGAGTGATAAACAGGATGCCAGCGGCATTGTAAAAGAACTGTTCCGCCAACTGGAAGATCTTGATAAAGAAGAGGCATTATGTTATTTTGCTTCATTTCTTCCGATTCCGGTAAGAGAAAAGGTAAAGAATCAAGTATTAAATAGGACTGGGATCCTGAACACGATATTTCCAGCGGCAATCCTTGGAAAAGGAGGAAAATTAATTGCTAAAAGCAGGCCTGTGAAAAAGCCTGATGGAACAATCGATGAAGGTGCGCTTAAGGATAATATGGAGCGGACAGCAGCCATGGAGATGGATTATTTTGCACAGATTCTGGTGAGAAATACGTTTGAATATATTCGTTCCAGATTTGTGATCGAAGAGAGTGATGTAAAAAAGATTGTAGATGTAAGTTGTGCGATTCCGGAGGGGAGAAAAGAATCGTATACCAAGGGTCTTATGTTTGGCTTTTCAGGAGATTTTTTGACGGCGCTAAGTATCCTGATTCCACAGATAGAAAATGCAGTAAGATATCTGGCAGTGGAATGTGGAGAACCTGTTTACAACATGAATGAAGAAGGGATTGAAGAAATAAAATCAATGCACGCTGTCTTAGAATTGGAAGGAGTAAAAGAAAGTCTGGATGAAGACCTTATATTTGCTTTAAATACGATTTTCTGTTCAAAATTTGGATTTAACATGCGCAACAATGTGGCACATGGAATGCTGGATGATCAGGCATTCCAGAGCTTTAAAGCTTTGTATATCTGGTGGTTTGCACTGAAATTTTGCTATCTATTCTGCGGAAAATTACAGGAGGAGAATAGAAGCAAAATAAATAAAAAGCTGAAACAGCTGATGGAGAAGAAAGATAATATGGATGAGAATTAATATAAAATGGTTGGACGGATGGTATGGTTTCCTTAAAAAGTGTTCGGAAGTATCTGGCAAGCATAGCGTTTGGATATCAAAACGCACTTTGGGGACGGCCTCAACCCCCGGAATGTGTAGCACTGAGAGTAAATCTATAAATATAATATGAATTATAAAAACACTCCAACTTATTAGTAGTCAGAGTGTTTTTCATAAACATATATTTTTAAATAAAAATATAGAGAAAGTATTTTGGTAGTTACGGATTTAAGAAAAACCAAAATTCATGTCCCTGGCATACAATATAGCGCTCCAACCATTCATTAAAAGGAAGGTTAAAACGATCGGTGTCAGGAGCTGGATAACATAAATAATCTTCTCTACCTTCTAATACAGCTTGTAAATCCATGGTTATATCACCTATATCTTGCAGAAAAAGAACGGGAAGATGATAGGTGAATTCTGGATCAGATAAAATGGGTGTATTATTCCAAACCTCTTTTTGATTAAGAGCTTCTTTTAAAGAGTAGATGGTACAGCTGACTAGAGAACTACCCTCTTCTCCACAAAAAAGCTCCATTCCATTTGAACAAGATAAAAAGGCTTTATACGAAGCGGGAAGTTTCATGTTGGGAAAATATTTTTCAAATAACTGAAATTCTTCGGAGGATACAGGTGGGTAAAATTTATGAGTTACTTTTATAGGCTCATCACCTAAATGCCATTGATAGACCCAACCATTATTATCCATTTCATATTTTAAATTTTTGAAAATTCTGTGTATTGCATTTACATCTTCCATTATGTACTCTCTCCTTAATAATTTCTAAACCAAGAAGTTATTGCTCTATGGCTTTCGGTTTTGACAGGCATTAAATTCAATACCGCCCTCGTAATATTTAGAAACACAAAGCCGTACGGTTGCTGAACTAACGGCAAGTTTTTCAGCGATATCGTTGAAAGTCATGCCATCAGATTTATATAATAAAATTTTGGCACGATCTACAATTTGTGCCTGAATTGTTCTTTTTTTTGATAATGTTTTAAGGTAATCTTTGTCTTCCTCTGACAGAGTAAGATATGTTCTTCTCATAGCGTTCATCCCTTTCTTAGATAACACTATTATACCACACATTATCCTCAAAATATATAGTAGCTATTTAATTTACGTTATACTAGAAATGTGAACTTCCGTAATAATTAACTCTCGAAAGGCGGCGCCATGTATCTCGATTTTCAAGTAAAAATACCAACTGAATCAGCTGGCATTACTCGTAAAAAAATTAAGGGAACCACTTACATTTACTATGCATATGAACATAATTACAATACAAAAAAAGGGTATACTGTCCCTAAGAACACGACGATTAGAAAGTGTACAGAGGATGATTCGGAGCTGATGTATCCGAACACCAACTTTTTGAAATTTTTCCCGGCTGAGGAACTGCCGGAAACAAAAGGCAGTGCTTACAGGAGCGGGTGTCTCAGAGCTGGTACCTATTTTGTACTGCGTAAGATTATAGCGGAGTATCACCTGGATGAAATGCAGGGAGATATCATTGGAAAGAACAACGGTTTGTTTCTGGACTTGGCAGTGTATTCCATCATTGCAGAAAACAATGCCGGACAGTATTATCCCGATTATGCGTATAACCACCCATTATTTACAGACCGGATGAAAATCTACAGTGACACAAAAGTCTCCGATTTTATTAACAGCATAACCAGGCTCTGCCAGATTGGCGGTGCGGTGGAATCGGTGCTGGGTTCTGCAATTGAGGAAGAAGATATCCCGAAGCTGATTGGCTTCTTAAAAAGGCAGGAAGCAAACGGAAAGTTTTTCTCAAAGGCAATGCAGAAAGAGCCAGTTGCAAATACGGAGGAAGTGTAATGCCGGAGGGAGTGGAGTTTCCATTCCCTTCATTGCTTTTTTATGAAGGGCGCACTTATGGACAACCAGAGGTCGTCCGTATAAGTTTGCCACAAGTGGCAACCGGTCTGCGCTCACGCTTGCCGGGCTCGTTCCGTCGGCGGGGCTTTCAGCCAGACCTGCTCATGCCGCAGGAGGCACTCTTCGCCAGAGGGGCGCATTCCATGCAGGCTGTTATGCACAGGGCACTCTTACGCAGAGGGCGTTCCGGCAGATACCATTTTCTTTTTGGGAAAACGTTACCTGCCGGAAATCAAAGCCGGATACGGCAGAAAGGGGGAAACGGAGCATGGCGATTTTTCATTATACAGTAAAGATTGTTGGACGCAGCAAAGGAAAATCCATCATATCGGCATCTGCTTATCTCAATGGCGATGTGATGAAAAATGAAGAAACAGGCAGGATCAGTTATTACACTTCCAAAAGAGAAGTTGTTTATACCAACCTGTTGATGTGTGAAAATGCACCACAGGAATGGCTGAATGTACCTGCTCTTTTATATCAGACGGTTCCAGAAATCTATCCGATATAAAAGAGCAGATAACAAAGATGCCGCACTGGAAAAATTTAAACTCACTTTTCAGAAACAGCGTTTGTGGAATGAAGTTTTGAAGATTGAGAAGACCTCGGATGCACAACTCGGCAGGTCATTTGAGTTCTCACTTCCGAAAGAATGGAGCCGACAGGAACAGATTGATTATACAACTGAATATATTCAAAAGACCTTTGTAGATAAGGGAATGTGTGCGGACTGGAGCATCCACGATAAAGGCGATGGAAATCCTCATGTGCATTTACTTGTGACGATGCGATCATTCAATCCAGACCATTCATGGGGAAACAAAGAAGTCAAGGACTGGGATTTTGTCAGAGATGAAAATGGAAATATTGTGGTGGATGAATCCCATTCGGACTGGTGGCAGGATAAAAAGAACCCTGACCGTCATGGAATCCGAATCCCGGTATTGGACGAAAATGGCAATCAGAAAGTCGGTGCAAGGAACCGTAAACAGTGGAAACGTGTATTAACCGATGCTACCGGGTGGAACAATCCGAAAAATTGTGAACTGTGGCGGAGTGAATGGGCGAATGTATGTAATGCTCATTTGAAAGTGGAAAATCACATTGACCACCGTTCTTATGCAAGGCAGGGAAAATTTGAGATACCAACGATCCATGAGGGTGCTGATGCCAGAAAAATTGATGAGAAATTTCAAAACGGACAGACATCCTCCGCTTCATGGAAAGTGGAGGAAAACCAGATCATTAAAAACGCTATTCCGATAAATCTCATGGTATTCCTATTACTATCACATGTTATTTATATTGGAATCCGATGTTATGTGAAAGACTGGCAGGAAGAACGGGGATATTTTTAAAATCTAATTTGTTCATTTGCGTTATTTATATTTATTTTCATGCTAATATATATTATCATATTAGCATGAAAGGAGAATCTATATGACTCAATTTGAAAAATTAGATTTGTTATTGCGTGAATGTGGAGGGACAATTCAGACATTTCAAGTCCTAAATAATGGAATTAGTAAGTCTGTGTTTTATGCCTATGTGAAGGAACGAGGATTAGAGCAAGCTTCTCATGGTGTGTATGTATCACCTGATACGTGGACAGATGCGATGTTCCTTTTGCATTTGCGTTGTGGTCAAGCTGTATTTTCTCACGAAACTGCATTGTTTTTTCATGATTTAACGGACAGAGAGCCTTTGAAATACACCATAACAGTAAGAACTGGATATAATCCAAGCCGTTTGCAGGAAGACGGTTTTCAAGTGTATACAGTAAAAAAGGATTTACATGAAATAGGGATCACAACTATGCTGACATCATTTGGACATTCAGTTCCGGTTTATGATATGGAGAGAACGATTTGCGATCTGCTTCGCAGCAGGAAAAATATTGAAATGCAGGTCTTCCAAGATGCATTAAAGCAATATGCGAAACGTAAGGATAAAAACTTACGGATGCTTATGAAATACGCAGCTATGTTTCATG
>ERZ837590.268-NODE-268-length-49720-cov-15.188402_pt1 | contig 49720 bp, 46 predicted proteins | sample MGYA00519573_ERZ837590 | MGnify/ENA primary metagenome ERZ837590 (study PRJEB31850, sample SAMEA3708820) | human gut metagenome | biome: human gut; feature: human-associated habitat; material: faeces | place: China | collected 2014 ... | reverse complement strand
CCGGCAAGCGCCTGCTGCGGGTCATCGAGCACAACGAGGGCGGCGCCAACAAGGACCTCGCCAAGTTCGCCGACCAGATCAACGCTCTCTGCGACAAGTGGGACAGATGAGGCAGACATCCCGGCGGCATAGCTGCTCCGAAAACATCGTGAAATAAAATGATGGAAAACCGACTCGAGTTCGTGTATCCTCACACGGCTCGGGTCGGTTCTTTTTTGCGTCCAAAAGAGGAAAACACAGTTTTCTGTGCGCTTTTGCACAAGTTTCCGACTATTTCATGAGAATCGTTGACTTTGAACATTCGAAATGCTACTATATGGCACAAGAAAAGGCGAGAATGACGAAATAAAGTTGTTTCATGGGCGCAGAGGCCGGCATCTGCGCTAGAAACGGCTCGAAGTTTTTGTCTGCGTGCGGATGGTATCGGCAGAAGCCTCCGCACAGGAAATGACCGCATTGCATCATTCGATCAAAAAGTCAACAAAAAGAAAGGTCGTGGTCTCTATCGCAATCAAGGAATATTCCATGTCCCGGGACTCCACCCGGCAGCTCTCACCCAGCTTCAAGGTGCGGGAGTTTGCCTGCAAGGGCAGCGATGTCGTCCTCCTCGACGACGAGCTGGTAGTGCTGCTGCAGTGCATCCGGGAGCACTTCGGCAAGCCGGTGCATATCACCAGCGGATACCGCACCGCTGCCCACAACGCTGCCGTGGGCGGCAGCAAGTCCAGCCAGCACCTTCTGGGCCGGGCGGCGGATTTCCACGTCGAGGGTGTGCCGGTGGCTGCCGTCGCCGCCTACGCTGAGACCCTGCTGCCCTCCCGGGGCGGCATTGGACGGTATCCGAAGGACGTTGCCCACCCGAAGCGCAGCACCGGCTGGGTGCATATCGATACCCGGGCGGGCAAGAGCCGGTGGAAGATGTAAAAAGACTCTGAAACGGTTATTGCGATTACAATATAAAAGCGGCCCTCTCCCGGAAAAGGGAAGAGGGCCGTTTTCTTGCAGCAACGCCCCCGCTGGTGGAAATACCGGCGGGGGCGTCAGGTTTATGAATCGGCGCGCAGGAGGTCGGCGGGTCTGATGTGCAGGATGTCGCAGAGTGCAAAGAGATTATCGATTTTGGGCTGGCCTGCGCCTCGCTCATAATAGCCGATCGTGCCGATGGTGACACCAAGCTTCTCCGCAAGCTCCAGCTGCGTCAGCCCGGCGGCCTGCCGTGCCTCGCGGATGATACGGGCAGATTCGGGGTGGCTGCGGGTGGCCATAAAGAATCACCTCTTTTGCTTATTGTGTTTTGATAATATCACATAAAATCTAAAAAGCAAGAAAAAATATCTTGGGAGGATTCGAGAAGATGCTGATATCTAAGCGCCCTAAAAAGACACAAACGACCCGCCGAAGAATGCGGGAGGGAGGCGGAATGGCTCACACCCGAGCCAGAAGCTCTGCGGGTGTAAATGCCATAACGCTGCTTTTGGTGAAGTCCCGGACATTGCGGGTAATGATGTAGTTGGCATGGATCCGCTCAGCGGTGACGCTCTGAACTGCATCTTCAAAATCAGCCCAATGCAGCGCAGCCGCCTTAGACACGTCGGCAGAAGTGAGGTCTGCAAATTCGAAGATCAAGCCGAGCCGCTGGAGAACATCTTCGATTTTCTCCGGAGTAAGCTGTTTACGCATGATGTAGACCAAATTTGCAAACGTCAGCGCAGAGATATACCCCTTTGCCTGCTCAGTTTCGCAGAGCTTCCAGACAAGAGAGGATTCTTTGACGAACTCGGGACGGTTCAGCAGAACATCCAGAATGATATTTGCGTCAATCAGCAACACCATACTTTTCTGCCAGCCTTTCCGATTTTGCTTCGTCAAGCTCAATATCGCCGTGCAGGATGCCGGTCAAAGAGTCCGTCAGATAAGACACCGCAGCCCCCTTCGGGATGAAACGCCCAACTTCGCGCCCGTTTTTCGTGACGATGATTTCCTGACCGTTCAGAACCAGATTCAGGTAGCGTCCAAAATTATTCTGCAGTTCCGTTGCAGTAGCAGTTGCAGCAACCATAAAGGCACCTCCTTGTTTTAGCTATTTTTAGTATACCCCATAATGGCTAAAATATCAAGAGAACGTGCAAAAAAGCAGGGAAGAGAGCGGCGGTTCGAATGAACAAAAAATAGAAGGGCAACCAGAACATAAGAAAACCGCCTGGATCCTGACGGATCTGGGCGGTTTTCGGTGGAGCGGGCAATGGGAATCGAACCCACCTCCTCAGCTTGGAAGGCTGATATACTAGCCGATGTACGATGCCCGCATATTCTGTTTTGCCGGGATGCAAGCAGTATTATAGCATGATTCGCGGCAAATGTCCAGCATTTTTTGCCCAAAGTGCAGAAGGAGAAGAAACCTTTGCCGCTGAGCTGGCGTTTGCCTGTTTACTTTGGAGCAGTTTTATTGTAAAATAGACAGGAGATAAAACCGGCGGCGCACAGCGCGGCCAAATCTGATACAGGTGGTGTATGTTATTATGGCATTGAAATATCAGCGTATCCTTCTGAAGATCAGCGGCGAGGCCCTCGGCGGCGAAAAGGGGACCGGTTTCGACGAGCCGACCATGGACGCGATCTGCGGCGGCGTAAAGAAGGCCCATGAGCTGGGCGTTCAGATCGGCATCGTCGTGGGCGGCGGCAACTTCTGGCGCGGCCGTTCCAGCGGCAGGATGGAGCGTACGCTGGCCGACAAGATCGGTATGCTGGCAACGGTGATGAACGCTCTGGCTGTCTCCGACAAGCTGGAGCAGCTGGGTGTGCCGACCGAGGTGTTCACCTCCATCACCATGCCGCAGGTGGCCCCGGCCTTCACCCGCAAGGACGCTCTCCGCGCAATGGACGAGGGCAAGATCGCCATCTTCGGCGGCGGTACAGGCAACCCCTTCTTCTCCACCGACACGACCACTGCCCTGCGCGCCGTTGAGGTGAGCGCAGACATCATGTTCAAGGCCACGATGGTGGACGGCGTCTATGACAAGGACCCCCACAAGTACCCCGACGCTAAGAAGTACGAGACCCTTACCTTTACCAAGGTGCTGGAAGACCGTCTGGCTGTTATGGACGGCACTGCCGCCACCCTCTGCCGGGACAACAAGCTCCCCATCCTCGTGTTCGACCTGGCCGATCCCGACAACATCGCCCGCGCTGTGCAGGGTGAGAATGTGGGTACACTGGTCTACGAGGGCTGAGCATACCGCCCCGCTTCCGACAATAGAATATCCCAGACGCCTTTTCGCGGCTGGTGAGAATTGATAACAAACAGGAGACAAGGACAATGAGCAGCAACACCAAGGCATTCGAAGACAAGATGAAGAGCGCAGTCGAGCATCTGGAGCGCGAGCTGAAGACCGTGCGCGCAGGCCGCGCCAACCCCGGCGTTCTGGACAAGGTGACCGTGGATTACTACGGTTCTCCCACGCCCATCCAGCAGGTGGCTTCTGTGGCTGTCAGCGAGGCCCGCACCTTGACCATCACCCCGTGGGACCGCACCCTGCTGCGCGCCATCAGCAAGGCGATCCTGGCCAGCGATGTGGGCATCAACCCCATTGATGACGGCCAGACCATCCGTCTGAACTTCCCGGCTCCCACCGAGGAGCGCCGCAAGCAGCTGGCCAAGGAAGTCTCCAAGATGGGCGAGGAGGCAAAGGTCGCCGTCCGCAACGTCCGCCGTGACGCCATGGATAAGGCCAAGGCCATGAAGAAGGCCGGTGAGCTGACCGAGGACACCCAGAAGACCATGGAAGAGGATGTCCAGAAGCTGACCGACAAGTATGTGAAGAACATCGACGCTGCCGTGGAAGAGAAGCAGAAGGAGATCATGTCCGTCTGATTCCGACTGCAGGCAAAGCAGGGAGGTGCCGTGCGCTGAAAGAAGGTGCGCGGCACTTTTTGCCAGACGAGACGTAGAGGAAGAAGAGCATGGAGCATTCAAAGGATTTTGCGAAGGGACTGTCCATCGGCATCATCATGGACGGCAACGGCCGCTGGGCCAAGAGCCGCGGCCTGCCCCGCACCGCCGGCCACAAAAAGGGCGCACAGGTCTTTCAGGACATTGCGGACTACTGCGATGAACTGGGCGTAGAGTCGGTGTATTTTTACGCATTCTCGACCGAAAACTGGAAGCGTCCCGCCGAGGAGGTAGGCGCGATCATGCGGCTGTTCGGCGAATACCTCATCAAGGGCTTCGACTACGAGAACCGGAACGTCCGCATCTGCTTCATGGGCGACCGCACGGTGCTGGAGCCCAAGCTGCAGGAGCTGATGAACAAGCTGGAGCGGGACTCTGCCTGCAAGACCGGCCTGACCATCAACATCGCCATCAACTACGGCGGACGGCCTGAGATCGTCCGGGCGGCCCAGAGCCTCGCGGCCAAGGCGGCTGCGGGCGAGCTGAAGCCCGAGGACATCACGGAAGAGGCTCTTTCGGCCCAGATGTACACCGCCGGCCAGAAAGACCCCGACTTCATCCTCCGCCCCAGCGGAGAGAAGCGGCTCTCCAACTTCATGCTCTGGCAGGCGGCCTACTCCGAACTGGTGGAAATGGACGTTCTGTGGCCTGATTTCACCCGTGATGACCTCGATGCCGCCATCATGGAGTTCAACCGGCGCTCCCGCCGCTTCGGCGGACTCTGAGAGCAGCAACTGATACGCAAGATGCCGCGCAGCGTGCGCGGCCCCCGGAGAGCGCCCGGTATTTCCTCGGGCGCTGACGCTGCAGACCCTGCCAGAGCAGGGGAGCGGCTCCCGGACGAAACAAAGGAGAACATGAAACTATGAAAACACGAATCATCACAGCCGTGGTGGGCCTGATCGTTCTGGCAGGCGTCCTGTTCACCTTCGATACGCTGGTGTTCAATCTGGTCATCGCGGCCATCACCCTCATCGCCCTGCATGAAATTTACTCTGCGCTGGGTTTTGAAAAGCAGGACTGGCCGCTGCTGGCTGTTCTGGTGCCCTACACACTGCTCATCATGCTGTCGAGCTACAGCGTCTGCCGGGCGATGGTGATGCCCGCTTCCTTCCTCGTGGTGCTGTTCTATGCCATCTACCTTGTAGTGCGCAACGGCGTTATCAGCTACCAGAAAGCCAGCGGCCTCGCCATGTTTTCGGGCATTGTGATCTTCTGCTTCTACTCGTTCATCCGGCTCAAGGAGATGCTGCCGGTGGAGGAGTATGGCTACGACGCCATCTTCTTCATCCTGCTCATCCTCTGCTTCGCCTGGGGCGGCGATACCTGCGCCTACTTCGCGGGCCGCGCCTTTGGCAAGCATAAGCTCTGCCCGGTGGTCAGCCCCAAAAAGACGGTGGAGGGTGCTGTTGGCGGCGTGCTGGGTACGATGGTGTTCGGTGTGCTGATCACGGTCATCTACTCCATCGCAGCAGACCGGATGGAAGAGTTCACCCGCTCCAACATTGGCGTATCCATGTATGTTATCATTGCGCTGCTGGCCTGTGTGGCTGCGGTGCTGGGCATCTACGGCGACCTGTTCGCCAGCGTGGTCAAGCGCCAGTGCGGCATCAAGGATTACGGCACCATCTTCCCGGGGCATGGCGGCATCCTTGACCGCTTCGACAGCGTGATGTTCATCGCGCCCTTCGTCACCATGGTGGTCATTGCAGCATTCTACAATTAAAATCAGCAGGAGATAGATTCTTTATGGCTAAGAAAATCACGCTGCTGGGCTCTACCGGCTCCATCGGCACCCAGAGTCTCGATGTCATCCGCGCTCAGGGGTATGAGGTGTTCGGCCTGTCGGCTCACAGCCAGACGGATAAAATTTTGCAGCAGATAGAAGAATTCCACCCGAAATACGTCTGTATGACCAGTGAGGCCGGTGCCGAAAAGCTTTCGGCTGCGCTGGCAGGCCGCGCCGATGCACCCAGGCTCCTGACTGGCCCGGAGGGCCTGAAGGCCCTCGCCGCGATGGACGGCCCGGACGTGGTGCTGAACAGCGTGGTGGGCATCGCGGGCCTCGGAGCAAGCCTTGCCGCCATCGAGAGCGGCCATGACCTGGCCCTCGCCAACAAGGAAAGCCTCGTCACCGGAGGCCATCTTGTCACTCAGGCCGTGGCGAAGCACGGCGTCAAGCTGCTGCCCGTGGACAGTGAGCACTCGGCCATCTTCCAGTGCCTGCAGGATAAGGAGAGCGCCAAGAGCCTGACCAAGATCCTGCTGACGGCCTCCGGCGGCCCTTTCTTCGGCATGAAGACCGAAGAGCTGCGGGGCAAGACCAAGGCCGATGCCCTCAAGCATCCCAACTGGAACATGGGAGCAAAGATCACCATCGACAGCGCCACCCTGATGAATAAGGGCCTCGAGCTCATCGAGGCTGTGTGGCTGTTCGGTCTGCCTCCGGAGAAGATCCAGATCGTCGTCCAGCGCCAGAGCATCGTCCACTCGGCGGTGCAGTACAGCGACAACTCCATCATCGCCCAGCTGGGTGTGCCGGATATGCGCATCCCCATCCAGTATGCGCTGACCTATCCGGCCCGTGTGCCGGGCGTCGTGCCTGAGTTGGACTTCACCACCCTCAAGCTGCTGACCTTCGATGTGGCCGACGAGGAGACGTTCCGCTGCCTCGCCGCCTGCAAGAAGGCCATCCGGAAGGGCGGTCTCGGCCCCTGCGCCGCCAACGGTGCCAACGAGGAGGCCGTCAAGCTCTTCCTCGAGGATAAGATCGGCTTCCTCGACATCGGCCGTCTGGTGGAGGCTGTCGTGGACAGCGACAGCTTCGGCGGCGACTACAGCCTCGCGGATGTGTATGAGTGTGACCGTATGGCCCGTGCATTCGTGAGAGCACATCTGTAATATAGGAGAAATAATGTCAGTTTTCATCACCTTTGCAGCTGCGCTGCTCATCTTCGGCGCGGTCATCGCCATCCACGAGTTCGGCCATTTTGCAGTGGCAAAGCTCTGCGGGGTCCAGGTCAACGAGTTTTCCATTGGCATGGGTCCGACCCTCATCAAGACCTATCGCAAAGGCACGCAGTATACCCTGCGGCTCCTGCCCGTAGGCGGCTTTGTGGCGCTGGAAGGGGAGGAGAGCCCCGAGAGCGAGCAGGCCGAGGGTGAGAGCGGGGACGATGACGGCCCGGACATCCCGCCGGAGGTGCTGGCGCAGCGGACAGGCAAGCCGCTGAACGAGGCGGCTGTCTGGCAGCGGATGCTGGTGATGGCGGCAGGCGCGGTGATGAACTTCGTGCTGGGCTTCGTGGTGCTGCTGCTCCTCATCTCGCTGCGCAGTGAGCCCATCACCAGCAAGGTCATCTATGCCGTGGAGGACAACGCCCTCTGCGGCCAGACCGGCCTGCAGGCCGGTGACGAGATCGTGGCCGTCAACGGGCGGCACTGCTTCGTGGCCAACGATATGCTCTACGAGCTCATGCGCACCGAGAGCTACCGTGCGCACTTCACCGTCCGCCGGGAAGGCAGGCTCGTGGAGCTGCCGGACGTCCGGTTCGACACATGGCAGGACGAGCAGGGCCAGACCCACATGACACTGGGCTTCACAGTCTATGGCCTCAAAAAAACACCGCTGAACGTCCTGAAAGAGTCGGCCAACAGCGTTATCTACTATGGACGCATCATCTATACCTCGCTGGCCGACCTTCTGCGGGGCCGCGAGAGCATCAACGACCTGTCCGGCCCGGTGGGCATCGTGACCGCCATCGGTCAGGCCGCAAGCTACGGCTGGGAGGATGTGGCTGAGCTGCTGGTGCTCATCACCATCAACCTCGGCGTCTTCAATCTGCTGCCGTTCCCGGCGCTGGACGGCGGAAAGATCGTCTTCCTGCTCATCGAGGCAGTCACCGGCCATGCAGTGCCGGAAAAGATCCAGAGCAGTCTGACCGTCGCAGCCTTTGCGCTGCTGTTCGGCCTGATGCTCTTTGCAACGTACAATGACATCGTCCGGCTCGTGACCGGAGCAGTTTGAAAGAGGTAAAACCATGCGGCAGCTGAAACGTGAAGTAAAGATCGGCAATGTGACCATCGGCGGCAAGAATCCCATTGCCGTACAGACCATGCTGAACGTCCCGGTGGAAGACATCGAGGGCAATGTGGCGCAGGCAAAGCGCTGCGAAGCGGCAGGCTGTCAGATCTTGCGCGTGACCTGTCCCAGCGCGGCAGACGCCAAGTGCATCGAGGCTGTCAAGAACGCCGTGAATATCCCCATCGTGGCGGACATCCACTTCGACTACAAGGCTGCCATCGCCTGTGCCGACGTGGGAGTGGATAAGATCCGCATCAACCCGGGCAACATCGGCGACGATGACCGCGTGAAGGCGGTCGTGGATGCCTGCCAGCAGAAAAATATCCCCATCCGCATCGGTGTCAACGGCGGCAGTCTGGAAAAGCACATCCTCGCCAAGTACGGCGCGCCTGTGCCGGAAGCGATGGTGGAGAGCGCTCTGTACCATGTCCGTCTGCTGGAAAAGTTCGACTTCAACAACATCGTCATCTCCATCAAGAACTCCAACGTCCCCCGCATGATGGAGGCATACCGCCAGCTCAGCGCTGTGACCGACTACCCGCTCCATGTGGGCGTCACGGAGGCCGGCACTTACCAGATGGGCCTGCTCAAGAGCGGCATGGGCATCGGCGGGATGCTGCTGGAGGGCATCGGCGACACCATCCGTGTCTCGCTGGCTGCTGACCCTGAGAAGGAAGTGGAAGCAGGCTACAATATCCTGCGCGCTGTCGGCTTCCCGGTGGCCGGCCCGGAGGTCATCACCTGCCCGACCTGCGGCCGCACCCAGTACCCCTGCACCGAAATCGCCAATGAGGTGGAGCGTCGGCTTCAGGGCTGCAAAAAGTCCATCAAGGTGGCTGTCATGGGCTGTGTCGTCAACGGCCCCGGCGAGGCCCGTGAGGCGGACATCGGCATTGCCGGCGGCAAGGGCGAGGCAGTGCTGTTTGTCCACGGCGAACCCGTCAGGAAGCTGACGGGGGATAATATCCTCGACCAGTTCATGGAGGAAATCGATAAGCTGTAAGCTCAAGAACGACCTGCTGCCACGCCCTTTTCCGGGGCGCGGCAGTTTGTCTTGCTATCGGATAGAAAAGGAGTACCACTGTGACACCACTTGTTTCCCAGCTATGGCCGCAGTTTATGGCGGACCCGGACTTTGCGGCCTGTTTTGGCCGCGTGGTCGTCGAGCACGCCCAGATGCTGCGGCAGGAGCGGCAGGTCATCTTTACGCTGCGCAGCTCTGCCCCGCTGGACAAGGGGCTGTGCGCCCGGCTGCTGGCCTCGCTGGCACCGGATTACGAGGGCTTCGAGCTCCGCATCAACAATCTTTTCGGCTATGCGACGCTGGATGAAGCCGGTCTGCGGGAGCTGATGGAGGAGATGAAGCGGGACGGTGTCCCCATCAACGGCTTCCTCGACCGCTGCCGCATCACCATTACCGGCCAGAACATCACCATCGGCGTCTGCCACGGCACGAAGTTTTTGCAGGAGATGCAGTTCGAGCGCCTGCTGGCGGAGCGCATCGCTGCCCACACCGGCGTAAAGCCCAAAGTGACGCTGGAAAGCAGCGTGGGCGAGGCCGAACAGCGCCAGATGGAAGAAAAGCTCGAGCGGAAAATTGCGCCGCCTGTCGTCAAGTTCGAGAAAAAGAACACTGCCCCCTCCATCAAGGTGGAGGGCCTCGACCTCACGGACAAGCCCGTCACCATCTTCCACGGCAAGATGTTCACCCCGAAAAATCTCACCCCCCTCAAGGATCTGGGCGGCGAGGGCGGCAAGTGCATGATCTGGGGCGACGTCTTCTTCACCGAGGTGAAGGGCAGCTTCCGCAAGATATACACCGTCTCCATCACCGATTACACCGGCTCCATCAACCTGAAGATCCGTGCGCAGGAAGGGGAGGACTGCTCCAAGTGGGAGTCCATCCCCAAGGGTACGACGGTCGTGGTGCGCGGCGACTGCTCCTACGATAAGTACGAGCACGACTATATCGTCTGGCCCTACGACGTCCTCTTTGTCGAGCGCAAAAAGCGGGAGGACAACGCCCCCGTCAAGCGGGTGGAGCTGCATCTGCATACCAAGCTGTCCAGCATGGACGCCTTCTGCGACCCCGGCGGCATCGTCAAGCTGGCCCACCGGATGGGCCACCCGGCTATTGCCATCACCGACCACGGCGTCTGTCAGGGCTACCCCGAGGCTATGCTGGCGGCGGATGCCATCCACAAGACAGACCCGGACTTCAAGCTCATCTACGGCTGTGAGGCCTACTTTGTCGATGACATGATACCCTGCGTCTACGGCGTGAAAGACGAGCCGCTGAACGGTGAGTTCTGCGTCTTCGACACTGAGACGACAGGCCTCGACCCCGGCGTGGAATATCTGACAGAGATCGGCGCGGTCATCGTGCGGAACGGGGAGGTGGTGGAAGAATTCGACACCTTCGTAAAACCCGGAAAGCCCATCACCTCCAAGATCACCGAGCTGACCGGCATCACCAACGAGATGGTGGCTGACGCCCCCGGCGAGGCCGAGGCGCTGAAAGCCTTCCTCGACTTTGTGGATGGCCGCATCCTCGTGGGCCACAATGCCCACTCCTTCGACATCCGGTTCCTCCGCGCCGCCGCCAAGCGGAGCGGCATCGAGTTTGAGCCGACCTATATCGATACCCTGACCATGGCTCAGGCCATGTACCCCGGCCTCCACAACTACAAGCAGGGGACCATCAACAAGCATCTGGAGCTGCCCGCCTACGAGGCCCACCGCGCCTGCGAGGACTCTGCCGCACTGGGCCGCATCTTCTGCGTCATGCTGAAAGATCTGGAAGAAAAGCAGGTCACCGCCGTCAGCGGCATCAACACCGGCCTCGGCGGGAACCGCGAGGTGCTGAAAAAGAAGTATTATCACCTCATCATCCTCGTGCGCAGCCAGATGGGCCTGAAAAACCTCTATAAGATCGTCAGCGAGGCTCATGTCAACTACTTCTTCAAGAAGCCCCGCGTCCCCCGCAGCCTTCTGAACAAGTATCGGGACGGCCTTATCCTCACTTCTGCCTGTGAAGCAGGAGAACTTTACAGGGCGATCGTGGAGGGCCGCTCCTACGAAGAACTGAAGAAAATTGCATCGTACTACGATGTTTTGGAGGTACAGCCTCTGGGCAACAACGCCTATATGGTGCGGGATGGAAAGGTGGAGAGCGAAGAGGTCATCAAGGACTTCAACCGCACCGTCATCAAGCTGGGCGAAGACCTGCACAAGCCCGTCATCGCCACCGGCGACGTCCATTTCACCGAGCCGGAGGACGCCATCTACCGCTCTGTCCTGCAGGCGGGCAACGGCTTCAAGGACGCGGACAACCAGCCGCCCCTGTTCTACCGCACCACCGAGGATATGCTGAATCAGTTCAGCTACCTGCCCAGGGAAAAGGCCTACGAGATCGTCGTGACCAATCCCCGCAAGATAGCGGCCAGCATCGACGGCAACGTCCGCGCCATCCCGCGCGGCACCTACCCGCCCAGCATCGAGGGCGCAGAACAGCAGCTCCGGGATGCGACCTGGGAACACGCCAAGCGGGACTATGGCGACCCTCTGCCCGAGATCGTGGAGAAGCGCCTGCAAAAAGAGCTGGACTCCATCTGCGGCCACGGCTACGCCGTCCTGTACGTCATCGCGGTCAAACTGGTGGCCTATTCCAACGCGGGCGGCTATCAGGTGGGCAGCCGTGGTTCGGTCGGCTCGTCGGCTGTGGCCCACTTCTCCGGAATCTCGGAGGTCAACAGCCTGCCGCCCCACTACCGCTGCCCCAAGTGCAAGTACAGCGAGTTCATCACCGATGGCAGCGTGGACGACGGCTTCGACCTGCCCGACAAGAACTGCCCCCACTGCGGCACCCGGATGCTGGTGGACGGCCACGACATCCCTTTCGAGACCTTCCTTGGTTTCTACGGCGACAAGGAGCCTGATATTGACCTGAACTTCTCGGGCGAATACCAGTCCAACGTCCACCGCTACACGGAAGAGCTGTTCGGCAAGGCCAACGTGTTCAAGGCCGGCACCGTCTCCGGCATTCAGGACAAGACGGCCTACGGTTACGTCAAAAAGTATCTGGACGATCGGGGGAGAACGGTCAACCACGCCGAGGAGAACCGCCTGACGCTGGGCTGTACCGGCGTCAAGCGTACCACCGGCCAGCATCCCGGCGGCATGGTCGTCGTGCCGGACACCTATGAGATCTACGATTTCTGCCCTATCCAGCACCCGGCGGACGATGTGGCGGGCGGTCTGCTGACCACCCACTTCGAGTTCAAATACCTCCACGACACCCTGCTCAAGCTGGACGAGCTGGGCCACGATATGCCCACCTTCTATAAGTATTTCGAGGAGTACACCGGCATCCCCGTGGACAGCATCCCCATGAACGACCCCAAGGTCTACAGCCTGCTCACCAGCCCGGAAGAGCTGGGTGTGACGCCGGAGCAGATCGACAGCCAGACCGGCACCTTCGGCATCCCCGAAATGGGCACCAACTTCGTGCGCGGAATGCTGGTGGAGGCCCGTCCCAAGAATTTCTCCGAGCTGATCCAGATCTCGGGCCTGTCCCACGGCACCGACGTCTGGACGGGCAACGCCGACGAACTCATCCGCAGCGGCACCTGCACCATCGCGGAGGTCATCGGCTGCCGTGACAGTATCATGCTCTACCTGCTCCGCAAGGGCCTCGAGCCCAAGATGGCCTTCGACATCATGGAGGCTGTCCGTAAGGGCAAGGTGGCCAAGGGCGGCTTTGCGCCCGGCTGGGAAGAGGCCATGCGGGAGCACGAGGTGCCGGACTGGTACATCGAGAGCTGCCGCAAGATAAAATATATGTTCCCGAAAGCCCATGCGGTGGCCTACCTGATGTCGGCCATCCGCCTCATGTGGTTCAAGCTCTACCACCCGCAGGCGTTCTATGCGGTGTACTTCACCGTCCGCGGCGATGACATCGACTATGAAGCCGCTGTGGGCGGTGCGGCGGTAGCCCGCGCCCACATGAATGAGGTGAAGCGCCGCCTCAAGGAAGAGAAGAACGCCAAGGATGAAGACGTGCTCGTCTCGCTCCAGCTGGTCAACGAGATGCTGGTGCGGGGCTACGAGTTCCTGCCCATCGAGCTGGGCAAGAGCCGGGGCTCGAAATATGTGGTGGAGGACGGCAAGGTGCGCCTGCCCTTCTGCTCCCTGAAAGGTCTGGGCGGTGCTGCCGCCGATGCGCTGGAAAACGCCACCCTTCATGGGCAGGAGTACCTCTCCATCGAGGAGCTGCAGCAGGCCTCCGGCGTTGGCAGCAGTATCATCGACCGCCTGCGTCAGGTGGGCGCTCTGGGCGACCTGCCGGAAAGCAGTCAGGTGAGTTTCTTCTGACAAAACTGCATAGGACTTCAAAACACACGGTCTGCCGTAAAAGGCGGGCCGTGTGTTTTTTTGTCCTCCCGGCGGGGGAAGGGTGTTTTTGCATTTCCGGCCCGACAAAAAGTAAACAAATAAAATGGCGAAACTTTGTAGATTATTGCTATTGAAAAATGTATAGGGGGGGGGGGTAAAATGGTGAAAAGACCTGTGCCGAGTTGGTGCAGAAAGCGGGAACGACACCCCGGGATGCCCGCCATGCGGAGGCGAACGAGGTATCCTTTTTGCTGCGGGACAGGTTTTGAATGTACAACAGGGAGGATTTTGTATGCAGCGAAAAGATTTGGCTCTGCGGGTGCTGTCTACGGCAGCCATCATGTCTATTGTTACTTCTATTGCAGCCCCGGCCTTTGCGGATGTTTACTATATCGGCAAAGGCAGCATTGACGTAGAGGCCACAACGGATGCGGACGGCAAGCAGTATGTGAAAGTAACTCAGGGGGGAACCACCTACGAAGATAAGAGCAACGAAATTGTGATCAAGGACGGCACCAGCGAAGCGGATACCACCCTGACGGAGGCTAAGCGTGCTGAGGGTACCCGGGCAAATCCTGCGGTAGCCCCTGCCGCCGGTGCCGCCACGCAGGAGCTGGAAGCAGCCGGGTCTGCGGACGCTGCCGGGGAGAGCCAGCCTGACCCGGACGCGGCCTTTACCCTGAGCGAGGCAGAGGAGGACTCTGCCCAGACCCAGGAGGGCAAGGACACCACCGAGGAGAAGAAAGAGCCCGCCGAGGACTCCCCCAAGGAGGATGTGGTGTACGAGTACGCCCCGGCAGACCCGGATTCGGAGCAGCAGGCCACGAAACCCACCCTCAGCGTCTCTGCCGCCCCTGCGGCAAAGACCAAGGAGGTCACTCTGGACGACGCCCCCGCCACTACTGCCCCGGCAGAGGGCAGCGCCAAAAAACCCACCACGAATGTCATCAAGGTCGTCAATAACTGGGTGGGCAAAGCGGCCAAGGAACTCAAAATCCGGCTCAGTAATGTGAACATCAAGGTGGGAAATTCAGTTGATAAAGCTGCAATGGATGTCTCCGGCGACGGAACGACAAAAGTTGAGCTGGACGGCCAGAATGTTTTGGATAGTTATGGAACCCAGTATCCGGCAAGTTATCAGGCAGGACTGCGCAAGCAGGGAGAGGGAACGCTGATCATCACAGACGAGACCAATAACGAGGGAAAGAAAATCACCACCCCCAAATCAGAATCAGACACCTCCGGCAGCCTGACCGCAAAAGGTGCAGGTGGGAACGGAGCGGCAGGCATCGGGGGAAACGTTGCCGAAGGCACAAAAAACATCATCATTGAGGGCTATGCAACGGTTCACGCAGCAGGCGGCGGGAGCGGCGCAGGCATTGGCGGCGGCGGCATCTATGGAGATACACAATCTGGAGATGCAGAAAACATCATCATCCAGGGCTATGCAACTGTTGACGCAAAAGGCAGCGGGAGTGCCGCAGGCATTGGCGGCGGCGGCAATGGAGGAAATGCAGAAAACATCATCATCCGGGGGCATTCCAAGGTGACGGCAACCGCCAGCGATGGCGCTGCCATCGGCGGCGGCTATGGTTCTAAGTCGGGAGGCTCGGCAAAGGGCATCGTGATCCGTGACCATGCAACGGTCGTTGCAAAGAGTGATGGTGGCTATTGGCTCGAGGACAGTTGTGCCGCCATCGGCGCTGCCGGAAACAAGGACAAGGACACCGAAGCAGAGGTGACCATTGGCACGCCCGGGGCTACCGCAGAGCAGGAAGATGTCCATGTCACGGCAAGCGGGCTCTACGGCTCTGCCATTGGCAGTGGCACAAAAGATACCAAGGTCACCATTCAGGGCAATGCGACCATCCGGATGGAGAGCAGAAAAAATTCCACTGCGATCGGAAGTAAGGATGGAAATGTGGAGGTCAATATAAAGGACAATGTTACCATTGATGCCAAGGATGAGGGCACTTCAATCCGATATGAAGGAGGAGGCTCCGGTATCGGCGGCGAGGATATTCGCGGAGATTCGAACAGAAAAGTTGTAGTGAACATTGACGGCGGAACAAACGGAAAAGTTAAGATCGGCGATGGGGTTCAAATATTTGGAAAATATGGTGCGATTTCCGCCACCGAGGTCAACATCGGCAACAATGTGCTGCTTAAAATGAAACCATGGAAATCGCCGGATGATAAGTGTATCAATGTGAACGGTGCTGAGGCTGCGGTAGGCACAAGAAATAACCCCGCAGCCGGCGGCCTTGTAAACACCATTGGCGATAATACGGAGCTGTGGTACTACAGTAAAGGCTGGCAGCAAAAGATCGTCCATGGCAAAAATGTTTGCACCAAAAAAGAGATCGGCCGCAAGGATGCCACCTGCACGGAAGATGGCTGGGTGAAGTACGGATGCACCTATGAGAGCGATAGGTATGCCACTGCCCCGGAGCATATCGACGAGTGGACGGAGACTATCCCCGCTCTGGGCCATGACTGGAAGGACAACGGTGACGCCAACCATATCTGTGACAGAGACCATGTGACTGCGGCCCACACCTACGGCGAGTGGACTACGGTTAAGGAGGCCACCTGCACCGCTGCAGGCCAAAAGCAGCATACCTGCACGGAGTGCGGCCACGTCGAGACGGAGGTCATCCCCGCCACCGGCCACCACTGGGTGGACAAAGGAGACGGCACCCACACCTGCCCCGACTGCGGTGCCACCGAGGGCCAGCCTTTCAACACCAACAGCGCCCTTGAGCTGCGGGTGGTGGACGCTGAGGGCATGAATCAGCCCTTTACCGTGAGCCAGAACGGCACCCTGCGCACCTACACCGGTGCCTATGACACTGCCACCCTTACCGGCGACCTGGATACCCTGCGCTACCTGCAGGAGCACGGCGCACAGACCATCCAGTTCGTCACCAATGGCCAGACCAGCAGCTTTGCCATCAACGACCTGCTGGCACAGGGCAGCGGCAGCGAGGTGTTCTACCTCACCCACCGTGGGGCCGAAGAGCCCACCCTGCTGCTGGTGGAGGCAGACCACAGCGAACTGGTGAAAGACTAACCATCCCCGGCGGCGGGGCTTCCGCATGACCCCGCCCCCCTCCATATTGCAAAAGCCCCCGGCACGTTCCGCATCGTGCCGGGGGCTTTTTTGGTTATAGAGATGACGCTTTCCCTCACCTCTAAGGCTCTCCCTCTGGGAGAGCTGGCGCATGAGCGCCTGAGAGGGCAAGGATGCTGAAACAAAATAAAAACACAGCGATAAGATGACTCTATCAAAAGCCAATGCTTATCGCTGTGCAGATGCTCTTTGGAGACGGGCTTGCCCTCTCCGTCTGCTTCGCAGACACCTCTCCCAGAGAGGGAGAGGCTTTCAGAACGATGAGCAGGGGAGCAGCTTACTCCACGCTGATCATATAGTAGTAGACCGGCTGACCGCCGCGGATATGGCTGACCTCAACGTGGTTGGGGCATTTTGCCTTGACGATCTCGGTCACCTTCTCGGCATCCTCGTCGGAGACGTCGCAGCCGGAGATGATGGTGACGAAGCTGGAATCCTTCTTGCACATACCCCGGGCCAGACGATAGGTGGCCTTGGTGATGTCGCTGGAAGTGGAGACGATCTTGCCGTTCTCCAGAGCCATGATCTCGCCCTTCCGGATGCGCTTGCCGTCGTACTCGCTGTCGCGGGCGGCGTAGGTGATGAGGCCGGTGGAGACCTTATCGGCGGCAGACATCATGTTGATGGTGTTGGCCTCCACGGTGGCAGAGGGGTCGAAGTTCAGCAGAGCGGTGATGCCCATGGGGACGGTGCGGGTGGGCAGAACGACCACCTGACGGTCAGCCAGCTTCTGGGCCTGCTCAGCAGCCATGATGATGTTCTTGTTGTTGGGCAGGACAAAGACGGTCTTGGCCGGGACGCTCTGGATGGCGGCAAGGATGTCCTCGGTGGCGGGGTTCATGGTCTGACCGCCGGAGACGACCGCGTCAGCGGCCAGGTCGGTGAAGACAGACTTCAGGCCCTCACCGGCGGCGACAGCAACGAAGCCATAGTCGCGGCTGGGGTCAACGGCAGCGTAGATGAACTCGCTGGCGGGGTCGGGCTTCTTCTCGGCGGAAGCCTGCTTCTCAAGGCTCTTGCCCTGCTTCTGGCGGGCCAGGAACTGCTCGTGCATATTCTCGATCTTGAAGTTGGTGAGGTAGCCGTACTTGATGGCTTCGCTCAGGATCTTGCCGGGGTCGGCGGTGTGGACATGGAGGTTGATGACGTCATCGTCCTCGATGCAGACGACGCTGTCGCCGTTGGACTCGGCGAAGGCGCGCATCTTTGCGGCGCTTGCGCCCTCGTTCTTGTTGATGAGGAACTGGGTGCAGTAGCCGTTCTTGATGTCCTCCACCTTCATCAGGTCGTCGGTGAAGACGCCCTTGCCCGCGTTGGCGGTGGAGAGCTTGGCCTTGTTGGGGACAGCCTCGCCGCCGGCCACGATGGCCTCGCCGTGGAAGACCTTGCCCATGCCCTCGAAGATGATCATGATGCCCTGACCGCCGGCGTCCACGACGCCAGCCTTCTTCAGGACGGGCAGCAGGTTGGGAGTGTCCTCCAGAGCCTTCTGACCGGCGGTCATCACCACGTCCCACAGCTCGGCCACATCCTCTTTGCCGCAGGCAGCAGCTTCTTCGGAAGCGACGCGGGCAACGGTCAGGATGGTGCCTTCGGTGGGCTTCATGACAGCCTTGTAAGCGCCCTCGACGCCCTTCTTCAGCGCAGCCACGATGTCGGAAGCGTCAGCCTCCTTTTTGCCCTCCAGAGCTTTGGAGAAGCCGCGGAACAGCAGGCTGGTGATGACGCCGGAGTTGCCGCGGGCGCCGCGCAGCATGGCGGAGGCGGCGGTCTTTGCGGCCTCGCCCACGGTGCAGCTGTCGTCCATGGCCTGCAGCTCACGGACGGCTGCGCCGACGGTCATGCCCATGTTGGTGCCGGTATCGCCGTCGGGGACGGGGAACACGTTCAGCTCGTCCACGCGGGAGCGCTGGTTGTTGATGTTGTTTGCGCCGGAAATAATGGCGTCGCGCAGGATCTTACCAGAAATCATTGCTTTTTACTCCTTATATCTTCCCGGTACCCCCGGGCGGGCTTTGTCTCATCAGGCAACCACGTCATCGACCGATACGACCACGCGGGCGACTTTCAGGCCGGTGGCCTGCTCCACCTCGTCCTTCACGCGGTGCGAGATGGAACGCGCGGCGGTGGAGATGTTCAGCCCGTAGCTGACGGCAATGTGCAGCTCGATCACGAGACGGCCCTCTTCCTGTGTGACACGGACGCCCTTGGCCGAATCGTCCACGCCGCGCACGGCGCTGCGGACACGGTCGGTCAGATCACGGGGGGCCATTGCGGCCACGCCGTAGCATTGTTTGGTTGCTTCGCCCACGAGCGTGGAAAAATACTCGGCTGAGAAGCTGACATCTCCCAGCGGAAAACGGGAAGTGATCATAGTCGCTCTGCTCCTTTTATTCATTATGATACCCCGTCCGCACGGCGGCGGGGCGGTGCGCGGGCCAAAGAAGGCGGCGTACCACTTTTATTATACAACTTTATGAGGAAGCTGTACAGCACATAATTGCTGACAGAAAGAAAAAAGTCAGGCGCGGCTTACCCGTCTCGGTCTGTTTCGACACCGCAATGCCGGTATACTGAAAGACAGACAGAGCCGCAAAGGGCCGCGTTCCTGTTGTTAGTATAGCACAAAATCCTTCGCAGTGCATCTATTTCGTGAATATTTATCCGACAAAACAAAAGGTGATTGTGAATAAAATATAAAAGATGGCGCAGACGTCTTTATCTTACTATGAAAAAGTGCTAAAATCTAAGGTGGCAAGAGTAAGACTGTATCCGGCACAGGATGCAGGGGCATTCGGCTGCCAAGGTGCTGAAGACAGGAATTTGCTGCGGCTGCACAGGAGCTGCGGCCCGGCGGCGGAAAAGTTCACAATAGGAGTTGTTTTCATGAATATTCTGTTTTTCCTTTCCCCCAAGCAGGACCTGATGTATGTGTACGATGACTTCACCCTTCGCCAGACGCTGGAAAAATGGGAGAACAACCGCTACGCATCCATCCCGGTGCTCAACCGCAAAGGAGAGTATGTGGGGACCCTGACGGAAGGGGACATCCTCTGGGGGCTGAAAAAGTTCCACGGCCTCGACCTTGAGGCGGCAGAGGACATCCCCATCCGGGACTTTGCCCACAAGCGGGACTACAAGGCCGTCACGGTCACCACGAGCATGGACCAGCTCATCGAGGCGGCCATGAACCAGAACTTCGTCCCCGTTGTGGATGACCGGGGAATGTTCATCGGCATCGTCCGCCGTCAGGCCATCATCCGCTACTGTTACGACCGCTCCCGCGCTGCCGCCGCAGAGCAGCGCAGAAAGCCCGAAAAGCAGGAAAAACGAGTCCCGGTCTCTGCCGGGGTGCAGTAAAACAGGAAAAGGCCCCGCCGCTCTGCATGAAATGTGCAGGGCAGCGGGGCCTTTCTATGCCTGTGGGAAGGGGAGAGTGGAGCTTCAGCCCACGGTGAGGCTGGAATCGGTGAGCCGGTGGGTCAGGACAGCCTCGGCGTCCTCGCCGCCCATGGCCAGCAGCTCGTCCACCGAGAGGGTGGTGGAGCAGAGGATGGTCTGGAAGGTGATGGTCTCGATGCCCTCAGCCCGCAGCGGACGCAGGGCGGACAGCGAAGCACGGAGAGAGGCTGTGAACCGTCCGACGCAGATGGTGAGGGTATTGCCGCTCTGGGTGCTGGTGTAGGAGATGACCGCGCCGCTCTTGTCGGTGACAGTCAGGCCGGGGAGGGGAGAGGCGGGTGCGGACGGGGCGGAAGAGCCGCCGTCAGAAGAGGAAGAAGACTCCCCGGGGATAACAGGCTCTTCCGGCTCCACAGGGCGGGGGATAGAGACCTGCTTGGTTTCGCCATTAGCATCGGTGACGGTGACTTTTGCGCCCGGACCCAGCTTGTCCTTGATGGTGTCGAGGTCGAGCTCACTGCCGTTCTGCAAGAGGGCCTTGCCAGTGGGACTACCGGCCTTGGCGGTCAGTTCGAGGCTGCCCGACAGATCGATGACGCTGCTGTAGATGCCGCTGCCGCCGCCGGTGCTGCCGTTACCGCCAGCGGCTTCGACCGTACCGCCGGAGATGGCGACACGGTCGAAGCTGCAGATGCCGTAGCCGCCGACTTTGCCGCCGTAGCCGCCAGCGGCGTTGACCGTATTGCCGGAGATGGTGACGACGCCGCCGCTGCGGATGCCGTCGCCGCCGTAGCCGTCTTTGCTGTCGCCGTTACCGCCCTTGGCGGTGACCGTACCGTCGGAGACGGTGAGGCCGCCGCCGCTGCGGATGCCGTCGCCGCCGGAGATGGTGCCGCCGTTGCCGCCAGTGGCGTTGACCGTACCGCCGGAGATGGTGACGCCGCCGTCGCTGCGGATGCCGTCGCCGCCGGAGATGGTGCCGCTTCTGCCGTTGGCAGTGACCGTACTACCGCCGGAGATGGTGATGCTGCCGCGGCTGTAGATACCGTGGCCACCGTCGTCGCCGTTGGCAGTGACCGTACCGCCGGAGATGGTGAGGCTGCCGCTGCCGTAGATGCCGCTGCGGTAGGTGTCGCTCTTCAGCGCGTTGTCGCCATCCAGCTTAATCGTGGTATTGCCGCTGCCGGTCACGCTTACGGCGGCTTTGTTCCGGCTGCTGGTGTCGATGTTCACATCCTTGAGTGTGACCTCGACCTTATCGTTCTTATCGTTGGCGTCGATGGTCACGGTGTGGGAAGAAGCTTTGTCCTGGTTCTGATTTGTGATGATGGTGTTGGTGTCCTCCACATCCTTCTTATTCCCCTGTGAGACCGTGTTTTTCCCTTCGGTCCCACTTGCCTTCACGGTGATGTCACCATTCTCGATGTACCATGTCTCGGCAAAAGCCGGGGCGGTAAGGGTGATGAGCATTGCGGCAGTCAGGATAAACGCTGCTGCCCGCTGAGAGGCCGGACGGGGCGAATCGATACCCCCCCCCCCTGTATGGAGAGGGCGACCCAGAACACGCATCGCAAGCTTACGATAAGACAACATACAAAAACCTCCTTTGAACGGTGAAAAAAATGGTGAGACCGTAGAATATCAGGTTACTTTGAATATACCACATCTGCGGGAAAAAAATCAACAAAACCTGCGCGAATCGCCCTGTTTCCTGCGTGAATGGAGAAAACCCGTCAGGAAGAATGCCTTTTGGCTCTCCCTTTGGGAGAGCTGGCGCGGAGCGCCTGAGAGGGCAAGGATGCTGACGAAGAGGAATAGGCGCAGCGATAGCATCGCTCTCCCAAAGAGACAGCTTATCGCTGCATGGCGGCTCTCGGGAGACGGGCTTGCCCTCTCCGTCATCGCTTGCGCGATGCCACCTCTCCCAAAGGGAGAGGCACTGGCGTGCCGGTGAGGCCCACGCGGAACGAGCAAAGCTTACTCTATCCGAAAACGGTAGTGCTCCGCTGTCTAGAATCACGACAGCTTGACAAGGGATATTGTCCCGAAGCTGCTGCCCTCTGTAGCAAGGCCCGCCCTTTTGCGTCATATCGGGCCTCGGGCGTCCAGTAGGAAGTGGCCCGGCCTGCCAATGGCTCTCCCTTTGGGAGAGCTGGCGCGGAGCGCCTGAGAGGGCAAGGACGCTGACGAAGAGGAATAGGCGCAGCGATAGCATCGCTCTGCCAAAGAGACAGCTTATCGCTGCATGGCGGCTCTCGGGAAACGGGCTTGCCCTCTCCGTCATCGCTTGCGCGATGCCACCTCTCCCAAAGGGAGAGGCTTTTTGCGCCTTTTTGCTCAAAAAACTTCCTGAAGATACATTTTATTGGACTTTTATTCTGCTATACTCCTGTCAGAACAAAAAGACACAGGAGGGAAGAGGAATGAAAGACGTAGAGCTGCGGTATGTGGGCGGTCATGTGGAGGTGTATACGGGGGCGGGCGCGTTCCTGTTCTCGGCGGACACCCTGCGGGAGGCGATGGAAGAGCTGGATGCCGCCTGATGCATTCCCGGAAATACCGGGAAGCACCGGACGGGAGTTAGAAAATACTAATGTAAAATGAATGTAAAATTCAAGAAAAGAACCGTCTAAGAAGGCCCGGAAATCTTAAAATTCCGGTCAAAAAAGTGATTTTCCTGTAAAATAATGCTTGTTGAGCCGGGGGGTTCGATGTTATAATAAAAAGGACGGCATTTTGCGTATGGAGAGCGAAGCACGGCCGTCTTGTGCAATGGAGCAATAGGAAGATTTTAGGAGCATTGTTTTATGGACATTACACACATCACCTCTCTGCTGGGCGGTATTGCGCTGTTCCTGTATGGCATGTCGATCATGGGTGCCGGCCTCGAAAAGCTGGCCGGCGGCAAGATGCAGGGCGTATTGCAGAAACTGACTTCGTCCACCATCAAGGGCGTCATTTTCGGCACCCTCATCACCGGCGTCATCCAGTCGTCGGCCGGTACGGTCGTCATTTGCGTCGGCCTCGTCAACTCCGGCATCATGACCCTTACGCAGTCGGTAGGCGTTATCATGGGTGCAAACATTGGTACTACGGTCACCGGTCAGCTCATCCGCATGGCGGATATTTCGGGCGACAGCCTCATCCTGACCCTCATCCAGCCCAAGACGTTTGCGCCGGTGGTGGCGTTTATCGGCTGCATTTTTTATGTATTTATCCGCAGCGCGAAGAAAAAGAACATCGGCCAGATCATGCTGGGCTTCGGCATCCTGTTCACGGGCATGAGCCTGATGGACACCGGTGTGTCTCCCCTGCGTGAGAGCGCAGCGTTCCAGGAGCTGTTCGTCACTATGACCAACCCCATCCTCGGCGTTCTCGTGGGCGTGGTGGTCACGGTCATCATCCAGTCCTCTTCGGCCTCTGTGGGCATCCTGCAGGCGCTTTCCAGCACCGGCCTCGTCACCTTCAGCTCGGCCATCCCCATCGTGCTGGGCGCCCACATCGGCACGGCCTTCACCCCGCTGCTGACCATCGGCGGCTCCTCCAAGGACGGCAAGCGCGCCGCCCTCATCCACCTGTACTTCAACATCATCGGCAGCGTCATCCTGCTGGCGCTGGTCTATGCAGTCCAGTTCACCATCGGCATCCCCATGTGGGGCGATGTGATGAACAAGAGCAGCATTGCAAACATCCACACCATGACCAGCGTCATTGCGATGCTGCTCTTCCTGCCCTGCAGCGGCGTGCTGTCCAGGCTGGCCATGATGACCGTGCCGAACAGCGCGGAGGAGGCGCAGGAGCTGAGCATGCCTGTGCTGGATGAGCGTCTGTTCAAGAGCCCGGCTGTGGCTCTGCAGCAGGCTAAGAACGCGGTGGTCAAGATGTCCCGCCGCGCAGCCCGCAACGTCGGCCTCGCCACCCCGCTGCTGCTCAAGATGGACGAGGACGTCGTGAGTGCCATCGATGTCCGCGAGAACCTCATCGACCGGATGGAGGTGGACATCTCCAACTACCTCATCAAGCTGGCAGACCAGGAGCTGGGTGACGCGGAGAGCCATGAGGTGACTGAGCTGCTCAACTTTGTCACCGAGTGCGAGCGCATCGGCGACTATGCAGTTAACATCAAAGAAAAAGCGCAGGAGCTGACCGACAAGGAAGTCACCTTCAGCGAGAAGGCACAGCAGGAGCTGAAGCTTCTCGACAATGCGCTGGAAAAGATACTGACCCTCACCACGGACGCCTTCGAGTTCGACGACGCCCGGACCGCCAGCCAGGTGGAGCCGCTGGAACAGGTCATCGACATCCTCGTGGAGCGGCTTCGTGCGCAGCACATCAAGCGTCTGAAGGAGGGTGCCTGCTCCATTGATACCGGTGTCGTCTATCTCGATGTGCTGAACAATGTAGAGCGTATCTCGGACCACTGCTCCAACATCGCCGCCCGTCTGGTGGGCATGGAGGCAGGCGAGGACTACGACTCCCATACCCTCAAGAACATGATGCACCACAACCCCACCAAGGAATATATGCTCAACTACGAGCAGTGCCGCAAGGACTACCTCGTCCCGCTGGAACAGCTCGAAGCCTGATTCTGATAAAGGATAAAAACAGTGCAGACCTCCCTGGGGTGGTCTGCACTGTTTTTGTTTATTCACCCAGGTCTTCCAGCAGCGCCCGGAGGGCCGTTTCGCCGGTGACGTAGAGGCCCTGCTTGAGCCGGAGGGCATCGGCCTCAGGCAGAAGATTGACATAGATGCCGGTGCGCAGGAGCCGCTTGTCGGGCAGTCCGTTGTCGGAGCAGGTATAGACGACCACCCGCCCGCCCTCGTCGCAGAGGTAGAAGTCGGTGCCGCTCTGCCCGGCGGATCCCTGCGCGGCCAGACCCGGCTCGGAGGCCGGCGTCTCTTCGCCGGAGTCGGCAGGGAAAGGGAGACTGGGCAGGGCCATCCAGAACAGGCTGAACACGATGGTAAAAATGCACAGCGCATAAAAAATGCAGAGCCAGACCTTGCGCATGGCAGTGGACTCCTTTCGGCTGAAATGGTGTTTCAGACGGTAGTATGTGCAAAAGAAAACTGCCTCAGACAGGAATGCAGAATTTTCACACCCGGATGCTGTACTTTGGCGGGGCAGATGTGCTATACTAGCATCGTATCCGGTCGATTCCCCCTTGCGGAAGCGGGCGGTGCGGACTATAATGTATTATTATGGCTGCGGGCAGTCTGGCCGCAGCAGGAACAGCGAACGGCATCGTCAGAGGATGCTTTGAGATGCAGAACAGTGAAAATTGCGATAGGAGGCGATCCTTATCTCAAACAATGAAAGACGGAGACTCCACAGTGATGGTGCGCTCCGGGAGCAGAACCGGCGGGTCCGTGAGCCCCGCGAACCGCAGGAGCAGGGAGAAAAGCACGGCCATCCCGTTCTCGGATTCCTGGGCCGGACCATCGTCACCCTCCTCTGTCTGGGCATTATGGCGGGCAGTCTGGTGGCAGTGGGCGCTGTGTACTATGTGGTGCAGGCTACGGCCAGTGACGGCGACCTGCTGGACCTCGACAACATCGAACTGAGCCAGTCGAGCCTTGTGGTGGCCACCGACCCCGACACCGGCGCACAGGTGGAGTACGCCACCCTGCGCTCTTCCAACAGCCACCGCGTCTGGGCGGACCTCGAGCAGATCCCCACCAACCTACAGTATGCATTCATCTGCACCGAGGACAAAGACTTTTACAACGAGCCGGGCGTCAACTTCAAGCGCACCATCGGCGCGATGATCAATGAATACCTGCTGCCCATCTACAGCTCCAAGCAGGGCGCCTCTACGCTGGAACAGCAGCTCATCAAGAACCTGACCAGCGACAAGAGCGCCAGCGGCATCGAGGGCGCACTGCGCAAGCTGCGCGAGATCTACCGCGCCCTCATCCTGAGCCGCAGCTACTCCAAGGAGACCATTCTGGAAGCCTACCTGAACACCATCAGCTTTACCGGTACGATCCAGGGCGTCCAGACGGCGGCAAACGAGTACTTCGATAAGGATGTCAGCGAGCTGACCCTCTGGGAGTGCGCGTCCATCGCGTCCATCACCAAGAATCCCACCAACTATAACCCCTACACCAACCCCGAGAACCTCATCAACCGCCGGAACTTCCTGCTCTACAATATGTGGCAGCAGGGTGTCATCTCGGAGGATGATTACCGCAGCGCCGCTGCCCAGCCGCTGGTGCTGGCAGAGACGGACAACACGAAGAAGAGCAGCTCCACCACCTCCTACTTCACCGATGCCCTCTTCAACGAGGTGGTGAAGGACATCATGGCCAAGGAGGGCGTGGACGAGTCCACCGCCCAGAGTATGCTCTACACCGGCGGCTATACCATCGAGGCAACGGTCAACCCCAAGATCCAGACCGCGATGGAGAACCTGATGCTCAACACCGACGACGCCTACTTCCCGGCCGGCTGGCATGAGGAAGAGGTGACCAGCATCTCCGACGACGATGTGCAGGTCTTCAATGAGGACGGCACCCCCAAGACCCGCACCGGCGAGGACGGTACGGTCTACTATTACCGCAACGTCCGCACCCAGGCGGCGATGGTCACGCTGGACTATGACGGCAATGTCATCGCCATGGTGGGCGGTCTGGGCGAAAAGACCAAGAGCCTTTCCCTGAACCGCGCCTACGGCGTCACCCGTCAGACCGGTTCTACCATCAAGCCCATCGGCGCCTATGCGCTGGGCATCGAGTATGGTCTGGTCAACTGGTCTACCATGCTCAACAACTCGCCCCTCTACCTCAAGCAGGATATGGTCATCCGTGACGAGGACTACTGCCGCCGAAACGGCCTCATGGGCCTGACGGACAAGCAGCTGAAAGCCTACCCCAACGCATGGCGCAGCTGGCCCCGCAACTACGGCGGCAACTACGGCGACGGCTCCGACCTGCCGCTCTGGAACGGCCTCGCCCGCTCCCTGAACACCATCGCCATCCGCGTTGGCGACCTCGTGGGCGCGAACAACATCTTCAACTTCGTCTACAATACCCTGCAGCTCAGCACGCTGGACCCCGTCAACGACGTGGGCCTTGCACAGATGGTCATGGGCAGCCAGACCCACGGCGTCACCCCGATGGCGCTGGCGGCGGCGTTCCAGATCTTCTACGACGGCGAGTACACCACGCCTCACCTCTACACCCGTGTGCTCGACCGGGACGGCAACATCTATATGGAGAGCAACGACACCAGCTATCAGGCTCTGACGCCCCAGACGGCCTACGTCATGAACCGTCTGCTGAAGAACGTCCTGTTCTCCAGCGTCGGTACGGCCAGCGGCCGCTACCCCAACTCCAACGGCATGGAGGCCTTCGGTAAGACCGGTACGGCCAGCGATGAAAAGGACCTGTGGTTCGTGGGCGGCACGCCCTATTACGTCACCGCTGTGTGGTGGGGCTACGATGCGCCCTTCGATATGACCAAGACCCTCGGCAAGCAGCAGGCCAAGACCCGCACCTGTGTCATGGCCTGGAAGGCCCTGATGGAGCAGATCCAGGCAGACCTGCCCTATAAGGCATTCCCGGCGGCTGACGGCGTCGTGGAGCGCAGCTATTGCACCCAGAGCGGCCTGCTGGCCAGCGGCTCCTGCCCGAGCACGGCAGTGGGCTACTACCGTGCCGACGACCTGCCCGACGTCTGCAATTATTCCCACGGTCAGGCAGCTGTCGCCAGCGAACCCCTCGCGCCTGAGCCGGACACCACCAACCTGGATACCGACTGAGGCAAAAATCGTACTTTTCAGCGCATCGGGTTGCAGATTCGGTGCGCTGAAGGGGTACTTCACGGCTCAAAACTGGATAATCTGACAAAATAGCATCCGACCTCTTGCAATGCAGGGAGTCGGATGCTATTATATTTTCTGCAAGAACACTTGTGTTTGAGAGGTGAACAAGTTGGAACGCCGTTTTTATCTGGTGGATGCACAGGTCCTGCCGGAAGTTTTCCTCAAGGTCGTCCGGGCCAAGGAGCTTCTGGCCAGCGGAGAGGCACGCAGCATTTCGGCTGCGACCCGCAGCGTAGACCTGTCGCGCAGTGCATTTTATAAATATAAGGACTGCATTTTCGACTCGGAGAATGGCCGCGAGGTCATCACTGTCATGGCGACCCTGCGGGATGAGACGGGTGCATTGCAGAGCCTTCTGGCCGGCATCAGTGCCGCCGGTGCCAGCATCGTGACCATCAATCAGTCTACTCCGGAGAACGGAGCCGCGCTGGTGGCTGTCACCATCCGCACCGACACCATGCAGATGACCCCCGAGGAGCTGACGGAAAAGCTTTCGCGCCAGCGGATGGTCGTGGGCGTACACTGCGGATACAATCTGTGACAGTACATTCATAGAAAAAAGGAACGAGGGCAGTATCATGGCAAAAATCGCGATTCTGGGCTTTGGTACGGTGGGCAGCGGTGTGTACGAGGTGCTCTGCCGCAACGCCGCAGGCGTCTCCCGCCGTGCAGGCGAACCGGTGGAGGTCAAGTACATCCTTGACCCCAAGGACTTCTCAGATCATCCGGCCGCAAAGCTGTTTATAAAGAATTTTGACGCCATTCTGGAAGACCCCGAAGTGAAGGTCGTCGTCGAGACCATCGGCGGCACCCGCTTCGCTTACCCTTACGTCAAGGCCTGCCTCGAGAGCGGCCGGAGCGTCTGCACCTCCAACAAGGAGATGGTGGCCACCTACGGCGCAGAGCTGCTGGCTCTGGCCAGGGCACACAACTGCGCCTTCCTGTTCGAGGCTTCCGTGGGCGGCGGCACGCCCATCATCACCCCGATGCACCAGTGCCTCGCGGCCAATGTCATCACCGAGGTGGAAGGCATCGTCAACGGCACCACCAACTTCATGCTCACCAAGATGGCGCGGGAGGGTCTGGGCTTTGACGAGGCTCTGAAGATCGCCCAGGAGCTGGGCTACGCCGAGACGAAGGACCCCGGCGACGATGTGGACGGCCGCGACGCCTGCCGCAAGATCGCCATCCTGTCCTCGCTGGTCTGCGGCCACCAGATCTACCCCCAGAACATCCCCACCCGCGGCATCCGCGACATCACGGTGGAGGATGTGGCTGCGGCAGAGAAGCTGGGCTGCGTCATCAAGCTCATCGCCTGGATGAAGCGGGGCGAGGACGGCAGCGTTGCCGCCGGTGTCGAGCCCTGCCTCGTGCCGAAGGCAAACCAGCTGGCCGGTGTCGATGACGTCTTCAATGCCGTCCTCGTCAAGGGCGATATGCTGGGCGACGTGGTCTTCTACGGCAAGGGCGCGGGCAAGCTGCCCACCGCCAGTGCTGTCGTGGCCGACGTGGTGGACGCCCTCAAGAATGGCGTCAAGGTCCACGACAGCCTGTTCTGGCAGCCCGCCGAGCCGGTGGAAGGGATGCTCACCGACCCCACTCCCGCCGCATACTATGTGCGTGTGGAAGGCATCGCCCCGGCGGTGGCCGAGGCCATCTACGGCAGGGGCCATGTGGTGGAAGAGCACTTCGACGGCTGCTCCTACTTTGTGGACAGCGCCGACGGCAAGGCTCTGGCCGAAGCAGCCCGCAAGGTAGAGGCCATGGGCGGCAGCGTGAAGCTGGTGCTCCGCCGCCTGCCTGAGGACGCCTGAGCGCGAGAAAAGAGGGAACTGCGATGAAGATAAAAGTTTCCGTCCCGGCCACCAGTGCCAACATCGGCTCCGGCTTCGATGCGCTGGGTCTGGCTGTGACCTTGTACAATACCGTGACCTTCGAAGAGAGCGACCATCTGGACATCTCGGCGGCGGACGGCACCCGCATCCCCCGCGGCGAGACCAATCTGGTCTACCGCTCGGCCAAGGGTCTGTTCGATAAGGTCGGCAAGACCATGCCGCCCCTCAAGCTCGTCCAGACCAACGCCATCCCGATGGCCCGGGGCCTCGGCTCGTCCTCGGCCTGCATCATCGCGGGCCTGCTGGGTGCGAACCGGATGCTGGGCGATGTGCTCAACACCCAGGAGCTGCTGACGCTGGCCACCTCCATCGAGGGCCACCCGGACAACGTGGCACCGGCCCTTCTGGGCGGTCTGACCAGCAGCGTTTTCGAGGACGGCGTCGTCTACTCCGTCAAGCGGGACGTAGACGAGAGCCTCTGCTTCGCGGCCATCGTGCCGGACTACAAGCTGCTGACCGAAGCCGCCCGTGCGGCCCTGCCCAAAGAGGTCACCCACAAGGATGCGGTGTATAACCTGTCCCGTGCGGCCCTCATCCCGGCGGCGTTCTGCGAGGGCCGCCACGACCTGCTGGCCATTGCCACCGAGGATAAGCTCCACCAGCCCTACCGGATGCCCCTGATGCCCGGCTCGAAGGAAGTCTTCGATATGGCGCGGCTCTGCGGTGCCAAGGCGGTGTACGTCTCGGGCGCCGGCAGCACCGTGATGGCTGTGGCCGAAAAGGCCAACGCCGAGAAATTCTACTCCAAACTGGAAAAGGGCCTCGAGCTGCTGGAAGGCTTGGACGGATGTGAAGCATTTACACTGCTGCGGCTGGATGCCGACAACACCGGTGCGACAGTGGAATGATAAACAGGACCGGAAGTGCAAGACCGCTTCCGCCCGGTGTACCCCTCACACACTGAGGGAGCAAAAAGAGGAGAGTGACAAGATATGGCGTTGATCGTACAGAAGTTCGGCGGTTCTTCGGTGAAGGACCGGGACCGTATCTTCAACGTGGCCCGCATCGTGGCCAACACCCACAACGCGGGAAATGACGTGGTCGTGGTAGTGTCCGCACAGGGCGACACCACCGACGACCTTATCACAAAGGCAGCAGAGATCACCCACAACCCTTCTGCCCGTGAGATGGATATGCTGCTGGCAGCAGGCGAGGAGATCAGTATCGCCCTGCTGGCTATGGCTCTGAACGAGCTGGGCTGCCATGCCACCAGTCTGACCGGCTGGCAGGCAGGCTTCCGCACCGACCGTGCCTACACCAAGGCCCGCATCACCAAGCTGGAGACCGAGCGCATCTCTTCGGAGCTGGAGCGCAACCGTGTCGTCGTCGTGGCAGGCTTCCAGGGCCTGAACAAGCTGGACGACATCACCACGCTGGGCCGCGGCGGTTCCGACACCAGCGCTGTCGCCATCGCAGCAGCGCTCCACGCCGACCGCTGCCAGATCTTTACCGACGTGGAGGGCGTCTACACCGCCGACCCGCGCAAGGTGCGCAACACCCGCAAGCTGGATGAGATCACCTTCGACGAGATGCTGGAACTGGCATCCCTCGGCGCACAGGTGCTCAACAACCGCAGCGTGGAGCTGGCTAAAAAGTATAATGTGGAGCTGGAGGTCCTCTCCAGCCTGAACCCCGTGCCCGGCACGGTCGTCAAGGAGGTTGTAAAAGACGTGGAAGGTATGCTGATCAAGGGTGTCGCAAAGGACACCGACGTTGCTGTTATTACGATCCTGAATGTTCCCGATGAGCCGGGTACCAGCTTCAAGATCTTCGGCCTGCTGGCCCAGAAGAATATCAACGTGGACATCATCCTGCAGTCCACCGGCCGCGACGGCAAGAAGGACATCAGCTTCACCTGCGCTGAGAGCGAAGCTGAGACTGCCATGCGCGTCCTGCGCGAGAGCGCAAAGTTCGACCAGGTCACCTGCGACGAGACCTGCGCCAAGGTGTCCATCGTGGGTGCCGGTATGCAGAGCCACAGCGGCGTGGCCTCCAAGATGTTCGAGGCTCTGTCCAACAACAACATCAACATCAAGATGATCTCCACCAGTGAGATCAAGATCTCCTGCATCATCGACCGTGAGGACGCCGACAAGGCTGTCAGCGCCATCCACGATATGCTGTTCGAGTAAGACGTGGCTTCAAAGCCGCCGTGCCGTGCGTCCTGCGCCGGTGCGGCGGCTTTTTGCGTACACAATTTTTTTACAGCCCCTGCCGTTTACACCCAGATAAAAGGGGTGTATAATATTATTATGTGCCTGTATCCAGGGCGAACGTCAAAAACAGGAAGGAAGCTGCATCATGGAGCAAAATCGACCCGCACCCCGCCGCGCGCTGTCGCCGAAAGAACGCCGCCGGAGACACCGTATCCGCCTCGTGCGCAACTGGACGGTCTTTCTGCTCAGCTGCGGCGCGGTCATGGCTGTGATGACCGGCGGCATCCTCTGGCTGCTGCCCAGGGCCTATGCCCTCATCGCACCGCCGACGGCCTTCGAGGCCCGGGAGTATGAGGGCGGCGCTGAGACGGACCTTTCGGATAAGCGCCTCGTGCTGGTGAATGCAAACCTTCCCCTGACGGAAGAGCCGACGCCGGAGCTGGCCGTGGCCGATGATGCCACCGGTGCTTCGCTGGAAGCCGAGGCCGCCGCAGCCTACCGCGAAATGGCCGAGGCCGCAAGGCAGGATGAGATCGAGCTGGTGCTGACGGCAGGGTATCAGGATGCCGCCGCCCGCCAGAGCAGCTATGAGGCCGCGGTCCAGAGCTACCGGGAGTCCGGCTGCTCGGAGGAAGAGGCCGCTGCCAGGGCTGCGACCGTCCAGCCTGCGCCGGAGGCCAGCGAATATGCCACCGGCTACGGTGCCGACATCCTCGCGGTGGACAGCATGGAAAAGGACACCGGTTTCGCGGACACCCGTGCCTATGAGTGGCTGGAAGCCTATGCCGCAGAGCACGGCTTCATCCTGCGCTGGCCGCAGGAGCGTCAGGCCGCCACCGGCATGGTGTTTGAGCCGTGGCACTGGCGGTATGTGGGCAGGGACAACGCCCTCGCCATCCGCGCCTCCGGCCTCTCGCTGGAAGAGTATTTGGCGCTGGAACAAACGAAATAATACAAAAGGACGATAGAACATTGAGACGATCCCAAATCGCACCCGGCGTCCATCTCTCGTATGACGCCGCACAGAAATTCAACCGCTGCCGCATCAGCATCCACTTCGCGTTCCCGGCCCGCCGCGAGACGGCCACGGCCCACGCGCTGCTGCCGCTGGTGATGGAGCGGGGCTATGCCGACTGCCCCGACATGACCCAGATGACCAAAAAGCTGGCCCGCCTCTACGGTGCCGACCTGACCGTGGACGCCCGCCCCATGGGCTGCAGCCACAACCTCTGCGTCAGCATCACCGGCATCAAGGACCAGTTCGCACTGGAAGGGGAGAAGCTGACGCAGGAGTACGCCGCACTGGCCCTCGGCACGGCGTTCCACCCCTATTTTGTGGGCAGCACCTTCGACCCCGAGGCCGTAGGCATCGAAAAGCAGATGCTGAAGAAGGCGCTGGAAGACGAAGTGAACGACAAGCGCCTTTACTGCCAGCGGCAGGCCAACCGGGAGTTCTTCGGTGACAGCCCCGCCGGTGTCCGGCAGGAGGGCTACTTAGAAGAAGTGGACGGTCTGACGCCCGAAGCGCTGACCGAGGCATACTACGAGATGCTGCGGACGGCGAACATCGAGCTCATCGTACTGGGCTGCGACGAGGCCAGCACCACCGCTGTGAAGGACGCCCTTCTGGCGGAGCTTTCGGCCATCGACCGCGCCCCGCTGCCCCGGGCCGAGAACATCGCCATGCCCCGGCGGGAGCCGGTGCGGAAGGTGGAGCATTTCGACACCACACAGGCCAAGCTCTGTATGCTGTTCACGCTGGGCCGGCCCATGCAGCCTGAACAGCTGGCCGCTGTCCGGCTGGCGATGGCTCTCTACGGCGGCAGTGTGACCAGCCGCCTTTTCCTGAACGTCCGGGAGCGCGACCATCTGTGCTACTACTGCTCGTCGTCCTTCCAGAGCTTCACGGGCAGCATGGCCGTCAACAGCGGCGTCGAGCACACCGACGCGGCCCGCGCTGAGCAGGCGGTGCTCAAAGAGCTGGCCGACCTCTGCGACGGCCCTATCACCGACGAAGAGCTGGAAGACTGCCGCCGGGGCCTGCTGGCCGGGATGAACGGCCTGGAGGATACGCTGGGCGGCATCGAGACATGGTACTATATGGAGGTGCTGCGGGGCGGCCCGGTGCAGACGCCGGACGACGCCCGCCGCGCCCTGCTGGCGGTGACCAGGGAGGATGTGCGGGATATTCTGAAGCAGTTCACCCTGTCGGTGAGCTGTCTGCTGACGCGGGAGGAGGGGAACGAGAATGGCTGAGAACACCCAGAGCGTGCTGGAACGCACCGCCGCTGACCAGTGGAAGGTTCTGCCCTCGGGGCTGACCGTACTCGTCCGCCCCATGCCGGGCTACTCCGGCACCCATGTCATTTACGCCACCCGCTTCGGCTCCATCGACCGGGATTTCCGGCTGGGGGAGCGGGAAGTGCATCTGCCCGCCGGTGTGGCCCATTTCCTCGAGCACAAGATGTTCGAGGATGAGGACGGCGACGCCTTTGCAAAGTTCGCCAAGACCGGCGCGAATGCCAATGCTTTCACGGCCTTCGACCGCACCTGCTACCTCTTTACGGCCACGGAACAGCTGGACGAGAGCCTTGACGTGCTGCTGGGCATGGTGGGGCATCCCTACTTTACCGAGCAGACCATCGCCAAAGAGCAGGGCATCATCGGGCAGGAGATAAAGATGTACGATGACAGCCCCGACTGGCGGCTCATCACCGGCCTGTGCGAGTGCCTGTATCACAGCCACCCCATCCGCAGCGATATTGCGGGAACGGTGGAGAGCATCGCGGAGATAACGCCGGAAATGCTCTACGACTGCTGCAGGGCGTTCTATGCGCCGGGCAATATGGTGCTGGCCGCAGCAGGCAGCACCAGCATGGAGCAGATCCTGGCTGCCTGCGCCCGCCACGGCCTGATGGACGAGCGCCCGGCGGAAAAGGTCGAGCGCCTGCTCCGCCCCGAGCCGATGACGCTGGCAGCGGCCGAAAAGACCATCACCATGCCCATCGCCAAGCCCTGCTTCGGTCTGGGCTTCAAAGAAGAGCCGCTGCCTTTCGGCGACCTGCGCAGCGAGATGCTGTACGAGCTCATCCTCTGCTGCATCTGCGGCGGGATGTCGCCGCTTTACCGCCGACTCTACGACGAGGGCCTGACCAACCCGGGCTTCGGCGGTGAGGTGCTGCGGGTGGACGGATGCTGCTGCATCCTCTTCACCGGCGAGAGCGACCAGCCCGACACCGTCCGGCAGCTTCTGCTGGACGAGATCGAGCGGGTGCGCAAAGAGGGCGTAGACCGGGAGATCTTCACCCTCTGCAAGAACGAAAAATACGGCCAGCTCATCGAAAATCTGGAAAACGTCGAGGATTCGGCCAGCCAGATGGCAGATTTCGCGCTGGCAGGTCAGACTGTGGCCCAGCAGATCACCATGCTGGCAGGCCTGACGGCAGAGGACGCCGACGCGGCATTGCAGCACATCCTGCGGCCTGAGCGGATGGCCGTGATGTACATCGAGCCGGACGGCACTGCCGTTGAAGAGGACGAAGAAGAGGAGACGGAAGAATGACGAATCTGGTACAGTTCCCGGGCCTCGGCCTCAGCTTTGAGCTGAGCCGGGTAGCCTTCAGCATTGGCGGCATGGATATTTATTGGTACGGCGTCTGCATCGCCTTCGGCCTCTGCCTCGCATTGGTCTTTGCGTTCCGCCGCTGCACGGAGTTCGGCATCGACGCCGATTCGATGGTGGATGTCATCCTCATCGGCGTGGTGCTGGGCATCGCCAGCGCCCGCCTGTATTATGTGGCGATGGCACCCTATAATTACGATACCATCTGGGATGTGCTGGCCGTCCGCGACGGCGGTCTGGCCATCTACGGCGGCATCATCGGCGCCTTTGTGTTCGGCGGCCTGGCCTGCAAATGGCGGGGCGTGCCGGTGCTGCCCATGTTCGACCTGGCCGGCATGGGCTTCCTCATCGGACAGGGCTGCGGCCGCTGGGGCAACTTCTTCAATCAGGAGGCTTTCGGCTGCAACACCACCCTGCCCTGGGGCATGTTCAGCGAAGCAACGGAAGAATACCTGATGGGCAGCACCGTCACGGTGCCGAAGGGCGTCACCATCGACCCCGCCATGCCCGTCCACCCCACCTTCCTCTACGAGAGCATCTGGTGCTTCGTGGGTCTGGCCCTGCTGGCGGCGTACATCAAAAAGCGGAAGTTCAACGGCGACATTGCCCTGCGCTACCTTGTCTGGTACGGCGCAGGCCGCTTCTGGATCGAAGCTCTCCGCACCGACAGCCTGCTGCTGGTGCCGTCGCTCGGTCTGCGCGCTTCCCAGCTGGTGGCGGCTGCGGCCGTCGTGGGCGGTGTGGCACTGGAAATTTTCCTGACCCGGAAATATAAGTCCAGGCCTCTCATGGTGACGCTGGCTCTGACGGCAGAGAACCGCAGCCTGCTGGCGAAGGTGCGCAAGGCAGAGCCGGAATTTACGGTGGAGAGGGAAGAGCTGGTGGCTTCCAGCCCCCGCAAGCTCTTCCTCGAGCGCACGAATGCCTATAACGAGCGGGTGAAGCAGCAGCTCAAAGAGAAACTGGCAGAGAAAAAAGACGCCTGATCAGAATATTTCGAAAGAGCCGCAGCGCGAGAACCTTGCGCTGTGGCTCTTTTTGGTGTATAATATAGCCACAGAACATAAAGGGGGCATTACGATGCAGATCATTCCGATGAGAGAACTGAAGAATACCGTGGAGATCGAGCGCCGGTGCGCCGAGGAGAACGGCCCGGTCTTTGTGACGAAGAACGGCTATGGCCGCCTCGTGGTGATGGATATTGATTACTATGAGCGCACCATGCAGGAGATGGAAGAGGCAAAGCTTATTCTGGAGGGACTGGATGATGTGGAGGCAGGACGCACAGTCGATGGCCCGACGGCGATGGCAGAATTGAGGGAAAAGTATGGACTGTGAATATCACTATCGCCTGACCCGGAGAGCGGAAAAAGAGCTTGACGACATCCTTGATTATATCGGAAACAAGCTGGATAACGCAAAGGCGGCAGCAAAACTGATGGAGGACATCGGCCGCTGCATGGAGACGGTGTGCGTTTTCCCGGAGGGCGGGGCACTGGTCACCAATGCATTCCTGCCAAGAAAGATCATTCGGAAAAAGGTCGTGGGTAATTATCTGCTGTACTACCGTGCGGATAAAGAACGAAAGACGGTCTGGCTTCTCCGCATCGTCTATGGCCGCCGGGATATGGATGAGGTGCTGAAGCACGTGAACAGCTGAAAGAGGAGAAAAACTGAAAATATTTCCGCAAAAGCGGGATTTTCCTCTTGAAATCCGCACATTTTTTTGCTATACTATTCTAGCCGCTTGGTGTGGGCGCCTCAAATGGCCCCTGTGAGGGCCTGCCTTTACGACCAGCGAGTACAACGAAAAGGAATGAACAAAATGTACGCAATCATTGTTACCGGCGGTAAGCAGTACCGCGTGGAGCAGGGCGACATCGTCTACATCGAAAAGCTGGACGTTGAGGCCGACTCCGAAGTGAAGTTTGATCAGGTTCTCGCTATTGGCGAGGAGGGTTCTGTCAAGGTTGGCGCTCCTGTTGTTGAGGGCGCTTCCGTTTCTGCCAAGGTCATCAAGAATGGCAAGGGCAAGAAGCTGAACATCATCACCTATCGCGCAAAGAAGCACAGTGCTCGCCGCATGGGCCATCGTCAGCCCTTCACCAAGGTTGAGATCACTGCGATCAACGGCTAAGGAGGTAAATTACAATGGCACATAAAAAGGGCGTAGGCAGCACCAAGAACGGCCGCGATTCCGCAGCACAGCGTCTGGGCACCAAGCGTGCAGACGGTCAGTTCGTTCTGGCCGGCAACATCCTGGTTCGTCAGCGTGGCACCCACATCATGCCGGGTGAGAACGTTGGCAAGGGCAGCGATGATACCCTGTTTGCTCTGGTGGACGGCACCGTCCGTTTCGAGCGCGTGGGCAAGAGCGGCAAGAAGTGCAGCGTCAAGCAGTAACTTCTTTCTAAAATCTGCAACACAGAGAGCCGGACCCTCGTGGCCCGGCTCTTTTTGATGAAAAAACAGGAGGGCCTGTATGGCAGCACAAACCAATTTTATCGACATCGCCACCATCTGGCTCCATGCCGGCAAGGGCGGCGACGGCGCAGTGAGCTTCCATCGTGAGAAGTTCGTGGCCGCTGGCGGCCCGGACGGCGGCGACGGCGGCCGGGGCGGCGACATCATCTTCGTCGTGGACGACCACCTTACCACTCTGATGGACTTCCGTTATAAGCGCAAGTACACCGCCGACGAGGGCGGCAAGGGCGGCGCAAGCCTCTGCCACGGCAAGAACGCCGAGGATCTCGTCATCAAGGTGCCTCTGGGTACGGTCATCAAGGACGCCGAGAGCGGCCTTGTCATCGCCGACCTGTCCGACCACACCCCCGTCACCATCGCCAGGGGCGGCCGCGGCGGCTACGGCAATGCACACTTTGCTACCCCCACCCGCCAGATCCCCAAGTTTGCAAAGCCCGGTATGCCCGGCGAGGATATTCAGGTGACCCTCGAGCTGAAGCTCATCGCGGATGTGGGCCTCATCGGCTTCCCCAATGTGGGCAAGTCCACCCTCATCTCCACCATCAGCGCCGCAAAGCCGAAAATTGCAAACTACCACTTTACCACGCTGGTGCCGACGCTGGGCGTCGTGTCGGTGGGTGAGGGCGCAAGCTTCGTCTGCGCCGACATCCCCGGCCTCATCGAGGGTGCCAGCGAGGGCATCGGCCTGGGCCACGACTTCCTCCGCCATGTGGAGCGCTGCCGTCTGCTGCTGCACGTCGTGGACGTCTCCGGCAGCGAGTGCCGCGACCCCATCGAGGACTTCGAGCAAATCAACGAGGAGCTGGCAAAGTTCAGCCCGGCTCTGGCCGAGCGTCCCCAGATCGTGGTGGGCAACAAGTGTGACCTCGCCACCGAGGAGCAGATCGACACCTTCCGCAAGTATGTGGAAGAGAAGGGCCTGACGTTCGTCCCCATCTCCGCCGCCACCATGCAGGGCGTCAGGGAGCTTCCGGGTCTGGTCTACAACCGCCTGAAGGACATTCCGGCCATCCCCGTGTTTGCCCCCGAGTACAAGAAGCCCGAGGCAAAGGCCGGCGGCCGCGAGTTCACCATCAAGCGGATGGAGGCTCATGTCTGGAGCGTGGATGCACCCTGGCTGGAGTATATCCTGGCGGGCAGCAACGTGGACGACTACGAGAGCCTGCAGTATTTCCAGCGCCAGCTGGGCGAGAGCGGCATTCTGGACGCTCTGGTACAGAAGGGCGTGCAGGAGAACGATACCATCCTCATCGGCGAGTATCAGTTCGATTATATCTTCTAAGAGGTCAACAGTATGAACGAACCCGAAAAGATCGACCCCCGGGAGCTTAGCCCGCTGGCACTGGCCTTCGTGGGCGACAGTGTGCTGGAACTTCTGGTGCGGCAGCGGCTGGTGGAGCACCACCGTCTGTCGGCGGGAAAGCTCAACGCCGAAAAGGTCAAATACGTCTCGGCCCGGGCGCAGTTCCGGGAAGAGCAGCTGTTGGAGCCGCTTTTCACCGAGGACGAGCTGGCTGTCTTCAAGCGGGGCCGCAACGCCAGCAAGGCCAGTGTGGCCAAACACGCCTCCCCGGAGGAGTACCGCGCGTCCACCGGCTTCGAGTGCCTGCTGGGCTGGCTGTATCTGAACGGCCGGCTGAGCCGGGTGCATGAGCTGTTCGAGACGCTGTGGCAGTCGTTCGACCCCAACGAAAAATAACCGGAACACGCGAAAGCCCACTGCTTTCCGCACTGGGAAACAGTGCAAAGAGAGCAGCGGGCTTTTTGTTGTCCCGCCGGATGGTCCGTTCAGGCGGGGCGGCGCTCAGCGCAGAGGCTCAGCGGCTGTTGCGGGCGGAGTTGCGAGCCGAGTTCTTGCCGCCCTCGTCGTCGGCACCCTTGGTGTACTGGTTGGGGTGCTTGTGCTCGTTGGCAGCAGAGTTCTGGCTGGAATTGGTGGTGCGGTTGGTGCTCTGATCGCTGGTGCGGTCCTGAGTCTGGTTCTTGCAGTTGGTGCTGCGTTTCTCACTGCGATTTTCCATCGTATCGTCGCTCCTTTCGATTTCGGGAGACGCTCTGCGCTCCCTGCCCATAGTTTGACCGGCTGCGGCGGCTTTATGCACCGCAGCTCGAAGGAGGTCTCATAAAAATGCCTGCCGAATATTTTGAAGCCCGGGAACGCGCCCTTCTGGGGGAGCGGTACGACACGCTCTACGCCGCCCCGCAGGAGACAGCGGCCCGCGGCGTGACCGTGTCCGCTCTCCGCACCACGCCGGAAGGATTTGCGGCCCGGGCAGACTTCCCGCTGCGGCCCTCGCCCTTCTGCAAGGCAGCGTTTGTGGTGGAACAGCCCGACTTCAAACCGGGACGCCATCCCTACCATCACGCAGGTGTCTTCTACTCACAGGAGCCTTCGGCCTCATCGGCAGCGCCGCTGCTGGGCGTCAAGCCCGGGATGCGGGTGCTGGATCTATGTGCTGCCCCCGGCGGCAAGAGCAGCCAGCTCGCCGCCGCTCTGCAGGGGCAGGGCCTGCTGGTGAGCAACGAATATGTCGCGGCCCGTGCAGAGAGCCTGAAGAGCAACCTTGAGCGGATGGGTGTGTCCAACGCCGTCGTGCTCAACGAAACCCCTGCCCGCATCGCAGCGGCCCTGCTGGAGTTCTTCGACCGGGTTCTGGTGGACGCGCCCTGCTCCGGTGAGGGGATGTTCCGCAAAGAGCCTGCCGCGCTGGCCCAGCACTGCGAAGCGCTGGTGAAGCAGTGCGCAGAGCTGGGCGCGGACATCCTCGACAGCGCCGCTGCGGCCCTCGCGCCGGGCGGCGAACTGGTCTACTCCACCTGCACCTTCGCGCCGGAAGAGGACGAGGGACAGGTGGCCGCATTCCTGCAGCGCCACCCGGAGTTCACGCTGGCCGATGTGCTGGGCAATGTGGACTACACCTTCGGCAGCGAGGGCGAGGCCAACCGCACCGGTGGTCTGCCGCTGGACGTGAGCAAGGTGCGCCGCATCTGGCCCTGTCAGGGCGGTGAGGGCCACTTCATGGCCCGGCTCGTCAAAGCCGGTACGCCCCGGGCTCTGCCGGCTCCCGGCGAGTACACCCCCGAAGAACAGCTCTGGCTGACCGCCGCCGCCGAAGCAGGCAAAAAGGCCAAAGGCGGCAAGCCCCAGAAAGCCGCAAAGCCTGCGGATGCCCGCAGCGCCCGGCGGGAGAACAGCCGGGCTTGCCGGGAGGCCGTGCAGGGCCGCAGTTCCCGCAGCCGGGAGGCTGGGGCAGGGGATGTATCGCCCGCCCAGAGCCTCGCTGCATGGAGGGAGTTTGCGGAGGAATATTTCCCGGAGCTGGCAAAGCGCCCTGCCGTGGTGCATGGCGGCGGCGTTCTGCTGCCGGCGGCTTTCCCGCAGACGAATCTTCACGTTTTGCGTGCAGGCGTCTTCGTGGGCAGTGTGCAGAAGGGGCGCTTTGTACCGGAACATCATCTGTTCACGGCCTTCGGCGCGCTTTGCCGGAACTGTGAGGAACTGACCCTCGCCGACTCCCGAACCGTGGAATATCTCTCCGGCCGGGAGATAGAAGCTCACACCGCTGCCGACGGCTGGTGCTGCGTGACGGTGGACGGCTGGCCGCTGGGAGGCGGCAAAGTGTCCGGCGGCAGGGTCAAAAACCATTATCCCAAGGCACTTCGTCTGCTGTAAAACGTAGTTTTTGGCAGAATAAACCGGAAAACCATCGGTACAAGGCTTGAACGCCGATGGCTGTTGTGATAAAATAATAGAGTTAGATTTTGTGTGCTGCCACAATGCGGGCGACCACAGCCCGTCTGCCCGCAGGCGGAGATCACTGATAAAATACAGGAGGCTCTTTCCCATGTCTGGACATAGCAAATGGAACAATATCAAGCGCAAGAAGGAGAAGACTGACGGCGCAAAGGCAAAGGTCTTTACCAAGATCGGCCGCGAGATCAGCGTTGCCGTCCGTACCGGCGGCCCCAACCCCGCTTCCAACAGCAAGCTGGCTGACCTGATCTCCAAGGCAAAGCGTATGAGCGTGCCGAACGATAACATCCAGCGTATCATCAAGAAGGCCGAGGGCGGCGATAAGACCGAGTACGAGGCGATCACCTACGAGGGTTACGGCCCCGGCGGCGTGGCAGTCATGGTCGAGACTCTGACCGACAACCGCAACCGTACCGCTGCTGACCTGCGCCACTACTTCGATAAGAACGGCGGCAACCTGGGCGCTATGGGCTGCGTGGGCTTCCTGTTCAGCCAGAAGGGCGTCATCGACATCTCTCTGGAAGACAAGGACGCCGACGAGGCCATGATGGACGCTCTGGATGCCGGTGCTGAGGACTTCGATGCAGGCGAAGAGGCCGCTGAGATCACCACCGACCCCGAGAACTACTCCGCTGTCGTCAAGGCAATGGAGGAGAAGGGCTATGAGATCCTCTCCGACGACCTGGCCATGGTCCCCATGACCACCACCCGTCTGACCGACCCCGATCAGCTCAAGCTGATGGGCAAGCTGCTGGATGCCCTCGAGGATAACGATGACGTCCAGAACGTCTGGCACAGCCTCGAGAACGAAGAGGACCTGCCGGAATAAGCTTCCGCAAATCTTAAGAATGACGTAATCAAAGCCGCTTTTTGTGCTGTGAGGCACAGAAAGCGGCTTTGTTGTTTTATGGCGGCCTGCGATAAAGGTGTGCCTGCTGGGGCATGGAAAATAAAAAGAACGGTACCATTCTCCCGTCGGCTATGTTATAATAAACAGAACAAAACATCACGGGGAGGGGCCGACATGGAGCAACGACGCATTTGTCCATATTGTATGCAGGAGCTGGAAGCAGGGGAGGAGCAGTGTCCCCACTGCGGCCGGGAGCTTGCAGGGCGCAACCCGTCGGGCAGTCTTCCGGCAGGCACTGTGCTGGCAGGCCGGTATACCGTGGGCGACATCCAGAGCGTGGACGGCGAGGGCATCCTCTACCGGGGCGTGGAGAACAACGGCCCCTTCCGGGTGACCATCAAGGAGTATATGCCCCTGACGCTGGCGGCAGAGCGGGGGAGAGACTGCATCCTCCGCCCGAAGCCGGGCAGCGAGGTGCTGTTCAAGACCACCCGGATGGACTTTGCCGACCTCTACCGCTTCATCCAGCGCATCACCCCGGCCAACGGCCTGGAGGCCGTGCTGGACGTCCTTGAAGAGAACAACACGGTCTACGCCGTCATGGAGAACCCCGGCGGCTGTCCGCTCCAGAAGTGGCTGGAGGAGCACGGCACCGTGACGCCCCAGCAGGCCTGCGCCATGCTGGAACCGGTGTTCAACGGGGTGGAGGCCATGCATCAGGTGGGCCTCGTACACCGGGGCATCTGCCCGGCCAACATCCGCATCATGGACAATGGCCGCGCCCGGCTCACCGGTTACGCGACGGTGGGGCTGCGCACGGCGGGCAGCGGCCTCCACGAGCAGCTGTACGAGGGCTATTCCGCCCCGGAGCAGTATTCCACCGCCGAGTTCGAGGGCCGCTACACCGACGAATACAGCCTCGCGGCGGTGTTCTACCGGATGGTCTGCGGGCTGAGCCCCGTCCCGGCGGCACAGCGCCTCGTCTCCGACTCCAACCCCAAGGCCCGCACGGTGACGCCGTCGGTGCCGGCTTACGTCTCCGAGACGCTGTATCTGGGCCTCCGACTCAAGCCGGTGGAGCGTATCCAGACGGTGCAGCAGCTTTTCCGCGCCCTCTCGGAGCGGGAGTATGCGGAGGAATTGTCCCGCAGCATGGAGGCGCTGGACCCGCCCGCCCCCGCGCCGCAGGAGCCGAAAGCGCCCGCGAAGGCTGAGCTGCTGAGCGTCCGAAATCTTCTGGCGGGCATCGTCATTCTGCTCAGCGTCCTCATCCTGCTGACCCTCTGGGGTCTGCTGAGCCGTCAGAGCGAGAAGCCGCCGGAAGTGATCGCTCCGGAGTCCGTCAGCGAGGCGGCGAGTGAGCCGGTGAACGAAAACGTCACCCTGACGCCGGATCTCGTGGGCCGCGACTATGACGCCGAGGTGCGCAACAACCGCAGCTATATCGACGAGTATCTCTTCTACGTCACGCTGGAATACAGCGACACGGTGGAAAAGGGCCGCATCATCCGGCAGTCGCCGGAGGCAGGCGAGGTCATCCAGAAGGGGGACACCGTCAGCCTCGTGGTCAGCCGTGGACCCCAGATGATGGAGATGCCCGACATCATCGGCCAGACGCAGGACAGCGCCGTGCAGGAGCTGGCCACCAAGGGTCTGAACGCCACCTGCTTCACCGTGGTCAACGACGGCTCCGAGGCGGCGGGCTGCGTCGTCTCGGCCAGCGAGGACGCCGGGAGCATGGTGGAGGTGGGAACCACCATCGTGCTCTATATCGCAGGCGATGTCCCCGCCGATGCCCCGGCGGGATCGGAAGCGCCTTCGGATACCGGGACGCCCGCCGGCGGGGATGCCGCGCAGGGCGGCGTGGAATACGATACGGATTAAACAAAAAGAGGCTGCGTTTAGCAGCCTCTTATCTTTTTATCGAAAACTCAGAAAAAGCTCTTCATGAACGCAAGATCGCTGGCGGCGCGGGCCGGGACAGCCTCTTCCCGCAGGACGGGAAGGAGGGGCTGGGGCAGGGCGCGCAGCATCTCGAAGCCGCCCCTGTAGTCCACACAGGAGTCTTCGAGGCTGGTGGAGTAGAGGGTGCCGTCGGGCTTGAAGTTCTGACCCTTGAAGTGGACGGCCACGATCTTGTCGCCGTACCAGCTGCCGACTTTGTCCCAGAGGCGGCGCTGTGCGTCCACCGAGGCGTTCTCGGGGCCGACGTAGTTCGCCAGATCGCAGATGACCCGCAGGTTGGGGCTGGCGATGGTGTCCAGCACCATCTTGACGGCCTCGGGGGTGTTCATGGCGTGGTAGTAGACGCACTCCACCGCAAAGAGCACACCCTGCTCCTCGCAGACGGGCAGGATCTCGCCCAGGCTGCGAAGGAGTGCTTCCTGCGCTTCCCTGCGGCTGACGGTGGGCTGCTTTGCCATGTTGGTGGTCTCGCTGCCCATGCAGCCGGCCCGGAGAGCTTTTGCCACCGGCACCTGGCTCAGGGCTTTCGCTACCTCAGCGCGGCGCTTGTCCTCGTCCGCATAGCTCAGCTCAACGTAGGTGCCGTCCACGGCGATGGACACGCCGCTCTTCTGGACGGCGGCATTGGTGGCGGCCACCAGCTCAGGGGTCACGTCTGCATAGCTCTTGACGCCCTCCACGGCCTTGGTGTAGGCCAGCTGGGTGCAGCAAAACCCTGCGTCCCCGATGGAGCTGAGCAGTTCTTCCACGCTGCGACGGCCAAAATCGTGGCCCCGTGCGCCGACGATGAATTCAGACATCCCGCATCCTCCTTACGCTCAGCCGAACAGACGCTCGGCAAACATCCCGAACTCCTTGCCCCACCAGTACCAGTCGTGGGAGACGTCGCCGCCCCAGACTTCGAGGTGGCAGGGGAAGCCGACTTCGCTCAGGGTGTCGGCCAGAGCCTGGGTGTCGGCGAGAGCATCGCCCTCATAGCCGCCCTGACCCACGCAGAGCAGCAGGCTGTTCTCCTCGGCTTTGGACAGAACATTCCTGTCGCAGATGCCGTTCTTGTGCAGAGCGGCGAGGGGGCTGCTGCGGAGGACGAGGTCGTCCTCTGCGCTGCCGAGGAAGCGGCCCATATCGTAGAGGCCGGAGAGGCCCATTGCACCCGCAAAGGTCCGGGGACGGCGCAGGCGGCACTGGACGGCCTGATAGGCGCCGGTGTCCACGCCCACGCACCAGATGAGGGGCTTCTCTTTGCGCTCGGGGGCATTCAGCTCCGCGATGCGTGCGGCCAGCTCGCTGGTGAGGTAGACGAAATACTTCTCCTGCATCTCGGCCCGGCGGCGGGGAGACTCATTGCCGGCCAGCAGGCTCTCGCCGTCGATGCTGTCGGCGCAGAAGAGCTGAATTTTGCCCTCGTGCAGCAGACGGGCCGCTGCGTCGGGCATCCCGTTGTTCTCCCAGTCGTAGAAGCGGCCGCCCCGGGCGGGCAGTGCCAGCACCGGCACACCGCCGTGGCCGTAGACCTTGAACTCCATCTCGCGGTCGAGCACCGCGCTCCACTCCTTATAATAAGTGCCTTCCATCATGAAAATGCTCCTCCTGTCAGATGAATTGATTGCGTGCCGCGTCGTAGGCATAGCCCACGGCGGAAAGTGCCTTGCACAGGGCGTCCCTGTCGGCGTCCATGTCGTCGCAGAGGGCGTCGAGGCTGGGGTAAAAATCGCGCAGTTTCAGGTTGACCACGCTCAAAAGCATGATCGGGTCGCTCGGCAGAGCCATCGTTTGTTTCCTCCCATGTTCCGAGATAAAATAAAAAGCCGGCCACTCGACAAAGTGACCGGCAATACGCATCAGCTTAGACAGCGCGGGTGACTTTGCCAGCGCGCAGGCAACGGGAGCATGCGTAGATATACTTGGGAGAACCCTCCACGACCGCCTTGACACGACGGACATTCGGCTTCCAGGTACGGTTGGAACGGCGATGAGAGTGGGAAACCTTGATACCAAAGGTAACACCCTTGCCGCAGCATTCACACTTAGCCATGGTACTTGCACCTCCTACAGTGAAGTATGGAATCAAAATAATCAGCTTAACTATTTTACCAGAACTGCCGCCAAAAAGCAAGTCCCTTTTCGATTTTTTTGCGGCTTTTTTTCGTCTACAGCCCAAACGCTTGTCTAAAGGCGAAAAAAATAGTACAATAAACACGTATATCTTATAGAAAACAGGAGAACACCATGACCCCAAGAATGTTTTATACCCTCGCACGGGTGCTGGCCGCCCTGACCGTCATCCCTTTCCACGAGGCGGGCCACGCGCTGGCCGCATGGCTGCTGGGCGACCCCACAGCCAAGCAGCAGGGGAGACTGTCGCTGAACCCCTTCCGCCACTTCGATCTGCTGGGAACGCTCTGCATGGTGTTCGCGGGCGTGGGCTGGGCAAAGCCTGTCTCCACCGACCCCCGCAACTTCAAAAACCCCAAGCAGGGCATGGCCCTCACGGCGCTGGCCGGCCCGGCGGCGAACCTCATCCTGGCCTACCTTGCGATGGTGGTCTGGAAGCTGCTCTATTATTGGGCGCCCGTCAACGATGCGACGATTTTTCTGGCGCTCTTCCTGCAATACTTAGTATACCTGGATGTGAGCCTCGCGGTGTTCAACCTCATCCCGGTGCCGCCGCTGGACGGCAGCCGCGTCCTGCTGGCTGTGCTGCCCGAGCGCATCTACTTCGGCATGATGAAGTATGAGCGGGTCATCCTCATCGTCCTGCTGGCGGCGGTCTGGGGCGGCTTTCTGGACGGTCCCCTCAGCGTGATGAACAATGTGGTGTGGGACCTGCTGGACAATGGCACCCAGTACATCGACACCATCGCCTACTCGGCCTACTATGCGTCTGCAGGGGCGGTGATCTGATGGCAGAGGAGCTTACCTTCCATCTGGAAGAGTTCGAAGGCCCGCTGGAACTGCTGCTGGCGCTGGTGTCAAAGCACAAGATGGACCTGCACAACATCCCCATCCTCGAGCTGATCGACCAGTACACCCGCACTGTGGAGGCTGCGCAGGCCGCAGACCCCGACATTTCCAGCTCTTTCATCGAGATGGCGGCCCACCTCGTGGAGATGAAGAGCTATCTGCTGCTGCCCCGGAGCACCGAGGGCGAGCGGATGAAGCAGGAGCTCACCGGCCAGCTCATCGAGTACGACCAGTGCCGCCGGATGGCCTCTGCCCTCCGCGCTGCTGCGGAGGCGACGCCTACCTTCGTCCGACAGCCGATGCAGCTGGAACGGGACGAGACTTACGCCCTCAACCATCTGCCCCAGGTGCTGGCCGACTGCTGGGAGAGCCTGATGGGCCGTGCGCCTGTCCGGCGGATGCCGACCCAGGCCGTCTTTGAGCCGCTGGTGACAGCCCCGCAGGTGTCGGTGAGCAGCCGGGTGGTGTACATCCTGCGCCGCCTCATCGCGGGCGGTGCGGCCCGGATGAGCCAGCTTTTCGCCCGCAGCCAGAGCCGAAGCACCAACGTGGCTACCTTTCTGGCCCTGCTGGAACTGGTGCGCGGCGGACGTGTCACCCTCGGCCCCAAGGGAGAGCTGACCATGCAGCGCGGACGCCTGCCCCGTGAAAAGGCAAAGGAGGAAGAATGAACCAGAAACAGATAAAAGCCGCCGTAGAGGCGATGCTTTTTGCGGCGGGCGACCCGGTGAGCGCCGATAAGCTTGCCGCCGCCGTCCAGCTGCCCCAGACCACGGTGGAGACTGCGCTGGAAGACCTGCGCGTCCGTTACGCCCGGGAGGACTCCGGCCTCTGCCTGCTCCATCTGGACACCCGCTGGCAGCTGGCGACCAGGACTGAGTGGGCCGACTGCATCCGCCGTCTGCTGGACTCCAGACGCTCGGTGCCTCTCGGCCCGGCGGCCATGGAGACCCTGACGGTCATCGCCTACAACCAGCCCGTCTCCCGCGCCTTCATCGAACAGGTGCGCGGCGTGGACTCCTCGTCCAGCGTCAGCGGCCTGCTGCAGAAGGGCCTCATCGAGGAGGCGGGCCGTCTCGACCTGCCCGGCCACCCGGTGAGCTTCCGCACCACGGATGTTTTCCTGCGGTGCTTCGGCCTTTCCTCGCTGGCGGACCTGCCGCCGGTGCGCGGAGATCAGGAAGGGGAGGCGGCGACATGATGGGAGTCCTGATGGCTCTGGGCTGGCTGCTGCTGACCCTGCTGAAGATCGCAGGCGTCCTGCTCCTGATCCTGTTGGTGCTGCTGGCCCTCGTCCTGCTCTGCCCGCTGTGCGCGGACGTCTGCTGGGAGGGCGGCGTCCTGACCGTCCGGGCCGGTGCGCTTGGGCTCGCCCTGCCGGTGTTCCAGTGGCCTGCGCCGGAAAAGCCCGCCGGAGCCGAAGAACCGAAAGGCTTCTGGAGAAAGCTGAAAGCGAAGTTCCGCGCCCGCCGCGAAGAGCGCAAGCGGAAGAAAGCCGCCGCAAAAGAGGCGAAGAGACCGAAAAAGGAGACCGCTCCGCGCGAGAAGGCGAAGCTGACGCTGAACATCCTCGTGACCATCCTGCGGGGTGCCGGGCGGCTGACGAAAGCCGTCTTCGGCTCGCTGCGCGTCACCAAGATCCGGGTCTGCCTCGGCGTCCGGGGCGAAGACCCCGCCGAAGCTGCCCGCGCCTACGGCAGGCTGAACGCATGGCTCTACCCGTCCCTCGGCGTCATCGACCGCTTCGTCTACCTCGATTTCGACGAGCTGCGCATCCTGCCGGACTTCGGCAGTGCCGAGCCGACGGTGGCCGACCGGGTGTCGTTCCGCCTCAGCGCAAGGCTGCTTTTCATCGTTGCAGCCGCTCTGCGCGTTTTGTATGAGTTCTGGCGCGAAAAAGTGCTGGACGTCTTCCTATAAAGTGTGTTACAATAATATCGTATGGTGTATACTCCTATCCAGGGGGAGTTTTCCTGGAAAATAATAGTAGGAGGCCGATTTTATGGCTGAGCATCCGATTCAAGGTTTAATGAACGTCACGATGGACAAGATCCGCCAGATGGCTGATTCCAACACCATCATCGGCAAGCCCATCAAGACCGACGACGGCACCACCATCCTGCCGGTGTCCCGCATCTCGTTCGGCTTTGCTTCCGCAGGCACCGACTTCGACGGCAAGAACGCTGCCAACAAGGACCTGTTCGGCGGCGGCTCCGGCGCGGGCGTCAACATCCAGCCGG